>Ga0114931_10002511_pt1 | contig 23311 bp, 17 predicted proteins | sample 2SBtaG_FD_89579 | JGI IMG/M metagenome (GOLD analysis project Ga0114931, IMG submission 89579) | Deep subsurface microbial communities from Kolumbo volcano to uncover new lineages of life (NeLLi) - 2SBTROV14_V59a metaG | ecosystem: Environmental > Aquatic > Marine > Volcanic | place: Kolumbo... | reverse complement strand
GTTAACGAAACTGAATAGAACGCGGATATCGCGGATTGGGCTGATCTTCACGGATTTTTTTCGAAAAAAATCCGTGAAGATCAGCCCAATCCGCGATATCCGCGTTCTATTCAGTTTCGTTAACTCAGCCGCTCGATGATGCCGGCCGCGCCCATGCCACCGCCGATGCACATGGTGATCAGGCCGAACTGCTTGTCGCGCCGCTCCAGTTCGTGGATCATCTGCACGGTGAGCTTGGCCCCGGTGCAACCCAGCGGATGGCCGAGAGCGATGGCCCCGCCGTTGACGTTGGTGATCTCCTCGTCAAAGCCCAGCTCGCGGATCACGGCCAGGGACTGGGCCGCGAAGGCCTCGTTGAGCTCGATCAGGTCGATATCGCCCAGTTCCATGCCCGCGTATTTGAGGGCCTTGGGCACGGCGGCGATGGGGCCGATGCCCATGAGTTCGGGCGGGACGCCGCCCACGCCGAAGCTGACGAAGCGCGCCAGCGGCGTCAGCCCTCTGGCCTTGGCCTCCTCCTCACTCATGATCAGCACCGCGGCCGCGCCGTCGCTGGTCTGGCTGCTGTTGCCGGCCGTGACCGTGCCTTTGGCGTGGAAAACGGGGCGCAATTTGGCGAGTTTCTCCAGTGACGTATCCCGGCGAATGCCCTCGTCCCGGTAGAATAAGTAATCCTCTTCCTTCACAGACGCGCCGGACCCGGTTTTGATCTGAACGTCCAAGGGGACGATCTCGGCGTCGAACTTGCCTGCGTCCTGGGCAGCGGCCGCACGCTGGTGGCTACGCAACGCAAAGGCGTCCTGATCTTCGCGGCTTACGTTGTACTCACGAGCCACGTTCTCAGCCGTCAACCCCATGCCCGTGTAGACGCCGGGACGTTCCGCAGCCAGGGTGGGGTTAGCCACGAACTTGTTGCCGATCATGGGCACCATGGACATGCTCTCGGCGCCGCCGGCGATGAGGATGTCGCCCATGCCGCTCATGATCTGCTGCGCGGCCCCGGCGATGGTCTGCAAGCCGCTGGAGCAGAAACGATTGACCGTCATGGCCGGCACCGTGTCCGGGAAGCCGGCGCGCAAGGCGGCGATGCGCCCCAGGTTCATGCCCTGTTCGGCCTCGGGAAAAGCGCAACCGATGGCGACGTCCTCGATATCGCCCGGCTCGACGCCGGCCCGTTCCACCACCGCCTTGAGCACGGCCGCCGCCATGTCATCGGGACGCGTCGTGCGCAATGTACCCCGCCCAGAGCGGCCGACGGCGGTGCGTACAGCGGAAACAATTACAGCGTTTCGCATAGGTCAGTTGGTCCTTTCATCACAGAATCTGATGTGAGGGGCGAAAGGTGAGACATTACCCCGTCTCTGTTCGCCGCTGGTCGCATCAGCTTATTTTTTCGACTGGTCTGTACTCCGTCAATCACCAGGAGAGAAACCGGGTTTTCGACAAAACCCGGTTTCTTTTTCGTCATCCCTCGCTCAATTGCGCAGCGGCTTGCCCGTCTGCAACATGTGCCAGATGCGGGCCTGGGTCTTCTCCTCGCCCATCAGGCTGAGGATGGCCTCGCGTTCCAGGTCCAGGAAATACTGTTCGTCCATCCAGGCCGGCGCGCTCAGGTCGCCGCCCACCAGGATATTGCCCAACTTCTCGGCGACGAAACCGTCGTATTCGCTGATGTAGCCGGCTTCTTTCATAGAGTAGATCTCCACTCGCACGCTGGCCAGCGCATCTCGGCCGGCTGCGTAGACGTTGCCGGTCACCACCGGCGGGCGGTAGCCGCTCTCGACCAGGTAAAGGACCTCGCGTTTGGCCTCGCTCAGCAGGTGATCCCTGTTCATGACGATGCGATCACAGGCGCCCAGATAGCCCATATCACGGGCCTCAGCTGCGGACTTGGAGACCTGGGCCATGCCGATATTGGTGAAGACCTGGCGCAGATAGGGCATGGGGTTGACATTGGTGGCATGCATGTGGGGGCTGACCATGCGCCGCACCGACTCCTTGCAGCCGCCCCAGCCAGGGATCAGGCCGACACCCACCTCCACCAGACCCATGTAGGTCTCGGCGTGGGCGACGATGCGATCCGCGGCCAGGCTAACCTCCACACCGCCGCCCAACACCAGGTTGAACGGCGCTGCGACCACGGGGGTCGGCGCGGTGCGCAAGGCCATGAACGCATCCTGGCCGCTCTTCATAAAGTATTCCAGTTCCTTATATTGGCCGCTCTGGGCGGTGATGGCTGCGGCCAGCAGGTTGGCGCCGACGCTGAAATTGTCGCCTTCGTTGCCGATGACCAGGCCGGTCGCGCCGCCGTGGAGTCGGTCGATGGCCGCCTCGATGATCTTGAAGATACCCTCACCCAGCGCGTTCATCTTGCTGTGAAATTCCAGCAGCATGACGCCGTCACCCATGTCGATGAGGCTGGCCTCATCGTTTTCGGCGATGGAGGCGTGACAGCGTTTGATGTCGGCGATGGTCAGCGCCTTGGGGCTCTGTTCCACCGGCACATATTGCTTGTGGAGGGGGCTGTAGGCCATGCGTTCGATGCCATGATAGGTGTAGAACGTCTCATGGCCGGTGTCGATCATCTCCTGAACCCATGGCGCAACGGTGACGCCTTCGCCTTCCATGCGCGCCAGCGTCTCTGTGACGCCCAGCGCGTCCCAGGTCTCGAAGGGACCCATCTGCCAGGCGAAGCCCCACTTCATGGCGTTGTCGATATCCACGATGCCATCCGCGATCTCGGGGATGCGCTTGGAGGCGTAGGCCATGGTGCGGGAGAGGGTGTGCCAGATCAGTTCGCCGGCGCTGTCATCGGCGTTGACAAGGTCCTTGAGCCGTTCGGCCAGGGGCAGGTCCCGGGCGTCGCCCACGCTGCTCCAGCGGGGCTTCTGGGGTTCGAGGTACTCGATCTCGCCATCCTCGGCCGCGGCCTGGAGGTCCAGACCCATGAAAATTTTCTTACCCTTTTCGTTCTTGACGGTCTTGTAAAAGCCCTGGCCGGTCTTGGCGCCTAGCAGTTTGTTGTCGATCAGCGCCTGCATGACCGCGCTGCTGTACTCGCCGCGCAGGATCTCCCGGTCCTCGTCGTCGGGGATCAGATCATAGAGGTTGCCGCTCACCAGCGCCATGACGTCGATGCCGATGACATCGTTGAGACGGAAGGTGCCGGTCTTGGGACGTCCCAGCAAGGGACCGGTCAGCTTGTCCACCTCTTCCACGGTGTAGCCGTTTTCGATGGCGAACTCCATGATGTCGCTCTGGATGAAGCTGATCATGCGGTTGGCGATGAAGTTGGGCGTATCCTTGCAGATGACAACGCCCTTGCCCAACGCATTCTCGGCAAAATTGCGCATCCGCTCCACCACGGCCGGGTCCGTGTCCGGCGTGGGGATGATCTCCAGCAAGTGGAGGTAGCGGGGCGGGTTGAAGAAATGGGTGCCCAGGAAGCGCTTCTTGAACTCATCGCTGCGACCTTCGGCAATGATATGGATGGGGATGCCCGATGTGTTGGAGCTGATCACCGCCTCGGCCGGTGCGTGGGCTTCGATGCGTTCCATAAGCGCCTGTTTGGGACCGGGACGCTCAATGATGACTTCAATGATCCAGTCGCTCTTGGCGACGGCCTCCTCGAAGTCGTCCTCCAGGTTGCCCAACGAAATGAGTTTTGCTGTATCTTTGGTGAAAAGATTGTTGGGCTTGGCTTTCACCATGCGATCGAAGCCTGCCTTGACGATGCGGTTGCGCACCTGGGGGCTTTCCAAGGTGAGACCGGCGGCCTCCTCCTCCGGCGTTAGCTCTCCGGGGACGATGTCGAGCAGCGTGACCGGGATGCCGGCGTTGGCTAGGTGGCCGGCGATAGCCGCCCCCATGGTGCCGGCGCCGATCACGGTCACGTAATTGATTCCGTTAGGCATATGCACATCTCCTTCAGTCGTATCTACATGGATAGAATCAGTGTGGATAGCATCTGTTATGAATAGGTCCTGCATGGATAGAACCCGAATCGCTTACAGTATGGCGCGCCCGTGTTGCGAATTGGTTTTGATGGCGATTCGGTTGAGATGACAGTTAGTCGATTATAGACGAAACCTTTTCCATATTCAGTGATTGGGGGTACGAAAAAGGGCCAGGCTGTACCAGCCTGGCCCTGCTACCAACAGATTCGATGGGGTGTGTTTGAAAAGAGTGAAAACATTCCGGGATTCGGCCAGGTCATCTCCCGTTGCAGCGCATCTTGTGGCCGAATCCTGGAATGCGGTTTCAACTCATTTGGGACGCACTCGATTCAATTATGCATCAACGCGCCACCGCGGGTAGGTAAACGTTATCGATGGCGCCCACCCTCACCAGGGTCAGCGGGTCACCCATGACCATGAAGGTGCGGCGCACGTCGTCGCAGCAGCCGCTTTCGGTGAACTGTTCCAGGTAACCGGCCATGGTCAGTTCGCCCATGCGCGCCCGGCCGTCCCGTTCCCGCCAGAGCTCCCGATGAAAGCCCTGTTGCAGCAGATCATGGCCTTGAGCCACACTCAAGCCGGTGGACCCCCAAGTCGCCACGGCCCCGCCCCGCTCATGCAGGATCATGTGTTCGTCCAACGTCATCCCGAATTCGATGGGCTTATGAAATTGAGAGGTCAGACAGGTCATGGAAAGGCCGATGAACGGGTGCTCGTCGTTGTCGAGGCTATCCACATCCCAGATGTAGAAAAGATGATTGGTGTCCAGCCCCCCTGCAGGCGCATCGGGCGGCAGTTTGCTCAATGCGGACTGGTCGCGTTCAGTTACGGCGTAGCGCCACTGGCTGGAATGGCCGTTGTAGGTGAACAGCCCGCCGCCCGCGTCCACAGCGCCAAGAGCTTTTTGATATGCCCACCATGGGTTGCCCTCAAACGGGCCGTTGGAGCTGTCTCGGGTGAGAAAATTGCAATCGGTGCCGTCGCCATCCAGATCGTTGGGATCGTAAATCTGAGTTGGATCGTAATAGACGCGCTCAATGGTAGCGCTCTCCGGGATGACGTCGATCACGCCTTCGGTGTAGGCGACGAAGTTTCCGGCTGTGTCGCGCGGGCCATTCGGGTCGCAACTCTTCACATAGTTGTCGGCCAGGAAGACCAGTTTTTCGTTATACGGATCGTTCGGATCATACTCGGTTTCATAGCGCAGGATCTTGGTGACCAGATCGCGCAGTTCGGCCGTATTCTTGACCGGCATTCTCCCCACCATGATGTCCGGCAGGAAACCGGAGCCAGGCCGGGCTGGCGGGATGTCCGGGTCCGCGGGCGGCGGCGGATCATCCCCTGTCAGCGGATCATCGCCATCCAACTGACCGAAGCAATTTTCGCAGCCCGTCCGCCGAATGAAGGGGTCCACATAGATGCTACTATCCTCGTCACCGATCTGGTAAGCGAGATAGGGTGGAATGATCTCAGTGTCGATGCCCTCCACGTAATCCCGCTCCTCATAATTTTTGGGGTCTTGGTTGCCATCGCCGACTAAGGTTACGGCTTCTAATTCGCCCCCATACTTGTCGTAGACCGCCTGGAGGAAAGCGCGAATGGCTTCTGGGCCGATCTGGCCATATCCATAGGCGTCATAGACATCTTGGACATCCACGATGGCGGGGTTACAGGGCTTGGTCTGGCTCATGCTCAACCCCTGCCAGCAAGATTGTCCTCGGCGATGGTCCACCAGACGCTGGAGCGTGACGTGGAACCGATTGGGGGCGATGTAGATGGCGTCCACGTCGGCCATCGCGTTCAGGATGTTCGTCCCGCTGTGGGCTTCTACGATCGGATAGCGTTCGATCCCTGGTCCCGAGACCAGGTAGTGATGGACCGGGGAACTGCTGTCCTGGAAACTAACGAAGCCGTTCTCGTTCGACAGTCCGGTGAGGATAGCCGGTCGCGCGCTGTCAGTGATGTCGTAGAGCGTGTACGGATTTGGCAGGCTGCGCATACTGTAGCGCCACGTTCCATCTACGCCTTGAAAGATCGCACCCTGTGAGCGGAAATCCAACTGCACTTTACGCCGCCACTCCACTTCGTCCACATAGACCTTGGACGCCGTCTCCACGACCGTCCCGCCGATGATACCCGGGTCTGGCGGCAACAGAATTAGTTTCACGTTATCGGCGGTGTTGTTGGCATCGACCGTCGTGATCCAGTCCGTTGCCGAAGCCTTGAGAACCTCGCTATCGGTGACGAATTCGATATCGTCGGCGGCGTTCCCCAAACGCACGCGCATGGTCACCCGGGGAGGCTTATTTTCGCCCTGGCCCACATTCGGTTCCAACTTGTAGACCAATGTTTTGACCGTCAACCGGGTCTCGCCGTCCCCCGCGGGCGGCAATTGATTGGCGATGGCGACCTCGATGGCGGGGTAATCGCCTTCCGGTTTGCCTTCATCCGCCGAACCGACCTGCAATTTGCCCGCGAACCAGTGATCGCGATTGGGACCAGGGAAGAGAGTGGAATACTCCTTGTTATCCCGCCAAACGCCTGATTCGTAGGCGTCCGAACGTTGGGGCGTTACCGAATCAGGCGCGACATTCCGGGTTTCCATACGGATGACGTTGGACCCATTGGCGGTCAGCCAGTAGGTCTGACCCTCGTTCCAGTAATCGTCCGCCGCTTCAGCGTAGAAGCGCAGGGTTTCGTTGGCGTCCAACCGGCCATTGTGGTTATCATCGCGGATTTCCAGAGCGACAGGCTGTCCCTGAAAGCTGAGACCCAAGTTGCCAACATTACTCAGAAAACTCGGATCCAATCCGCCTACGGCGAGCATTTGGCCGGTGACGACCTGCATGCCTTGTTCGCTCACGATCAGTTTGGCGCCGTTCTGGGTGGCGGCGAGGTTGGGAGGGACAATTGCGGTGGCGTCGACGTCATCGAGGATCGTGGGGGCGGCGGCCAGGCTATGCAAGCCGTCGGTCAGCGGCGTTGCGCCGGGGATCGCCACCTGGAGGCGGGTGGTCAGCTTAACGACGCCGTCCTGGACGAAGACAGGGCTGATGGCCACCACGCGCACCGTCCGTCCACGCAGACGTCCTTCCCGCAGCACAAAAACCGGCGCTTCGGGCAAGATGGGATCGACCGTGGGCTGGATGTAGTCGGGCATCTCATCGGCGGGCAGATCTGGCGGGTTTTGGGGTGCGGCGAGCCGAAGTTCGCCGGCCCAGGGCTGTACATCCAGCGTCCGCACCAGGAACGGCTCCTGGATGGCCGCGGCCCTGGCAATGTCATCCACCTGAACAGCCACCAAGCGCATGGGCAGTTCGTAACCATTGTAGGCTGTCGTCGGCCAGTTCAACGTCGCGACGCCGGCGGCTTTGACGTCAGCCGCGCCTGCGGTGGAAAGACTCCAGTCGATCAGCGTTTCGCCATCCTTCGCACTGACCTGCAAGCCTGCATCATCTAGCTGATTCACAGGCGTCTGGACGGAAGTCTGCGCCTGGACCCCAGTGGATAAGGACGATAGAAACAATGATACCAACAGCGCTGTGGTGAGCGCGTATATTCTGACAATTCGCATATATTTATCTTCCTTATCAATGAAAGCGCTGGCGCTACCTTCCTATGCGTGAAAAACGAAGTTGGCGAGTCGCTGCTGTAGAAACTTCACATATCCGCCGAAAAATTCAATTTTTCTCTGAGTTATCAGGAAGTTACCGCTGGCGCGCCGGAAACCGCGGCGATGAAGCCGCCCCTACAGGTAATCTGTATTTATCAAGACGAATAGACGATACTTAAAGTTATGCTAATTTACGGTGTGAATCCGTAACCCATCACACGATGACTGCGAATGCTAATCTGAACGCAACCTAACGCCAGTTTACGCTGAAAGCATTACAGTCAGGATAAAGGAACTATAAAAAAAGGACGGCGCCGATGAAAATCGGCGCCGTCCTTTGAGTACAAAGTGCAGTCTTAACCTCGACTGTCAGAAACTATTCTTTATTCTTCTTGCGGCGAGACGCGACGGAAGCCGACAGAGCGGCCAAGCCGGTGCCAAACAGAATAACAGTCACGGGTTCAGGAATCGGCACAGGCTCGCTCGGCGGAGGCGTTGGCGTAATAGTCGGCGGTACAGGCGTGTCCACGGGTTTCGTGGCGGTGGGCGTGGGGGGCGTTGCGGTCTCTGTCACAGCGGCCGGCGCCTGATTGCTGTCCTGGGCGAAAGCGACCTGTGCAGTCATGGTCAGGGCGAAGGACAGGACAAACACGAACACAAACGCCGCTAACGCAACTGAGACGATCTTGATAGACTTCTTCATGTCGACGAGTTCTCCTTAGCGTTGGAAAAGTGAGGGTAAAAAATGACGCTGAACGATTCAGTGCAACCCCGGTGAATTCAAAAAGCGTAAAACAAACTGTTGAATGAAAATTAAGTTTAGACGCTAACTGTCCACATAGCGATGAAAGAATGGTTACAATCTGACGAGTGCGATTACAATACCAAATTTTCTACGGCTAGTCAAATGGGCTGGCGCGCCCTATGCAGGGCGTAATGCGCCAAAAACATGAGGCGCCCATCATGACCATGGCCCCGATTCTGTGCGAATTCGGCCGTAGGCTACAGGTATTTACTCAATATTTCGGGGGGAGAAAGATATCGATTTTCACGTCGCCACTTCGAGGGCTACGGATATTCGTAAAAACTCGATTTCTCCCCCAGTTCATTGAGAAGATACGGCTACAGGCCAAAACGTTCCTCTTTCCAGGGGTCGCCTTCCATATGGTAACCGTGCCGCTCCCAGAAGCCGGGCCGATCGCCGGCGATGAACTCCAGCCCGCGAATCCACTTGGCGCTCTTCCAGAAATATTTCTTCGGCGCAAGCATACGCAGCGGATAGCCGTGGTCAGGCTCCAGCGGTTGATTGCCATAGAGATAGGCCAACATGACGTCGTCATCGTCCAGCACGTCCAGGCTGATATTGGTTGTATATTCGCCGTCACAGTGGACCATGACGTGGGTGGCCTGCGGCGAAACGTCAATATGCCGCATGAATTCACTCCATGGAATGCCGGTCCAGGTGGTGTCCAGCTTGCTCCAGCGCGTCACGCAGTGGATATCGACGGTCTGGGTGGCGGAGGGCAACGCCATCAGGTCGGCCCAAGTGAACGTTTTCTCCTCGTTCACCAGACCAAAGACGCGCAACGTCCACTCATCCAGGCTATCGTAGCGAGGCGTCGGGCCATAGTGAAGCACCGGGAAGCGTTGGGTCAGGAATTGGCCCGGCGGCACCCGCTCATCCTGATTCTCGTCGGGCAGGTTGGTGACGCGCTTGAGACGCTCCACGCGTTTGAAAGGGTTTTCGAGACGCATTGATTACTCCGAATTCTATGGAACGCGGAGTATGCGGATGCAGCGGAAATTGCCGAATTTTTAAAAAATCCGTACATATTCGCCCAATACGTAAAATCCGCGTTCTATCTTCTAGCGCATGGTCAGCGCCATGACCGCCTTCTGTGCATGCAACCGGTTTTCCGCTTCATCATAGACCACAGACTGGGGTCCGTCCAGGACGGCGTCGGTGACTTCGATGTTGCGATCCGCTGGCAGGCAATGCATGTAGATGGCGCTCTCCTTGGCCATGGCCATCCGCCGCTCGTCGGTGATCCAATCGGTGTATTGATTTCCGATTTTAGCGCTTTCCGCATCGTCATCGGTGGTCAGGAGCGCCCCCCAGCTCTTGGCGTAGATTACATCTGCATCCTTAAATCCAGCGTCGAAATCGTCCATGATCTCGAAACTGCCGCCGGATTTGCGAGCGTTGTCACTGGCCTGCTGCACGATGTCTGGCATCAGCTTGTATTCCGGCGGTCGGGTCAGGCGTACGTTCATGCCGAAGCGAGTCATCTGCAGAATGAGACTCTGGGGGATAGAGATAGGCTTCTGATAGCTGCTGGCATAGGCCCAACTGACGTCGATGGTCTTGCCCCGGGGATCGCCCAGCTTTTCGATAATGGTCATCAGATCGGCCAGTATCTGAAACGGATGGTAGATGTCGCACTGCATGTTGAGCACAGGCACGCGCGCCGCCTCGCGCACCGCGTTCTGATAGGCATTGCCCACACCCCAGTCCACCTGGCGGATAGCGATGCCGTCGTAGTAGCGGCCGAAGATCTCGCCGATCTCCTTGGCTGTGTCACCGTGGCTGATCTGGGTCGTGGTGTGATCGATGAAAGCGGCATGGCCGCCAAGTTGCGCCATGCCCGCCTCGAAGCTGGAGCGGGTGCGGGTGCTACTAAAGAAGAAGAGCATAGCCAGCACTTTATCGCGCAGCAGGGGATGGCCAATACCCAACGCCCGATCGCGCTTGAGCTTCAAGGCCACATCCATGACCGTCTCCACTTCCTCCTTGCTGAAGTCCATATCGCTGATAAGGCTTCGACCGCGTAAATCTGTCTGCATGAATATTTCTCCCATTCGTAAGGTGAATATGATGAGTAACTCGATCGGCGCTGGGCGCCGGCGGGAATTCTCCAATTGTAATCGGAAAAGACAATTGTGTACATAGTGAGAAAGAGCGCGCGTCCATATCCAACAGAAACGCTATCCAGGCGAGATTGTACGCTACGAGGCGTAAACTTCCAATTCGCAGCCGTCGGCGGCCATTTTGCAGGTCGGAAAGCCAATTTCCCAAGGACCGCAGAACGGTGTAAAGTAGGCTTATAGCAGGTCAGTGGCTTTCTCGCCAAGGGAAAAATGGGCGCGACCAGAGCACTGTGATTGGGTTATAATAGTCGAGTTATTTTGATGCAAATATTCGCCGTCCATGTCTGATTCAATGAATGAACATGCCGGACCCAAAAATCCGTCAGGCCCGCAGGAACAGCTGCCGCCTATAGAAGGCGGCGAACCATCGCGCCCGCTCTCTACTTCGGGACCATGGGATGCAGCCACCAAGCGCACGGTGTTGATCATCCTGCTAGCCGCTCTGATCGTCGCCATTTGGATCAGTCGCGATGTCCTGCCATTGGTCATCATCAGCGGCATCATCGCTTTTTTGCTCAGCCCTATCGTCGATCTGGCCGAACGGATGCGAGTCCCCCGCAGCCTTTTCACCATTGTCCTCTTCCTTCTGTTGCTGACGATTTTGATCCTGATTCCGATTCTCTTCGCCCCGGTCCTAGTGCGGCAGTTGATTTCGTTGGGCAACTTCGACGTCAACAGCACCGCCCGACTCTGGATCACGCGCCTCAACACCGCGTTTCTGGGGTTACCCAACACGATCACCGTCCTGGGGTTTCGCATTCCGCTGGGAGATAGCATCGAGCAGATCCAGCAAAACATCCAGTCTGTCAATCTAATCCCCTCCGTCTCTGACATCCTGACCTATATCCAGCAGTTGATCACCGGCGCCACCACCCTGGTCAGCAGCACCGCGATCATCGGTTTCAATGTAGTTGGCGGCATTTTCAACATTCTGATCGCAGCCTTGGTCACCTTCTTCGTTAGCCTCTATCTGACCAAAGACGCTCCACTGATTCGAGCCTATGTGGAAGGCCTCTTTCCGAGCTCCTATCAATCCGATTTCGAGCTTGTCCTGAGACGGATGAGCTACATCTGGTCATCGTTCTTTCGCGGCCAGTTAGTGCTGAGCATCACCGTGGGCTTCATGGTCTGGATCACACTGGCGCTCTTCGGCATGCCGGGGGCGTTGCTTCTAGGCATTCTGGCAGGCCTGCTGGAAGTCATCCCCAATATCGGCCCCATCCTTTCTATGGTTCCGGCCATAATCATCGCCCTGATTCAGGGAAGTTCAGTGCTTGCGCCCCTGGGGATCAACAATTTTGGGTTTGCCCTAATCGTCGTCGGCATCTACTTCGTGATCCAACAGTTGGAGAACAACATCTTGGTGCCTCGCATCATCGGCTCCAGCGTCAACATCCACCCGGTGATCGTGATCATCGGCGTGGTCGTAGGGTTGAACGTGGGCGGAATCCTGGGGGCGTTGCTGGCCGCGCCCATCATCGCCTCCCTGCGGGTGTTGGGAAGTTACATCCACGCCAAGCTGCTCGACTATCCGCCTTTCCAGAATATGCCAGCCTTGCCCAAACGCGATCGGTACAGCAGCTACCGACGCACCGTCACCGGCGATGAATTGAAGGCGACTACGCGTCCGTCCAGCGCCGAAACGTCGCCTACATCCACCCAGACCCCGCCAGAAAAGTCAACCGTGCAATTTCAGGAATCCGTCGAGGACAGGGCTGATAGCCCATCGATTGGGAAAGATTGGGCTGATATTAGTGAGTGAAAACCCGAGAAATTCCGCTTACTCCGCAAGCTGTCCATCCTCCGGCAATGCAAGATTTGCGTACACATCCAGCGTCAGCCCATCGACCTCGTTCACATGCCGGCGACTGCTGTAATAGGCGGCCGCGCCGATCATGGCCGCATTGTCGGTGCAAAGGAAGAGAGGAGGAATGTGGAGAGGCAACCCCAGTTCGTCGAAACGCCGACTGGCCGCGTCGCGCAGAGCCTGATTGGCGCTGACGCCGCCGCAGATGCAGACTCGCTGTACGCCATGGGCCTGGGCCGCGTCCGCGGTCTTGGCCGCCAGCACATCCACGGCCGCGGCCTGGAACCCGGCGGCGATATCCGCGACCAGCGCCGGGTCATCCATCTCCTCGCCCTGGCGCTCCAGATCGCGCACCAGATTCAGCGCCGCCGTCTTAAGACCGGAAAAGGAGAAGTCGAAGCGGTGATCTCGATTGTGGAGTAGGGGACGGGGCAGGGCGAAGCGGGCCGGGTCCCCGGCCAGTGCGGCTTCCTGGATGGCGGGACCGCCGGGATAGCCCAGTTTCAGCAGGCGGGCCACCTTGTCGAACGCCTCGCCGGCCGCGTCGTCCAACGTTGCGCCCAGAGGCCGGTAGCGCCCGTGATCCGTCATCAGCACAAGTTCCGTGTGGCCGCCGGAGACGATCAGCACCAGCACGGGAAAGGGGGCGTCGTCCATGGCCGGGCCAATGCCGTCAGCGGCCAGCCAGTTGCTGTAGATGTGACCTTCCAGGTGGTTGACAGGCAGGAGGGGCAGGCCGGAGGCGAAGCTCATCCCTTTGGCCGCGTTGACGCCCACCAGCAGACTGCCCGCCAGCCCCGGCCCCACGGTGACGGCCAGCGCGTCCAATTCGCCGACCCCATCCAGCCCGGCTTCGGCCAGGGCCTGTTCGATGACGGGATAGATGGCGAGTACGTGCTGGCGGCTGGCCACCTCAGGGAAGACGCCGCCAAAGCGCCGGTGCAGCTCGATCTGGGTCGCGACCACGTTACTGCGAATGTGGCGTCCGTCTTCGATGACCGCGGCCGCGGTCTCGTCACAACTAGACTCGATAGCGAGAATTCTCAACCGTCAATCTCCCCATCTCTTCAATCTTCAATCCTCAATTTTTCTCTCTCGCCGCTGGCCCAGATGAGCAGCCCCAGCGCGACAAGCCCTAACCCGCCCAGGGCCACCAGCTTGTAGAGATGGCTGTCGATGGTGAGCGTCAACACACCAAAGACGGCGCAAAAGAGCCAGTAGCCGATGACGATGGTGCGCTCGCTTAGTCCCAGGTCCAGCAGGCGGAAGTGGAGATGGTCCCGCCCGCCGGCGCTGGGAGAAACGCCCTGCCGCCAGCGATTGACGATCAGCCAGCCCACGTCCAAGGCAGGCAGACCCAGCACCAGCATGACCGTGGCCAGCCGCGCGCCGCCGATGATCCCCAGGGCCGCGATGGCGAACCCCAGAAAGTAGCTGCCACTGCTGCCCATGAAAATGCGGGCCGGCGCGAAGTTGAAAAAAAGAAAGCCTAGGGCCGCGCCGGCCAGGGCCACAGGCAGCAGGGCTACGCTCAACTGGGGCGGTTCGGCCCGGAAGACCATGTGGATGGCCAGCACTGCGCTCAGGATGACCGTCACCCCTGCCACCAGCCCGCTCAGCCCGTCCAGCCAGTTGACCGTGTTCATCATGCCCATGAACCAGAAGACGGTCAGCGGCCCAACGATCCACCAGGGCAGGCCGTTTGGCCCACCGATGAAGCCGTCGCCGAAGGGGTTGTTGACGTGCTTGATGAAGATCAGGCCGCTGATGGCGATCAGCGCGGCCACGAACTGGGCCAGATACTGGGGCCCGCTGCCGAACTCGTAGCGGTCGTCCAGGAAGCCCATGGTCACGGTAAAGAGGCTGCCGATGAGCAGGGCCGTGAGCCGCCGCAGTTCGTTGGGATCGTTGCGAGGGGGGATCCATGTTCCGGCCTCCGGCCAGAGCAGGGGGGCGATCAGCGTGAAGAGAACGGCCACGAAAAAGCCGGCGAAGATGGCCAGGCCGCCCGTCCGCGGGATCACCCCTTGATGACGCCGCCGGCCGCCCGGTTCATCCACCATGCCCAGGCGACGCCCCAGCCGTCCGGCCAGCGGCGTCAGCATCGCGGTCAGCCCCAGTGCGAGCAGGAAGAGCATGAGATAGATCACGTCATCCTCCTCACCTTGCCATCTTGTCACCCTGTCACAGCGCTAAAGCGCTCACTACGAACGATCACCCTGTCACCCTGCCACAGCGCTAAAGCGCTCACTACGAACGATCATCTTGTCACCCTGTCACAGCGCTAAAGCGCTCACTACGAACGATCATCCTGTCATCTTGTCAAGATCACGGTCGCATGGTCGTCAACGTACGCGGGAAGGCGATGGTCTCGCGCACGTGGTCCAAGCCGCAAATCCAGGCTACCGTGCGTTCGACGCCCAGGCCGAAGCCGCTGTGGACCGTGGATCCGTAGCGACGTAGGTCCAAGTACCAGCCATAGGCATCCTCGGGTAGATCGTGGGCGTGGATGGCCGCCAGCAGCTTATCGGGATCGCTCATGCGTTCGCTGCCGCCGGTGATCTCGCCGTACCCTTCGGGCGCCAGCAGGTCCACGCTGCGGCAGACCTCGGGGCGGCCAGGCTCCGGCTCCATGTAGAAGGCCTTGACCTGGGTGGGGTAGTGGTGGACAAAGACGGGCTTGTCGAACTGGGCCGCCAGGTAGGTTTCATGGGGGCTGCCGAAATCATCGCCCCATTCGATGGGCGGCACAGGCTCGTCGTAGCCGGGCACTAGGTCGCCCCTGGCCGCGGCTTCGTTGATCATGGCGACCGCTTCGTCGTAGTGGATGCGGGGGAAGGAGGGCGTCACCCGTTCCAGATGGGCGGTGTCCCGCTTCAGCACCTGCAACTCGGCCGTGCATTCCCGCAGGCAGCGTTGGACGATGTGGGAGATGAACTGCTCCTCGATGTCCATGAGCTGGTCCAGGTCATAGAACGCGATCTCCGGCTCCACCATCCAGAACTCCTGGAGATGACGCCGGGTCTTGCTCTTCTCGGCCCGGAAGGTGGGGCCGAAACAGTAGACCTTGCCAAAGGCGAAGATGTTGGCCTCGTTGTAAAGCTGGCCGGTCTGGGCCAGGTAGGCAGGCTCGCCATGATAGTCGATCTCGAAGAGGGTGGTGGTGCCTTCAGCCGCGGCCGGCGTGATGATGGGCGTGTCCACGTTGAGATAGCCGTGGCCGTCCAGCCACTCGCGGATGGCCTGGATGATGACTGCGCGCACGCGCATGGCCGCCCACTGGCGGGAGGAGCGCAGCCAGAGGTGGCGGTTGGCCATGAGGAACTCCACACCATGCTCCTTGGGTGCGATGGGGTACGGCTCCGCGATCTGCACCGCTTCCAGCCCGCGCACATCCAGTTCATAGCCGCCGGGGATGCCGGGAGCGCGCGGCTCTTCCTTGACCAACCCGGTGACTCGCAGGCTGCTCTCTTGGGTCAACGACTTGCCGGCGGCGAAATCCTCCGGGCTGACGTTGCCTTTGAAGACCACCGCCTGGCAGATGCCGGTTCCGTCCCGCACCTGTAAAAATTGCAGCTTGCCCTTGCCGGTCTTGCGATAGAGCCACCCTTGCACTGTGACTTCTTCGCCCACATGCTCTTTCAGATTTTCAATGCTCACCACAGGCGCCACGACAACACTCCGTTTCTGATCTGGGATGGAACGCGGATTTGCCGGATTTAGCGGAAACAGCCGGATTTTCAAAAAAAATCCGTAAGAATCCGCCCAATCCGGCAAATCCGCGTTCTATTCTTTTCCGTTCTCTGTATCCTCGTCCGCCGTGGGCGGCTCGTCATCCATGTAATCGTCTTCGCTGAAATCAGCCCAGATATCCACCACGGATTGTGGTCCCCGCTCCTCTGCGATGCGCTGCAATTCGTCCTGAACTTCGGTCGGGGCCTCCTGGGGGTCCAGTATATCATCGTACAGCGATGTCAGGTTGATCCGGAAGTCCGCCATCTTCCGCCCGGTGTGGGAGAAATGTTCGGGCCGGTATTCATAGGGTGCGTCCCGTTGTTCCCTGCGCACCACGTGGGTGTAGATAAAGACCGACTCCGGCGGCGTATAGGTGCGATTGATCTCATCGATAATGCTGGGACCGCTTGGTTGTTTCTGCTGCCGGGCGGAGCGGGAGCGCCGCTTCTTGCTACGCCGTCGCCGGTCGTTGCGAGAACGTTCGTTCGACTTCGATTTGGATTTGCTCTTCTTCGAGCCGCCCTGCTGTTCTTCGTCAGCTTTACGCCGGCGGAAATAGCGCCGTTTGCTTTTGCGACGGCGCGCCTTGCCGCTTCCGCCCTCTTTTTTTTCTTCCGCCATCATCTATTCATGCTCCCTATCAGTGACTATCATTCGTCCTTACGGAGAGGCCGCCACGCTCTTGCTATCGATGAGGACGCCGTCGGCGTTGACCAGCCGCACGACGCTGCCGGGCGTCCACACCGACTCATTCCGCCCCCAGTACGCCCGTTGACTGTCGTCCTCGCCGTTGGCGCTGAAGACGCGCACGCCGCCGCCGGGGAAGAGGGTGACGTTGCCGAACGTATAGGCGGGGCCGCCTTCCTTTTCCAGCCGCCAGCCCACCAGGTTGACGGGCGAATCGCTGTCATTGCCGACCAGCACCGCCTCCCGGGCGAGATCGCCGGGGTTCTCCACAGCGAGCACGGTGACCCGGCCCTGGGCGGCTACGTTCTCTCCACCTGTAGATCCGGCTGCGTCGCCGCTCCCCGGGATCGTCAAACGCTGGCCAGAGAACAAGAAATCCGGGTTTGTCAACGCGTTAGCCTGGATCAATTCGTCCAGGGTGACGCCAAAACGGCTGGCGATCCTCCCTAAACTGTCCCCGGCCTGGACCACGTACACCTGCTCCGCATTGGGGTCTCCTGACGGGGCGGCCTGTTCGGGTGCGCGGGTGACCAGGATCTGGGGGTCGCCGCCGCTGGCCACGGACAACGCGGCCACGCCGCCGGACGTGGCGGTTGGCGCCAAAATCGCCTCCGGGACAGGCGTGTACAGGGCCGCCAGCTCTTCCAGGTCCGGCCGGCGCATCTCGATGACCCAGGCCACCAAGAGTGCGATGGCCAGGCTGATAACGGCGTTCACCAAAATGACAAACGCCAACTGGCGACGGTTCATTTCCAATCTCACTATCGATTTCAACCTCCGGGAGATGACCAGTACACTGCGGCGCAAATAGGCCGACAGTTCGTGTACGCGCTTTAGCGCGGTTGTCAGCAGGCCCCGCGCTAAAGCGCGTACTACGAACTGTACATTTGTCGGGATTTTAGCGGCCACCTCCCCGAGGTTATTTTTCCCGACGCGTCCTAAATGACAACACGGACGACGGGCGGCATTGTATCATACTCCGGGGGAGTTGTCATGATAGATGTCGATCCTGGATGACCATGGCTGCAAAGTGCAATCTATCCCACTGTGAGATGGAAGCGCGGTGGCGTACAATGGTCACCATGTCCGAAATTGCCGAATGATGAATTGCAACTGTTTGCTATCAGAAAAGATGAATCTACCATGGACTCGAATCGCTCCTCGAACAATGCATTATTATGGGCTGCCGGCGGTGCGCTGGCGATCTTCCTGTTTGGCGTTATGGCAGCGTTGCTGGTCGGCGTCATCATGTTCAGTTCCATAAGTCGGCGCTCGTCGACCGACGCGCCGGCGACAGTCTCGCAGGCCGTCATCAGCCGTCCCCCAGCGGCGGCGGCGGTTCAACTACCGGCGCGCGTGGTCATCGCCACGCCGGAGGGTGGCGTGGACTACGAAAACGCAGCTCTCGCCGCGGTCTACCAGCAGGTGAATCCCTCGGTCGTCAACATCTCCGTCCTTGGCGATCCCCACGCCTTGCTGCCGGACGGCGTGACGCCTCCCGGTGTGGATGAAAACGATCTGTTCGTCATTAGCGGCGGTTCCGGATTCGTGTGGGACATGGATGGGCATATCGTCACCAATAACCACGTGGTGGAGGGGGCGGAGGAGTTGCACGTGACCTTCTCGGATGGGGCGACGGCCATCGCCACGGTGGTTGGGACGGACAAGGACAGCGATCTGGCCGTGATCAAAATCGATCCGGAAGGGTACAACCTGGTTCCGGTGAAGAGTGGACGGATCGAGGACGTCTACGTGGGCATGCGCGTGATCGCGATCGGCAACCCCTTTGGACTAGAGGGCACCATGACCAGCGGCATCGTCAGCGCGCTGGGGCGTTCGATCCCGGCCCGGCAGTCGTTCAACATCCCCGGCTCTATCCAAACCGACGCCGCCATCAACCCCGGCAATTCGGGTGGCCCGCTCCTCAACGAACGGGGCGAGGTGATCGGCGTCAACGCCCAGATTCGCTCAGAAGTGCGCTCCAACAGCGGCGTAGGATTCGCCATTCCGGTTAGCATCATAGATCGGGTGGCGCCGGCGCTGATCGCCAACGGTGAGTACAAACATTCCTATATCGGCGTCAGCGGCCAAACGTTCAGCCCCCTCTGCGCCGAGGAATTGGGGCTACCCAAAAACGCACGCGGCGCGCTGGTCATCGATGTGCTGGGCAGGACGCCCGCATCCCGAGCCGGCTTACGGGGCGGCGATCGCAGGGTGGACACCCAATTCCCTCAACTCTGCCCCTCCCAGGCCGTCGGCGACCTGGTGACAGCCATCAACGGCCAGCCGGTCACCAAGTTCGACGACGTGCTCACCTATCTGGAAAATTTCACCCAGCCCGGCGACGAAATTATCCTGACTGTGCTGCGCGATGGAGAGGTGAAGGAAATCAGCGTCACCCTGGCGCCCCGACCCTGAGGAAGAGTTGGGCAAGCGACATAGGATAGAACGCGGATTGAGCGGATCGGGTGGATCAACACGGATTTTTAAGAAAATCCGCGAAAATCCGCCCGATCCGCTCAATCCGCGTTCTATTCAGTCGTCGAATCAGTCGTCGAATTCGATGATGTGTTCTGAGGAGCCTTGCTCCCAGCGGCCGCGGGCGTCGCCAACGGCCCAGGTGGAGCGGATGCGGATGGTGCGTCGGGGACGCCGGGGCTGAACATCCTGGTCGGCAGGCCGGGGCTGGATGGCTTGCTCCGGCGGACGCTGGACCACGGCATCGGCCGTGGCCTGAAGCATGTGACCTTGTAACATCTTCCAGCCGACCCGCAGCGCCAGGCTGGCCGCGCCCAGCAGCACGGGTACGGCGGCTTTGCTCAACGTAGCGGGCAGGGTGTTGGCCCGTTCGATGGGTAGCCCGGTCTGAAGATCATAACCGCAATGGGGACAGTGTTGGGCCTGCAAAGGGCTGGCGCCGCCGCATTGGGGGCAAATTCGTTGCACATCGCTCATGGTGAACCTCGTTTGAATGTGAAGCGTGAATGTGAAGCGCCTCGACTGGCTCGCAGTGTAGCATTGCCCGCGCCATCCGTCAACCGATAAGGACATATGGCGTGGCCGGGCCTGTTCAGGTACAATGAAGGGCATCGCTCCCCACCCCCCCAATTCTGGGGGAGAATGGCCAGCCATAGCCAAGCAAAAGCATCCCCCGTTTTGGGGGCCAGGGGGACCACACCACCGAGCAGGAGCGAATGATGCCAGAGACTTTACGGCTTGCCAATGGCGGCTACATGCGCCGTCCTGATGTACAAAACGTCATCCAATATCTTTATGCCCTCCAGTGCGTGGAGATCACCGGCTTCAGCAATATCGGTAAATCAGCCCTGCTCCGCTTGTTGGCCCAGCAAGATGTCTGGGTGCAGGAGATCGGCGAGGCCGGCCAGGAGTTCCTGCCTGTCTACATCGACTGCAACCGCATGTTGGACATGAGCGACCAGGGTTTCTATGAACTGGTGTTGCGCTGCCTGCGCGAAAGTAGCCAGACGCTGGCGGATTTCCCGCAACTGACCGTAGCCTACGAAACCCTGGTGGCGCCGGCCAGTGACTTCCAGATCCCCCTCAGCTTCAACCAGGGATTAACGTCCGCGCTCCAGGCCACCCCACAGAAGATCATCCTGCTCTTCGACGAGTTTGACGAACCCTTCAGCCAGATCGACGCTCGGGTCTTTCTGAACCTGCGCGCGCTGCAAGACCGCTATGACGAGCGGCTGCTCTACGTCACCGCCACGGTCAACCCCCTGATCAAGCTGCGGGAGGAGGACCACTGTGGCGAATTCAGCGAACTCTTTCGCCACCGGGCCTGGCGGCTGGCCCCTCTGACCCGCAATGACTCGGAGCGTTTGATTCGCCGCTATATGACTGCGTTCGAGGCCAACTTCAACGCCGCCGATGTAGATTTCATCATCGCCTGGGCCGGCGGTCATCCCAATATGATGGAAGGCGTCTGTCGCGCACTGGACAAGGCCATCGTCCACTCCGGCCAGGGGCTGAGCGATCCTATGGAGCGCTGGCGCCTGCATCGAGAGGTGGCCCGCGACCTGCGCTCCGATCCCGGCCTGATCCTGGAATGCACCAAAATCTGGCGTAGCCTCAGCGGGGAGGAGCAGAACGAGATGATAGGCCTCTTCCGCACTGATCACAATCTGGATCGCGAGGTGGTGGAGGGATTGGTGCGCCGTCACATTCTCTTCCGCGTCGAGGGGAAGGAGCAGCCCTTCTGCCGCCTGATGACCGAATACGCCCGGGTTCAGGCTCTCCGATCCCGCAAGACGCTGGGTAGCGGACTCCGGGTCGATGTGGAGAGCGGAGAGGTCTTCGTGGATGGCAAGGCAGTCGAAACGTTGACCAACCTGGAATACCGTCTGATGTTGCTGCTCTTCCAAAACGCCGAGAAGATCGTGGACAAGTACACCATCGTCTCCAACGTGTGGGGGGACAGCTACATCGATGAGGTGGACGACGCCCGCATCGAGAAACTGGTGAGCCGCCTGCGCCAGAAAATCGAGACCGATTCCAGCGCGCCCCGTCGCCTGACCACGGTGCGCGGCCGCGGGTACAAGCTGTTGCTGAAATAGATCTGTTCGACCGTGACTGTGCAGCCGGACTTTATTGGAACGCGGATTGACGTTGATTAAAACGGATTTTCAAGGCATAATTCAGCCTCTATGTCACATAACAGCGCGCTCAACCAAACTATCAAAATTCTGACCAGGGTCCCCTACTTCGGCGGGCTTGATCCGGAGATCCTTACGGCCATCGCCCAGGTGGCCGAACATCGGGCCTATGACCGCGATCAGGTCGTCTTTATGGAGGGCGATCCGGGCGCGGGACTCTATATCGTTGAGCATGGCTGGTTCAAAGTCGTCAAAATTTCCCTGGACGGGCGCGAGCAGGCCATCCATTTTCTGGGACCCGGCGAAGCCTTCAACGCCATGAGCGTCTTCACCGAGACGCCCAACCCGGCCACGGTCATCGCCCTGGAGCCTTCAACCGCCCTGCTGGTGCGCCGGGACGCCATGATCCGCCTGCTGGACGCGCATCCTCGCCTGGCCAGGATCATGATTCAAAAACTGGCCGCCCGAGTGCAACATCTGATCACCCTCGTGGAGGACCTCTCCCTGCGCACGGTGGAGGCGCGCATGGCCCGCATGTTACTGGCAAGGGGACGTCAGGGCGAGGATCAGACCGTGTCCAGACGCCGCTGGGCCACTCAAAATGAGATGGCCGCCCGCCTGGGCACGGTGCCCGATGTGGTGAGCCGCACCCTGCGTAAGTTGGCGTCCGAAGGAATGATCGAGGTGTCTCGCCACCAGATCAAGATCCTGGACATCGAGGGGTTAGAGCGGGTTGCCAAGCTGGAATAGCGAATAAGATCATAGTTCACAATAGACCACTGATCGGGCGGATATCCCAAATCCGACAAAAGTCGTGGCGCGCCTTCCTCCACCCCTCTATAATGGCGCCATGATGAAGGATTTCAACCATACAAACCCAACCCCAATCATCGACGCAGACCTTTGTAATGGCTGCGGACTCTGCGTAACCGCCTGCCCCCACAACGCCTTGGGGATGGTGGACGCCAAAGCCGTCGTCGTCCATCCCCAGGCGTGCGAGTACGATGGCTGCTGCGAACTGATCTGCCCGGTGCAGGCCATCGATCGGCCGTTTTTGATCGTGATGCGTGAAGACGTAAAACGTGATGGGTGAAGCGTGATGCGCGCCTTGCAAGTTGCAACTTGTTCGCGGCGACCTCACGTTTTACGTTTCACGCTTTACGCTTTACACAACTTTTCGAAAGAAGGAAACACCCATGACCAATCCCTATTTCTACAGCATTTTACTCTTCGCTTTTATGGCCGTCCTGGGGGCCATCGACGCCTCCCTGACCAATTACCAACTGATCCCGTTCATGAACGGGCTGAAGTGGATGCGCCTGCACTTCATCACCCTAGGCGTTATGACCCAGGCCATCTTCCTGATCGCGCCCATCATGGCCGCGCGGCGGGCCAACCTGCCTCGGCCCAAGGTGCGCTGGGATATCTGGGTGCTGCTCAACACCGGCATTGTGGCCCTGGTCTACGGCATCCCGGCCATCAACAACAACGTGATCCTGGCGGGCGGAACCCTGGTTTTCATCGCCGTCACGTTGTTGGCCCTTCAATTGGCGGGCATGCGCAAGCAGGGCGACGCGCAGCCGGCCGGAACGAATGCCGAGCCGAATGAGCTTGACTCCGCCAAAAGCGGGCGCAAGTTCTACATCACCGGGTTGCTCTACCTGCTCCTCGGCATCATCATCGGCACAGGCTTCTGGATGGGCTGGCCGGCCCTGATGCGCATGAAGGCGCCCGTGGAGGTTCATATCCACGCTAACAACTGGGGCTTCATGTCCCTGGCCTTCGCGGGGATGATCATCGACTACTATGGCCGCTTCACCGGGCGCCGCCTGGCCGCGGGCAAAGGCGCGATCAACGCCATCTTCTGGCCGATGACCATCGGCGCGCTGGGTCTGGTGCTGGGCCCCTGGTTCGGCAAACTCTATCTCACCGTGCCCGGCCTACTCATGCATCTGGCCGGCACCCTCTG
>Ga0114931_10002510_pt1 | contig 23314 bp, 17 predicted proteins | sample 2SBtaG_FD_89579 | JGI IMG/M metagenome (GOLD analysis project Ga0114931, IMG submission 89579) | Deep subsurface microbial communities from Kolumbo volcano to uncover new lineages of life (NeLLi) - 2SBTROV14_V59a metaG | ecosystem: Environmental > Aquatic > Marine > Volcanic | place: Kolumbo... | reverse complement strand
CGCACGCCGCGTACTCCCATTCGGGCGACAACGCCCACGAAACGGGCATATTCCTCGAATGTGAGGATTCGCCACCGCGGCATGAACTGGATGTCCTCCGCAGGCATGCAGTAGAAGCAGCGAAAGTTGCAGCGGTCCGTCACGCTCAACCGTAGATCGGTATGAACCCGACCGAAGCTGTCAATCAAAGGACCATGAATACTCACGATGCGGGATACCTTCTACCGTGTTGGTCGGTTGCCCGACGGTTTGGGACGTGGGCCTTGATTCGTGGGTTCGCCACCAACGCCCGGGTGGACCCACTCGGTTGAGCCGTCGTCCCAGTTCTCTTTCTTCCAAATCGGAACCACTTGTTTGAGCGTGTCAATCAGCCACCGCGCGGCCTCGAACGCCGCTTCGCGATGCGGAGCGCTGACTGCCACGGCCACGCTTGTCTCCCCCAAAGCCAAGTGCCCCAAGCGGTGTACGATCGCACAGCCCACCAGCGACCACCGCGAAGTTGCTTCGGCCACAAGTTCATTCATTTTACGCCGCGCCATCTCCGGATAACACTCGTAATCCAGCGCCACGGTCCGTTGCTGGTCGGTCATTTCCCGAACCGTGCCCAAAAACAACACCACTGCCCCCGCCCGCGAAGAGGCCACTTTGTCCAACAGCGACGCAGTGTTGATCGGGTCGTGAGTGAGGAGCGTTTTAGTATGTGTGTTGTCCATCAAGGGTGAACCGTCATGCGAGGGTCAGGTACCACTGCACGCATATCCTATGCGGTGGACAAGCTCTCGGGAAGTTCGCCACCGACAGTGGAGCGGTCGACCGTGCGATGTTTTCTTCTTCCGGCTGTCATCTTTCTCATGTGGTCCTACCCCCCGCTTACCGGCGGGATGCAGGCCACGTCGACGCCGGGTTGAAGAACGGTGTCGTCGCTGGTGTATTGTTCGTCGACGGCGAAAACAAGCTGTTGAGCCAAGGGGGCCAGCCCGGGGACTTGCTCAAGAAGCTGCTCACGCAAGTCGGCAACCGTGGAATCGGCTGGGAGATTGATTGACAGACGTTCACAATCGGCCAACTCACGGGCCACGGCGAACAGTCGAACCTCGAGGCTCATCGTCTCCATGCGGGGTTCCTCGAAGTTAGCAAGCTATGTGGATTGAATTTCTTTGTCTCAGGCCAGCATAGCGTCGATTCTAGCCGAAATACGGATCGCCAACGATGGGGCGAAATGACGAATCTCCAGCGGCTGGGTGCATTTGCGAAAGGGCGTGACATCGCCCTGCCAACGATTGATCCGATCGGCTTGCCGTCGATGCCTGGGGGTCGATCGTTGCGATTGAGAACACTACAATTTCAGCAAAGTGGAGCATTCCGCGACTACGGATTGTCTGTAGGCTCAATGACGAAATCACAAGCCGAATACGAACAGCTCTCTCGCGAAACCGACCCTTGGGTCAATATCCCGCCGCGCTACAATCTCGGCACGGCGTTGACCACCGCTCACGTCGAAGGTGGACGGGGTGACCATCCGTGTCTGCTGTGGGAGAACTCCGCTGGCCAGTCGCGGCAACTGACGTATGCCGAGATCGACGAAGCAAGCACCCGGGGAGCCGCCGCGCTTGGTCGCTTGGGCGTACAAGCAGGCGACCGCGTCTTGTTACGACTTCCGAATCTGCCAGAGTTCTACATCGCCTCGCTAGCCATCGCCAAGCTGGGGGCGGTGTTCATTCCCAGTAGCACCTTGTTTCGCGCTGGCGATATCGAGTACCGTGTTCGCGATGCAAATGTAGTCGCGGCGATCACCACGACGCATCTGGCCGACGAATTGGAAACCGTTCTGCGTAATTGTCCTACGCTGCGGCATCTCATCGCGGTGCCCTATGCCGGTGTGCCGCTTTCCAGCGAACAGATTGACTTCAACAAGCTTCTCACGGAGCCTAGCGGCGACTTTCAGGTGGCCGACACCGCCAGTGACGATGTAGCGTTCATGATTTACACCTCTGGCACCACGGGCGACCCGAAGGGCGTGGTGCATTATCATCGCTACCCGTTGTCGTTCGAGTCGCTAATTCGTCACTGGCATGATTACCGCGCGGACGATATTTGTGCTTGTCCCGCTGAGTTGGGGTGGCTGTTACCGGTGGCCTCCACGTTTCTCTACGCGATGCGCGTTGGGATGACCATCGCTTTGTACCATCCCTTGGACGGCCGCTTCGATGCCCCGGCATGGCTGCGATTGATCGAGAAATACCGCATCTCGAACTTTGTCGCCACGCCCACGATTTACCGCATGCTCACCGCTGCCCCGGAGATTGCCACGGCTGATCTTTCCAGTTTGCGACATGGCGTGAGCGCGGGAGAACCGCTTCCCGCGGACACGCTGGAGAGTGTGCGGCAGAAGATGGGCTTTGTTCCGCTGGATGGCATCGGGATGAGCGAGTGCATGGTTTACTGCTTCAATATGCAGGGCTTCGATGCCGTGCCTGACAGTTGTGGTCGGCCCGCCCCGGGGTGTGAAATCAAGTTGATGGACGAAGCGGGTAACGAAGTGCCCGAGGGTGAAGCGGGCGTGATGTGTGTCCGCCGCGGCACGCATCCCGGCATGATGAAGGAATATTGGAACAAGCCCGAGCAAACCGCCGCCATCTTCCGCGGCGAGTGGTATTATTCGGGCGATGTCCTTTCGCGAGACGAACAAGGGCGTTATTGGTTCAAGGGTCGCGGCGACGACCTGATCAAAGCAAGCGGATATCGCATCTCGCCCTTCGACGTGGAGAGCACATTGTCGGAGCATCCCGCGGTGTTGGAAGTCGCCGCGGTTGCCAGCCCCGATCAAGTCCGCGGCAATGTGGTCAAGGCGTTTATCATTCTCCGCCAAGGGCACGAACCGTCGGCGGCGTTGGCGAGGGAACTGCAAGCTTGGGTGAAGCAGCACGCGGCGGCATACAAATACCCTCGCAAGATCGAATTCGTCGCGGAGTTGCCCAAGACCCAAAGCGGAAAAATCATCCGGCGGCTATTGCGTGATCAAGAATTCGAGGCCGATTCCGCGGAGTAGCCCGCCGCGGGCGTGTTGTTGGAAGAGCCATTGAGAAGGCTGTCATACATCTTAGCGGCGCGATGTTTTAGCCGCGAGACAACGCCGTCAGGCGAGGGCGCTTCGGCAAAGAGCGTCAACACCGGTCGGTTCTCTTGTATCTCGCTGTCGGCGACGGGGATGTCCGCGATGTCCGGGCGTAACACCTCGCCACGTCGTTCCATCAGCATCTCGTGCAGCTTTTGATCGATCTTCAGGAGACGTGGGGCATAAAGAATGGTCTTGCCGAAATAGCGTTGCTTGTTTGGGTTCGTGATGGACTCAGGCTCGTTCGGAAGTCGCTGGTCGCGACATGCAGCCACGTGCAGTTGAATTGCCGACCAGGCATGGGCACGCTCGATGATTTCGACGGAGGACGGAAACCTGGGATTGATCTCGACGACGACCATGTGTTGGTCTGTTAGAATCGCATCGATGCCAAAGAGCCCCGAGAGGGAGAAACGCCGGCACAGCGTTTCGCCGATCCGGTGGCATTGGGCGACGGTCGCTGGCGGAAGTGTTAAAGGACCAACGGAGCCGCGGTATTGAAACCCGCTCGAGGCGCCCCAGGATTCGCCAAGGAGTTGTTCCGTGACACCCAATAGCCGCGCCTCTTTTGAATTGGCGACAAAGACAGCCGCGACCGAGCGTCCCTCGACTTTCGATTGGAAGTAGTGTCCTTTGATTTCTGTCGGATACACGCCGGTACAGGGCAAGACGCCGATTCCGCCAGCGGAGCGGAGCGGTTTAATGAGCCAGGTGCCGTCGCTTGGCGGGGCATCCTTTGCGGTCTGGCAAGTGGCATACGGTAATTCAGCACGCTGTAGCGTTTTGGCAACAAGCCGAGGATCACGTACCTCGCGAAGCTCCTTTCCTGCAACGCCCCAAAGCGGTCGGGTGTCTCTGATTCGATCCACTAAGACGGGATGGTTTTCCAAGGCACCGGTGTAGAGCCAGGGTCCTGGTGGAAACTGGCTCAGCGCCGGGAGGAGCCCATGTGGATAACAACGGACGATCGTTGACGTTGCGATTTCGCGCAGGTCGGCGTCGGCGAACATGTCGGCAGTGGCTACGTCGAAACCCGCGCGACGTGCCGATTGTGCCGCGGCCCGGGCAGAAGCTCCAGCAATTAGAAGTGACCGCATGGTATGTCAAATTTTCCAAGAAATCTCACGGTTCGACGTCGGATTATGACCTATGCTTTTCTCGGGTAGTCTCCTCGCCATTGTTCTAGTTGGCATGCCCTTGATTACAAGACAACCATCGAGATAGATAAGGGGATCGTCGTATGCGCGTGTCGCGGGACAATGCTTCAACTGGAATGAGAGCCCTCGGGAAGCGCACCGATCGTCGGGGCGCGACGTTGGTGCTGATTGCCCTGCTCATGGTTGCCATGTTGGGAATGGTCGCTTTCGCCGTCGATCTTGGATATATCACCACGGTCAAGACGGAATTGCAGAGAACGGTCGACTCAGGCGCGTTGGCTGGGGCTGGCATGCTTGTCGAAGGACCAACGGCTGCCACGACCGAAGTCATGGACTTCATTGAATTAAACAAGGTAGGCGGGTCCGATTTCAATTTTGAAACGGGCGACGAAGGCGGTAAGCCTGGCATCGGGAATGGAACCCACGATGAAATCGAGATTGAAACGGGAAACTGGGACCCTGGCACTAAAAGTTTTGTCGTCAGCAACGTGTTGCCTTCGGCGATTCGCGTCCAAATCACGCGATCGAACCAGCCGCTGTTCTTCGGGCGTGTCTTCGGAAGGGAAGCGTTTAGCGTTTCGGCGGAGACGATCGCCATGTTCCAGCCGCGCGACATCATGCTGGTTCTCGATTTCTCCGGTTCGATGAACGACGACAGCGAATTACGGTCAATTTACTCGCTACCGCAATCAGTGATCGAAGCGAACTTGCTGGCAATCTATAACGAGCTTGGCCAGCCAACCTACGGCAATATGCAATGGACGCCCGTCTATATTCGTTCGAACAACGACAGCCATGTGATTTCACAACTCGGTTTGAACGGTGTTCCGTATCCCTATCCTTCAGGCAGTTGGAACTCCTACGTCAACTACGTTCAATCCAGTGGATACATCCACAACGCCGGGTATCGTAGAAAGTATGGCTATCTGACGTGGGTCAACTATCTGTTGCAAAGCAAGCCCAAGTCCAACCAAACTCCTGATCTGTGGCAAACAAGCGAACAGCCGATTCAGCAAGTCAAGGACGCAGTATCGTTGTTCGTCGACTACATTCAAGAGGTCAATACCGAGGACCAAATTGGTCTCTCGATTTATACCTCCACGGATGGAACCGCTACTTTGGAGAGCGGTTTGACCATGAACTATGACTCGGTCACCGCGCTCGCCAACCATCGGCAAGCCGGTCACTACGACGTGTATACGAACATCGGCGCCGGGATTAAGAACGCCCGAGACGAGCTTGTTGCCAATGGCCGCACGGGTGCTTTCAAGATGATGGTGTTGATGACCGACGGAATCGCCAATCGCCCTGGGGATTCGACCCAAGGTGAGCAGTATGCCCTGGATCAGGCTCAATTGGCCGCCGATGCAGGCATCCCGGTCATTACCATCAGCCTGGGTACCAGTGCCGACACGACCTTGATGCAAGGTATTGCCGATATGACGAAAGGCGTTCACTTCAATGTCCCGGGCGGTTCGGGAATTGCCCAATACGAGCAACAATTGACCGACGCGTTTCGGTCGATTGCCGACGATCGTCCGCTGAAGTTGGTCAAGTAAACCAACGCCGCGCGTAAAACTTGAAATTTCTGTTCACGAGGGATCGTGGGCCGTGTGTTTGAGAACAACTTTTCCTAGTCCGCGATGCCACGTTGGCGATTCCGTGTGAACGTGGCCGCAGTTGATTGATCACGTGTTTCCCCTCTTCTGGGTCCTCTTGCTTCGAGGTCCGTCATGCGCCATCTGCTTCAAGCGTTTGTCACCACCGTTACCACATCGTTGTCCAGAGCTTCGACACGTCGTCGCGCGTCACGTCATGGAACGATCATTGTTCTCTTGGCGATCATGATGACAGCCCTCATGGCCATGGTCGCTTTTTCGGTTGATACTGGCTACATGCTCAGCATCAAGACCGAACTAAAGCGGGCCGCGGATGCTGGCGCGCTTGCTGGCGCCGGCCGTTTGGTCGATGGCCAGTCCGCCGCGCTGGCTGAGGTACAGCAGTTCGTGCAAATGAATTTGGTTGGAAACGAACCGGTTGACGGGGCTGACCTTCAAATCGAATTCGGCCAGTGGGACTCGACCAACAACGCTTTCAGCGCCGGGGGGTCCGTGCCGTCGGCGGTTCGTGTTCATCTCGATCGGTCCGATCAGCCCTTGTTCTTTGCCCGGATGTTGGGCAAAAACGACTTTGACACGTCGGCGGAGTCGATCGCGGTGTACCAACCCCGCGACATCATGCTAGTGCTCGATTTTTCCGGATCGATGAACGACGACAGCGAACTGCGTTCGATTTCGACAATCGGGCAGAGCGCCGTGGAGGCGAACTTGGCCCAAATCTACGGCGAACTAGGCTCACCGGTTTTCGGCAATATGCAGTGGACGCCACAGTACATTAGTTCGAACGACGACAACTACGTGCTCACGCAACTTGGACTCAACGGTGTCCCGTATCCCTATCCTAGCGGCAGTTGGGGCGACTACGTTAATTATGTCCAGGGAAGTGGGTACATTAACTCCGCGGGCTATTCCAAGAGCTATGGCTACCTGACTTGGGTAAACTACCTGCTACAGAGGAAGCCCAGATACAGTCAAACCCCCGACCTGTGGATGACCAGCGAGCAGCCGGTCACGCAGGTGAAAGACGCCGTGACCATTTTTCTGTCCTACTTGCAGGAGGTGCAAACGGCCGATCGCCTGGGATTGTCGCTTTACAACTCACCGTCGCAAACCGCGTTGTTGGAGTCGGCGCTTACGACGAACTTCCAGGCAGTGGAAGACCTTTCTCGGCAGCGGCAAGCCGGTCATTACGATGTCTATACGAACATCGGCGCCGGGCTACAGGTCGGCAGACTTGAACTCGAAAATAACGGCCGACCTGGCGCTTTCAAGATGATCGTGTTGATGACCGATGGGATCGCGAACCGTCCGACAGACACCAGCGTGGCCCAACAGTTCGCCCTGGACGAAGCACAACTATCCGCCGACGCTGGAATTCCCGTGGTGACCGTTAGCCTGGGTGCCGGGGCGGACACGAACCTGATGCAGTCAATCGCTGACATTACTGGTGGAATTCACTTCAATGTCCCTGGTGGTGCGGGCGTGTTGCAGTACGAAGATCAACTCAAGGATGTCTTTCGCGAAATTGCCGATGATCGTCCGCTGAAGTTGGTCAATTGACCACGCTGGCGATCGCTACCAACCGGTCGAACCAGTCGAACAAGGCGGAAAGCCTACCATGTTGTGCAGAGCGTTTGGCCACACTGGGCCCATCCGCGACAGCGGATGTGCCTGGTGTTGGCCGGCGCCGTTTGGCTGGTGGCCATCTTCTCGGTAGGGATGTTCATTGCTAAAGTAGTCGACGATCCGACCTTGATGCTCTAGCAGCACCGTGGCGATGGAGATGCCATGTTGCCGGATTTCAAGGACAATGTCACGTGCCCGCCATTGCGTGGCGATGAGCACCACGTCGATCGCTCGCCCAAGAAGTTCGTCGCGGGAGCGAATCTCTTGTCCCATGCCAGGGACGAAAGTGCCAACCTTCTCCGCATCCGAGTCGATCACCAGCGGGAATCTCGCGGAATCGAGTCCATAGCGGTTGATGAACGCGGCGGCTTTGCCGGTCCCACCCCAAATGGCGACGCTCCGCCCCGAACGGGCGATCTCGTCGAGTTGCCTCTTAATACGCTGGTGGTCGCCGGCGCTTCGCTTCACAAAACTCACGGCCTGTCGCGCGATCATCGCCTGTCGTGCTTGTGGCTCAAAATGCGCGAGACCACAAATGACTTCGTCGTTGTAGCCGCGTTCGATATGCTCCACGTTGCTCGAACATCGCGAAAGAAGAAATCGGAATGACGCCGAAGTAAAATGCGAGTTGTGCTCGTAGAAAAAGTCCGTCGTTCGCCCCGTCTCGAAGACGCGATCGATACACGGAACCTCAATAAACAGTCGGGTCGACGTGCTCTTCCACGTGACCGCGAACGCCAGCGACTGTAAAAACCCCAACGGGTTGTCGAGATGCTCAAGCACATGACGGCTCACGATCAGGTCGGGCCGGTACGATTCGATGTGCTTTGTTGGATCGAAAAGCGAACGCTGTATTTCGATCGATGGATGTGCGTGGATTGCTTCACCCACGGCGGCATGAGGATCAAAGCCGATGAATTTTCCCAGCGGCCGGTGATCGGCCAACGCTTCGAGCAAATGGCCGTCACCGCAGCCGATTTCGACGATGGTCGGGGTATCTCCCAACGATCCGAGAATGAGGTCGACCACGCGTTTCAGATGTTCCTTCCACGCGCTTCCGCGATTGAACATTAAGTTCGGTTTGTCGGAATAGGGAACTTGCGTGTAATCGAAGGCGCGATTGAACACATGCCCACAAGAAACACATCGCAGAAAGTCCAGCGGTAGCCGCTGCATCGCGCGCGCCTCTTCCTTCGAACTTGGCCACGCCAAGGTGGTCAGCGGCTGATCCCCACCATGAAAAAAGGGTACCGCCACATGATGCGCGCACGCTGGGCATGTCGCGGATTGCAGCAAGTCGTCAAGGTTGCTGTCAGCCGGCTGATTTTGGGGATAGGAAATCGACATGGGGCACCATCATCTTTGGAATGGGAACGTGCGTGGTACTTGCTTTGTCCACGGCGCGAGTCAGAAAGTCTTCGATTTCGCGGACTGCGGGGCGATCTTCAAAAAGCTGATCGCCGGCAGACAGGATTCGCTGCCCGACGTCGTGACGAAAATCGTTTTCACATGCCAGCCGATTCGCCAACGCAACGTACTGGGCTGGATCCCCGGCAACGCAATCCATGACGCCGAGTTTACGATAGCAACCAAGTGTCACCCGGCCCCGCATGAAGCCCGACGGCAACGTGACAACGGGCTTTCCAACAGCCAATCCCTCGTAGCTTGTGTTGCCGCCACCGAAATGCAGCGGATCGAGCATGACGTCGGATGCGGCAAGCAGGTGAAGAAACGCGTTTTGCTTAAGCCGGGGAACCCAAACCACGCGATCGACCACATCACCAAAGGAGCGCTTGAAGCGATTGGCTAGCGTGGTGTTCCAGGTCGGGTGTGCCGCTTCGACAATCGCCACCACCCCGTTCTCGTCGTTCCGCAAGATGTCACCCAACACGGGGTCGAAGTCGGGGTGGAATTTGAACAAGCTCTGTGGGCATAAATAAACATTGCGTCCCTCCGGCAAACCAAGTTCCGCGCGGCTGAGAGGAGGCCCGGTTTGCTTGGGGCGATAGTAGTACGTCGGAAGATTGTCGAGTTGGACGAGTTGCTCGGTATAGTGTTGTTCCGCGTTTTCCGGTTCGATCAAGCTGCTGGAGATAAAGTAATCCATCGCGTCGCTGCCGGAGGTAACCGGATGGCCCCACGTGACGCACTGTACGGGTGCCAACCGCGAGTGGGCCAACGACAGCGTCAACGGGTCCATGCCGACATCGGCATAGAACAGCACGTCGAGTGGTAGGTCCGCGATCGCCTGTCGTGCCTTGGGAGGATGATCGGAGATATCAAGACAACGATCGGCGGCGCCACGGATGAAGTTGGCGATCTCATCGTCGTACTTGCCATGTGAAATGACGCTGACCTCGAAACGCTTGCGGTCCAGTTCCGCGATCAGCCCCCGCATCAATCGCCCAATCGTGTGATTCTTGAACAGACGCGACACGAATCCCACGCGAATGCGACCATCCGACGACCTTCGTTCCGATCCTTGCAGTGGAGGATCGCGACGCGGCTGATAACAGCGATTGATCACCTCCATATAGGGACGAACATCGTCGCCTTGATATGCCAGATAGAAACACGATGGCAGTAAGTCGGTCTCGGGGTTGAGCTCGAAAGACGGCACATTGTCGACCGTGAGTTGTCCGGAGAGCCGGTCTCGCCACCTTTGCAAGTCGGCCTGTGATTCATAGAGGGGAGGCAATTGGGTTGCCAGAACGAGCTTCAACCGCGGAGTCGGCTTAATCGCCATCGCGTGTTGATAACTGGCCTGTGCCTGGTGGAAGACTCCCAATTCGGCCAACGCATCACCAAGATTTGAATGGGCGAAGAAACAGTTCGCGTCGAGCCGCAACGCTTCACGGTAACAGGCAATCGCCTCTTCGAGCCGCTGTTGTGATTGGAGTAAAGCTCCGAGATTGTTACGGGCGCCGGGAAATTTTGGAGCCAACGCGACGGCTTCTTCGTAGGCACGCATCGCGCCCTCGATATCGCCCAGTGAACGCAACGCGCTTCCGATGTTGTCATACGCTTCCGCATAGTTGGGCTTAAGCTGGAGGGCACGACGATAGCAATCGAGGGCTTCTTCAAACGCGCCTCGCGCGACGAGCGCCAATCCCAGATTATTGTGGCCCTCCGCATAACTTGGGTTGATTTCGATCGAACGACGTTGCGCGGCAAGGGCATCTTCCAGACGCCCGAATTGTTTCAAAAGGTTGCCCAAATTGCTGTGGGCTTCGGCATAGTCGGGTTTCAGGCTTACCGCACGCTGGTAGCTTTGGAGAGCCTCGTCAAAATCGCCCTGCTGTTTGAGCGCGGCACCAAGATTGTTGTGAGCATGTGGCAGACTGGGATTGATCTCAAGCGCGCGCCGGTAACAGGCAATCGCCTCGTCGGTCTGCCCTCGTTGCTGAAACATCGTTCCGAGATTGGCGCGTATGAACGCATTGGAAGGTTGTGCCGCGGCAGCCCGTTGGAGATGGTCGACCGCCTCGTCAAGTTGCCCATGCTCGAAGGCGCGAAGCCCTAGAAATTGCAACGCGTCGGGTTGATTTGGATCGGTCTTGAGAAGCAGCCGATAGATTTGTTCGGCCTGTGATGCCCGTCCCCCCTGTTGGTGACGTTTGGCACTCGCTAGCTTTTGGCGAAGGGAAGCCATTCAAAAATTCCGTCTGATTCAAGTCGTGTTAATCGATCTCATGAGAGCTTTCCAATGGGCGCTCTATCGGCGCGCGGTGGGCATCGCCTGTCGTTAAAACCATCGCAAACAGGGTATTGGATAAGACCGAACGATTCGTTCCAACCGTTGAGGCTGGAACCGGCTTTCACGCAGCCCTGTAACATAGGCCTGCTCCGCGGACAACGTCACTTAAGGAATATGCCAGTACGCGCAGCTTGCCAGGATTTCCTCCGGTTGCGAAACCGAAGGAGGAGAATGGATTAACCAATTGAGGTATGCGTACTTTTTTCTGCTTGCAAAGCACCTTTGTGGCCGATGAAGCCTAAGGATTGCCCGCAACGTAGAGAACTAGGAAGACAAGGTAATCCGTGCGGCGAAGACCGTTGCTCGACGTTTGGGCTAGATGCTCCAGTGGCACCGCCGAAGTTGTCGATACCAATACACGGAATTGCTGTAGCCAAGGAAGGTACAAGGGCTTTCGTCATGAAGCTTGAAACGACGCGATTCGGATCGGTGAGTGTTGAGACGGATGACATTCTCACGTTTGTCGGGGGAATGCTCGGTCTTGAAGATTGCCATCATTGGGTCTTGCTGGCTGACGTCCGTAATACCGCTTTAGGATGGTTGCAGTCGATCAATCGCCCGGAAGTGGCGTTGGCCGTGGTAAGCCCTCGTCGCTTCGTGCCCGAATACCAATTACGCGTGCCGCGAGAGGAATTAGATCCGCTACGCCTGGGCAAGATCGACGATGCTCACGTCCTGGTGATTGCTTCAAAGAACCAACAAGCCATTACGCTCAACCTCAAGGCTCCTCTGGTGATCAATCTCGATCGTCGCCTGGGTCGTCAGGTCGTGCATTCTGGCGATCAGCCATTGCAACACGTGTTAGATTCAGCACCGTCGGCACTGAAGATGAGCGCCTAAAGCCGACTGTGTTCCGGGAACATCTCCCGGAGTCCCTCCCAGTATCCTCCCCCGCCAATCCCCCCCGCCAAACGCATAAGCCGACCGTCCAAACACTTCCGGCGCAGTGCCGTATGGGACGACGCGTTGAACCCGCCATAAATACGCATTCCCGAGCCGACTCCGTGTCTGGCGACGGTTCTGCCCGCCATAGATAGGAAGGAGCCCGCGATGTTGGTCCTGTCGAGACAACGCGACGAGAGCATCATCATCGGCGACAACATTGTCGTGACCATTGTCGACATTCGTGGCGACAAGGTGCGATTGGGTATCGACGCGCCCACCGAAATACCCGTGCATCGCCAGGAGGTGTACGACGCAATTCAGCGTGAAAATCGTCGTGCCAGTCAAATCTCGCCTGATGACGCGGCCAACATAGGAAAACCTTCGCCGGGCCGGTCGAAGAAAGACAGCAAGTCGAATCCGGCAGACTAGGAAAACCGGTTGTAACGATAATTTTGTCGACCTCTTGTGTTTCAGACAATATTAAATCGACACAACCTACTGAAACAAAACGGGTTGTGTTGTAAGCGTCTGGAAGAGGCGGTGTGGTAAATAATGCTCAGTATTTAACCGAATCTTCCCATATTACCTAAAGCGCTCTGCTGTTCAGGTCGATGAGGATTTAGAAGTGGCAACCTCCGGCAACGCGCCCTCAGTGTTGTTGGTCACTTAGCGACGTCACGACGGAAGCTGTTGGTCGTTACGTCGTCGTCAGCAGTTAAAGGTGTGTGAAGGACGACGGTCCTCCGCCCCGCCGATACTCCTGCTGTCGTCTTGGGGGAACGAATTTTCCAATCAACTAAGGGGTGTTAAGCGTCTCCTTTTCCGCAAGAAACGGGACGCGACCAAGCTAGTCCGGCGACTTCGGCTCCCCATGGCCGGGTCCGGCTTGAAACCACAAACGAAGGGGTTCTGAGAATGACGCGGATTAATACGAATGTGAGTTCGCTGGTTGCCCAGAAAACTCTGGCCCGGTCGAACGCCGATCTGCAAACTTCGCTGACTCGACTGAGCACGGGTTTGCGAATCAACTCGGGTAAAGATGACCCGGCTGGTTTGATTGCCAGCGAAGTGTTGCGAAGCGATATTTTGAGCGTGGGACGGGCGATTACCAACAGCGAACGGGCCAATCAACTGATTGCCACCGCTGACAGTTCCCTGGGTCAGGTCAGTTCGCTGTTGAACGACGTTCGGGGCTTGGTTTCCGAAGCGGCCAACACGGGTGCCCTCAGCACTGAGCAGATCGATGCCAACCAGTTGCAGGTTGATTCCTCTTTGGAAGCCATCGACCGTATCGCACAGATTACGTCGTTCCAGGGTCGTCGACTTCTCGACGGTAGCCTCGACTTCGTGACCAACGGTGTCAACGACACCCAGATCCAGGATCTGAAAATCGATCAAGCCAACTTTGGTGCCCAATCATCGATCGGCGTATCGGTGAATGTCGTGGACCAAGCGTCGAAAGCCCAGTTGAACTATGGCTTTGGCGCCATCGCCGAAGATCTCGTGTTGGAGCTCGGCGGCAAGAACGGAACCGAAGCATTCAACTTCGCTTCCGGAAGCACGATTTCCGATATCGCCGCGGCCGTGAATCTTGTCTCCGACGCCACGGGCGTGAATGCCCAGTTGCAGCAAGAAGCGACCAACGGGTCGGTGAATGTTTCGAGCTTCGGGCTCAATAACGACATCGTGCTCACGGCCACCTCAGCGGGATTCGACGAGGGGAACATCCGCGTCAAATTCAGCACGTCGGCCACCCCGGGTGGTTCGCTGGGTGCAACCTACACGCAGGGCACCGCCGAGAGTGATCCGGATACGCTGAATATCCAACTGGGCACGCAGGCTTTTGCCGCCGCCACTGGCACGTTCGATCGGACGGGTAGCAACAATGCATTCACCCTGACGGCGAAAGTGGCCGGAACCAACTTTGAAGGTACCGAAATCGTCTTTGCCGACACGGTCACTCAGGGTAACGAGACATTTGCCTACGACCCCACGCAAGGTGCCAATGGCCGGTTGACGGTCAACGTCGAGGCGGGTACCACGACGGTGGCCGATCTCGTCACCGCTTTGGCGGCAAGCGGGAACGCCGCTGCCAACGCCTTGTTCACGTTAACGCCCGCCGCCGATAGCACCAACGCGGGCACCTTGGATGCCGGAACCTACGGCACGCTGACCGGTGGGGTCGACGGCGGGGCGGTGACGTCGACCGCCGACGATGTGATCAACCTGATCAATACCACCTCGAGCGTCAACCAGTTCCTTACCGCCGCCTTGGGCGCCGCCAACGACGGTAACGACACCGTCACGGCATTCCAGGAATCGGCCACGTTCGGGCAGGCCGAGGCCAACACGCGGCTTCAGTTCCTTGGCGGACTTGATTCACAGAATATCCGCTTCGTTGCCAACGCTGGCCAATCGCTGAGTGTTGATACCTCGACGGATCCCAAGGTACTTGGTTTCGCCACCGCGACAACACAGGCCTTGAATGCCAACGCGAGCCTGACGTTCACGGCCCGCACCAAGGGCGATGCCTTCGACGATGTCACCGTCCGCTTTACCAACGGCGGAACCGATACGGTCGTCTTCGATCCAGAAGGCAAGTCACTGACCTTCGATATCACCCAAGGCACGACGACGGCCGCCAACATCAAGACGATCTTGGATGGCGACTCTTATGCCAGCCAGTTCTTCACCGTTGCTCAGACGGGCAACAGTGACGGTTCGGGGACGATCGACGCGGCTGATGATGCCGCGGCAAATCGTGCCACGACCTCCGGTGGCGTGGTCAGCGAAGGTACGGTCATCGTCAACTTGGCCACCGATTCCAACGGTTTGGTGCAGACGACGGCCAACGACCTGATCGGCTTCTTCGACGATCCCGCCAACTCATCCCTTAGTAGTTTGGGGATCAGCCTCGCCAACGCCGAAGGTAGCGATGGTAGTGGATTGTTGTCGGCCACGACCAGCGATCTGGCTTTCACCTCGGCTGGTTCCAACATTCAGCCGGCCCAATCGAATGTGACCATCGACGCGGTCAACGGGCGAAACGCTCGACTCAGCTTCACGGCTGTTCAGTCGGGCACCGCCTTCGACGGAGTACAGGTTATCTTCGAAGGAACAGCGACCGCGGGGAACGAGACGGTTGCCTACGACGCGGGACTCAAGACCCTTACCTTTGGAATTGAGTCTGGCGTGACGACCGCCACGGCATTGACCACGTTGTTGAATAACGACGCGACGGCCAACCAGTTCTTCACGGCCACCAACGTCGACGCTGGTACCACCAATGAAACGTTGACGACCTTCGATGGTGGTGTTACCAGTGGTGGCCAAGCTGAAACAGGGACGCTCGACGGTGTTTCCCTCACGGGCAACTCCGACCTGACCGATACGGGGCTGACCTTCGACTCTTCGACGTTTGGTTCGGACTCGTTCGTCTCGATCAAGGTGCTCAACGGTGGCAGTTTCGGCTTGACGAATGCCGATGGTTCGGTAAACACGTCGGGGCGAAGCGAAGGCACCGACGTCAATGCCCGGATCAACGGTATTCAAGCCGTGGGCAAGGGCTTGCAAGCCTCGATCAACACGACGGCCTTGGATGTGTCGTTTAACGTTGCCTCGACGGTCACGTCCGGTTCGACCCTCAGCTTCTCGATTACCGGGGGTGGAGCCCAGTTCCAACTTGGTCCCGATATCGTGTCGAACCAGCAAGCCCGACTCGGCATTCGCGCCGTGAGCACGGCCCGCTTGGGTGGTGTTGCCGGCAAGCTCTTCGAGCTTCGCTCCGGGGGTGCCAAGTCGCTCTCGACGGACGCAAACAGCGCCGCGTCGGTGATTGAAGAAGTGATCACCCAGGTGACACAACTTCGTGGCCGTCTGGGTGCTTTCCAGCGAACGACGCTTGAGACGAACATCTTCGCGCTCAACGACACGCTCGAATCCTTGACCAACGCCCAGAGCTCGATTCGTGATGCTGACTTCGCGAAGGAAAGCTCGGCCTTGACTCGGGCCCAAATTCTGGTCCAGTCAGGTACGTCGGTGTTGGCCATCGCCAACCAAAACCCGCAGAACGTCTTGGCCCTACTCCGGTAAGACCAGACTTCTCGGATTACATAGAAGCCGCCGACTCTTGCAAACGTTGCGGGGGTCGGCGGCTTTTTCGTTTGCGCTCATCAAATATCTCAAAACCGAAAGGATGACCGTCAGTTTGCCGAATCGTTAAAGTTTGCCATGGCGATTCGACGAATAAGAAGCGATGTCCGCCGGAGTGCGCGGGAAAATAACACGCGAGACTTTCCCGCCAGAGGTGCGTGTGAAGTAGAGTTGATTGCCCTTCGCATCGTCGTTTTGGCAATGCGTTAAGAACCAAAGTACCAACTACGTTACCACCCCCTGACGGGTTAAGTGCCATGGGTCAAATCACACCGAATGTCGGCCTCGTTACCGGCATTCCGATCCAACAGACGATTGATCAGTTGATCGCCGTGCAAGCAAAGCCTCGCGATTTGCTGACTCAATTGAGTAAAAAAGTCAAGGCTGAACAGGTTGCTGTCACAAGCCTTTCGGCGTCGCTGTTGAGCCTTCAGTTTCAGGCCATCAACATTGGCAAGGCCGAGCAGTTCTCGCAGACAAGCACGACCAGTAGCAATGATTCATTACTGTCGGTTACGTCCACGGGCAATCCGTCGCTGGGAAGTTTCCAGTTCACACCGTTACAAACCGCGCAGAGTCAGCAACTACTGAGCTCCGGCTTGGCAAGCGATACCGGAGCCTTGGGGGGAGGGGCGTTTTCGTTCCGCTTCGGGGGCTACGTCGACAGTAATACGGATCTCGAAATTCTCAATGCTGGTGCCGGTGTCCAGCGGGGACGAATTCGCATTACGGATCGTAGCGGGGCTAGCGCTGAAATTGATCTGCGATTCGTGCGCACCGTGGACGACGTGCTCAACAAAGTCAACAACGCCGCCGGGATCAACGTCAAGCTCGAAGTGCGTGGAGATCAGTTTGTCTTGACCGATGGGACCGGTGCCTCGGGTAACCTACGCGTGCAAGAACTCTCGGGAGGGACAGCCGCATCGTTGGGGCTCGGGGGCGTCGATGTCGCGGCCGACGAAGTCGTTGGACAGGACGTCTTCCAACTGTTCGACAAGCTCGATCTTAATCTGCTCAACGACGGAAACGGTGTGCGATTCGATGATTCACTGCCGGAACTCCAAGTCGATTTCCGCGATGGCAGTACGCCACTAATCATTGATTTCAACAAACTCGGGAACCAGGGTACGCAAGCCTCGGCAACCACCACCGCGGCCAATGGCGTCGACGCCCAAGTCAAGATCACGGCCAACACTGCCGGTGTCGACCTGAACGGCGTAACAATCCAGTTTCAAGATGACCCCTCTGTTACGGCCGGATCAGAGACGGTTTTCTACGACGAGAATACCAACACACTGACATTCAAAATCGACGAAGGCAACACGACGGCCAATCAGATCATCGACGCTCTGAATAACGATGAAACGGCAAGTGCCGTGTTCACCGCGGCGACACCCTCGGGGGGAACGGGCACCGGGTTGATCGACACCACCGATTCGGCGCTGACCGCCGGGGGCGTTGACCCGATTCCAAACGGCGACGAAAAAACGCTAGGCGATGTGCTGGCAACAATCAACGCCGCCGATCCCGCACGGCTAAAAGCTGAAATTGCGCCCGACGGCGACCGAATCCAACTCACCGACCTTACCTCCGACACCGGCGGAACCTTTAGCGTTTCGGCCCTGTTCGGCACACTCGCGGCACAAGATCTCGGCATCGTGGGTAGCGCGACGGGCGATACCTTGACCGGGGAGCGGGTCCATGGCGGTCTCAATACCACCTTGCTGCGCGATCTGAATGGCCTTGGCGGAATCAGCGATCTCGGGCTGTTGTCGCTGACCGACCGATCGGGGGCCGCGGCGACCATCGATCTCGCGGGCATCGAAACGCTGCAAGGGGTGATCGATGCGATCAACAATGCGGGAGTGGGTATCCAAGCCACGGCGAACGACGCCCGAAACGGAATTCGGCTGGCCGATACGACCGGTTCGACGTCTAGTAATTTGATTGTCGCCAACGGGGACATCGACAAGAACACGGCCGACAAGCTGGGAATTGCGATTGATGACGCGGTCAATGACCGCAACAGCGGTTCGCTTGGGCGTCGTGTGATTAGCGAGAACACGCGTCTCGATAGTCTCAATGGTGGGCGTGGAATCAATCGGGGACGGTTCACGGTCACCGACACCAACGGGAAGTCTGGCACGGTTGATCTGAAGGCGAACTCCTCGATTGAAACGATCGGCGACATCGTCCGACAGATCGACCTACTTGGCTTGGGACTCGATGTTCGCGTGAACGACGCCGGCGACGGAATCGTGCTCATCGATACGGCCCAAGGGGGTGGTGTTTTTCAGGTCTCCGATATCACGGGCACCACCGCCAAGGATCTGCAACTCACATCGGCTGCCAAGACAGTTCAGATCAATGGCGAAAACAAGGTAGTGATCGACGGCTCGTCGACCTTCACCATTGCGCTGGGAGCCACCGAATCGCTCGACGACTTAATCCAACAAATCAACGATCTTGGCGCGGGAGTCACGGCTTCGAAATTCACCGACGGATCGACCCTGACACCATTTCGACTCTCGCTGTTGAGCCAACAATCGGGAACCTCGGGATCGCTGTTAGTCGATTCCTCCGCGCTGGGGTTCACGGTACAAGAAACCGCCGCCGCGCAAGACGCTCTGCTGTTGTTTGGCTCTCCCAATGTCAGCGGAGCAGGCATCGTCGCCTCGTCCCCCACGGGAACGTTCAGTAATGTCTTGCCGGGAGTTTCCGTCACGATTAAAGGCGTCTCCGAAAATCCGGTTACCATTAACATCCAGAAGACCACTTCGAGTATTTCGTCCGGGGCCATCGCGTTGGTCGATACATTCAACAAACTACGAGACCAGATCGACCAACTAACGGCCTTTGACGATGTGAACTTGAAAGCCGGGCTCCTCCTCGGCGATGGCAATGTGTTGCGGGTCGAAAGCGACTTGTCGAACTTGCTCTCGGGGCGTTTTTTCGGTGTTGGGGCCGTCCAATCGCTCAAGGCGGTCGGAATCGATCTCAAGGGCGACGGACAGCTCGCATTCGACCAGTCGGTGTTCGACGCCGCGATCGCAGCCGACCCCCAGGGAGTCGAGGAATTTTTCACGAAGAAAGATGTGGGGTTTTCCGACAAGCTAAATAACCTGATCAATACACTTGCCGGCGAGGACTCGTCGTTGCTCACCAATCGCATCACTTCGTTGAGCACACGGCTCGATAATATCAATAGCCGCATCGATTTTATGAACAAGAGCCTCGATAAATCTCGTGAACTACTACTCAATAACTTCAATAAGTTGGAAGTGGCCGTAGCCAAACAGCAGGCCAACCAGACAGCCTTGAGCGCATTGCAAATTCTTCCGCCCCTTTAGTAGGGTGAAATCAGTTACGTACCGTCAAGAAATAATCTAGACCGTCACGCTCGCGCGTGTGTTGCACGGATGTATCAAAGGAGAGCAAGATGGAATCGGCTCACGACGAGTACCTGGTTACCCAGGTGATGACTGCCACGCCGCAGAAACTGCAACTGATGTTGATCGACGCGGCGATTCGCTCGGTGCGACAGGCTCAAGAAAACTGGAAGCACCAGCGCGACGAAGAAGCTGGCGAACACCTCATGAAAGGCCAGCAGATCGTCACGCAGCTTATTTCCGGACTCGAACATGAGCAACAGCCAGAGCTTGTACGCCAGGTGGCTGGGATCTACATGTTTATCTTTCGGGCGCTGGTCTTCGCGCAGCTTCGCAAGGATGAAGACCAACTGAATGACGCTCTTCAGATTCTAGAGAGTGAACAGGAAACGTGGCGAATGGTTTGCGAGCAGAATCCCGAAGCAATGCGAAAGCTGCCTGATGGCAATGCATGCGCGAACAACGCCCCGCCCAGGAAGAATTTTGGTTCGCGGACTGCGACGAGCTCCCTTCCATCGACGTACGGTGCCGGGTTCGATTCAGCCGGGGGAGCCGAGAGTTTTACGTCGTTTGAAGCGTAGAAGCCGACGGTCCCGGTGACTCGTGCGAGAGAATCGATCCCATCGCTCCCGGGCCCTGTCGATAGGTCGCTTGACCATTCGTGCCCAACTCGGGACACTGAGCAAATGCTGAGTTCGTGGGGCACCGCGGGCGTTCCGCAACCAAGCAGGCGTTAGGATTGCGAACGGATATTTGCTGTTGTAACGCAACTGAATTTGCGGTTTTCTCCCTGGAGACGTGAGCTCGGCTTGTTTGTCACTCTGTTGGGCGAATCGACGATTGCTCGCGGCGTGACACGCGGTTTAGTAGAGATCACGGTTTGTTTGTCCATGAGAGATCGCGCGCCGGGAGGCTTATTTCGTGAGTACTACGAAGCAGCTAATTCGAGTTGGTCACAGCCCCGATCCAGATGACGCGTTCATGTTTCACGCGTTGGCCAATGACAAGATCGATACCGGGGATTACGAGTTTCGCCACGAGTTGGTGGATATTGAGACGCTCAATCGTCGAGCTTTCGATGCCGATTTGGAGCTGACCGCTGTCAGCCTGCACGGCTATGCGCACTTGACCGATCGCTATGCCCTATGCGCTTGTGGGTCCAGCATGGGCGATGGATATGGACCGATGGTCGTGGCCAAGACTCCGTTAACGGCCGACGAACTCCGCCACAAAGTGATCGCTATTCCAGGCACTTTAACGACCGCCTATTTGGCCCTTCGCTTGTATCTCGAACATGATTTCAAGTACGAAGTCGTGCCATTCGATGAGATCATTGATGCCGTGGAAGCCGGTTCGTATAAAGGTCGGCCGATTGAAGCCGGTTTGATCATTCATGAAGGGCAACTCACCTACGCCGATCACGATCTGAAGCTCGCGGTGGACACCGGTGCATGGTGGCTCGAATCGACGGGTTTCCCCTTGCCGCTTGGCGCCAATGCCATTCGCAAAGACCTTGGTGCGGCGGCGATGACCGAGGTTACACGGCTCTTGAAGGAGAGTATTCGTTACGCCCTCGAACACCGAGAAGAGGCGCTGAAGTACGCCGAACAGTTCGGGCGCGATCTCGACCACCAGCGTTCCGATCGATTCGTGGGCATGTACGTCAACGACTGGACGCTCGACTTCGGTCCACGTGGTCGAGAGGCGGTCGCGCTGTTGCTGCGTCGTGGTCACGAAGCCGGCATCATCCCCAATCGGGTCGAACCAGAATTCATCGGCTAACGTGCTCGAAGTGTAGAGAACGCCAGGGGTGCAAGGCCGCCGATGCGCAAGCACGCTCTTATGTTGTACGGATATCGCGCCGAGCGAATACCAAGCCCGCTGCCAACCATAACAGCGCCGCCGCCGTGAACAGCACTGTGAGGTCGTGGGTGGGAAACGAACCATCGCGAAACACGATTAGCGGTCGGTAGTAAGCCAGCAGGCTCATGAACGAAACCCGATCCGCGGGCTTCCACATTTGTGCCAGATAGTTCAGCAAGAACGACGCAACCAGCACCACGAACACGACGGTCATGGCCCGACCACGCCGATCGCTGAGAGAGGAGACGAGCCAAGACAGCCCGCCAACAACGAGATACATGGCAAACAGGTTCAGTAATACGATCAACGTTGTGCTTGTACTTGCCTGTGTGGAATCGTCGACCAGGCTCGCTCCCAGCAAGTTTCCCAGATAGGTCATCGTCAGTACAATCACCGCGGCCAACAGCCAGACGGCGGTATCGGAAACGAGAATCTCCCAACGTCCCACGGGCAAGCCCAACAACACGTCGGCGGTTCCACGATCGATTTCGCCCGCTGGAATGCGCGTGCAACAGATCACGGCATGTGCCCAAACCAGTGCCAGGATGACCGGGTGTGCCCACGGTAATGCCAGAAACATTTCCGGGCCCAGACCCTCGGCAACATCGGATCCGAGCATGGCGGCAACGAATCGCTGTAGGAATCGAATTTGCATGAAGCCTTCGGAAAACTGGTCTTCGAACAACGGCAACACGTACGCCAAGAGCGATTCCATCACAAAGAGCATCGCGCCGCAAAACAACGTGGCCGCCAACAGCTCGTGGGCGGCTTTGAACATCAATCCGCGGTTCATGAGGTCTCGGTCGGTTCGTTGTAGTAGCGGCGAAACACGGTTTCCAGATCGGGTCGGGCGATGATCAGGTCATCCACTTCATGGGCGGCAAGCCAGCGAATCAAATCGTCGACCGGCCCGCTCAATGCGCCTCGCCACACATCGCGATCGCGGTGTTCCAGGGTCAGGCAAGGCGGCGGCGGAGTGTCATTCATCGATCCTGGCTTTTTCCAACCAATTGTGACGTGATGGCCGGTGCGCCGGCGAAGTGACTCCAGCGATTCGTCACGGATTAGCTTGCCTTCGCGGATGATGCCCACACGGTCGCAAAGCTCTTCAACCTCGCTCAGTGTATGGCTTGAAAAGAAGACCGTGTGTCCGGTGGCAGCCATCTGACGAAGGTGCGCATGGAGCTGATCTTGCATCAGCGGATCGAGGCCCGATGTCGGTTCGTCCAACACCAACAGCCGCGGTCGATGCGCCAGCGCCAAGACGAGCCCTAGCTTTTGCCGCATCCCCCGCGACATCTTTCGCACACGGACGCTCAAATCAAGCCCAAACTCTTCGGCCAGACGTTGGCCATCTTTGGTCACGTCTCGACGACGGGCCGCGCTAACAAAACCCAACGCCTGATGTCCGTTCATCCACGAATACAGCCTCAAATCGCCTGGCATGTAGCCGATCTCGGCCTTGATCGTGCGGCTGTCTCGCCAGCAGTCACGTCCAAAAACCCGGGCTATCCCGGAAGTTGGTCGCAAAAAGCCGAGCAACATGCGGATGGTCGTCGACTTACCCGCGCCATTGGGGCCGAGAAATCCAAAAAGGCTGCCCTCGGGTACCGACAGATCAACGGATTCGACGGCACACCGGCTACCGTAATAGCGAGTCAGTCCACGAGTTTCGACGATTCTCACGATCTGCTCCAGAAGAGTCCGCAGGTCATCATGCTAGCCTGGATGGTTCATGAAGCATCCAGGCT
>Ga0114931_10002509_pt1 | contig 23316 bp, 23 predicted proteins | sample 2SBtaG_FD_89579 | JGI IMG/M metagenome (GOLD analysis project Ga0114931, IMG submission 89579) | Deep subsurface microbial communities from Kolumbo volcano to uncover new lineages of life (NeLLi) - 2SBTROV14_V59a metaG | ecosystem: Environmental > Aquatic > Marine > Volcanic | place: Kolumbo... | reverse complement strand
TCGCCCTGGGAATGGCCCTCTTTTATCCCGGCTACCGGCCGAGCCTGATGGCGCCGGGTCTGGTGCTGGAGGACCTCCACGTCCGCGCCGAAGCCCGGGGCAAGGGCATCGGCCGGCGACTTCTAGCCCGTCTCGCGACCATCGCCGGGGCGCGCGGCTGCGCCTATGTGGAGTGGACGGTGGCCGCCGACAACGACGGCGCCCGCGCCTTTTACCATCGCCTCGGCGCCGGCGAGCGGAAGGGAAAGACCGCCTATTGCCTCGACGCGACGGCGCTGGCGGTGCTCGCCGTGCAGGACGGACCCCTGGCCGGGACTCAGGGTGGAACCGGGTGAGGCGCTCAGGCGCGGATGTCGAGCGGCTCGTCGCTGCCGAACTGAACCCGGCCGCGGTCGGCGGTCACCTGATAGGCGACGGTGGCCTGATCGGCGATGTCGCCGTTGGGCGTCGGGCTCGCCTCTTGGGCGAGGCGCTGGGTCATGTAGAGAAGCGCCGATTCGCCGTAGACCGCGTTCTCGCGCCGGGCGGCCGATCTCCTCGTCGAGAGGCACCGCCGCGCCGCCGCGCCGCCTGATCAGCCGCTCCCGAGCCGTCGCGTTGCCAACCGTGCCACGACCCGCCCGGGGCGCGGCTTGACATCGGCGGCTGATTGGGCTGCACTCGGCCACGCACCCGCAACTCGTGCGTCGCCGCCATCGGCGTCGCGCCGGGCGGCGCGAGACCGGGGACGAAAATTACGACTTCGCGGCCGATTGGCGCGCGCGGGGAATGATGATTCGGGAGGGAATCAATGCTCAAGACACCACGAATACGCACTCTCGTCGCGGCGGCCTTGATCGCCGTCGTCGCCCTGGCGGTAGGCACCGTCGACGCGCTCGCCGGCGGCGTGCTCAAGATCGGCCGCAACGAGGACAGCACCACCTTCGACCCGATCAAGACGATTCTCAATGTCGACATCTGGGTGATGAACAACATGAACGAGTTCTTGGTGCGCAGTAACCGGGAGGCCAACAAGATCGTTCCCGACCTCGCCAAGAGCTGGGATATCAGCGACGACGGCCTGACCTATACCTTCCATCTGCGCGAGGCCAAGTTCTCGGACGGCAGCCCGGTCACCGCCGAGGACGCGGTGTTCAGCTTCGACCGGCTGCTCCACGACCCGGTCTCGGTCCAGACGGCGATGTATCAGACCATCGATACGGTCACCGCGCCCGACAGTCGCACGGTGGTCATCAAGCTGCGCCAGCCCTCGGCCCCGTTCCTGGCGACCTTGGCGATGTTCGCGGCGGCGATCGTGCCCGAGCACGCGGTCAAGGCGCTGGGCGAGGACTTCGGCGTCAAGCCGGTCGGCGCCGGCGCCTTCCGCATGAAGGAATGGCGCCGCGGCGAGGTCCTCAAGCTGGAGAAGAACCCATACTACTGGGAGAAGGGCCTGCCCAAGCTCGACGGCGTCGAATGGTATCCGATCGCCGACGACAACACCCGCATCCTCAAGGTTCAGGCCGGCGAGCTCGACGCGGCGATCTTCATTCCCTTCAACCGCATTCCCGATCTCAAGGCGGACCCCAACATCCAGGTCCATCTCGACCCCTCGACGCGCGAGGATCACCTGCTCCTCAACCATGAGAACAAGTGGCTCGCCAATAAGAACATCCGCAAGGCGCTGGACATGGCCATCGACAAGCAGTCGATCGTCGACATCGTTACCTTCGGCTACGGCACGGTCGCCAATTCCTACATTCCCGCCGGGGCGCTCGATTACAATCCCGACAATCCCAACTACCCCTACGATCCCGAAAAGGCCAAGGCGATGCTGGCGGCCGAGGGCGCCGAGGGCATGAAGCTCACCGACGTGGTCGCCGCCGGCGACAAGGTCGAGGAGCAGATCGCCATCATGCTCAAGGATCAGCTCGGCAAGGTTGGCGTCGATCTCGAGCTCAAGAAGGTCGATCCCGGCCAGATCTGGGACATGTTCGTGAGCGGCGACTACGACGTATCGATGGCCTACTGGACCAACGACATCATCGATCCCGACCAGAAATCCACCTTCTCGCTGGGGATGGACGAGAACCTCAACTACTACACCCGCTACAAGAACAAGGAAGTCGCGGCGCTGGTCGCCAAGGGCCGGGTCGAGCTCGATCCCGCGAAGCGGCGCGCGATTTATTACAAGATCCAGCGCATCGCCAAGGACGATGTCCATTGGATCGACCTCTACTACAGCCCGTATCGCAATATCTCGCGATCCTACGTGCACGGTTTCCTGCAAAATCCGCTCGGCCGCTTCATGCTGGAGACCACCGACATGGTGCAATAGACCGAGCCCGCGCGGCGGGCGCGATCGCGTCCGCCAACCAGCGCGCCCAAAACGGCGGAGGGTCCCGACGCGGGGAGGCGTCGCGACCTCCGATCCGTTCAAGCGCGCTCCCGGGTCGCCTCGACGACCCCCAAAAAAGAAGTCACCCCACGGGGTGGGTTCATATCGTCAGGAGGGAATTAGGACGCTCAATCACTACGCAAGGCTCGACCGCAGGCGGTTCCTGCAAACCACGGCCATGCTGTCCGGCGCGGCGGCATTGGCGCCGTGGTCGCGGGCGCTGGCCGCCGGCGGCGGCACCATCAACTTCGCCGACATCGGCGTCGGCGATCCCGGCGACTGGTCCAAGTTCACCAAGGCGACCGGCTGGGACGTCAATTTGGTCGCCATCGGCAACGCGCCCTCGGCGATCCTCAACGTGCTCATCGCCGGTGGCGGCCGCCAGATCTACGACGTCATCAACATCGTCGGCGGCATGCAGAAGCCGCTGGTCGAGGTCGACCTGATCGACGCCATCGACACCGCCCGCATGCCCAACTGGCAAAAGAACAGCTACATCAGCGATTATCTGGCGCCGGGCACGCCGGGCTTCGATTTCATTGGTTACAAAAACCAGGTCTATGGCGTGCCGACCATCCTGCAAGGTGATTCCTTCGCCTATCTGCCCGACGCCACTGGCCCGCTCGACAGCTACGGCGCCCTGTTCGACCCCAAGTGGAAGGGTTTCGTCGCGCTCGAGGACAACTTCACCACCGCCGGGCAGAAGACCGCGCTCTATCTCAAGTCGAGCGGCATGGCGACGATCAATGATCCGGCCAACATGACGCCCTCGGAGCTCAAGACGGTGATCGACTTCCTGATCGAGAAAAAGCGCGAGGGCCAGTTCCGGGTCATCTGGACCGGCTTCGAGCAGGCGGTCAATCTGTTGACCAGCAAGGAAGTCTACGTCATGGACGCCTGGGAGCCGATGGTCTTCGTCGCCCGCTCCCAGGGCACCAACGCCGAATACGCGAGGCCCAAGGAAGGCTTCCTGCTGTGGGCCATGGTCGCCTATATCGTCAACAACCCCGACCGCTCGGAGGAGCGTACCCAGGCCGCCTACGACTTCCTGAACTTCCTGCTCGGGCCGTGGTACGGCGCCCAGATCACGCTCACCCGGGGCTATATGACCAACCCCGCGTCGGTCGCCTACGCGGCGGCGCACGCCGATCAGTTCTCGACCGACAAGGCCAAGAAGATCGCCGCCATCGACGCCAACGTGAAAAGCAAGTTCGAACTCGGTGGCACCTGGCAGAACCGCTGGCCGACCCATATTCGCGAGTACGAATCGGAATGGGCGAGGTTCAAGGCCGCGTAAATTCCTGAACCAAACTCAAGACCTTGCGGCCCAATCCGCCTCTGGTTCGCTACGGCCTGCTGGCGGCGCCGATCGTTTTCATCGCCGTCTTCCTGATCGGGCCGCTGGCGGTAATGTTTGCGTGGGGCTTCTGGGAGAGGGTCGGGTTCAGCGTGCGCCCGGCCTTCACCCTCGAGCATTACGCCGCCTTTCTCGACGGCGCCCGGCTGTTCGTGCTCGAACGCGGCCTGGTGGTGGCGATATCGGTGACCGTGATCAGCCTCTTGATCGCCTATCCGATCGCCTATTTCCTGGCCATCCGGGTCAAGCGCGAGGTTGCCCGCGCGGTGCTGCTGCTGTTCACGGTGCCGTTCCTGGTCAACTACGTGATCCGCAATTTCGCCCTCGCCTATCTCCTGAGCCGGAGTGGGCCGATCAACCGGGCGCTGATCGACATCGGCCTGGTGGACAAGGCGGTCGATTGGCTGTTGTTCAGCGATTTCGCCGTCTTCACCGGGCTGATCGCGTCCTACATGCCGTTCATGATCTACCCGTTGTGGCTCTCGCTCGCCGGGATCGACCGGCGCCTGGTCGAGGCGAGCTGGATGCTGGGGGCGCCGCCCATCGCCACCTTCCTCAAGATCACCCTGCCGCTCTCGATGCCGGGCGTGTTCGCGGCCGCGATCTTCGGCTTCGTCGGCGCATTCGGCGAAAGCGCGGTGCCGATCATCCTTGGCGGCGTCGGCTACCAGCTCATGGGCAACACCATCACCAGCGCGCTCGACGTGCTCGACTACCCGCTGGCGGCGGCGATGTCGAGCGTGGTGGTGGCGATGATGCTGGTCTTGCTCGCGGCCTGGTACATGGTCTTCGACATCCGCTCGTTCCTGGGCAAGATCACGCGCTGGAAATTCCGCCCATGACCGCGCGCCGTATCGGCTTCTGGCTGTGCTGGGGCTATCTCGGCCTGGTCCTGGTGTTCCTCTACATGCCGCTGGTGCCACCCTTCGTGTTCTCCTTCACCGACAAGGTGGGCGGCGGCCCGACCCTCGCCTGGTACGCGGCGCTGGGCGACAATCGGGTGCTGATGGGCGCGATCCGCGCCTCGCTGCTGGTCGCCGTGATCACCGCCGTGATCACGCCGCCGCTGGCGCTGTTGGCGGCGATGGGGGTGCGCGAACTTCGGGCGCCGCGCGCGATCCTGCTCCTCGTCCTGATGCCGCTGTTCATTCCCGGTGTCAGCATGGGCCTGGCGACCGCTTTCTTCTTTCAGCAGTTGGGTATCGCGCCCTCGATCTGGACCATCGTCGTGGTCCATGTGATGTGGTCGCTGCCCTTCGCCTTCCTGATCATCCTGACGGTCATGGCGACCTTCGATCCGGTTTATCTCGAAGCCGCCTACGTCCACGGCGCCGGCCGCTGGCGCGCCTTCGTCGACGTCGAGCTGCCCTTGATCCGGCCCGGGGTGATGGGGGCGGCGATCTTCTCGATGATCCTCTCGTTCAACGAGACCGTGCGCACGGCGCTGGTGCAGGGGCCGTGGAACACGGTGCAGACCTATATCTGGTCGAGCTACCTGCAAATCGGCCTGTCGCCGACGTTGCACGCGGTGATGAGCATCCTGATCGCGCTCACCCTCGGGCTGGTGACGCTGATGCTGGCCCTCGCGCTCCGCCGCGGACGGCGGGTCTGAGCCGTCAGTCGGAGAGCGGGACCACGTGGTCGCGATCGAAGCCGACCGCGACCCGGCCCGCGTCCGCCGCCACCTCGCGCCGGGTCGAGGTCGCCACCAGTCGCTGACCGTCGTCGAGGGTAAGCAGATGATCGACGTTGGTGCCGCGATAGACGATTTCGTCGAGACGCGCCTCGATGCGTTGCTCGCAAGCCTCGGCCCGCTTGCCCACCAATAGATGCTCGGCCCGGATGGCGAGGCCGAGCTTGGCGCCGGCGCCCGGCGTCACCCCGTCGAGCGCGACCGAAAAACGCCGCCCCCCGAGGGCGACGCGGACGCTCGCGCCCGTGACCGCCAGGAGTTCGGCGTCGAGCACGTTGCAGCCGCGAAAGAAGTCGGCGACGAAGCGCGTACGGGGCCGGCGGAACAGGCTCTCGGGCGCGTCGCATTGGGCGAGGCGGCCCCGGTTCATGACCGCGATCCGGTCCGACATGGTCAAGGCTTCCTCCTGGTCGTGGGTGACATAGAGGAAGGTGGTGCCGGTCTGGCGCTGGATGTGCTTGAGCTCGGTCTGCATGTCGCGGCGGATCTTCTCGTCGAGCGCCGCCAGCGGCTCGTCGAGCAGCAACAGCGACGGCTCCAGGGCCAAAGCCCGGGCTTCGGCTCCAGGGCCAAAGCCCGGGCCAACGCCACCCGCTGCTGCTCGCCGCCGCTCATCAGGGTGACGTTCTTTGTCTCCATGCCGGCGAGGCCGACCAGCGCCAGCAACTCGCCGACTCTGGCCGTCACCGCCGCCGCCGGCACCTTGCGCACGCGCAGGCCATAGCCGACGTTCTCGGCCACGGTCATATGCGGGAAGACCGCGTATTGCTGAAAAACCATGCCCAGGTTGCGCCGCCAAGGGGGCACGCCGGAGACGTCGCGGCCCTCGATCAGCACGCGGCCGGAATCGGGCGTCTCCAACCCGGCGACCATGCGCAGCACGGTCGACTTGCCCGAGCCCGAGGGGCCGAGGAAGGTGAAGAACGCGCCCCGGTCGATGGTCAGCGACAGATGATCGGCGGCGTCGGTGTGATCGAAGCGCTTGCAGACGTCGTCGAGGGCCAGGATCGCGTCGGTCTCGGCACGCGGCCGGGCGCCTTGGGTCGCGCTCACGACCGCGCCTCGGCCTCGGCCAAGGCGACGTCGAGGGCGATCCGCGCCGCCGCGACCATGGTCTCCAGCGCCATCGAGGCGATATCGGCGCGCTGTTGCAACTCGATGGCGCGGCTCTCCTTGCCCTCCGTGATCAGCCCGGCGACCTGCGCCGGCAGGTAGGGCAGATGGATGAAGCCGCAAGGGACCGCCGTCCCGCGCGCTTCCAGCACGTCGAGCGCGGCGTAGAGGACCGCGTTGCAGAGGAAGGTGCCGGCGGTGTTCGAGACCTCGACCGGGATGCCGGCGTCGAGAAGCGCGCGCTCGATCGCGCGTAGCGGCAGGGTGGCGAGCCGCGCCGTGGCGCCGCCGGCGACCAGCGGTTGGTCGCTGAGTAGGAGGCCGTCGTTGTCGTCGATATCGAAATCGGCGAGGTTGAGCGCCACCCGCTCCAAGCGGATCATCGGCTGCCCGGGCCACAGCCCGAAGGCGATCACCAGCGCCGGATCGACCTCGTCGATGGCTTGCTCGACGTTGGCGCGCAGGCTCTGATACGAGACCGGGAAGGTCCGCCCGACCACATCGACGCCGCCCAACACCTCGCCGTCGAGACGGTTGGCGACCTCGGCTGCCGGATTGAGCCCGCGCCCGCCATAGGGCTCGAAGCCGGTGATCAGCGCCCGCGTTCGCGCCATGCCGTTCTCCCTGAAAATGTCGGCGCCCCAGGCTCATCCCCGATCGGGGCGCGGGTCGCATCTTGAGCCTTGCCACCCCCGCGATCAACCCACCCCGTCGGCGGGATCGAAGCGAACGGTGGCGGCCGCGCTTTCGCCGGGGGCGAGAACGATCATGCCGGTGTCGTCGCGACCGGCGGCGGCGAGGTTGAAGGCGTCGGTGCAGTTGCTGACCGGCTCGGCGCAGAAATAAGGCTCGCCCGTGGGCGTGTAGACGACCAGAAAGCGCAGCGGCGCGGTGGCCCGCATCACCAGCCGGCGGCGCCGCTCGCGCCAGACGATGGTGGCCGCGCCCGACCACCCGGTGAAAACCGTGTCGAAGTCGACCCGATCGACATCAAGGCCCCGGCTGGGATCGCGGTCGGCGCTGGGCGCGACCAGCGCCTGGGGCAGCATCCGCTCGTCGTTGCGCCACATCCCATCGACCGAAGCGGTCAAGCGGCAGCGCGGCGTGCGCGGGAAATAAGGGTGGAGACCCAGGCCACAGGGCATCGCCGCCGCGCCGTCGTTGCTAAGCTCGATGGTCACCGACAAACCGGCCGCGTCGAGCGCGAAGGTCTGGCGCGCGCGGTAGGCGAATGGCCAGGCGTCGGGCGCGTGGCGATACTCGATCACCAACCGCCGCGCCGCCCGCGCCGTCACCGCCCACGGCGACGCCCAGCCATGGCCGTGCTCGGCGTCGGCCTCGCGGGTCGTCTCGCGGGGCATGGTCACCAACCGTCCCCCGAAGGGGAAGGCGCCGTCGCGAATGCGGTTCGAGTAGGGCACCAGGGGAAAGCACGCGAGGCCGCCCGGATCGCCATCGCGGAGCGCCGAAGGGTCGGCCGGACGCAGCCAGTCGATGCGCGCGCCCTCGACCTCGCTCGAAAACCGGGTGATGCCGCCGCCCAAGGCCGGGGCCACCGAAAGGGTGGTCAGGCCATGGGTCACGGTGACGATCTCGGGATTTCCGCTTGGCGATCGCATCGGCCCCATCCACGCCGCTCGAAAGGCCCGCCGGTGTCATGGAGCGCCCCGAGATGGCGGCGGCGCTTGACGGGACGGCGATGCCACGGTCATAATCATCATATGATAGTATGAATTAATCAAGCCGCTCGCTCATGTCCTCTTTGTCACCGACGCCGTCGTCGTCTCCCTTGTCCCGTTCGCCCGCGTCGGTGCTACCGCCTGATGCGCGCGAGCGGGCGCTCGGGATTGACCCGTTGGCGGCGGCGGCGGCGCTCGCGGCGAGTGGCGCCCACCCCGCAGGCGGCGCCCATCCCTGGGTTCCGAGCACGGCGCGCGGGCTGGTCGGCCGCGTGGTGCAGACCATCGGCCTGCGGATCGTCGGCGGCGACCTGCCGGTCGGCACCCATCTTCCCAACGCCTCGGACTGGTGTGGCGAGCTCGAGGTCAGCCGCACGGTCCTGCGCGAGGCGACCAAGGTTCTGGTCAGCAAGGGGTTGCTCGAATCGCGCCCCAAGACCGGCACCCGCGTGCGCCCGGCGGACAATTGGAACGTCCTCGACCCCGATGTGCTGGCCTGGCAACTGGCGGCCGCGCCACGCGACCGTTTCGTGCGCGAACTGTTCGAACTGCGCCGCGTCGCCGAACCGGCGGTGGCGGCCCTGGCCGCGATCCGCGCCTCGGCCGACGATATCGCCCGGCTGGAAAATGCCTATCGCGACATGGCGGCCTGCGGCGACGATCCGCGCCGTTTCATCGAACCCGACATGCGCTTCCACCGCACCGTCCTGACGGCGATCGACAACGGCATGCTGCGGGCGCTGGGCGGCGTCATCGAGACGGCGCTGACGCTGAGCCTTTACATGTCGCTCGAATCGCCGCGCGATCAGCGCCAATCCTTGCCCCTCCACGAGGCGGTCATGATCGCGATACGCGATCGCGACCCCGAAGGCGCGCGGCGCGCCATGCAGGGGCTGATCGACGACGCCGAGGAGGATGTGCGCCGCACCCTCGGCCGCGAAGACGCCGCGCCGCTAGAGACGACGGAAACCCCAGCGTGACCCACAAGAGACCATGACCAAGCAAAATCCCAAGCGAAAGCTGCGCTCGCAAGCCTGGTTCGGCGGCTCCAGCCGCGAAGCCATGATGCATCGAAGCTGGATGAAGAACGAGGGCATGCCGCACGACGGTTTCGACGGCCGCCCGGTGATCGGCATCTGCAATACCTGGTCGGAACTGACGCCGTGCAACGCCCATTTCCGCGACCTCGCCGAACGGGTCCGGCGCGGCGTGCTCGAGGCCGGCGGCCTGCCGCTGGAATTCCCGGTCATGTCGCTGGGCGAATCGAACTTGCGGCCGACGGCGATGCTGTTTCGCAACCTGGCCAGCATGGATGTCGAGGAATCGATCCGCGGCAATCCGATCGACGGGGTGGTGCTGCTGGTCGGCTGCGACAAGACCACGCCGTCGCTGATCATGGGCGCCGCGAGCTGCGATCTGCCGACCATCGCGGTTTCCGGCGGGCCGATGCTGAATGGCCGCTTCCACGGCCGCGAGATCGGCTCGGGCACCCATGTCTGGCGCTTCAGCGAGGAGGTCAAGGCGGGCACCATGACGCGCGCCGATTTCCTCGAGGCCGAGGCCTGCATGAGCCGCTCGGCCGGCCATTGCATGACCATGGGCACCGCCTCGACGATGGCCTCGATGGTCGAGAGCCTGGGCCTCGGCATGCCCGGCAACGCCGCCATTCCGGCGGTCGATTCGCGGCGCAACGTGCTCGCCCAACTGGCCGGCCGGCGGATCGTCGAGATGGTCCGCGAGGACATGGTTCTATCCAAGGTGCTGACCCGGCGCTCCTTCGAGAACGCGATCCGGGTCAACGCCGCGATCGGTGGCTCGACCAACGCGGTCATTCACTTGATCGCCATCGCCGGGCGGCTGGGCGTCAAGCTTTCGCTCGAGGACTGGGACCGGCTCGGACGCGGCGTTCCCACCATCGTCGATCTGATGCCGTCGGGGCGCTTCCTGATGGAGCAGTTCTATTACGCTGGCGGCCTGCCGGTGGTGCTGCGCGCGCTCGACGAGGCCGGGCTTCTTCATGGCGACGCGCTGACCGTCAACGGCCGCGGCATCGGCGACAACTGCGCCGAGGCGCGCAACGACGATCCGGCCGTGATCCGCCCGCTCGACGATCCGCTGGCGGCGGAAGGCGGGATCATGGTCCTGCGCGGCAACCTGGTTCCCGCCGGCGCCGTGCTCAAGCCCTCGGCCGCGACCCCTGGCCTGATGCAACATCGCGGGCGCGCCGTGGTCTTCGAGACCATCGAGCATTACCGCGAGACGATCGACGATCCCGCTCTCGATATCGACGAGACCTGCGTCATGGTGCTGAAGAACTGCGGCCCGCGCGGCTATCCGGGCATGGCCGAGGTCGGCAACATGGGGCTGCCGCCGAAGCTGCTCAAGAAAGGCGTCACCGACATGGTGCGGATCTCGGATTCGCGCATGAGCGGCACCGCCTATGGCACGGTGGTCCTGCACGCGGCGCCCGAGGCGGCGGCCGGCGGCCCGCTGGCCGTGGTCCGCGACGGCGACATGATCACCCTCGACGCGGCCGGCCGGCGCCTCACCCTGGAGGTGAGCGAGGCCGAACTCGAAGCTCGCCTCGGTCGCTGGACACCGCCCGCGCCGGCGATGACGAGCGGCTACCAAAAGCTCTACATCGACCATGTCCTCCAGGCCGACCGGGGCTGCGATCTCGATTTCCTGGTCGGCAAGCGTGGCGCCGACATCCCGCGCGTTTCGCATTGATCGCCGATTAGGAGGCCCGCTTCGTGGACCCGTTGGACGCCCATTATCCCAGCCTCGAGGACCGCGTCGCCTTCGTCACCGGCGGCGGTTCCGGGATCGGCGCCAGCATCGTCGAGCATCTCGCCGCCCAGGGCGCGCGGGTCACCTTCGTCGATATTCAGGAGCAGCCCGCGCAAGCGTTGGTCGAGCGGATCGGGGCGCGAGGGCACCCCAAACCCCGGTTCATCGCCTGCGATCTCAGGGATATCGAGGACCTGCGCGCGGCCATCGCCCACGCCGGCGACGCCGACGGGCCGATCAAGGTGCTGGTGAATAACGCCGCCAACGACGACCGCCACCGCTGCGAGGACGTCACGGTCGACTATTGGGACGACCGCATGGCCGTCAACCTGCGACACCAGTTTTTCGCCGCCCAGGCGGTACGACCACGAATGCGCGACGCCGGCGGCGGCTCGGTCATCAATCTCGGCTCGGTGAGCTGGATGATCGGCGAGGGCGATTGCATCGCCTACGTCACCGCCAAGTCGGCGATAAACGGTCTGACGCGCGGGCTGGCCCGCGAGCTCGGCCCCGAGGGGATCCGCGTGAATTGCGTGGTTCCCGGCTGGGTCATGACCGAGCGCCAATTGAAACTGTGGGTGACCCCGGAAGGCGAGGCGCAGATCGACGCCAGCCAATGCCTTCCCGGTCGCCTCGCCCCGTCCGACATCGCGCGGATGGTTCTGTTCCTGGCCGCCGACGACAGTCGCATGTGCGCCTCGCAGAACTTCATCGTCGATGCCGGCTGGGTTTAGCGCAGCGGGGGGGCGTTGACGTTTCCCCCGGCTCAGCGGCGGCATGACCGTCGAACCAAGGAGCCACGTTTGGCGACACGAAAAGGGAGGGTAGACATGACACGTCTTTTGAAGAGGCTGCTTCTCGTGGCCATGGGCTTTCTGGTCTTGGCGGCCACGACGTCGCCGAGTTTCGCCCGGGAGCTTCGCATCCTGGCCTGGCAAGGCTATGCCGACGACGACTGGGTCAAGGCCTTCGAGAAGAAATTCGACGTCGACGTCAGCGTCGTGTTCATCGGCACCGACGACGAGATCTGGGCCAAGATCAAGGGCAGCGAGGGGAAGGACTTCGACCTCTTCGCGGTCAACACGGCGCAGCTTCAACGCTATATCGACCTGGGCCTGACCACGCCCTACGACATGAGCAAGATTCCCAACCAGAAGAAAGCGTTGTCGCGCTTCCGCGATCTCTCCAAGGTGACCGGCGTGATGCGCGACGGCAAGGTTTACGCGATCCCCTACGCCTTCGATTCGATCGGTCTCATCTACGATACCGAGAAGGTCAAGCCGGCGCCCACCTCGTGGAACGCCATGTGGGATCCGAAATACAAGAACAAGGTGCTGGCCTATGACAACGGCGAGCACAACGTTTCGATCACCGCGCTCAGCATGGGCATCGACACGCCCTTCAACCTCGACGATGCCCAGCTCAAGGCGATCCAGGCCAAGCTCGTCAAGCTGAAGCGCAACGTGCTGAGTTTCTACACCACCGCCGACGAGGCGTTGCAGCTATACCAGAGCAACGACATCGCCATCATCTTCGCCAACTACGGCCAGCAGCAGGTCAAGATGATGCAAGATGCCGGCGCCCCGATCGCCTACATCAACCCCAAGGAAGGCGCGCTGGCCTGGCTCGACACCTGGGCGATGACCAGCGGCGTGCGCGACAAGGACCTGGCCGAGGCCTGGGTCAATTTCGTGCTGCAAAAGAAGATCGGTCGCGAGCTCTCCGAGCGCACCGGCTTCGGCAACGCCGTGGCGCCCTTCGCCTCGGCCGGCGAGAACGACAAGCTGGTGTGGCTCGAATCGGTCGAGAACCCGACCCGGCGGGCCGATCTCTGGAACGAGGTCAAGGCCACGCCCTGACCTCAAAATCTTGTCACTACGGCCGCCGGTCTAGCCCGGCGGCCGTTTTTTTGGGGTAGACTCGACGGCGCATGGCAGCGACAGCGAGAACATTGGTCGAGCTCAGGGACGTCGCCAAGGTTTATGGCGACGTCACCGTCCTGCATGACATCGATTTGAGCCTGCGCGACGGCGAGTTCATGACCGTGGTCGGCCCCAGCGGCTCCGGCAAGACCACCATCCTGCGCATGATCGGCGGGCTGACCGCGCCGAGCCGGGGCGCGGTGCTGCTCGACGGCGACGACATCACCGGGTTGCCGATCAACCGTCGCCCTTTCAACACCGTGTTCCAGGACTACGCGCTGTTCCCCCACATGACGGTCGCGGCCAACGTCGGCTATGGACTGATGGTGCGCGGCGTGGCCAAGGCCGAAATCGGCAAGCGGGTCGCGGAGGCGCTCGACCTGGTCGCGCTCGGCGACTTCTCGGCGCGCTATCCGGGCCAGCTTTCGGGCGGCCAGCGGCAACGGGTTGCACTTTCCCGGGCGATCATATGCGAGCCCCGCCTGATCCTGCTCGACGAGCCGCTGGGCGCGCTCGACGCCGAACTCCGGCGCCAGATGCAACGCTTCCTGAAGCGGCTTCAGCGCGAGATCAAGACCAGTTTCCTGTTCGTCACCCACGATCAGGAAGAGGCGGTGACCGTGGCCGACCGCATCTGCGTCATGAGCCAGGGGCGGATCGTGCAGATCGGCTCGCCGCGAGAGGTCTATTTCCGTCCCCGGACCGAATACGTCGCCCGCTTCTTTGGCGACAACAACCTGATCGAGGGGACGGTGGCGGCGGGCGATGGCGACCGCACGCGCGTCGACACAGCGCTCGGCAGCTTCGCCGTCGCGCTCGACGACGGCCGCGCGGCGCCGCCGGTCGGCCACCCGGTCAAACTCGTCGTCCGCCCCGAGGCCATCCACTTAGGCGGCCTCGCGCCCGACATCGGCAACCGCCTGCGAGTGCGGATCGAGGACATCGGTTTCGTCGGCCCGATATCGCAGATCCAAGTCCGCTCCGTCGCCCGGCCGGAGATCGACTTGATGGTCAAGCTGTCGAGCCGCGCCGGCGGTCTGCCGCTGGCCGAAGGCGGCGAGACCGAAATCGGCTGGAGCGACGACGAATGCCATCTGGTCGCGCCGTGACGACCGAGACGGTCGGCGTCGATCGGCGTGGGGGCGCCGCCGTCGATCCCTATCGCCTTGTGGTGACGATACTGGCCTACGCCTTGCCGATCGTCTTCATCCTGGTGCCGCTGGCGATGTTTCTCGTCCAGAGCTTCTATCACGTCGAGGACGGGCGGATCGTGCGCGATCTCACCTTGGTCAATTACGAACGCTTCTTCACCGCCGCGGCCTTCCTGCCGGTGTTCGTCAGGACCTGCGCGCTGGCGCTCGGCGTGGCCGCGATAACCGTCGCGCTCGCCTATCCGGTGGCCTTTCTACTAGCCAGCCTCGAGGGGCGGCGCAAATACGCGTTGACGCTGGTCTTCGTCATCCCCTTGTTGATGAGCTATATCATCAAGATCTACGCCATTCGCAGCATTCTCGGCGGCAACGGCTTCCTCAACCGGATCCTCCTCTACCTCGGCGTCATCGACCAGCCGGTGACCTTTCTCATTTTCAATCTCAACGCCGTGTTGCTGACGCTTTCGGTCATTCTGCTGCCCTTCGCGATCCTGCCGATCTTCGTCGCCTTGGAGCGCATCCCGCGCAATATCCTCGACGCCTCGGCCGATCTAGGCGCCTCGTCGTGGCGCACCTTTCGCAGCATCATCTGGCCGCTCGGCCTGCAGGGAACGGTGATCGGCGCGTCGTTCACCTTCATGCTCGCGTTGGGCGATTTCGTCACCCCGCAGATGGTCGGCGGCACCAGCGGCTTCACCTTCGGGCGGATCATTTACAGCCAGTTCGGTTTCGCCTTCAACTGGCCCTTCGGCGCCGCCCTTTCGGTCGTCCTGCTGGTGGTGGTGATGATCGCCATCGTCCTCGCCGGGCGGCTGTCGCGCCCGGGGCATCCGTCGTGATCCGCCTCCCGCGCGCCGCCACCGCGCTCCTCGCGCTGGTCGCCGGCTTCGTCGCGCTGCTGCTCTATGGGCCGCTGTTCGTGGCGATCTTCTTCTCGTTCTTCAGGCTCGAGCGCAACGCGGTCCGCTGGGACAGCTTCTCCTTCGACGCCTATGGCGCCCTGGTCCAAAACGAAGGCATCATCGAGGCCATCGGCAATACCCTGATCGTCGGCGGCGCGGCGGTGGCCCTGTCGCTGATCATCGGCACCCTGCTCGCGTTTCATTATCATGGCGGCCGGTCGCGGGCGCGGGAGGTGCTGCAATTCATCATTTTCCTGCCCTTCCTGATGCCGCCGATCATCACCGGGCTCGCCTTGTTGATCTTCTTTCGCGAGGCCGATATCCCGCGATCATTGGTCACGGTGGTGATCGGGCATACGGTCTTCGTTCTGGTGCTGGTCTATCGCATCGTCCTGGCCCGGCTTCAGTCGCTGCCCCCGAGCCTGGTCGAGGCGTCGCTCGATCTCGGCGCCAGCCGCTGGCAGACCTTTCGCCACGTGCTCGCGCCGAGCCTGACATCGGCCCTGATCTCGGCCGCCATCCTGGCCTTCGCGCTGTCGTTCGACGAGACCTTGATCACGCTGCTCGTCACCGGCACTTCGAGCACCCTGCCGATGCGGCTGTGGGCGATGATGCGGATGGGCTTCACCCCCGACATCAACGCCCTGGTCACCGTGATCCTGGCCGGCAGCACGGCGCTGTCGTTGTTGGCGCTGCGGTTCGTCAAGCCACCGCGCGCGCTAGAGTAATTTCCGGGCACCTTTACGCGGTAAAAGTGCTCCGCGTTCAATCGCCACGCGGGCGCCCGCCGCGGGAGCGGCGACCAGCGCTTGGGGGCTGGCGCAATCCGGGCGGTTCCACCTGTTCGGATTGCGCGCTATGGGGAGGACACCGCCGATGACCGAAGTTGCTTGCGTGCTCGACGCCAAGGCGTCGCTTGGCGAAGGCCCGATTTGGGACGCCGCCGACCGGGCGCTCTATTGGGTGGATATCAAGGGCCACGCGATCCATCGCTTCGATCCGGCCAGCGGCCAGGACCAAGCCTGGCCAACGGCCGAGGACATCGGCTCGCTGGCGCTCCGCGAAGGCGGCGGCCTGGTCACCGCGACCGCCTCGGGGTTCGGGTTTCACGACCTGGATAACGGCCAGCGAACCCCGATCGTCGATCCCGAACCAGGGCTCGCCAAGAACCGCTTCAACGACGGCAAGCCCGATCGCCGGGGACGGTTCTGGGCCGCCAGCATGGAAGACGCCGAGCGCGAGCCCACCGGCGCGCTCTATCGGCTCGACCCCGATCTCTCCTGCCATCGCATGGTCGGCGAGGTGATCTGTTCCAACGGCCTCTGCTGGAGCCCCGACGAGCGCATCCTTTATTTCGCCGACAGCATCCGCCACATGGTCTGGCGCTGGGATTTCGAGCCCGAAGCCGGGACAATCTCCAACCGCCGCGTATTCCTGGAGATCGATCCCGCCATGGGCGACCCCGACGGCGCCACCGTCGACGCCGAGGGCCATTACTGGCTGGCCCAGTGGGGCGGCTGGCGGATCGCCCGTTACGACCCCGACGGGCGCCGCGAACGAACCGTCGAGATGCCGGTCGCGCAACCCACCTGCCCGGCCTTCGGCGGCCCCGATCTCGATGTTCTCTACGTTACCACGGCGCGCTTCGGGCTGGACGCGGCGGCGCTCGCCAAGCAGCCCCAAGCCGGCGGCATCTTCGCCATCGACGCCGGGGTCAAGGGCATCGCCGAACGCCGCTTCGCGGGATAATGTCGGCCACCTCCTACAAAGCGAGGATTTCGACCGCCACCGCGTCGTCGCGCGCCAATGGGTTGCGCAAGGGTCGGCCGAACCCCTCCGCCTCGATCTCGAACAGGTCGCCGGGCCGGGTGCGGACGCCGGCGGCGAAGCTCAACACGGCGGCGCCGAGAAAATGGGCATGCAGATCGCCCGGGCGGCGGAACAGCGGGTACTTGAAATGATGGTGTTCGAGATTGGCGATCGAATGGCACATGTTGGCCTCGCCGCTGAGGAAGCCGTCTTCCCATAGCACCGCGCCATCGCGATAGACCCGGGAGCGGCCGCGAATATCGTCGGGCGGCGCGCCGGTCCGCAGTTCGGGGCCGATCGAGCAGGCGCGCAGCTTGGAATGCGCGCCGTAGAGATAGTTCTGCTCCTCGACCAGATGATCGGAGAATTCGTTGCCGAGGGCGAAGCCGAGGCGGCGCGGCCGGCCGTCCGGGTCGATCAGATAAAGGCCGACGATCTCGACCTCCTCGCCGCCGGCGAGCGCGAAGCTCGGCATCGCCAAGGGCGCGCCCGGCGGCGCCACGCAGGAGCCGTCGCCCTTGTAGAACCATTCCGGTTGGGCGCCGACTTCGCCCGCTGGTGGCTTGCCGCCCTCGATCCCGAGGCGGAACATCTTCATCGAATCGGTCAGGGCGGGGTCATCGGCCATCATCTTGGCGTGCATCCGATCGCGGGCGTCGGCGCTGCCGAGATGGGTGATGCCGGTGCCGGTGACGAAGAAATGGGCCGGGTCGGGATGATCCACCGGCGGCAATAGACGTCCCGCGTCGATGACCTCTTGATAGTCCGTCGTCGCCTGCCCGGCGCGCTCGTCGGCCAGGGCCTCGAGCCCGCGACCGGCGGCGATGGCGTCTTGCGCCAGGCTGTAAACACTCTCGGTCCGATCGAGCGGGCGCAGGATGTCGCCGTCGTCCTCGACACGGCCGACCCGGCGACTTCCGTCGGGCTGCTTGAATTGTACCAGGCGCATGTTTCCCTCCCTTGACGCGGCACGCGCCACGGTCGTCGCGACGGCGCCCCCCGAGAGGTATTTCTAGCACGAAAAGCGCGCCCCACGGCGCCCCCCGGACACCGAAACCGCCCCCGCCGCCGTCTGGTCAGTCGAAGATCAAGGCGCAGAAGGCGCCGCGTCGCTTGAGCGCGCGGCACAGTTCGCGGGCCTTGGCCTCGTCGGGCAAGGGGCCGGCGAGAAGGCGGTAATAAATCCCCATGCCGGGGCCGAGATCGACCTTGACGCCCGCGTGGCCGAGCCCATCGAGCAGCTTGGGGTAGCGCGTCGTGACCACTTTCCAGCCGGTCTCGACCCGATCCGCCGAGCGGTAGGAGGCGAGGTGGATCCTAACCCGGGGCTTGGGCGGCGCGGCGGCGACCACCGTGATCGCCGTATCCTCGGACGCCGGCGCCAGGGGCTTCGCCGCCGAGGGGGCCTTGCCGGGGCGAGCCGCGGTCGTGCCCTGGTCGGGGGGCATGCCCTGACCAGGCGCCGGCGCGGCGGCGGATACCCGCGCGGACAGGGCCTCCAGGTTCCGGGTGGCGCGTTGCAGATTGCCGAAAACCGCCTTGAGGGCGCTGGTCGAGAGCATCGCCCGGTCCGCGCCGGCGTCGCCCGAGAGCCGCGCCAGCCGCGCCCGCGCCAAGGCCGCCAGCGCCGCGCGTTCGGTCGCCGCGACCCCGAGCGCGGTGTTGGCCGTGCCGTCGCCACCGTTTTCGCCAGGGCCGAAGCGGGCGGCGACATCGGCATAAAGCGCGCGCGCCTCGTCGTCGCGACCGCCGCGTTGATAGAGCGCGCCCAGGGTCATCAGGGCATAGCCGTTGTCGGGGTTGATCTCCAGCGCCGCGCGCAGCCGGTCCTCGGCGGTCACCGGATCGCCGCTCGCCAAGGCTCCAGCGCCGGCATTTGTCAAACGCATGTCGTCGGCCAACGGCGCGCAGCCGCCAAGCACGCCGACAACCAGCAGGACCCACGCCCAGCCCGACCCGCGCACAAAAAATTGCCAAGCCCCCATAGCACCAGATATAGTATATTTTGAAGGCCCGCGCAACGATATCTACCCGGCTCACAACGGCTGCCGCCTGGGGAGACTGGCGCGAATATCCCGCGCCGTTTCGACGCCGTCGGGCGAGGCCGAGGTCGGCCCGCCCGTGGGTGAGCATCGAGCCCGTCCGAGCATGATTGATCCGATCGCCGATGATGCCCGCTTTAAGCGTCGCCCTCGGCGGCGAGACGGCGGAGTTCCGCCAGCGCCCGGTCGCGACCGGCGCGGAAGTCGCCGGCCATCCACCAGGCCTCGACCCGGGCCAGCAGGCGGCCGACCTCGGGGCCGGGCGGGAGACCGAGGGCGAGCGCGTCGGCGCCCTTGACCGGGAGCTCGGGACTTTGCCACTCGCGCGCGGTCGCCAGCATGGCGCCGAAGGCTCGGGCCAGGGCGGCGGCCCGATCCGGCGCGGCGGCCAGGGCCTCGGCCCAGGCGAGATAGACCAGATCGACGAAGCGGTCCCGCCCCAGCCGATAGAGCGCCCGGCGTTGGCCGCGCGGGTCGAGACCGGCGCCAATCGCCAGCTTCGGCGCGACCATCGCCGCCAGGCGCTCGATCTCGCGCCGCGACATCTTGAGCCGCCGCCCGACCGCCTCGGCGTCGTCCCCGCCGCGGCGCAGCAACAGCGCCAGCCGGCGCAACGGATCGGGCGTGGCCCCCTCGACCGCCGAGAGTTCGGCGAGCGCGTCGACCGCGACGATCTCGGGCAGGGCGTGGCGCATCACGCCGCTCTCGATCATCAGCGTTAGTACCGGCGACGGCTCGGGCGCGGCGAGCAGGCGCAAGAGCTCGCCGCGAACCCGCTCGGCCGACAGCCCGGGCAGGCGCGGCGCCAGGCGTCGGCAGGCGGCGAGCGCCGTCGGGTCGGGGTCGCCGCGCCCGTAATGGGCGAGAAAGCGGAAGAAGCGCAACAGGCGGAGCAGGTCTTCCTCGATCCGGGCGACTGGGTCGCCGACGAAGCGCACCCGGCCGGCGCGCAGATCGGCGAGCCCGCCGGTGGGGTCGTAAAGGGCGCCGTCGGGGTCGCAGAAGATGGCGTTGATGGTGAAGTCGCGCCTGAGCGCGTCGGCGGTCCAGTCGTCGGTGAAGGCCACCCGGGCGCGGCGGCCGAAAGTTTCGACGTCGCGCCTAAGCGTGGTGATCTCGAAATGTCGGGCGCCGATCACCGCCGTCACGGTGCCGTGCTCGATGCCAGTGGGAACGGCGCGAATGCCGGCCGCCTCGAGGCGGCCGATCACGGTCTCGGGCGGCTCGGGGGTGGCGATGTCGATATCGCGCACCGGGCGCCCCAGCACCGCGTAGCGCACGCAGCCGCCGACGAAGCGCGCGATCGCGCCGCCGGTCGCGAGCGCGGCCATCACGGCGCCGGTCTCGGCGGCCTCCATCCACGGCTGGGGCGCGATCTTGCCGGCCGGCGTCACGGTTTTATTTCCCCGTCACCGATCTTAGGTCTCCGTCGCCGATGTTATTCCGGCACCGTATGCCCGGGCACGATCTTGCCGTCGACGAACTTGGGCGGAATGTATTTTCCGCCCGGTTTCTCGTTGCCGACGAAGCCCAGCGCAATCAGACCGACGAGCGCCAGGCCGACGCCGGTGATCGCAAGCCAGGTCAAGGGCGCGGCGCTCCATCCCTTGACCCCCTCCTCGCCCGCCTTGCGCGCCTTGTAGCGCAGGAAGATCAGCCAACCGCCGTAGGCCAGGAAGGGCAAGGCCAGGGGTAGCAGATAGTTGAGCAGAAAGCGCTTCATCGCTCGCCCACCAGTTCGCCGAACGCAACCACCATGCGCGCGGTGGCGCCCCAGATGCGCCGGCCCCGATAGTCGAACACGTCGTATCGCCGCCGCCGGCCACGATGGACACGGCTCTCGCGGCGGCGGTTGGCGGGGTCGAGCAGGAAGGCGAGCGGCACCTCGAAGACCTCGGCGACCTCGCGGGCGTCAAGAGTGAGCTCGAGTGGCGGCGTCACCAGCCCGACCACCGGCGTGACCACGAAGCCGGTCGAGGTGTCGAAGGGATCGAGACAACCCACGACCTCGACCCGGTCGGGGTGGAGACCGATCTCCTCCTCGGCCTCGCGCAGCGCGGTCGCCACCGGATCGGCATCGCCGGGCTCGCGACGGCCGCCGGGAAAACTGATTTGCCCGGCGTGATCCGCCAGGTGCTCGCCGCGTTGTGTGAAAATCACCGTGGATCCTTTTCGATAAGCGACCAGCGGCACCAGCACCGCGGCCGGGGTGAGATCGTCCTCGGGCGGTGTCCACGCCCGGGGCCGACGTTGGGCGAGCGAAACGCGCGCGCGCCGAGGGATCACGATGCCGCGTCCAGGGTGCCGATGACGAAGAAGCGGCCACCGCTCCAAACCCCGAAACGGGTCTCGCCCGCGACCTCGCGCTCGACCCCAAGGGCGACCAGATCGTAGAACACCGACCGCGCGATCAGCGCGTCGTGGCGCCCGCGCACGCGCACATAAGGCGCCGGCTCGCCATTCTCGGGATCGATCTCGACCCGGATCCGGTGGTCGGCGTCGGCGATGACCTCGTCGTCGAGATTGGTGCGGAAGCGCAAGACCTGCTCCCGGCCCTCGCCCTCGACCGTCAACGCGACCGCGACGAAGGGCGCGTCGTCGACCGCGACCCGGCCCTTCTCGACCGGGGTCACCAGCCAGTGGACGCCGTCCTCGTCGCGTATCAGCACCGAGGCGAAAAGCTTGACCAGCGGTTTGCGGCCGAAGGGCGAGCCGTGATAGAACCAAGTGCCGTCGCGGGCGATTCTCATGTCGAGATCGCCGCAGATTTCGGGCTCGCGGCGGCGCTTGGAAGCGGATGCCGGCGCGGCGCCACTGTCGAGCGCGGCGACGAGGCCGGTGGGGTCGGTCGGTCGGGGGTCGATTGGTGGGTCCGCCATGCTATCTCACTTGTGTGTCCCGAACAGCCTAGCACGGAGCCCCGCCAATGTCCGACACGACCGCGATTAAACCGGTCCCCGGCCTCGCCGACCGGATCGATGCGCTGAGCCGGCGGATGGCGGCGGTCCGCGCCCGCGTCGGCCAGGTCATTTTCGGCCAGGAAACGGTCGTCGATCAAACCCTGATCACGCTGCTCGCCGGCGGCCACGCCCTGGTCATCGGCGTTCCCGGCCTGGCCAAGACGCGGCTGGTCGAAACCCTGGGCGTGGTGCTTGGCTTGAGCGAGCGCTGGGTCCAGTTCACCCCCGATCTGATGCCGGCCGACATCCTCGGCTCCGAGGTGCTGGAGGAATCGGAAACCGGGCGGCGCTCGTTCCGCTTCATCAAGGGACCGGTGTTCTGCCAATTACTGATGGCCGACGAGATCAACCGCGCCAGCCCGCGCACCCAATCGGCGCTGTTGCAGGCGATGCAGGAGCGCGAGGTCTCGGTCGCCGGCCACCGCCACCCCTTGCCGACCCCTTTCCACGTGCTGGCGACCCAGAACCCGCTCGAGCTCGAGGGGACCTATCCCCTGCCCGAGGCCCAGCTCGACCGCTTCCTGATGGAGATCGACGTCACCTATCCCGACCGGGCCGCCGAGCGCCGCATGCTGCTGGCCACCACCGGCGCCGAGGATGCCCGGCCGACGGCGGTGATGAGCGCCGCCGAGTTGATCGACGCCCAGGCCCTGCTGCGGCGCATGCCGGTCGGCGAAAGCGTGGTCGAGGCGATCCTGTCGCTGGTCCGCTCGGGCCGCCCCGACGTCGCCGACGATGATGTGGTGCGCGCCCAGGTCGCCTGGGGGCCGGGGCCGCGCGCGACCCAGGCGCTGATGCTGGCGGTGCGCGGCCAGGCCATTCTCGACGGTCGCCTGGCGCCCTCGATCGACGACGTGGTGGCGCTGGCCGGCCCGGTGCTGCGCCACCGCATGGCGCTGACCTTCGCGGCCCGCGCCGACGGCGTCTCCATCGACCAGGTGATCGAACGGCTGTGCGCCCCGTTCGCGTGACGGAGCCGGCATGACCGTCGCCGGCGACGCGCGGCGGCAGCGGGCCGAGCAGCTCGCCGCCGCCCTGCCGCCCCTGCTGGTCGCCGCCGAGCGGGTCGCCTCGGTGGTCTCGCAAGGCGTCCACGGCCGCCGCCGGGTCGGCATCGGCGAGACCTTCTGGCAATACCGCCGCTATCAGCCGGGCGAGGAAACCTCGCGCATCGACTGGCGCCAGTCGGCCAAGCGGCCGCATGTGTTCATCCGCGAAAACGAATGGGAAGCGGCCGAAAGCCTGTGGCTGTGGGCCGACGCCTCGCCCTCGATGGCCTATCGCTCGGCCCTGGCGCCGACGCCCAAGGACGAGCGCGCGGCGCTTCTCATGCTGGCCCTCGCGGTGCTGTTGGCGCGCGGCGGCGAGTTCATCGGCCGGCTCGGCGACGACAGCCGTCCGGTCAGCGGCAACGCGGCCATCAACCGTCTGGTCGCGGCCCTCGTCCATCGGGAGGGCGACCGGAGCGCCAGCGACAGCCTGCCGCCGATGGTGGTCCTGCCGCGCCATGCCCAGGTGGTG
>Ga0114931_10002508_pt1 | contig 23322 bp, 18 predicted proteins | sample 2SBtaG_FD_89579 | JGI IMG/M metagenome (GOLD analysis project Ga0114931, IMG submission 89579) | Deep subsurface microbial communities from Kolumbo volcano to uncover new lineages of life (NeLLi) - 2SBTROV14_V59a metaG | ecosystem: Environmental > Aquatic > Marine > Volcanic | place: Kolumbo... | reverse complement strand
TTCCAGATTCGCGTGAATGCGGCGGGACTCTACCGGATGGACAACAAGTTCGAGTCCTGGGTCGGATGGGACGATTTCTTCTCCCGTCGCTTCGTGCAGGACTATCACGAGACCGGCCAAACCAGGACCAACCGGTACGAGATCTACCCGGACTCCGGTTTCTATCGGCGTCCGGACGTGGATACGGCTCTGACCGCCTCTCGTGAACCCCTCGACGACACCGCGTTCTTTTACTTCGTGCGGACGCTCGACCTGGAGCCCGGCGACACGCTCCGGTTCGACCGGTATTTCCGACCTGACCGCAACCCCGTCATCATCACCGTCATCGAGCGCGACACCATTGAGGTGCCCGCCGGTCGGTTCCCCACCATCGTGATTCACCCCATCATCAAGGGGGGCGGTATCTTTCGGGAGGCCGCCAATGCCAGATTGTGGATCAGCGACGACCCGGACCGATTGATTGTCCAGATGAAATCGAAGTTCGGGTTCGGCACCGTCACCCTCCGGTTGACCGGCGTGGAAGCCCGGTCCCCGAGGCAGGATTCCCGGGACCGGTGAGCGTCCGGCTGGTCGGGACCATTCTACTCACGGCGGTGGAGATGGCGTGTGCCCATCCCGCGCCTTCGACGGTACCGGTCGCGAGTCAGGATCTGGCGATTCTCGCCCTGGTTCGACAGGCTCTGGAACAGGATGCGCTTGAGGGTGCGACCGACTCCCTGTATCTGCCGACCGCCCTGGTGATCGCCAACGGGACCGAACGCACGCGGTCGCCCCGCCTTGCGGGGGTGGGCCGCGGTGGTCGAGTACGTATCGCCGGCCTCACCGGGCAGGTCGATGCGGGAAAGGCGTGGGCGGTGGCAAAGTATCGGTGGATTGCCCCCGACGGGACGGCCACGGAAAACGCCCGGGCAACGTTCCTCCTCGAACTCACCGATGGCCGGTGGCGCATCCGGCACGTCCACTCGAGCATCACCCTGCCCTGGGACCCGGGCCGCTGACACGACAACGCTCCCCGGCCGGCGGGGCAGCGCGCCGCGTGACGAATCAGGTCGCTCCCGCGTTCACCCCGATTCGGGTGACGGATCCTCCCCGAGCACCGTCTCCCGAACCCGCTGGGCGGCGCCGGGACTCACGATCCTGAGGACGAGGTAGAAGACAAACCCCATCGCGGCGAGCCACAGGATCTTGGAGAGGAGCGTGAGCGCCAGTCCCAGCACGACAAAGACCAGCTTCACTCCCACCAGGGTCATCACGGCAAACGCGGCGAATCCGGCAATTCTGCGCACCATCACGGTCGACTCCTCGGAACTTCGGTCACCTATCCCTACGTAGTATCTTTGGACAGAGTTTCACTCCGCAACCCGCTTGGCCGGGGGCCCATGAATCACGACGTCGTCGTCATCGGAGGGGGAGTGGTCGGGGCAGCCTGCGCTCGGGAGTTTGCCCACCGGGGCCTCACGGTCCACCTGCTCGATCACGGCACGGAAGCCGGTATGGCCACCACGGCCGCGGCCGGTCTGTTGGCCCCTCTCGTCGAGACGTCCCAGGACGATCCCTTGTTGAGCCTCACCGTCCTCGGCCGTGATCTGTACCGCGAGCTGGCACCCGCCCTTCACGAAGCGACCGGCATCGACATCGGGTTGTGGATGGACGGGATTCTCCAGCTCGCGTTTACGGAAGATCGGGCGGCCGGCCTCAAGAGTCGGATCGCCTGGCAGCGCCAGCAGGGGTACAAGTCGGACTGGATTTCGGCGGAAGAAGTCAGAGACGCCGCACCCGGCATTACCGGAGAAATCCTCGGGGCCCTGCACGCCCAGGAAGACGGCGCCCTCGAACCGGATCGCCTGCGGGCGGCCTTCCTTCAGGATGCCGAGGCCCACGGCGCCACCATCAGCCGGGGAATCAGGGTCAAGGGAATCCGGCGGGATGGTGACACGCTGACCGGGGTCGAGACGGATGATGGCGTGCTCGCGGCGGGACAGGCCATCGTGGCGGCAGGCGCCTGGTCGGGTCGCCTCGAGGGACTGCCTCGTCCCCTGTCGGTCGAACCGATCCGGGGGCAGATGGTGGCCACCGCCTGGCCCGACGACGAACCCCCGGCCATCGTGTACGGGCCGTCGGGCTACCTTCTCGCCCGGAAGGGGGAAGCGCTCATCGGGGCCACCATGGAGCACGTCGGGTTCGACGTATCCGTGACGGCGGAGGCGCGAGACCAACTCCTTGGTGCGGCCCGCCTGGTGTACCCGTCCCTCACCGGAGCGGACGCCGTCCGCCACTGGGCGGGACTTCGCCCGATGACTCCCGACAGCGCACCCATCATCGGTCCCGACCCGGAGACCACGGGTCTGTGGTACGCCACCGGGCATGGGCGACACGGCATTCTGCTGGCCGGCCTCACCGGGCAGATCCTGGCCGCCTGGATGAGCGGGGAGCCCCCGGAACACGACCTGCGGGTCGTGGATCCCGGTCGTTTCTGGAACTGGTAGTGGGGTAAACGGCCCGCTGGTTTCCCCTTCAGGGCATCGCTATGTTTAGCAGCCCTATGGAGTTCGTCTCGCTCACCCGGAACGGTCGGGTCCTTGGCCCGCCTCCCCCGGTTCCCGACCGCAAGCCCCCGTGGCTGAAGGTCCGGGCGCCCGGCGGGAAGAATTATGTCCAGGTCCGGCGCCTGATGCGAGAGCTCGACCTCCACACGGTCTGCGAAGAGGCGCACTGTCCAAACCTGGGGGAGTGCTGGGAGCACCGCGCCGCCACGTTCATGATTCTCGGGGACGTGTGCACCCGCAACTGTGCGTACTGCGCGGTCGCGCATGGGACGCCGGCTCCGTATGATCCGGGCGAACCGGCCCGGCTCGCCGAAGCGGTCAGCACCCTGGGCCTGGAGTTCGTGGTCATCACGAGTGTCGACCGGGATGACCTGCCCCAAGGCGGCGCCGAAATCTTTGCCGGCTGCGTCCGGGAGTTGCGCACCCGACTGCCGAACGCCAGGGTCGAGGTGCTCATCCCGGATTTCAAAGGTTCGGAGGCAGCACTGCGGATCGTGGTCGACGCCGCACCCGATATCCTGAACCACAACCTCGAGACCGTCGAGCGTCTGTACCGGCTGGCCCGGCCCGGCGGCCGATACCCGAGGGCACTGGAGCTGCTGCGGCGGGCCAAGGCGATGAACCCGGCCGGGATCACCAAGTCCGGTCTCATGGTTGGCCTCGGCGAGGAGTGGGACGAGCTGTTGCGCGCCATGCAGGATCTTGCCGATCAGGGGGTCGACATCCTGACCCTCGGCCAGTACCTGCGCCCGTCCGCCGATCACCTTCCGGTCGCCCGGTATTACACCCCGGAGGAGTTTGCCGAGTTGAAGGGAGCGGGCCTGGCCATGGGTTTCGGGCACGTCGAGGCCGGTCCGCTGGTGCGGTCGTCCTACCACGCCTGGGAGCAGGCGGAACAGATCGCCACAGTCGACGGTTGACGGGGCAATGACCCAGCCTACCACCGCCGCCGCTCTCGAGCACAGCCAGCGCGACTTCTACCGCACCTGTCTCCGGGAGATGCTTCGCATCCGCCGGTTCGAGGAACGCGCCGCCGAGGCCTATGCCCTCGGACAGGTCGGCGGGTTCTGCCATCTGTATATCGGCCAGGAGGCGGTCGCGGTGGGCGCGATCCTTCCCCTGCGTCACGACGACTACGTGGTATGCAGCTATCGGGACCACGGTCATGCGCTGACCCGAGGGATTCCGGCCCGGGCGGTCATGGCCGAGTTGTTCGGCAAGGCGACCGGCTGCTCGGGCGGGAAGGGGGGCTCGATGCACCTCTTCGACCGGGAGCGTCATTTCATGGGCGGGCACGGCATCGTGGGTGGACAGATTCCCCTGGCGGCGGGGATGGGGTTCTCCATCAAGTACCGCGGTGGCGATCAGGTAGTCCTGTGTTTCTTCGGCGATGCGGCGGCCAACATCGGCGCGTTTCACGAGGTGCTCAACATGGCCTTGTTGTGGCAATTGCCGGTGGTTTTCATCTGTGAGAACAATCGTTACGGCATGGGAACGGCCCTGACCCGGTCGTCCACCACCCAGCAGATTGCTTCCCGGGCGTGCGCCTACGACATGACGGCGGCTGAAGTCGACGGCATGGATGTTCTGACGGTTCATGCAGCGGTGACGGCGGCCATCGCCCGGGCCCGCGCCGACTCTCGTCCCACGCTGCTCGACGTGCAGACGTATCGATACGTGGGCCATTCGATGTCCGACCCGGTCGCAGGCGTCTATCGCACCGCGGAGGAGGTCGAGGAACAGAAGGTGCGGGACCCGATTGCCACCCTTCGCGGCCGGCTCGAGGAGGAGAACCTGCTGACGAGCGACGACCTGCAGGCGATGGACCGCGAAGTACGGGCCGAAGTGGAGGACGCGGTGGCGTTTGCCGAGTCGAGTGACGACCCCGAACCCGACGCCTTGTACCGCGACGTGTACGCGGACTGAATATATGGAGACGCTGACCTATCGCGACGCCCTCAACCAGGCGCTCCGGGAAGAGATGGATCGGGACGATCGGGTCTTCCTGATGGGCGAGGAGGTCGGCGTGTACCAGGGGGCCTACAAGGTCAGCAAGGGTCTGCTCGAAGCTTTCGGCGCCCAGCGGGTCGTGGACACCCCGATCGCCGAGCTCGGGTTTGCCGGCATCGGGGTCGGGGCGGCCATGACAGGACTGCGCCCCGTGGTCGAATTCATGACGTGGAACTTTGCGCTCCTGGCGATCGATCAGGTGGTCAACTCGGCCGCCAAGATGTTGTCGATGTCGGGCGGTCAGATCACCGTCCCCATCGTGTTTCGCGGCCCGGGTGGCGCCGCCCTGCAACTCGCAGCCCAACACTCCCAGGCGTTCGAATCGTGGTACGCCCACATTCCCGGACTCAAGGTCGTCGCCCCAGGCACACCGGCCGACGCGAAAGGACTGCTGAAGGCGGCGATCCGCGACAACAACCCGGTAATCGTGCTGGAGGGGGAGATGCTTTACAACCGGAAGGGCGAGGTGCCCGATGGGGAGCATCTGGTGCCGATCGGCGCCGCCGATCGGAAGCGGGAGGGGACCGACGTGACGATCGTGTGCCACTCCAAGACGGTGGCCCCCGCCCTCAAGGCGGCGGAACAACTCGCCGGGGACGGCATCTCGGCCGATGTCATCGACCTGCGCACGCTCCGCCCCCTCGACACCGGAACGCTGGTCGAGAGTGTCGTGCGTACCAACCGCTGCGTGGTGGTGGAGGAGGGGTGGCCCCGATACGGGATCGGCGCACAGGTCGTCGATGACATTCAGCGGGAGGCGTTCGACCACCTCGACGCACCGATACTCCGCGTCACCGGAGCCGACGTCCCGATGCCGTACAACAAACAGCTCGAGCGCAGCGCCAAACCCAACCCGGCCCGCATTGTCGAGGCCGTCCGGCAGGTGACCTATACGGCCTGAACCGGCCGGAACCTCAACGGATACCGATCGACCCTATGGCGACCAAGGTAGTGATGGAGGCGCTCTCTCCCACGATGGAAGAGGGGCGACTCATCAAGTGGCTCAAGGACGAAGGGGATTCCGTCGCGACCGGCGACGTCCTGGCCGAGGTGGAGACGGACAAGGCCGTGATGGAACTCGTGGCGCGCGGTGAGGGCGTCCTGCGCCGGAAGGTCGTGCCGGCGGGAGACACGGTGGAAGTCGGCAGCCTGGTGGGTGTAATCGGTGATCCGGACGAGGATATCAGTGCATTGGTCGGCGACGGGGACAGGGGCGAGGGCGGGACCGCCGCGGCCACCACGCCTGTTGCCGCCGCCGCTCCGGCGGCGGCCCCCACCCCCGCCACCAGCGAAGCTCCCGCTCCCGCCGGTGACGGCCAGCGGGTGAAGGTCTCACCGCTCGCCCGGCGGATCGCCCGGGAAGAGGGTATCGACCTTCGGGCCGTACACGGCTCGGGACCGGGAGGCCGCATCATTAAACGGGACCTGGCCGTCGCCGCGGTGGGAGCGTCCCGGCCCGCCCCGGCGACGACGGCGCCGTACGAGGACGTCCCGCTCACCCAGATTCGCAAGACCATCGCGCGGAGGCTGGTGGAGTCGATCGGGCCGATTCCCCATTTCTTCCTCACCGCCGACGTCGACATGGAGCAGGCCGCCGCGGCCCGGACCCAGCTCAACGCCCTCGAGGACGGTCCGCGCATTTCCTTCAACGATATCGTGCTCAAGGTGGTGGCCGAGGCCCTGGTCCGACACCGCGACTGCAACGCGTGGTGGCAGGACGATTGCATTCGCTATTTTGCGGACGCCGACCTTTCGGTGGCGGTGGCCGTCGACGACGGCCTCATCACGCCGGTGATTCGGGGGGCGAATCGGAAATCCCTGCGGGACATCGCCGTCGAGGTACGGGATCTGGCGGAACGGGCGCGGGCAAAGCGTCTCACTCCGGATGAGTACACGGGTGGAACGTTTTCCGTCTCCAACCTCGGTATGTTCGGGATCGAACAGTTCACCGGCGTCATCAATCCGCCCGAGGCCGGGCTCCTGGCGGTCGGAGCCGTCACCGAGCGACCGGTGGCCGTCGACGGCACCGTGCAGATTCGCAAACGCATGCGGATCACGATGAGCTGCGACCACCGGGTGATCGATGGCGCCACCGGGGCGCGGTTCCTCCAGACCGTCCGCCGGATGCTGGAGAACCCGCTGGCCATTGTCTGGTAACCACGACCGGCTCCCATCGGAGCCACCGCACCTCGAGGATTGCCGTGTCCAACACCTTTGACGTAATCATTGTCGGCGGAGGCCCCGCCGGATACGTGTGCGCGATCCGCTGCGCCCAGTTGGGACTCCAGACCGCCGTGGTCGAACGCGAGAAGCTCGGCGGCGTCTGCGTCAACGTGGGTTGCATCCCGAGCAAGGCGCTGCTGCACAGTGCCGCGCTCGCCAACACCATTCGTCACGACGCCGGCAGGTTCGGGATCGAGGTCGGGAACGTCACGCTCGATTTCTCCACCGCCATCAAGCACTCACGCGCGGTGAGCGAGCAGAATTCCAAGGGCGTGGGCTTCCTGATGAAGAAACACAAGGTGACGGTCATCAACGGCACGGGCCGTCTGCTGCCGGGTCGCAAGGTGGACGTCGACGGTGAGACGTACACCGCCACCAAGGGCGTGGTGCTGGCTACCGGAACCCGGGTCAAGGGCATTCCGCCGATCGGTCTGGATATCAACCGAACGACGGTGATCTCCTCCGATGAGGCGCTGTTCCTTGAGAAGACCCCCGGCAGCCTGGCGATCATCGGGGCCGGAGCGGTGGGGACGGAGTTTGCCGATGTGTTCAATGCCTTTGATGTCGAGGTGACACTCATCGAGGCCCTCCCCCGCATCCTGCCCAACGATGACCGTGAGGCCTCGGCCGTGATCAAGCGCGTATTCAAAAAGCGAGGCATCCGGGTCATGGAGGGTGTCACGGTGACCAGCGCCAAGGTCACCAGCCGGAGTGTGACCCTCGAGGTGAAGACCGGAGACACGGCCGACACCATCAAGGTCGACAAAGTGCTGATGGCGGCGGGGCGCGCCATGAATCTCGAAGACGTGGGACTGGAGGCGGTCGGCATCGCCCGCACCGATCAAGGGTTCGTCACCGTCGACGGCGCCCTGCAGACGACGGTCGAGGGGTACTACGGCATCGGCGATATCGCCGGTCCGCCGATGCTGGCCCACAAGGGCAGCCGGGAGGGCCTGAACGTCGCCGAGACGCTGGCCGGCCTGACCCCGCCCCCGATCCGGTACGACAACATTCCCGCCGTCACCTACTGCCATCCCGAAGTGGCGAGCATTGGACTGACCGAGGATCAGTGCAAGGAACAGCAGCTCGACTATCAGGTCGGCAAGTTCCCGATGTCGGCCAACGGGCGCGCCAGGGCGGCCAACGAGACCGAGGGGTTCGTCAAGATCATTCGCGATCGGAAGTACGGTGAGATTCTCGGCGCGCACATCGTCGCCTCCCACGCCAGCGAGATGATTCATGAACTCGCAGTGGCCCGAGAGAACGAATACACGGTCGAGGAGATCGACCTCGCCGTTCACGCGCACCCCACGCTGTCCGAGGCCGTGGCCGAAGCTGCCCTCGACTCGATGGGGCGCGTGTTGCATACCTGAGTCGGGATCACGCGTGGCCGCGACCGATCCCATTGGCGTGACGCTCGGCAGTCTCGGTGCCGGGGCGGGAACGGGAGCGGCGGTGATGAGCGCCGGGACCTTCGCGCTGCGGACCACCCAGAGTGCGGGCGGAGGAGGCGATGCCGCGTTCGGCGTTCTGGCCGCGACCGTCATGCTCGGGCTCGCCGCGACCATCCTCACCACGCTGCATGTCAACCGACCGGTGGACGACCTGTGGCGGCGGGCCACCACCGCGGCGATTGCGGTCTTCGGGATGGTTCTGTTGACCTTGGTCACCGCGCCGCTCGACGCGTTCCTCGGCCGGGCCGCGCTGCTCCCCTACGCCGGCCTGTTGAGCGTCGGCGCCGGCCTGGCCGCTCGTTCGGCCCGCCGGTCGATCGACGGCCACCCATGAAGGCCCTGGTCGTGGTCGGCCTCGGCCGATCCGGCTATGTCGAAACACTCGCCCTCCAGCGGGCGGCCGCGAGGGCCCGACTCGATCGTACACTGGCCGACGATCTTCTCCTCCTGGTGGAACATCCCCCGGTCGTGACCCTCGGGCGCGGCTTCGAGGCCCGGCACCTTCTGACTCCGGTGGAGACGCTGCGCCATCGCGGCATCGAGGTGTTTGCCGCGGAGCGCGGCGGGGACGTCACCTTTCACGGCCCGGGCCAGATTGTCGGGTACCCCATTTTCGACCTCACCGGTCACACCCCCGACCTGCATCTCTTTCTCCGACAGCTCGAGGAAACCCTGATTCGCGCCCTCGACACGCTGGGGGTTGCGGCCGGGCGCCGGCCGGGCCTGACCGGCGTGTGGACCCCGGGGGATCGAAAGATTGCCAGCATCGGGATTCATGTCCGGAAGTGGGTGACCTGGCACGGATTTGCGCTCAACGTCACCACCGACCTGTCCTTCTTCGATCTGATGGTCCCGTGCGGTATCGATCAGGTCGTGATGACCAGTGTTCAACGGGAACTCGGATCGCGCGCGCCACGGGACCTGTGGGGCCAGGCGCTCGACGCCGTCCTGCTTGGGTGCACGGAAGTCTTCGACTTGCAACCCCAGGCCATGGCGGAGGAGGATCTGCGGCGTCTACTCGGCCATCATCTCGAAGAAGCGACCGAAGACCTGGACGCCCGTCCAGAACTGATCGAGCCCTAATTTCTCATTCGGTGCGTGCAATCGGTCATCGGGCAGGCCGATGCCGGCCAGGACCACCGGCGCACCCCGGCTGGCCAGGACCGGAACGATCGGGATCGACCCACCGGAACGAATCGGCACCGCCGCCCGTCCCGTCACCTCGCGGAACGCCTCGCTCACCAGCTGGACCGGTCGGGCTGTCACATCGGTCTGGACCGGATCGCCCCCGTGGATGTAGTCCATCTCCAGATCGGCCCAGGATGGAGTCAGGGCGCGTACGGCCCGCTTGAGCTGCCGGAACACGGTATCCGCCCGCTGTCCCGGGACCAGCCGCAGGCTGACCTTGGCCCGGGCCACCGCCGGAATCACCGTCTTCGCTCCTTCACCGGTGAATCCCCCCGTAATCCCGTGAATATCGAAGGTCGGAAGCCCCCACAGGCGTTCGAACACCGAGTAGCGCTGCAGCCCCGTCAGGGCGCGTGCACCGACTTCGTTCCGAAGGAAGGCGCGGGTGCTGAACGGCAGCCGTGCCCAGGCATCGCGCTCCGCCCGGCTGGGCCGCTGTACGGCTTCGTAGAGACCCGGGATCCGGATGCGGCCGCCCGGCGTCTTGAGCCCGACCAGGATTCGTACCAGCGTCTCGTGCGCGTTGGGGGCCACTCCCCCGTACAGTCCTGAATGCAGGTCGGTCCTGGCGGTGCGGATCGCGATCTCGCAGTAACACATTCCCCGCAGCGCGGTGTACACGGCCGGAATCCCGCGGGCATAGTACGGCATATCCGCGACCAGAACGGCGTCCGCCTCGACGCGCTCGGGTTCCCGGTCGAGCAGTGCCGTGAGGACCTCGCCGCCAGACTCCTCTTCACCCTCGATCAGAAAACGCACGTTCACCGGTGGGGGGCCATCCACCGAGATCGCTTCAAACGCCTTGATGATGGCAAATACCTGGCCCTTGTCGTCGGTGGCGCCACGGGCGTAAATGCTCCCATCCCGTACCGTGGGTTCGAACGGCGGAGTGTCCCACTCATCGAGGGGATCGGGAGGTTGAACATCGTAGTGCCCGTAGACGAGCACCGTGGGAGCACCCGGAACCCGCGGCCCTTCCGCCCACACCACGGGGTGCCGGTCGCTTCCCACCGATTCCACCACCGGGCAGCCCAGGTCGCGAAGGTGATCTTCCAGCCAGGCGGCGGCCTCCCGACAATCGCTGTCGTGATCGGACAGGGTGGAAATGCTGGGGATACGCAGGAGGTCGTGCAGCTCCTCCAGGATGCCGTCCCGGCGTCGATCGAAGAACGTATTGAAGTTGGTCATGGGCTCCAATATGTCACATTGAGGCGACGGACGGCAGGCCACTGGTGAAGAGCTGCACGCGGGGACATATTCGCCGCCATGCGTACGACGTCGTCCTTTGAGATTTTCCCCAACGAAGCCTCCGAACGCGAGCTGGCCCGTGCCCGCTGGCTGCGGCACGAAGGACGGATCGCCGAGGCGGAGTCGGCGTATCGGAGTGTCATGCGCCGACAGCCCACGCTCCGTTCCAGCTGGATGGAATGTTTCGAACTTCTTCGCAGCGGCGGGCGACTGGACGAGGCCCTCGAGGTCGCCGGGGATGCGGCCCGCGTCTTCCGCGATGAAGCGTTCCCGATGACCCTCAAGGGCGCGGCCCTCATCGAGGGCGAGCGTTATCAGGAGGCCATCCGCTGTCTCGAACTGTCGGTGGATCGCGATCCGGATCTCGCCCTGACCTGGCACGAATTGGGGTACGCCGCCTTCAAGCTCGGCGACGGCAATCGGGCGCTGCTGGCCCTCGATCGCGCGTTCGCGCTGGAACCCCACACCGAGACGCTCATCCTCCGCGGCCGCATCCTGCGCGACGCCGGCGAGTTATACGCGGCCGAGGTGGCCTTCGAGGCGGCGCGTCACTCCGCCTCTCACGAAGATCAACAACGGGAGGTCCGGCTCGAAATCCTCCGGACGCGCCGCTTGGGGGCCTTCCCCCCCAAATGGATTCGGCCCCTCAACACGGCCGAGCAGTGGTTCGCGGACCATGGCATCGTCGTCATCGCATCGGAACCGACCGACGTGGTTCCCGGGCGGGACGCGCTGGTGGACGCCCTGGCCGAACTGGTCACCGATCGCGGGTGGGAGATCGGACAGGTGGTCACGCCCGATCCGTTGGACAGCTGGCAGGATCTGGCAAGCCGCCTCGGCGTGGACACCGTCGCCCCCGACGCCCTCGAACCAGCCCGCCACCCGTTGCTGGTCGCCGATCGCGTGCCTGGGTCCCGGGAAGTCTGGGACTCTACGGTGGATGCGATCAGCGCCGCCCGGACCGGTGTGGTAGCCGTCCTCCGCCACGACGTCGATGTTTCACCGCCCACGGTGGACATCGTCGGCGCCCTCGATCAGGACGGGCGGCCTCTGTTGCTCGCCCCCGACTCACCGACGGCCCTCCTTATGGCCCAGCACCCGGCGGCCCGGCTGGCGGAGCGGCCGACCTCGACCACCCATCCGGCCACCTCCTGACCACAGTTCCGTTTCCGGTCGTCCGATAATAGCGTCAGTTTACCAGCCAGCCCCTGACTCTTGCCCAGGACGGGAAGATGACTTTGCCCGAAGACACCCGCGATCGTCTGAGCACCGCCTTTATCGTCGAGAACCAGTTCGACGTCGCCGCCGACCTGGTGGGGCTCGACACGGCGATGCGGCAGGTCCTCATCCAGCCGTTCCGTACGGTGGCCGTTCAGGTGCCGATCCGCATGGACAGTGGCGCCCTCGAGGTGTTCCGCGGCTACCGGATCCAGCACAACGGTGCCCGCGGACCGTGCAAAGGCGGCGTTCGGTTTCATCCCGAAGCCGACGAGGAGGAAGTGCTCGGGCTCGCCACGACCATGACCTGGAAGACTGCGTTGATGGACATCCCGTTCGGGGGGGCCAAGGGGGGCGTGCAGGTTGACGCGCGCAAGCTGTCTACGCGGGAACTCGAAGCGGTCACTCGCCAGTTCACCAAACGGATCGCCATCGTCCTCGGCCCGTACCGGGACATTCCGGCTCCCGACATGAACACCAACGCACAGGTCATGGCCTGGATGCTGGACGAATACTCCGCCCGGCGCGGCTACACGCCGGCCGCCGTGACCGGCAAACCGATCAGCCTGGGCGGCTCCCTTGGGCGGGAGGAGGCCACCGGCCGGGGGGCGATGTACGTCATGCAGGAATACTCCGAGCAGTCCGGCCTGCCTCTCAAGGGCTCACGGGTCGTGATCCAGGGATTCGGCAACGTGGGGGCCCACCTCGCCCGCCTGCTGCACGAACAGGGCGCGCGCGTCGTGGCGGTCTCGGATGTGGACGGCGCCCTGGTGAATCCCGGCGGGCTCGACATACCGAACCTGTTTCAGCACGGATACACCGAGCGCAAGCCGGTCGGAGAATTCCCCGGGGGCGAACCGGTCGCGGGGTCGGACATCTGGGACGTGCCGTGCGACTGGCTGGTGCCCGCCGCACTCGGCAGCGTCATCACCCGGGAGGACAACGCTCACTCCGTCGACTGCAAGGTGGTGGTCGAGGCGGCGAACAGCCCCACCACTCCGATCGCCGAGAAGATCCTGGAGCAGCGGGGCATCCCCGTGCTGCCCGACTTTCTGGTGAACGCCGGTGGGGTCGTGGTGAGTTACTTCGAGTGGACCCAGAACTTGCAACAGCATCCCTGGACCCTGGAGCGGGTGAACACCGAGCTGCACACGCGAATGCGTCAGACGTATGCGGCCGTATCCCGGCTGGTGGCGGAGCGGAGCGTCTCGTGGCGGGTGGCAGCGCTTGCCATCGCCCTGGAACGGGTGGCGGAGGCCGAGCAGTTGCGGGGCGGGAACTGACCCGGCCGCTCGGGCACGATCAGATGGCGAGGCGGAGCCCGAAACGGGTGGTCGTTTCGCCGGTGCTCTCGTTGTTCTCCCGGGCAAGGTCGAGTTTCCCCGTCCCCAGCTCGAGGGTGACGCCGTAGACCACCGGCGGGAGATCGTCATCACCCCGGCGGGCGCGGTAGCCCAGCCGGCCGACCACGCCAACCTTGCCCCCCAGCACCACCCCGGATTCCACTCCCAGGACCGCCCGCGTCGCCCGCCCTTCGAGCCACTGGACCTCGATGGTGGACATGAGCCGGAGGGTCTCCTGGGGATCAACGTAGTTCATCGTAAAACCGAACCGGGTGAGTCGCCGGAGCCTCAACGCGGAGTTACTCTGCCAGTTGCCACCCAGGTTCTGGATGGAGAACCCGAGCGCCATGAGATCGAAGATGGCGATGGCGGCACCGACATCGGCACTGGCTCCCGTCAGATCTCCCCCCGTCGCGGTCTGTCGCACGTACTTGGCCGACACACCCACCGCCATCAGCGGGAAACGATACACCAGGCTGCCCACGCCGAGGGACTGCCCCGGGGGGATCGGCGCCCCGCCCGGTCCCGACGTCCCGTTTCCCACATCCAGGTGGCGGATTCCCACGCCGAAGTTGAACTGACGCAACCGCCACGACGCCGCGGCGGTGGCGAGGAAGGCGTCGCCCGGCAACGTCCGGTAGGCCCCCTCGAGGGCCACGTGCCGGATGGTGGCGAGTGCTGCGGGATTGGAGAACACAACTCCGGCCTGACCCACCAATGCAGCCCCCGCCCCGTGCAACCCGGCGAACCGAACCGACGCCGGTGACACGATCACCACCGATTCGGGAGGATTCTGCGCACGGATCGCCGACGGTCCGCTCAGTACCAGGCCGAGGAGGAGCCCGGAGGGGAAGCGCGCCATCGTCCCACGACTCGTTACCGGAGGCGGACGACCTCGAGGCGGGGGTCGGTCTCGGACCCGAGCGGCTCGCCCCCCGGGCCGGTGAAGGCCAACGACGCACCCGGATCACCGGGATTCATCACCAGCAGGAAGTAGTCGCCCGACCCGGCCCGCAACACGCCACTGCGGTCAAACCCTACCGTGGTCCGGATCGTATCCGGCACCAGGGGGAAGGCAAGCGGGAACAGATCCTTCGCCTGATCGTGCAGGGACGAGTACGTCGTCCGGAAACGCCACGAGGTGTACGTGAGTGGCGACGGCCGTATGGAGTCCGGCAACAGGTCCGACACGTAGTTGGCCAGAAACCATTCCGGCAGCAGTTGGGTCATGGTCCGTCCGGTCGCGGCCTCGACATTGGCGGTACCCCGTAACGGCGTCTCGGCGAGTTGCCGGGTCAGGTTCTCTCCGTGTTGATCGAGTAACCAGCGGAGGAACAGCCAGCCCGCGCCGCGTTCCTGAAGCGACCCGCCCCCCTGGGTCGCAAGGAGAAACGTCCCCCCCGGGTCCCGGAAGTAGTCGTAGGCATTGATCAGATCGCCGATCGCGAACCGGGTGAACCGAGTGGAGTCGCCCTGGGCCAGAAACCGGCGCGCGGCCAGTTCCTCCGCCAGGTGAGACATGGCCTCATTGAGCCAGAGTTCCTCGGTGTCGGATCCTCCGCGTACCAGCACGTGCTGGTAGTAGCTGATCATGTGCTGAAACTCGTGCACGAACGTCACCGGCACCCCGCGTCGCACCCGGTCGAGGGAGTGATCGCAGGTCACCGTTCCGCCGGGATCCGGCACAAAGGAGTAAAACACTTCTCCCTGGTTCGAACGCGGATCGTTGATGAAGGCCGGATCGAGATCGGTGGCGAAAAAGAAGCCGGTCACGAATGCGGTCTTGCACTGGGCCGTCGGCGTCAGGCTGTTCACGACCGGTGTCATCAGGATGATGACGAGGCCGTTGCCGTCGATGTCGGATTCCGCGCCAAAGGCGCGCGTGTCGAGATCGTAGAGTTCCTGGTCGAACACGTCGCCGAGACTTTGGAAATCGGCGTCGGCGAACCCGCCGGGCGGGGCATCGATGTCCTGATAAATGGCAGCGTGTTGTCCGACGAAGCGTGCTTCGGCGGTGATGTGCGCAAAATCCTCCGCCGCCTGGCAGTTGATATCTGCACACACGGCGAAATCCCGGCGCTGTCCGACCCGCACCGGTGCGGTGGCCAGCGGCGACACTTCAGGAGCGGCCGGGGCCGGACGCAGCCGGGGAAACTGCCGTTCCTGATTGCGGAGGAAGTCGTGGAACCGAACCGGGAGGGGTAACGCCGGCTTGACGACCGCCGGTGGCGCCACGACCGGCACGGGTGGTCCGCTGCGCAACCGGTACCCCGCGAGGGTGCCGGCCCTCGCCGTTGCGCTCTGGACGGCGATCAGGTACTCGGCGCCGCCGGCCCCGGGCGGTGGGATCGCGGCACAGCCACCGACTTCCACCGCCACCGCCGGAATGACGGCCACCTCGCCGACGGTCAGGGTGAGCGCGGCGTTGGCGGGAGCAAACAGGCCGGTGACCGGGTCCGACCGGGCTCCCGCCTCCAGGGCACGGATCTCCACCGTTCCCGGGGCGAGGCATTGGGGAGCTATGACCCGCACGGTAGTTCCGGTGAGTGTTCCCGGGACCACCGGGACCTCGAATCCCGCGACCTCGAACCGGGTGGCGGTCGAGAGATCGGCGCCGGTCAGGGTCAGTGTGTCCCCGGAAGAGAAGGACGAAGGCGACACTGCCGACAGCGACGGAGCGGGCACCGCCGCCGCCGTGAACGTCACCGCCGAGGCGTGGGCGCCACCGAAGGCGGCCCGGATGGTGTAGGACCCCACCGCCTTCCCGAGGACGAGGCGCACCTCCGCCCGTCCCGTTCCGTCGGTCAAGGTGAGGGAATCGGTGAGCACTGCGCCGGGCGGGCCTCCCGTCATGGACCACGCAATCGGGACCCGCACAGCACCGGTCCCATCACCGGTCCGGGCCACCACCGCCAGCGGCATCGGGAGTCCGGCGCCGGCCAGGCCTGTCTGTCCATCGCCCGCAGCGACTTTTTCCAGACGGGTGGGGCGCAATACTCCACCCTCGTCCGTCAGACATCCGGTCACGAGCACCGCGATGCCCACTCCGAGCCACCGGACGTTTGCGCTCATCCCCATCGCCTGCGCCCTCGCTTTCGATGATGTCCCATCGGCTTCCCGTCCCCGTCGGGGTCCGGATGGAGCGTGTGCTCTCCAGATTTCTCGCGGCACCCAAGCCAAGTCGCCACCGTCCAGTCCCGCTCCCGGACCGATTAATCTAACCGGATAACCAGCAATGAGTTACAGCAGTTTGACCCGTTTTGACAACCCCTCGGAGCCCGGGTACCTTTCGACTTTTCCCGAGGCACCAAGCAGAATCGTGGCCTTCGTCCATCTCCATACCCATTCCGAGTATTCGCTGCTCGACGGGGCCAACCGTATCCCCGATCTCATCGAGCGGGTCCAGACGCTGGGAATGGACAGCCTGGCCGTCACGGACCACGGGAATCTGCATGCGGCGTGGACGTTTTACGAGCAGGCGAGGGCGGCCGGCGTGCGGCCCATCCTCGGGTTCGAAGCCTATCTGGCCTTCGGATCACGACACGCCCGTGAGCGGGCGCCCGGTGCTCCGGCCAACTACTCTCATCTCGTCCTCCTGGCCCGGAACCGTGCCGGGTATCGCAACCTGACCCGGCTGTCCTCGATCGGTTTCGTTGAGGGGTATTATCGCCGACCCCGCATCGATCGTGAGGTTCTCACCGAGCACGCCGATGGCATCATCTGCCTGGCTGCGTGTCTGTCGGGCGAGGTGGCGCTGTGGCTCCGGCAGCACAATTACGAGGAAGCCCGGCGTTCGGCCGAGTGGTTCAGCCAAACGTTCGGGGGCGATGGTTTCTGGCTGGAGGTCCAGGACCACGGCATCGCCGACGAGAAGCTGGTCGCCGAAGGCATGTTCCAACTCGCGGACGATCTCGGTCTTCCGGTAGTCGCCACCAATGACGCCCACTATCTCCGGCGCGAAGACGCCGAAGCCCACGATGTGCTCCTCGCCATCGGCACCGGCAAGGACCTGGACGATCCTTCCCGTTTCCGGTTCACCGGGACGGAAAGCTACGTCAAGACGGAAGCAGAAATGGTGGAGCTGTTTCCCGACCATCCGGAGGTGATCGCCAACACCCAGCGGGTGGCCGATCTGTGCGAAATCGAGTTCGAGCGACGCTATTACGTCCCGGAGTTCCCCCGGCCCGAGGGGTACGCGACGGAAAACGACCTGCTCATCGATCTGGCCACCAAGGGAGCGGAAATCCGGTACGGGACACCGCTCCCCCCGTCGGCCCGAGAGCGGCTCGACTACGAACTCGACGTCATCACCACGACCGGGTACGCCGGGTACTTCCTGATCGTCTACGACTTCATCAAGGCCGCGCGGGAACGGGGGATTCCGGTCGGGCCGGGGCGGGGGTCGGCCGCGGGTTCGCTGGTGGCGTACGCGCTGCGGATCACCGACGTCGATCCCCTGCGGTTTGACCTGCTGTTCGAGCGGTTTCTGAACCCGGAACGGATTTCGATGCCGGATATTGACGTCGATTTCTGTTTCGAGCGCCGGGGCGAGGTGATCGAGTACGTCCGGGAGCGGTACGGTCGCGACAGCGTCGGGCAGATCATCACCTTCGGGACGCTCAAGGCGCGGGCGTCGGTGCGGGATGTCGCCCGGGTTCTCCGCGTATCGCTCGCGGAAGCGGACCAGATTGCCAAAGCGATCCCCTCGGGTCCGGCCTTCGGCATGACGCTGGCCGAAGCGGCCGAGCGGGTGCCGGAACTGGTGGAGTTGAAGGCGCGCAGCGCCACCGGGGCCCGGCTCCTGGATCTGAGTCAACGCATCGAGGGATTGTCCCGGCACTCCTCGGTGCACGCGGCGGGCGTGGTGATTGCCCCGGGTCCGCTGGATGATTACGTGCCGGTCTGCACCGCACCGCAGCAGCGCGGCGATCGGAACGCTCCTCCGGAGATCATCACCCAGTACGACATGAACGCTCTCGAGCGGGCGGGCATGCTCAAGATGGACTTCCTGGGTCTCAAAACGCTGACGGTCATTCACGACGCATGCGAGATGATTGCCGAACGCCACGGGAAGACCATCGAGCTCGACCGTTTGGACCTCGACGATCCCCTGGTGTACGAGCGTCTGCGGGATGGCCATACGGCGGGCGTGTTCCAGTTCGAGTCCCCGCTGGGGACGGACATGCTCCGGCAGCTCGGCGCGGACCGGTTCGACGACCTGGTGGCCACCAACGCCCTGGTGCGGCCGGGCCCACTCGACTCGAACATGCACAAGGTGTACATCCGCCGGAAACGGGGACAGGAACCGGTCACCTATCCCCATCCCGACCTCGAACCGGTGCTCCAGCCGACGTACGGGGTGATCGTCTACCAGGAACAGGTGATGCGCATCGCCAACGTCCTGGCGGGCTATTCGCTGGCCGAAGCCGACGTGTTGCGCAAGGCGGTCGGCAAGAAGAACGCCGACCTGATCCAGCAGGAACTCCGCCGGTTCATCGAGCGCGCGGTGGAACGGGGGCACGACCGGCGCGTGATCGAAGACATCGCGGCCCAGATCGAGACGTTCGGCCGGTACGGTTTCAACAAGTCGCACAGCGTCGCCTACAGCGTCATTTCGTTTCAGACCGCCTGGCTCAAGGCGTATTACCCGCCGGAGTTCATGGCCGCGCTCCTCTCGTCCGAGATCGGCAACACCGACAAGGTCGTCCAGTACATCAACGAAGCCCGCAGTCTCGGGCTCGAGGTTCTGCCTCCCTCGGTGCAGGAGTCGGGGCGGAAGTTCACCGTCATCGGGGATCGGCAGATCCGTTTTGGCCTGGGTGCGGTCCGCAATGTGGGGACCGGTGCGATCGAGTCGATCCGCGAATCCCGTCGACGCGACGGGCCGTTCCAGTCACTGCAGGAATTCTGCGAACGCGTCGACATCCGCGTGTGCAACAAACGGGCGATCGAAGCCCTGATCGTCGCCGGCGCGCTCGACCAGCTCGATCCCAACCGGGCCCGGTTGCTGGCCGGACTCGATGCCGCGGTCCGGGAGGCTCAGTTGCGACAGGCCGAGCGGGACGCCGGCCAGGGCAGCCTGTTCGGCGATGGGTCCGGCGACACCGACAGTCGCCCGGTGCCGCCCCTCCCCGATGTTCCGGCATGGTCGGAGGCCGAGCGTCTCTCCCGCGAGAAGGAAGTGCTCGGGTTCTTCATCTCCGGACACCCTCTCGAGCCGTTTCGCGAGGAAGTCGGCCTGTTCGGCACGCGGACCACGGCGACGCTGGGGACATGGAGCGAACACCCGGTGGCAATCGGCGCCGTGGTGACCACGGTGACCCGCCGGATCAGTCGGAAGACCGGGGCGGAGTACGCACGACTCGTGCTGGAGGACTTCCACGGTACGGCCGAGGCGATCGTCTTCCCGGATGCGTGGAGCCGTCTCTCCGATGTCATCCGCGCCGATGCACCGCTCCTGCTCAACGGCGGATACAGTGCCCGGGATCGGGGAGAAGACCGGGCCCCGTTCATTGTCGAGGACGCGGTCCCGCTCAATACCCTTCGGGGAAACGGTGCCATCGGGCTGACCATCCGATGGAAGCGGGGGGCGGGACCGTCCCTCGATGACGCCCGGGCTATCGCGGCCCTGTGCGCGGCACATCCCGGGCCGGCGCCCGTGCTGGTGGAGTGGGGGGACGGCAACGGGACGACCGCAACCTTGCGGGCACGGCACCTTGGTGTGGAACTTGACCGGGACCTTCTTGCCGCCATCCGCCAGATCGCCGGAACCGACCGGGTCATCCTCTCAAAGGCATCGTAAGTGGTCTATACCCTCGATTTCGAAAAGCCGCTCATCGAGCTTGAACGGCAGATCGACCATCTCCGCCGGCTGGCCCAGGACCGGGCGCTGGACGTGGGCAGCGAGATCGCCCCGCTCGAGCAGAAACTCATCGATCTGCGCCAAGAGATCTATCGGGATCTGACTCCGATGCAGCGGGTCCAGGTGGCCCGTCACCCTCGGCGGCCCTACACCCTGGACTACATCGCAGCGCTGTTCACGGATTTCGTGGAGTTGAAAGGCGACCGACAGTACCGGGACGACCCGGCGATCGTGGGCGGATGGGCACGATTCCACGACACGCCGGTGATGGTCATCGGACACCAGAAAGGCCGGGACACGAAGGACAATCTCAAGCGAAACTTCGGCATGCCGCACCCGGAAGGATATCGGAAAGCCCTGCGGCTCATGCGGATGGCGGCCCGGTTTCACGCTCCGGTGATCAACTTGATTGACACGCCCGGCGCCTACCCGGGCCTCGGCGCGGAGGAACGGGGACAGGCGGAGGCGATCGCCCGCAACCTGGAAGTGATGGCCGACCTCCCGACCCCCATTATTGCCGCCATCATTGGCGAGGGTGGCTCGGGCGGGGCCCTCGCGCTGGCCCTGGCGGACCGGGTCCTGATGTTCGAGAACGCGGTCTATTCGGTCATTTCGCCGGAGGGATGCGCAGCCATCCTGTGGAACGACGCCTCGCAAAAAGTACGAGCCGCCGAGGCGTTGCGGCTGACCGCTCGGGATCTGCTCGATCTCCAGATCATCGACGAGGTGATCCCCGAGCCGGCCGGCGGCGCCCACACCGAACCGGACGGGGCGATGGCGGCCCTGGACGCCTGTCTCACGCGGCACCTGCAGGAGCTGTCCCGGATGAAGACGGGCAAGCTGCTGGAACGCCGCACCGAGAAGTACCTCAACATGGGACAGTTCAGCCAACGTGCCGGCGACTGAGATCGTCGAGGTGCGTTTCAAGGGCAACCGCCGGCACTACTTCACGGCGGACCCCGAGGTCGCCGTAGACCCGGGGGTCGCGGTGATCGTACAACTCGAGCGCGGTCAGGACCTCGGCCGCGTCTCGGCCGTGGGTGATGCGGCGCGGCGTAAATGCGCCGTGGGTTGCCAGCATTGCGGTCCCGACGACGAACCGGAGGTGGCCGGGCGGATCCTGCGACCGGCGTCGAAGCAGGACGTCCACGTGCAGACGGAACTGCGTCGGGTGGAGGACGACATCCGCCGCAAGGTGCGAGAACGGGTCCGGACGCACAACCTCGCGATGAAGGTGTCCGACGCTGAATGGCAGTGGGATCGCAAGAAGCTGACCATCTATTTCACCGCCGACCACCGGGTCGATTTCCGACAACTCGTCCGCGAACTGGCCGGCCTGTTTCGCACCCGGATCGAGCTGCGCCAGATTGGTGCGCGAGACGAGGCCAAACGCCTCACCGGGGTGGGGCGATGCGGCCGGGAGTACTGTTGTTCCTCGTGGCTCCCGGAGCTCCGACCGGTGAGCCTCAGCCTGGCCAAGGATCAGCATCTGTCGCTGAACCCGTCCCAGATCTCTGGCGGGTGCGGACGCCTGCTGTGTTGCCTGCGCTACGAGCACGCGTTTTACGTCGCCAGCCGGAAACGGTTTCCCAAGGAGGGCCGGTCCGTGATCACGTCGCGGGGCCGGGAGCGGGTGCAGGCGATCGACATCTTCCGGGAACGCGTCCTGCTGCGGGCCGAGGATAGTACCGTCCGCGCCGTTCCTCTGTCCGTGCTCAAGGAGGAGACCGCAGCCGCTGCCACCACCCAGACGACAACGGCCCCCCCCTCGTCTCTGACGACGTTCGACGAGGGAGGGAGCACGGTCGGTGAGGACCGGGCAGCCGACGCCGTCTCTCCCGGGCGCAGCCGGCGACGACGCCGGCGGACTCGGGGACGGAGATCACGTCCTGAACGGCCCCCCCGGACCGAGCCACCGTCCGACGACTCGCCGGGAGACTCCGGGTGAACGAGACCTTCTACATCACGACCGCCATCGACTACTCCAACGGCGATCCGCACCTCGGGCACGCGTACGAGAAGATCGGGGCGGACTGCATCGCCCGGTACCGCCGGCTTCGGGGGCAGACGGTGTTCTATTGCATCGGCATGGACGAGCACGGGCAGAAGGTCGCCCAATCCGCCGACGACGCGGGCATCGAACCCCAGGAGTGGGCCGACCGGATCGCCACGACGTTTCGCGACGCCTGGCGCAATCTCGCCATCAGCAATACCGATTTCATCCGGACGACCGAGGCCCGGCACGAACGGACCGTGATCGAGCTGATCCGTCGCATCGATCGCGGCGGATACTTCTACCAGGGCAATTACGCCGGATATTATTGCGTTGGGTGTGAGTCCTTCAAACTCGACAAGGATCTCGTCGGCGGCCGATGCCCCGACCATCCCTCCCTCGAGATCAAGTGGGTGGAGGAACCGAACTACTTCTTTCGATGGTCCGCCTTCGGTCCCCGCCTCCTCGCCCTGTACGACGCCCACCCCGATTTCCTCCGGCCTGCGGCCCGCATGAACGAGATCCGCAACCTCGTCGCCGGCGGCCTGCAGGACATCTCCGTCACCCGGGCGCGCCTCCCCTGGGGAATCCCCTGGCCCGACGACCCGACGCATTCGGTGTACGTGTGGTTCGAAGCACTCATCAATTACCTCTCGGCCACCGGGTTTCCGGAACCCGGGTATGACCGGATGTGGCCGGCCGACCTCCATGTGATCGGTCCAGATATTGCCCGGTTCCACGCCGCGCTCTGGCCCGCCATGCTCATGGCCGCCGACCTCCCCGTCCCCCACGGCGTGTGGTCGCACGGATGGATGACGTTTTCCGGCGCACGGTTCTCCAAGACTGCCGGTGTGCAGGTGACGCTCCAGGACGCCATCGATCGCCACGGCCCCGATGCATTACGCTACTTTCTGCTGCGGGAAATGCCGTGGGACGGAGACGGGAACTTCAGCTGGGACCGCTTTGATGGGCGCTACACCGCGGAACTGGCCGACGGGTACGGGAACCTGGCCAGCCGGGTTCTGGCCATGATCGAGCGATACGTGGATGGGGTGGTTCCCGATCGAACCGAGCCGACGAGCCTCGATACCAGGGGTGACGCCGTCATCGACGCTTTCCGGACCGCCATGGACGCTCATCTGGTCCATGTGGGTGGCGCCGAGGCGTGGAAGCTGGTCACCGCCGCCAACGGGTACGTGGAGACGGCGGCCCCCTGGACTCTGGCCCGGGAGGGCCC
>Ga0114931_10002507_pt1 | contig 23337 bp, 16 predicted proteins | sample 2SBtaG_FD_89579 | JGI IMG/M metagenome (GOLD analysis project Ga0114931, IMG submission 89579) | Deep subsurface microbial communities from Kolumbo volcano to uncover new lineages of life (NeLLi) - 2SBTROV14_V59a metaG | ecosystem: Environmental > Aquatic > Marine > Volcanic | place: Kolumbo... | reverse complement strand
GCGTCGTTCACGGTCAGGATAAGATCGGCACGCGAAAGTGAAGATTTCGGAGCTCAATAGCTGGCCTGCGTTTCCTCTAGCCGATGCTACACCCCCGATGTTACCATCGACAGCGTACGGCTCGAGGCCAAAGTGATTGGCTAAGTCTTCTTTGTAGGACTCTTTCATTCCCAATTCCAAGCCGGTTTAGCCCGGCGCTTTCCCTGACACTTTTTCTGCACCACCTTTTCTGCACGAATCGCCGGATGCTTTAACTCGTACACTCGCACGGCCTCCTTCTCTTCCTCAGTCGCTTCGTAAACTTGCACCAGTTTCACTGGTTCCTGCGGCAACTCCTGCGACCACTTCTCTTCCTTGAGCCAGCGATAGTAACTCGACACCGCGATGCACGGCACGCCCAATGTTCGCCTCTTGCTTAGTTAAATTGTCTTGCTTAGTTAAATTTTAACGGAGAAACAACTTGGGGAAATCGTACTAGTGCTTTGATAACTCTTAGAATTGGGATGCGATCCATCTGAAATACTTACTACCAAATGGCTTCGGACGGATCGCATCCCATTTTTTAGTCATGACAAAGCACTAGTGAAGGGAATTCTTCCAACACTTGATCGACTTGCACGGAAGGACCAGTCGAATTGGTGGCTCCGGCAGTGCTTTCCGCACAACCGGTATGACTGGTCTTGATAGCAGGCCTCTTTTGTCGTTGTTACGACGATTCGCTTTATCCCATCCACCGGTATCACCGATCTACGCGATGTAAGTGGAAAAATCCCACTCTAAGAAGCATCCCGAAAAAGACATCCAGGGAGGGAATAAGCGATGTTGAGATTGAGCCGATGGCTGCTAGCAGGTTGTATGCTTCTAACCACACAGGTGCCGAATGCCTATGCCGAAGATTCCGCCGACACGCTGATCGACGAGGTTGCCGACCATTGGTCGACTAAAGTCACAACTGATCTCAGCAGTGATGTCGCTCTGGTAGACGAAACCAAGAAACCGAGTGAAGACCAAAAAGAGTCTGGCGAAATCACATTGGCCCAAATGCTGACTCCGCAACGCAACCTATCTCCGCGGGTTGCCCAGCGAACAAGCCGTTCGCTGAGGAGATCGTCAGCCGCAGGCATGGCAAGTGTGCCGTTCATGATTGGAGACACAGGGGCAGGTACCTGTGTGTCATTTGGCGGTCTTCTGATTGATGCAGATTTAGCGCATCCCACACTCACCTGCAGCCGCCTCAATATCTCAGAAAACAATACTCCGCTGCCCACCGATCGGGTCTTCTTTAGCTACCGGCACTTCCGCAATGCAACACCGGCAAGATTTTTTCAGTTTTCTAGAGACTTCGATGTCAATCGATTTACCATCGGTGGAGAACGAACTTTCGGGCAAGGGCTATTCTCGGTGGAAGTTCGAGTTCCTATGGAGGGACGGCTGAGTTCAAATATGGTCTCACAAGACCGCTCGCTATTTGGAGGTCCAACGCAGCCCTTCGCAGGTGGGCAAGCTGCCGAGTTTGGAAACATATCTGGCGTTTTCAAAGCCCTGCTGCACGAGACCTCAACCGTTGCGGTATCTTGCGGCTTGGGAGTGACTCTACCAACCGCCCAAGATGTGACCTACGAAGTCGATCTTCTTAGCCTTGTCACGTACCCCGGGTTTCCGACGATATTCTCGAATCGTGACGTATTGCTAGATTTCGAGTTTAAGAACGAGACGGCTTATCTTTCGCCTTTTTTGGCTTGGTTGTGGAAACCGAATTCACGATTCTTCCATCAAGGATTTTGGCAAATCGAAGTTGGGGTTAACCCTTCTAATCTAAAGTCCGGTGGATTTGGAGTAAATGACTTTTTCGATAATACGACAGTTCCCGCAACCTTTCTTGCCAGAGTCAATTCGAACATCCAATTTCCTGGCCGAGCTCAAATCAATCCTCAAACGCTCATGCGGCTCAACTTGGGAATGGGATATGTTCTCCGCGATAACCCCCACGGCGATTGGATCCAGCGTTTGACGGGGATGTTTGAAGCCCATTACACGACCACTTTGGAGGATGCGGATATCGATACGCTCCAGTTTGTTGATTTCTTGCCGCCTGTATTGGGAGGAGGATCGATTACGACCCCTATTCCTGTCGGTAATCGAGCGAATCAAGTCGATATCGTCAATCTAGTAGCCGGTCTGTCAGCCAATATGGGCAACTGGGTGGTAACCAATGGTGTGTCGGTTCCGATTCGGCCTGGAGACAATCGCGGCTTCGATTTCGAGTACAATCTACAGGTCCAGCGGCCCTTCTAGTTCCTGTTTGGGTAACAACTGCTTCGGACTACCGGAAATCGCTTTGCGAGAAGTGTCACGGCCCGTAAAATATAGGGAGGCGTAAAAGCAAGCAATGGATTCCCTACGTAGAGTTGTGTGTTCTTAGCAATGCGCCGGATAGTGTTAATACTACTTGATTCGCTACAGTTTTCTTTCGAGTTAGCGGCATGACGGAAGCATCGGTAGACCGTAACCTTTTGTTTGGCGTCTTGGCAGTACAGCTTGATTTCGTTTCTCGCGATGACCTTTTTGCTGCTGCAAGCCAATGGGTACACGACAAGCTGCAACCACTCAGCGAAGTCTTCATCGAACAGAGGATGATCAGTCCCGAAGAGTCCAAACTTATCGACGGGATCGTCAAGAAACATTTGCAGCGAAATGGCGGTGATCTACGGGTAAGCTTACATTCGATCGAAGCATTCGAGGCAATTCGATCTACGCTTAGCGACTTCGACGACGCAGAGCTACGCGCCACCTTAGAACCCGAAGTGCACGAAGCTCCAAAGGCCGATCCCTACAGAACTCAGGCATCGATTCCACGCGAAGCGACAGATTCTAAAACTCGATACTCTATCTTACGCCTTCATCAGAAGGGCGGACTAGGGCGAGTTTCGATTGCGCTTGACGAGGAACTCCATCGAGAAATCGCGCTTAAAGAGATTCTCCCTGCACAAGCCGACAACGAAGAGAATCGTACACGTTTTGTTCGAGAGGCAGAAATCACAGGTGCGTTGGAACATCCGGGTGTTGTACCCGTTTACAGTTTGGGACAATTTGCCGATGGCCGCCCTTTTTATGCCATGCGATTTATTCGTGGCATGAATCTTCAGATTGCAACCAATGATTATCATCACAACCGTGGTGATAAAGCATTGAAGCCACTACTGTTTCGCCAGCTTTTAGGTCGTTTTGTCGATGTTTGCTATGCGATGGAATACGCTCATAGTCGCAGCATCATTCACCGCGATTTGAAGCCTGACAATATCATGCTTGGCGATTACGGAGAAACTTTGGTCGTTGATTGGGGACTAGCCAAATCTTTGGGCGATGGATTTGCAACCGACGTATCGACCGTTCCCCCGGTGCATCCGACCAAGCTCCCAGATTCAACCGAAACCCAGGTGGGTCGCGTCGTAGGCACTCCATCTTACATGAGCCCCGAACAAGCAGCTGGCCGTCTCGACGCTCTGGGGCCTTGCAGCGACATCTACAGCTTGGGGGCCACACTCTACCATTTGCTTACAGGCAAGCCTCCCTTTAGTGGCTCGGAAGAGGAAGTACTTGGTAACGTCATTCTGGGTCGCTTCGACCGGCCTCGTGCCGTCAATCCCGAAGTGCCGCGTGCTATGGAGGCAATCTGCCTCAAAGCAATGGCCCGCTTACCTGACCACCGATATTCTACAGGCCGTGAATTGGCTGAGGATATTGAGCGTTTTTTGGCCGACGAACGAGTACAGTCCTACGCTGAACCTTTTCCTGTTAAAGCTTGGCGGTGGGTTAGAAATCATAGGCCACTGGTCATCAGTACAGCAGCCGCACTGACTGTCGCTGTCACGGCACTATCAATCACAGTTGTGATGCTCAGCGCCGCAAATGTCCGAGTTGTTGCTTCGCGCGATGCTGCAAGGCTCAGCTATGAGGAAGCTGAACGTCAACGTACACTTGCCGAAAACACCCTGGGTTTGGCACGCGACACGGTTCGCGAGTATTGTGTACTGGTCAGCGAAGAAACGTTGCTGAAACAGCCTGGCATGCATCGGCTGCGGGAAGAACTTCTCCAGAAAGGGCTGGACTATTACCAGCAGTTTTTGAGCGAGCGAAAGGACAATCCTGCTCTCCGCGAGGAAGTAGCCCAAGCTCATTTTCTTGTTGGAAAACTGACTCAAGCCATCGAGTCTCCTGCTGCAGCTCTGCCTCATTACGAGGAAGCTGTTGCATTGCAGGAAAAATTGCTGAACGAGTCGGACCAGGGACTAGAGCTGAGAGCTAATTTCGGGACTACGCTCAACGCAATTGGCGATGCACTTCTTCGCTTAGGGGATATCGAAGGCGCGCAAAATCGATTCGAACAGGCTGTTGAGGTCCGCAAAGAGCTTGCCAAAGACGATCCTGAGAACGTCGAAGCCGCTCGAACTCTGGCCAACAGCTTGATGAACATTGGCTTTGTACATTATCTGAATCGTGATATCGACGCTGCGATCTCTCTTTTGGAACATGCACAGACGATTCGTATCGCACGCTTGGGAATTGATAATCACGAGTATCCTAAGTTACAAAGCGATCTTGGCAAAGGACACTACCTTCTAGCAGTTGCTTTCAAAGACAGAGGAAATCTGGTTGATGCCGAATCCCATTTCTTAAGTGCGGTCAATCTCTTCTCGAAGTTGCTAAAAGCTTCACCAAGTCAGCTAACCTACAAGCGTAATCTTGCCGCCTGCCACCGTATGTTAGGGGACTTATGGGTCCTGCGAAATAGCCGCGATCAGGCCATCGAATCTTATGAAACCGCCAGAGAGGCTTTAGAAGAGCTACAAACGCGCAACCCTGATGTGTTGGAATACTCTTCCAACCTGTCGGGAGTGTATATGAACTTGGGCCTACAATTGAAGCGCCGCGGCGATGTCGAGAAGGCTTTGCAGTATATGGAGCAGGCCGTTGAGCTGCTCCGCGAGCTGACCGAGCAAGCTGCCCAAGTACCAAATTACCGCCTCGATCTGGGCGTTGCCCTCCGTGAAGTGGGCAATATGCTGGCCAATGCGGGCGAAATAGAGTTGGCTGGCGATCGGCTCCAGGAATCTAAGTCGGCGCTGTCGAAACTCGTCAGCGACGACCCAGTTAACGAGAAGTACTCGACTGAACTGGGCCTCACGATCGACGCGATTGCCGGGCTAAAACCAGCCAAGATCGAGAATTAGCCTCTCGCAGGTAGCCTGAATAAAGTTCTGGTTATCCTCATCGATTCGAGCGCTATTGGTTCATCTAAGAGAGGTAAATGCTCCTGGCTGATCTAGCCCCTAGTGTCCCGCTCGTCGGGGTTTGAGTACAATGAAAGGCAGACCAGCAGCAAGATCATCTTGACCATTTCTCTTGGCGACCTATGCCCGACACAAACCTCCCTTCTTCGACTGACGATCAGCCTACTTTCCCGCTTGTGTTATTCTATTTTCGTCGCCAACGCGTGTTTGCCACATCCTTAGACAAGAAGTTAGAAATCGGACGACAACGCTCTGGCGAGCCCGCGCCGCAAAGGAGAATCGAAAGGGCAGATTTGGCTCGAATTGTCCTTGCCCCGCTCGACGACGTCGACGTGTCGCGATCTCACGTAGCGATTTCCCCACAACCCGATGGCGAACATGTGGAAGTAACCAATCTTAGCAGTACCCAACCAGTATTGCTCTCTCCCGATCGACCACTCGCTCCCGGCGAGCAGACAATTGCCGAGATCCCACTGCTGATACAATTCAGTAGTTATGCCTTGCGTGTCGAACCGCCTGAAGACGAAGACCTTGATCTACAGCCGTTACCCGAACGTACGATTGTACCTGGCCATCAATCCAATGAGGCAGCACTCAGCCGACTCAACATCGACACAGTCGATGAGCGCTTGCTTTTACGTTGGCTGGAAACCGTCTTGGGTGTCTTCCAGAGCGCAGCCAACTCTAGCGACTTTTCTGAGCTGGCTGCCAAAGCAGTCGTTAAAATTGTTGGCCTCGACGCAGCGGCGATGCTTGAATGCGACGAAGAGGGGCGGTGGCGCACAGTCGCGTTGCATTCAGTAGTCGAAGGGCAAAACGCAGAGACTTGGATGCCTAGCCAGACTTTGCTCGCTCAAGTTCGCAAAGAAAAGCGTACCTACCGTCACGTTCCTGCCAATGTCTCCGATACCGCCCATAGTCTGCAAAATGTCAGCGCATTGGTTTCAGCACCCATCTTGGATGGCCACGGCAATGTCATTGGGGCGTTGTACGGCGATCGACGGAGCGGTGGCCCTTCAGGTGACATTCCTGACATTAGTTCTTTCGAAGCAAAACTTGTAGAAGTTCTCGCCAGTGGAATCGCGGCAGGAATAGCACGGATGAAAGAAGAGCAGGCTGCCGTAGCAGCTCGAGTCCAATTCGAACAATTCTTCACTCCGCAACTCGCAAAACAGCTCGAACAAGATCCGCAATTGCTCGAGGGCCGAGATGCCCAGATAACCTTGTTGTTCGCCGATATCCGAGGCTTTAGCCGATTGAGCGAACGTCTAGGCCCTGCTCTCACCATGTCGTGGATCCAGGACACAATGGGCGTGTTGTCAGAGTGTGTCTTGGAGTGTGACGGTGTACTCGTCGATTACCTTGGAGACGAATTAATGGCAATGTGGGGGGCGCCAATTGCCCAAGCCGACCATGCCGACCTTGCCTGCCGTACCGCCGAAAAAATGATGAAATCTCTACCTTCCATCAACGAGCGTTGGCGAAAGGAGTTAGGCGTCCCTATGCAGCTTGGCATTGGCATCAACTCCGGTCTGGCCCGCGTTGGAAATACGGGGTCGCGTCAGAAATTCAAATACGGCCCGCTCGGCGACACGGTCAATGTCGCAAGCCGAGTTCAAGGGGCAACGAGATACCTGGGCGGAAATTGCCTTTTTACTGACTTAACCCAATCGCTTCTAGCAACTCCACTTGCGTCCCGTCGACTCGGGCGCGTTCGCGTAGTAAACATCCAACGACCGGTCGACCTCTATGAACTGCCAAGCTCTTACCCTGCCGATTGGCCCTCCCGCTGCGAACAATATGAAGAGGCGCTCATCGCTCTGGAAAGCCAAAACTTAGTGGAAGCCAGTAAACTGGCCCACAAACTAATCGCTAAATTTCCCGACGACGACGCCGTTACATCCCTAGTCCGCCGCATCGAAGAAATCCAGCAGACCGGCAACACGTCAGACACCAGTATTTGGCACCTGCCCGGTAAGTAGGCTTTGGAAAACCGAGCAAACGTTTTTAAAAACCAATTCTAATCTATCTACAGCTATGGACTGTTATTGATCCCTATGCTTTAAATGAACCCGTGCAACCGCTGCAACTCGCTACATCCGACTTGGGACCACGCCGCGTGTCAAACGCCAAGATAAAGTGAGACGTCACGTCACAGATCACGCCCAGCTTGGGAAAGCGATGGGAAACCATGGTTTTCCAAGGCCCGGAGACCTTTACCCGGCGACGCACGATGTAGCCACTGGCCGCAGTGCATTCCATGCCCGTCGAATCGATGGCCGCCAAAGGCACTCGCTTTCGACGGCCCAATTGTTTGCGAACGGTGGCATCAAGCAACTTTTTTGCATGGGCGCTGCGTAGCAGACGACAGGCTGCTTTCTGCAGCGTGGTGTAGTGCGGCACGTATTTCAAGCCAAGGATCTTTTGCAGCGAAGGGCCGTCTTGCAACTGCCCCGTCACGCCTCGATAATCGGCCTTGAGGAAGTTCTTCAGCACCAAGCAAGCAAAGAGTTGATGTTGGGTGAACTTCTTTGGGCTGCACCGATGCGAATAGGCTGGAAACGACTGCTTGGCAACCTCCAACGCGACTCGTAGCACGGCTACCGGCGATTTGCTCGTAATGAGGTACGCAACAATGCACTCCCGTGTTTAGCTGGCAAAAGAAAGCTTTCTACAGAGCCTTCATGACACCTTTTCTGGTCCTTGCAGTTTTCATTGGTCCTTGAGATTTGGTTATTGGCATTGCGAGCCGTTTTGTCTCTTATTTTTTCTGAATTTGCTCGCTGCTTATCCCAGGGCTTACGCCCTTGGGCTCGCCTTGGCGTCTCACTTCGAGGTGAGGCTTAGCTCGCGTAATCGTTGCCAGGTGTAGAGGCCTGAGTTGTGGCCGTCGGACCAGCGGACTCTTACGGCATAGCTGCCGACGAGTTCCATGCTCTCGATCGTGATGTCAGCGGGCACCGTGGCGGGGTCAAGGATTTGTTCGCCGGTCCATTCGTTTACGCATTGGGCGCAGGCGCATTGGCCACGTAGGAAAACGAAGGGCAAGTCTGCTTGTCGGTCGTCCCAAGAAATGTTTAGTACGCCCTTGTTGCGGAGTGCGCGGATGTCGGCAGGTACAAGAGTCATCACAGCAGGATAACTCTTTGTGGTCTTGATATCAATGAGAGTTGAGTTGGCTATCGGGGTTTGTGATACGAGTCACGCCTGTGCGGTCTGCCAAGAAAGTGGCGTTGCCGCCAAAGCTGCTGGCTGCTCGAACGGCTTTTTCGCCGCGGTTCATGAACTCCATTCCCGAGTCGCTGCCGTCGGTATTCACCACGCCGACGCTGGCGGTGAGATCCCACTTTTTGTTACCGAATTGCATTTGGCAGCCCGCGACGCCGGCGCGCAATCGTTCGCCAATTCTGCGGACGCTCTCGTTGGTGGTGTCTGGTAGAAGGATTGCAAAGGTTTTTGCATCGAACTCACAACGGTCGTCCATGTCGCGAGACAAGGCAGCCAACATCCGACAAAGGGCTGCTCGCAGTTCCATTACCGCCTTGGGGCCATGCTCTTTGCCGATTTGGTCTGATTGGTCGATTTGCAGAAGCAGGAGCGAAATGGAGGCTCCCCCGCGTTTGCACTCCGCCAGGCGTCGGTTGACGCTGACGCAGAAGATTGATCGGTTCGAGAGATCGAACTCTGGGGGAATTACGATGCCCGGCACTGCTTGCTCTTGTTTGGAGGAAGTACGTGTCGAGGTAGGTTCTTTCTTGGCATCTGCATTACGAAACTTTGCGGAGAACTGTTTGCGAGTTTCATCTTTTGATGTGCCGAAGGCAATGCATTCGGTTCCGTCGTGCCAGTAAGTGCAATTTCGCCCCGCGTTTTTGGCGGCGTAGAGGGCTTGATCGGCACGTTGTACGATGGACTCGGCGGCGGAGTCTGGCAGCACTGCACTCACGCCAACGCTGATTGTGATGTGGTGCGTTTTGCCTTCGACACGCAAAGGCTTGGCCATACATGCTTTGCGAATGCGTTCTGCGGCAAGCTTGGCGTCGAATTCTGAGGTGAAAGGGAGCAGCATGGCAAACTCTTCACCGCCGTACCGGGCTGCGATATCGTTTTCGCGTACCTGAGCTGCCAACAATCTGCCCAGTTGAGTGAGGACCGCGTCGCCTATTTGATGTCCGTGCTGGTCGTTAATCTTCTTGAAGTAATCGACATCGATCATCAGGAGAGAGAAAGGCTTCTTGTGTCGACGGTATTCTTCGTGCAGGCGGTGCAGCTCTTTGCCGAAGGTGCGACGATTGGGAAGCTCGGTCAGTTCGTCTTTACTAGCAAGTTTGGCATGTTTTTCGACTTGTGCGGTTTGTTCATCCAATCGTTTTTCGACGCTGCTAATCTTCTCTTGCATATTCGAAGTGGCTTGGATGATTTGGTCGACTGCCGAATTCACATTCTTTACGTTTTGAGCTTCTTCCTTCTCTAAAGCTTCGCCAATATTTTCTATGCGTGATTGGTGATCGTCGACGTCGACGGCCAATTCGCTGGCTAGCATTTCTAAGCTGTGGAGCACCTTGCGATAGAGACGTTTTTTGTGATCAAGCCGCTTCATGAAGAGGAGTTCGGGCTGCTCCTCGGAGATAGAACGGCCTATGACTGTGGCTTCTAGTTGCAGCTTTTGCTCGGTTTCAGACAGTTGGCGTCGAACTTGATCGGTCGAATCGACGATATGTTCGACGGCAAGATTAACCACGCTACTGTCTGGCGAATCTGTTTCTGCGAGTTCTTCCATGACTCTTTTCATATCGCTGGCATGGGCAGCGACGCGGGTACGAATTTTGGAAGTGCAATCTTGCAGGCCCTCCATTGCCTCGCGTACTAAACGCTTGTGCTGATTGGCAGAGGCTCGCTCGGCTCGACCACGAATCCACCATCCTGCCACACCACCGGCTAAGGCCATGAGCAGCCAAAAAATCGCGTTTATTATCCAGAGCCGCATCGGGACCATCCGTCAATTGATGCACATCGAACCGGGAGAGGGGAGAGAGCATGTGTAAGAAGATAACTCTCAGTCGGCATGATTGCAGGACTTTTACGGACGGGATGCTGCTAAACGACGGGGGCTTTCTTCCCATATGACACTTGCGCCGGAATTGACAGTTCTAACGATTCGAACATGCCCGATATGCCCTATTCGAGGATGTCGTGGCCGACACGGCTAAGGCGGGCGGCAGCTAGGGATAAGCCGGCATCCGCTGCATCCCTCGCAGACGCTTCGGGTTCCGATTGGTAAGTTTTTATCTGCCGCTCGCCTTAGGCAAAGCGCGAATGGCGCCCTTTTTCCAGAGATGGGCCCAATGGCTAAGGAATTCCAAAGCACGAAATTCCAAAATAATGGGGTGATCTTCGCAGAAAAGTAGTTTATCGGGGTTTCGGCTTGCTTTCGTCATTGGGCCATTTTTTGATGTGTTGGTCGGTACTCGTCATTTGCCTTACCAGGCCGTCCATCCGCCGTCGACTAGCAGGTTTTGGCCTGTGATGTAGCTACCGGCATCGCTGGCGAGGAGCAATAGGGCCCCTTTCATTTCATGAGGCAGCCCCATTCGACCCATGGGCGACTTGGCTTCGAGTCGCTTGACCATTTCCTGCGGAGCGGCGGCCGAGGGGAACGGGCCTGGGCTGAGGCAATTGACGCGGATATGATCCTTGGCCCAGTAAACGGCCAAATGCCGGGTCATGTGGATCAGGCCCCCTTTGAGAGTGTGGTAAGCAACGGGGCTAGCCGAACAGATACCTTCGTACGCGTCGGGGTAAGAGCCGACGACGCCGTACATCGATCCGATCATGACGACGCTGGCTGAAGCCTCGCGTTTGACCGCAAGATTGCGAACGTGGCGCGCTAACTGAAAGTATCCTGTTGCATTAGAAAGTTGCTTCGTGAATTCGTCGGGGGTCACGTCGACCCAATCTGAGGCATTCGGATCGTGGCCATTATTTACCAGGACATCGATCGCCCCAAGCTGTTGGACAACCGTCTCGACGCAACGGTCGATTGACTCGGGTTGCAGGTGATCTAACACCACGCCGAGGTGACTTCCTGCCTTGACGGGAGGCAGCGCTGCGGCGGCCGCACTGGCTCGTTGCTGATCGCGGCTTGCGAGGGCGACTCGTGCACCTGCTTCGGCGAGCGTGTTGGCAAACGCGGTGCCGAGATGTCCACCGCCGCCGGAGATCAGAGCGATTTTTCCTGACAAGTCGAAGAGATCATTAACGGTTGGTTGTGGCTGGCTCATTGATGGTTACTCTGCGGTTGGCAGGCGATATTTTTCCACTGTTGTTCTTCAGCGGAAGCAAGAGCGGCCCGATTGACGAGCAGGGTCTGCAGGCCTTCGTCGAGGCTACATAGGGGCTCAGATTTTTTCTCGATCGCATCGAGAAAAGCGTCTGCCTGACGAATAAAGATGGTGTCTCGTTTGATTTCGAGCTTGGGAGACTCTTGCCAATCGCCGTCGGTCATCCACCGCCATTGGTGACGGTGGAACTCAAACCGAGCTGTGCCGTGCTGGCAAATTACCGTGATCGTATTCTCGTTGGGTGCTTGGTGCTGATTGAGAGAATAAGAAGAGAGAACATTACCCTGACGGGCCATAATGTGCACAGAGTCTTCGACTTCAACGCCATCAAGAACTTGGTGTGCAGCATCGGCAACGAGCCGGTCGATCGGTCCAACCAGCCACTCCCCTGCGTTGAGCACATGGGTGATTGCATCTTGAATGGCGCCGCCGCCGGTTGCGCGGTCTCGGTAGTACGTGTCGCGGTAGGCAGGGCGATAGGTGGGAAAGTGCTGGCCCGAGACGGCAACTAGCTGCACAGGCTTGCCGAACTGTCCCGAGTCGAGAGCTCGTTTCATGGCCGCGAGCGCGGGAATCGCTCGAAAGACATAAGCAACGGCTGCAACCAAATTTTTGTCCATCACGGTTTGCTGCAGCTTTTCAACCCCTGCGGGTGAAACCGCAAGCGGTTTTTCGATCAATACATGGATGCCAGCGTCGGCAGCTTGTTGGGAGATGGGAATATGGAGATGGGCAGGTACGGCAACCACGGCAGCGTCGTATGAATTTTCGAGAGCTGAGTCCAGATCCTGATACTGGTTTTCGATTTCGTAGCGTTTGCCAATGGCGTTTCGTAGCGAATCGTTGGGTTCGCAGATCGAGATTTCAGCCCGACCTGTATTCTGGAAACAACGCACATGCCGTTCGCCAATCGAACCTACGCCGATAACCAGGACTTTTTTCTTGGGTAAGCTATTCATGACGATTTTGGCAAGTGTTTTAGAAAAAATCGCATCCAATTTTGGTGAAAGATTGCGTTGATTGCCTCGGCAGAGTAGCCTCGGCGATCGAGGACCTCTTCCATGAGTTGCAGATCGGCAATCGATTCGATTCGCTCGGGGACTTGAACGGTGCCGAAACCGCCGTCGAGATCTGAGCCGATCGCCACATGGCGGTGATTGCCGGCAAGTTGGCAGATGTGGTCGATGTGGTCGACCACGTGATCAAGTGTTACGGCCGAGCGAGGAGTTTCGCCTCTTACCCAATTTGGAATTACCATCCAACTGTCGAAGGCCGCACCAATGACCGCGTCGCGCTCGATAAGCAATTGTAATTGCTCGTCGGAAAATTGGCGATCGTTGGGCGCCAAGGCCCGGCAGTGCTGGTGGGATGCAATCACGGGGCCACTGAAAACGTCCATCGCTTGGAAGAAACTCGGGTCCGACAAGTGGGTTGCATCGACGATGATGCCCACGCGATCAAACTCCTTGAGCAGTGCCACGCCAGCTTCGGTTAGTGGGCCCGACTCGCCGGTGCCGACTGCGTACTGATTGTGACCATAGTGCACTGGGTTGACCACACGCAAGCCGTACTGAAACCACTCTTCTGCCTGGCTGGGAGTGACGATTGGATCGGCTCCCTCCATGGCGAGAATCAATCCAACAGGAGCTTGGAAATTCGCACCTGTTGCAGGCTCCCAAGTCGACCATTTCTCCCAATGTGACTTGAGTTCGTTGGCCGTGCCAATCATGGCGAGATGGCCTTGCTGCTCGAGCACTCGATAGATGGCAAGCTGACCATGGGCGATGCCGTAGACAGTTTCCGGCGAGCGGTAGTCGAGGCTAATGCGTTTGGGCCCCTCGCGTGGAATCAAGTCAGGACGGGCTCTTGCGAGCACGGTCCCCAAACAAACGGCAATACCGCCGCGTCGCATTTCGGGCAGGCTTACCGTTGCGCAGCCGCGGGCATGACAGTCGGTCATGCCTTGCTCACGCGCGTTGATCACGTCTTTCGTTTCGGTAAGATCGCGATCGTAAGAAAGGGCATTCCACGATAGGTCGAGGTGAGCATCGATCAGCAAGGGCATGGTAAGGAGTCCTAAACACAAGTAAAAAATCAACCACTACGGCACGACGGGCAAGACGAAATAAAATAATCGAGGACGGATTTCAGCTTACCGATTTTCTCAAAATCATTTCTACTTCTACCGACGAACCCAGTGGTAGCTGTGCCATACCAATGGCTGTGCGAGCATGGCGGCCCGCTTCGCCGAAGACGTCTCGCACCAATTGCGATGCCCCGTTGATCACCAAATGTTGGTCGCTGAAGTCGAGGTCAGAATTTACGTATCCAGTGATCCGCAGGACTCGATCGATTTGGTCGAGGGAACCGAGTTCACGGTAAACGGCTCGCAAGACGTTGGCGGCACACAGCGCGGCGGCGGTTGTTGCATCTTCTAGGGAAATCTCGGACGGAACTTTTCCCTTGCTCACTAGCTGGTCGCCATCGAAAGGAACTTGCCCCGAGGCGTAGATCGTTGTGCCATCAATTGAGATCGCGTTGACCAAATCGCCTTCTGGCGTGGCCTTTTCAATTGGATAGCCCAACTCGGCCAACTTTGATTCTCGTGTTCCCATGTCGGTCTCTCTTTGCAAAAAATAATAATGGTGGAATCATTCTAGTCCGAGCAGGCTCAGACTATCACGGGTGATCATAGTTTCAATTTGTTCGGTATCAAGCCGAGGCAAGTTCGTCCCTGCCAGCATTTCATTTAGGCCACGTATTCCTTCGGTTGAAGCATTGACGGTCGTAAACGGAAAGTCGGTGCCAAAGAGCACCTTGTTCCAGACACCGTATTCCTGCACCAACATGAGGCTGTGATAAAGTTGGAATGGTCGGTAGTGCAGGGCGCTCACGTCGGCAAAGAGATTCGGATGTTTCCGAATAACGGCCACACATTCGCCCTCGTAGGGATGCCCGAGATGAGCGAGGACGATCTTGACGTCGGGAAATCGAATTGCGACTGCGTCGAGGTGTCGCGGCAACGTGCATTCGAGTGGAGCCTGAGAAATGAATGTCGTGCCTGTATGTAGCAACACCGGCAGGCCGTGAGATTGTGCGTAGGTCCAGAGCGGGTCGAGCAGTGGGTCGTCGGGACGGAAGCCGGCATACATCGACAACAGCTTGATACCGCGTAGCCCCAGCCGCTGGTTACCATCGCGGAGCTCGTCTTGCCAACCCTCTTGTGTCGGATCGACCGAGAGAAAACCTATCAGCGAGTCGGGATGGGCGTCGACATAGTTGGCAACATACTGATCGTCGACCCAAAGCCCGCTGAGCCGCGCCTTGCCGCCGAAAACGATTGTGCGGACATTCGCAGGCGACGAAGCTCGATAGGCGTCGTAGTTTACCGAAAGATCAACCTCTACTTCCGGTCGAGCCCGATTCGCTTGGAGGCGAAAATCGTCGTCAAAATGTGCGGGAAACGCCCAGGTGTGGGAATGAACGTCGATGATCACTTGGATTCTTTCACTGCCGAGTTTACGAGGTCAAACCGCCGATGTACCTCAAAGGGTGTTTCCTCATCGGCTAGCCGCAGCCATTTGGAAACGATCGCCCGTACGAGGCCAGCGACGCCCCGCTGATAGAGCCAATCAATTTCGCGACCGAGCGTGTCGAAAACGATCGACTCGTCTTCGTGGAATGGCAATTGGAGTACGGGAAGGACTCCCTGCAAGGCCGAGCTCATGCAATTCTCCCGCGGGCACTAATTGGCATCAGTTCCGGCGGTTGTCCCGGTTCTTGCCACCAAAGGGCATCATGCAGATTGACGCAGGGGCAGATATGGTTGGGAATCACGGTGACGCGTTCGCCAATGGCTGGCTGCTGGTCGCAGGCAGTGGTATCGACTTGCCCATGCTCTTCGCTTAGCTGAGTGATCTTTGCCTGAGGATACTCCACCAGATGGCCATGCCCTCCCTGAGGAGATGAAATGCACTGATCGCTGGTCAACGTTTTCGAACCCGCATCAATCACTACTTGGCCAGGAACTGCGTTGCTGATCACGGTGCAAACGAATTGGGCCGCACAATCCTCGAGGCGGCAGTATCCGCCGTGGACCGTGTTCATGTCGTTGTAGACCGAGGTGCCGGGACGAATCTCGGTATACTGCGGCACGAGATGCGATTGGAATGCTGTGGGAGTGGACCCGCCAGAGACGATCTTTGCCTGGAGGCCCGCGCGTTTCCAGAGGTCGAGAGTTTCTTCCAATCGCGAGGCAACTTTGGACAACGCAGGTCCTTGCTGATCGGCTGGGTCCCAAACATGGCCAGGGTAGACCATGATCCCGTCAAGGCGAACGCCTTCGGTCGAATCAACGGCACGGGCTAGTTCAAGCGACTCCTGGGGAGTCTGCAGGCCGGTTCTGCCGAGTCCGACATCCAGGTCGACCAGTAGGCCGACCGTAGTCTTCGCGCTACGGGCTCCTGCGGCGGCAACTTCAAGTGCTTGAGCCGAGTCGATCGCTGCGTGAATGGTAGTTTTGTTGGCAAGTGCTGCAAATTGTTTGGCACGCTGAAGGTCGACAGGCGGATACGCCATCAGCAAATCGTCGCACAGCTGGGCCATTACGTCAGCTTCGCCTACCTTTGCCACGGTCAGGCCGAGGGCACCAGCTTCTAGCTGCATTGTCGCGACACGGCACGATTTGTGAGTTTTCGTATGGGGCCGGACTGCTAACCCCACGTCTCGTGCATAGTCGGCAAGGCGAGTGATATTTTGCCGCACCACTGCTGCATCGACGATCATCGCTGGTGTGGGTAGGTCCATGGTCGCATCATGTTTCATTGGGGCAGCTGCCAGTGCGACTTCCGGTCAGACGGCAGGTGGTCTGGAAAACCCGATCGATAGGGCCTAAACCGCAAGGATATTTTGTTTGCGATTGGCCTCAGATCGCGACAACAATTCTGATTCCAGTACAGAATAGTGTTTGGAAATAGAATAGCAATTGGTAAGCTGTGTTAACATCGAAATATTAGTTGGCACACAGTATTGCCAGTATTGCAGCATTTTGTGTCTCCCTGCCACGAAGAATACTCCCGCCACACTCCCCCCCTCCCAATCCCGTTACCTGATGGGAAGAAGACTGCCATGAAAACCTTGGTTCTCCTGCTCACGGCTTGTGCACTGCCTCCCTCAGTTTCAGCAGCAGCTGCCGACACACAGCCAGTTTTGGTCGAGTCTCGACAGATTTGGGGCGAGGCACCGCATAATGCGTTCACCGATTTGATCCGATTCAAAGATCGATGGGTGTGTGTGTTTCGCGAAGGGCAAGGGCATGTCGCGGCCGATGGGGCGTTGCGGATTATTACTTCAACAGACGGCAACCAATGGCAATCGTCGGCGTTGATTTCCTCTCCGGATTCGGATCTACGTGACGCCAAGATTTCTATCACTCCCGATAACCGTCTCATGCTGGCAGGTGCCGAGGCCATTCCTCATCCTCAGACGGGGAAGACCTACAAGCATCAATCGCTGGTCTGGTTTTCTGAAGACGGCAAGAACTGGAGTGCCAAGCATGAAGTCGGGGAACCCAACTTTTGGCTGTGGCGAATCACCTGGCACCAAGGCAAAGCCTACGGCTTCGGCTACGGTACTAAAAAAGAGAATCATGGCATCCGGCTTTATGTGAGCAACAATGGAAAAGAGTTCAGCCCACTTGTCGAAAACGCAGCACCTGACGCGGGCTATGCCAACGAGACGTCGATGGTGTTTTTGCCAGACAACACCTGCTACTGCTTGTTGCGTCGCGATGGCAAACCAAACACTGGGCTCCTTGGTACCGCCAAGCCTCCTTATACCGAATGGACTTGGCGGGACCTCGGCGTACGGCTCGGGGGTCCTGATATGATCCGTTTGCCAGACGGGCGTTTCATTGCCGCAGTGCGTCTTTACGATGGCAAGGTTCGCACTTCCCTTTGCTGGATTGATGTCGACAAAGGCATGCTGACCGAGGCTCTTAAGCTGCCCTCGGGCGGAGATTGCAGCTACGCCGGCATGGTCTGGTACAACGATTTACTCTGGGTGAGCTACTATTCGTCGCATGAAGAAAAAACGAGCATTTATCTTGCTAAAGTACGATTCGAGATAAAGTGAGGCGTGGTTACTCAAAGTGAAAACCGCCAAGGACGCCAAGGGACTATTTTTGCAGAACCAACAAGGACTTTTTCCTCTTTGCTCGTCAATCATACTTTACAAGGAGGGTCTCAGGATTTTCTCTGTTCTCTTGGCGTCCTTGGCGGTTAGTCTTTGCAGTTTGAGGTGGTTAGATGACCGACCGAGAAAAGACGTATTCGCTTGAAAAGCAGCAGTTCTGCAAGGGCCGAGCCCAAGCTTTCCCAGCTTCCCCAGCTTAAAAAAAGGAGAGTGGGCTCCTGTTTTTTTGCAGGAACACGAGTTTCGGGGTGGTTTGGGATCAAATTTTGAAATTGCTATTGTGGCGGAAACCAGACTGATAGTTGACCTATTGCAGAAATCCGCTAAGTTTAATCATTCAGTGGAGAAGGAAAGCGAGCATATTGCTTCGTCTCCGCTTTGTTTGGTTGCTCTTCCTACGGAAGGCAGCCAGTTATTGGGCTGTGTAGCCGGTTATTTGGCTGAGTATATGGGCCCGCAAGTTAAGTTCTAGTTTTTGGAGATTGGCAAAATGCCAGAAGGTACAATTAAGAAGCTGACGGACAAAGGTTTTGGTTTTATTGAGGGTGATCGAGGAGATATCTTCTTCCACCACTCGGCTCTGGAAGGCGTCAGTTACGACAGCCTCCAAGAAGGTCAGCGGGTCGAGTATCAAGAAGGCCGCGGTCCCAAGGGGCCTTGCGCCGAGAATGTCAAAGTTGTCGCCTAAGTGGCGACAGTCTGACTAGACAACAGACAGACTAGATGACAAGCAGACAAGACTTGGATCAATTCAAGACGGGATAAATTCAAGCTATTCACACGAAAGAGGGCCTCCCCGTGCTCAGGCATGGTGAGGCCCTTTTGTTTTCTGAATCTTTCCCACTCCGGTGCGCTAACAAAACGGTGCGCTAACAAAACTTAGAAAAATCGCCAGTCGGTTTCTTCGCCTAGAGCTACGCTCAACGCTTCTTCGGCAACTTCTTCGTTTCTATGGGAGTGTTCCAAATTGATATCCGACGGTCTTTGTCGGCGGGCAAACAAACGATCAAGTACACGGCCTTGCAATGCGTGGCCAAGTTCTTCGACACTGACCGAGCGATCCAATCTGATTTCCTGAGACCGATTTTCTATTCGCGACCGGACTTCATGTCTTACGAATCGAGTCAACGCATGGTCCTCTGCAGAATTCGTTTGACTCGCCAAGGAGGCCAAAGCAACTTGCCGTGCGCCGTGCTGTCTTAGTCCGTCAGCCTTGACCGGAGTGTCGGTCGTTTCCACAGGCGCGGCCGTAGCGATCGTCACACTCGCGAGCGGGGACTGAGTCGTTCTCGCAGTGCTTTGAGATACGAGTACATTGGGGGTTGCGTTGGCATACAACGGAGCTTGTGCCGCGGCTAGTATCGGAGCCGAATTCGATTCGCTGGGACCACTGGCGGTCGCAGCGAGCGAGGCGCCGCTCGATGTCTGGCCAAAGTTGTTTGACCAGATGGATAAATCTTCAGCGTCGACACTGCTACTATTATTGCCATCGCCAAGAGCGAGAGAGGCCGAGACGCTTCCAAAGCCTGCCTGCCAGGTAAGGAAATCGGAGCCATCGGTGTCGCCATCGTCGTCATAGTCGCCGGTGGCGGGTGCGCTTGCAGCAACCGAGCCACCACCAAATTCCGCACTCCAGTCGATATAGTCGGCGCCATCTACGACGGAGTCGCTATTGGAGTCGCCATCGGAAGCGGATACAGAGGCACCACTCTTTCCGTAACCACGTTGCCAGGAGAGGAAATCGAATCCGTTGACATTCCCGTCTTCGTTGAAATCGGGCCCGTGAAGCACCGTAATAGCGGGTGCGACTTTTTCGAGCTTGTAGTCCTCAACCTCCCCGATTAGGGCTAGGCCTGTGACGGAATCGATGCCGAACTCACCATAACGGAATCGTGCGAAAACATCACCGGTTGTGAGAGTTGCCGGGATGTCGAAGTAGACGTCGTTGGGGCCCGGCACTAGTAATTTGTTAGTGATAATTCTCTCGCCAGCGTCATCAAAGTCGTAGTCGCCGTTGAAATCAACCCAACCTTGTAGATAACCACCGAAAATGCTGGCGGTTGCCACGAGATGGCCCAGGGCACCTTCGACGAGCTCGTCTACAACGATTCCGTTTTCATCATCCAAGTTGTCGTTGTTATCGCCCCGGGCATCAGGTGAAGGCAGTCCCGTGTTTTCAGCATCAACGTCTTCGCTTGTTGACCCAAGGTAGTAGACACCTTCAGGATGACGGGCACCGTCTTCTGCTAAGAGAGTAATACCGTATTCGGCTGGCAAATCGCCGAAGTCCAAGGTCGCTGTCGTCGTACCAGAGCCACTGTCGCCGAAGAGTCCGAAGAGTATATTTGAGACGGTACCTCCGCCATTCAAGTTGACCAGCTGCGGGCCGCCAGCTAGCGGGAAAGTCTGTATGAAGGGTGTCCCGTCGGTCTCGATCCGAACAACTTGGGTACCGGGGGCAACTCCCTCGAAGACGTACGCACCGTTCACGTTGGTCGAAGTGATCCGTTCTCCTGCCTCAAACGAGCCGCTGCCGTTGGAGTCGATGAAAACATCGATGCCCGCCTGCCCAGGTTCAGTCGCTTGTTGAATTCCGTCGCCGCTCGGATCGATAAAGACCACGCCCAGCAAGTAGCCATCCTGACTTGTGCTGTTTCCAGGGCTTTGCCCGACTGGCGGAGTAATCGCAAAGTCGGTATTCGTCGAAATAGAGTCACCCAGATTAACAAGATAGGGTCTAATTCCATCGGAAGGGTCGCTAAACGACCAGTCGACAGGCGTTATGACCCCAACATTAACAACCGTCGAAGAGAGACTCGGATCGAGCGGAACGGTCAAGGAATACTCGCCGCTGATATTTGTGGCAACGATCACTTCGCCAGTATCAAATTGTCCGTTGCGATTGACGTCGCCAAAAACGCTGACTCCAGGCACGTTGACATCACCACTGTTGAAAATACCATCGCCATTGATGTCTGCAAACACGACGCCGCTAAAGTCGACTTGTGCAGCCGCTGGATCACCAGGATCCAATAGGAAATTAAGATGTTTGACCCCATCGGGGACTTCATCTCCGCCTGCATCCAAAAATGCGAAAGGGGTGCCGTCAGCTTGAACGGGCACCTCTAGATTGGCATCGTAATCCCAGGCTTTGAAGAAGTCGGCCGAGATGGTCCACTCGTCTTTGTAATTTTGGAGGAAGCCAGCAGGTGTGAGCGTGTCGTCGACGGCCGCACGGCCCAAAGGATCTTCGATTGAGATGATGTAATCGTCGGGGACCAAATCGAAGTAATAGTTGCCATCAGCCCCGGTAACAAACTGGTCGACAACGACTCCGTCGCTTGCCCGGCGAGCGGTGACGGTGACGTTGGCGCCCATCGACTCGTGGGTCTGATCGATTACATTGACGACCTCGCCAAATCGCAAGACGCCATCGGTATCAAAGTTAACTTGGTTTACTCGGCTGTAATTGAACAGATCGTCTCGGTTGTCATCGACGCCGATAAGGCCTTGAACACGCTGGGTATTGGCGCCGATCGGGCTGCCATGCCAAACGACTTCAGCGCCTGCCAGTCCAAAGGAATCATTTTGATCGTAATTTTCGATATGTAGCTGCCAACCTTGCCCAATGGGAACACCAGAGGCGGGCTCCATGGTCGTTGGGTCGAAGATAATGGCGTCGTCAGAACGTTCACCCCAGTTGCGGTTTGTTGTGAAAGTCCAGACGAAATTACCAGTGTCGGGATCGACGGATCCTGGCTCACCGGCGATTGTTGCGAAAGAAATATTCTGTAACGAAGCAGGCTCAGTGGGATCCGTGTCAACCCAAAACTGATTCAGCTCTGAATGAGTACCGTTGGGCGAAACCAAGAGGACCCGAGCGCGGTCCATAAACTGAGCATTTGCACCGGAAATAGACAGCTTCACTTCAACCGACTCCACGGTCATCGTGTTGTTATCGGGAACGGAGAGCTCAATAAAGCCGCCTCGGTCTTCGAAATCTTGACTAAAATCGGGAACGGCTGCGTAGTATTCATTCCAATAATTGATGAAGCCTCCTGGAATCGAACCACCAATACCACCAGGCACGAGTTGATTGCCACTAGCGTCATTTCCTCGCTCCATAGCGGGTATATTTAAGTCAGGGCCTTCGGTAGGAAAAACTGACGTCGTAAAAGTAAGTTCATCAGGCAGCGCTTGGTTTTTGGTTTGCCATTGCTGCGCGAGCTGAACGGCCAACTCGGCATCAATGACGCCGTGTGCGAAGCCGAGGTTTTGCCCGCCACGGCCAACTCCCTGACTAACGGTAAAGCCCGCGCCGTTTGTCAGCACTTGTGGCGTGGGTTGGAAATGGGCGGCATTACCTTGCCTGCCTAGTGTGAGATCGAGAGTTGGAGTTAATGTCTGTACATCCGGGTCGATCAAAGGATCAAAAGTATCCGGCGAGTGGAATAACGGCATCTGGTTAACAATCCAGGTATTTTGTGTCGAACCGAGTCCCACCGTGGAAGGCACACCAAACTCAGCATTCTGCCGTGCCGAGCGCACGAGGATATCCTGCACGTCGCGCCAACTAAGGTGCGGGTTTGCCTCGAGCATCAATGCGATCACGCCTGAAACTAATGGCGCCGCGGCGGAGGTCCCGTTGAATCGGGAGACGTAGTCGGTGTCTGCTAAGAAATCACGGTCAAACTCTTGGCCAGTAACTGGATCGGGTGCAAAATTGCCCCCGCCCTCGCCCGTGATATCTGTAGTAACAATGCCGCTGTCTAATCCAGTGTCATCACCGATGTCTTGGAAAAACGAAGCAGTCGGAGCAGCTACGAATACCGCTGTGCTGGTCTCAGGGTAATCCGTAAAGGTGCCGTCAGCGTTGTCGAAGAAGCCATCATGGTCAACTCCCGTTACCCCGATGGTGTATCTTGACCCGACGTAACCATTGTACGCCGCGGTGTCGAAGATGCCATTAGGAAACCCTTGGTCGAAATTTGCACCCGCGCTGTTGCCCGAGGCGAACACATGGACCACCCCCAGCGCTTCGCCCGTGGTAGGATCGGGACGTCCAAAAAAGACGGAGTCGCGGAGTGCTAACAGTTCGTCGGGAGTGGGGCCACCAAGCTGACGCGCACCAGCAGGGCCCCAGCTATTGTTCGTAATGTCGATCTGACTGGTCGCGTATCGAAAGGCATCAATCGTTGCCTGCTCAACACCATTAACAAACGCCGCTCCTGGATCGATTAAGCGAATAGGAACAATTGTTGCCCCGGGAGCAACTCCAGTGCCTCCGATGCCATTGTCTGCCACCGCACCGATCAATCCAGCTACCTCCGTGCCGTGGGCATTGCCCCGTACAATAGCATTCCCATTTTGGTCGACTCCGTCTAGTCGGGGGGTGGCGTCAAAGTCATCACTGATGGGATCGAGCTGCAACGTCGGCGAAATATTTGCCAACAAATCGGGGTGGGTGTCTTCGACACCGCTATCGATCACGGCTACGGTAACGCCATTGCCGG
>Ga0114931_10002506_pt1 | contig 23342 bp, 6 predicted proteins | sample 2SBtaG_FD_89579 | JGI IMG/M metagenome (GOLD analysis project Ga0114931, IMG submission 89579) | Deep subsurface microbial communities from Kolumbo volcano to uncover new lineages of life (NeLLi) - 2SBTROV14_V59a metaG | ecosystem: Environmental > Aquatic > Marine > Volcanic | place: Kolumbo... | reverse complement strand
CGTTGCCTTCGCGGAACAACTTCGGGGTAAATTTGAGAGACCCCAAACCCATTATCACCAGCCAGACATCCCGTACAATGTTCTGCCATTCCATGTGGATGCCCAAAAGAGTCACCTCTCCCAGGTGCACTTTTCCGCTGAAAAGAACCCCCCCAATGACACCGAGCAGAAATAACAGATTGAACGCACCTTTGACATCCATTTCATAGGTGACTTTACGTACTTTATGCGTGGTCGGGTCCTCAATCTCAACCTCTTCTTCGATCACAAGTTCCTCCCCTGCATCATCGACTACTTCAAAATGGGTATCTTTGAGGTGCATCTTTTCGTGCCAGCCCTCTTTTCTGAACATATAGGTATCCCATGCAAAAAATACGATGAGCAGAACCCCTGCCACGAACAGCATTTCGGTAAAAATATTGAAGGTCCAGAAAAACTCGACTCCCTGCAAGAACCCGAGGAAAAGGGGCGGATCTCCCAGAGGCGTCAGCGACCCTCCGACATTAGCCACGAGGAAAATAAAAAAGACGATGAGGTGAATTTTTGACTTGCGGTATTTGTTCATTCGGATCAACGGCCGAATCAGGACCATGGCCGCACCCGTGGTGCCGATCCAGGATGCCAGGACCGTACCTATGACAAGCAGAACAAGATTGTTGAGCGGCAAACCGACGGGGGCTCCTTCAATCAGGATACCGCCGGATATGGTGTAGAGTGACCACAGCAGGATGATGAACGGAATATACTCCAGCAGGTACGTGTGAAGTATTTCGTGGACGGCGCCACCGCCATAAGCAAACAAAAAAGGCACGGCAAAAAGCAACGCCCAAAATGCCGACACTTTCCCGAAATGATGGTGCCAGAAATCTTCGGCCACCAGCGGGAAAATGGCAATGGAAAGCAAAATCCCGACAAACGGGATAATGCTCCACAGCGGCAGCGTCGCGCCGAGGCCACCGTGCGCTTCAGTTTCTTCGACGATACCGGCAAACGCAGAGGAAAACGCGACCAAGACCAACAACATCGTCAAAAACAAAATAGATTTTCGCATACTCATCCCTTAGTTGATGCGTATCACCATTTTCTTATCCCAACGTCTGCACGTGTACGGCGCACCTAACGGACCGCATCGCCGGCGACGTCAAATCGGAGCCTATTAGAAGGAGACAAACTGAACTGGTAAGCCATGATCGACAGATAAGTATAACAATGTAGGAACAAAAGTCAAGGGAAATCTTGGTACAAATGGAGGGGCCTAAAAAGACGTAAACCACACAAATTATGTGGTTTACGATTTGTTCTATTTCTTACTTTTGTGGAATTATTTGAGAAGCGTCATACGCCGCGCGTCCTTGAATTTTCCAGCGTTGACGCGATAAATGTAGACGCCGGAGGCGACCGCAACACCGCGTTTGTTCTTGCCATCCCAAACAATCTTGTGGCGACCTGCTTCGACTTCTTTGTTTAGCAAGGTTGAGATCAACTCTCCCCGAATATTGTAGATTTGAATGCTCACCTTGCTCTTCACGGGCAAGTTGAAATTGATTTGGGTGGAGGGATTGAAGGGATTCGGGTAATTCTGAAACAACTGAAACTTTGTCGGCAGCAAACCGCCGGCGGCGGCGTTTGTCACTTGCAAGTCCTGGATAGGAAGCCGGCTCCGAGAAACAAACAGAACGTCAGAAATTTGCAGATCGGGATTATCTTCTCCTGCTGTCAACTCCGCCGTCAGCGCTGCCACTTCGCCGTCCACCTGCACGGCGCCACCCTCTTCCTCAAGATAGCCAAACACATCAATGTAACCGTCTCCAAGCTGGCTCTCGACGACCATTCCGGCATCGTTGCGGAAAACAGAAGATTGCAACGATTGAATTTTCGTCGGGTCGAAGGTCATTCTAAACTGAAATCCTCTAATCGGTTGCTCGCCTTGTGCTACAAACGAAACCTTGACTCGACTCCCTTCTGGTGGCTTCAAGGCGGGAATGCTGAGGGACATCTCGCCTTGCTGCGGCGTATTCAAATCCGCCCGCCGGGACCGCAGTTGAGACACGGCACCATCGCTGAGATCCCATCTATTTAGAAAATCGATCAAGTCGACCTTTCCGTCTGCATTTAGGTCTGAGCGTGAACTCCCACTTTCGTTTGCCGGCGCGAACATCTCCTTCCGGATGTCAAATAGATTTGGCAACCTCGCGGTACTTGCACGGGCTTTAACCGCGATGCGCGTGGCACTTAGGCTCCGGGTGTGCGCATTGAATGAATCAGAAATTCTGAACTGCACGCCGTTTGCCATTTCATCGGGCAAAGTCCAGGCAAAGCGGCCGTCATTGGGCAGCTTCTCCGAAATTGGCTGCCACGTTGCCCCGCGGTCCATCGATGCTTCAACCGTGACGAACTTAACCTCACCGAGCGTTTTCCAGGTGAGGTGGTGCGTGCTCGCTGCCTCCCAGGCGATTGCCCTGGTCGGATTCGTGAATTCGAGAGCAGCAACGGCACCGCCGGATACCGAAAAATCGGAGAGGCTTTGGCCGGTACCGAACTGTGTCGACACGCTAATCTTGCCGGTAGTTGCGCCCGAAGGAACAATCGCGCGAATCTTGTTGACCGAATCGACTGTGAAATTAGTGGCTTGCACGCCGTCGAAAGCGACTGTCATGCCCGTGGCGCCCGCTTGGATGCTCTGGACTGCGTCGAACCAAACTCCTGCCATGATACTATAACCGGTGTCATTCGGGTGAACCAAATCTCCCGCCGGGAAATAGTCGGAATCCCAATTGGGGTTGGCCCGGAAGGTCTCATTTATCGGCGCGTATCGCACATTCTTCCCGGCCAATTCGCGTGCGGCTGTGAGGTTAGCGATCTCAGAATTCAAGTCAGTCGTTGCGTCATCTTTCGAGTCCCGCCGTGGGATCAAGCTTGCAACCACAACAAATATATCGCTGTCGAACGTCTCTATCGCATCGAGAATGCTGCCGATCTCAGCTATCGTACTTGCGTTCGACTCATCTGATGAAATATCGTTTGTGCCGATGTGCAGAAGTACAATTTGAGGCGGGTTGCTGTTCAAGAAGGTGTTCAGGTCAGCAAGAATCTGGTCGGCACGCCACCCACCGTGTCCTTCGTGGTCACTGTCAAAACCGCTGCCGTTCGATTGCGTGCCAACCAAATCGAAGGAGAGCCCTTCACTGTCCCCCAATTCCGCAAGATCATTGCGATACCCGGCGTTGTCGGTCCCACCGGCGACCCCCTTCGTAATAGAGTTGCCGAGCGGCATGATGCGAATCGTGCCCTGCAAGGGACTACCACTATTTGACACCACAAAATCGGTGCCATTGATCGTTACCTCGGTCCCGATCAAACCACTTTGTGGATTAAAAGATGTAATCACCGGACTCGAGGGTGGGATTCCATCTGTAACGATCTCCAAAATGGGGTCGGGGTTCGAACTCTCTTTTGCCGAATATTTTGCCAGGTCAGTTGAGCTACTCTGAATTGCAAAACTATAGATGCCATCAGCGTTAATGGCTTGAGTGACGTCGAATTCAACTGTGTCATTTAACACGACTTGGCCGATATTGTCCAACGCGGCGCTCGTCACTTGAGGAGCATTTGAACCAACAAGTCCGGATTCGATCCAAGGTGTGCTTGTGCCTTCATAATTATTAGAAACAAGATGAATGGTGCCCCCGCTAACACTAGGCGAAGATACGAAAAGTTTCAGCCTGGCATTCTGGACTGTGCCATTCAAGCCTGAGACGGCAAACTTCAGGTATGAAACAAATTTCTGTGATTCAACTTTCAGGGTATTCCTGCCGCCAAAATTCAAAGTTGGATCAGTTACTTTGATGTAGGCATCGTTAGTTGGATCAAAAGTGAGGGTGGTCGCTTGGGTGCCTGGCTCCGAAACCGTCACCGTAGCAGTATTCGAGGGCAGACCCTGGTCGTCATCTATTGTGTAGGTAAATTGGTCGGACCCAGAGAAACCCGCGTTGGCGTTGTAGGTCATAATTCCTGAGAACGGATTGACAACAACGGTGCCTTGCCCGGGCAGGGTGCCAATTGCAACGGTGGTAAGGTCAAGGGTTCCATCTGGATCTACATCATTCGCCGTCGCGTTAATCACCACTGACGTGCCCTGCATGATGACCGCATCATCAAGCGCAATCGGAGGATCGTTGACGCTGACAACAGTGATTGAGACGGTGGCCTCATTTGAGACCAGACCCTCGTTATCTTTAACCGTATACTTAAAACTATCTGTACCAAAAAAATTGCCGGCGGGGAAATAGGTGACCTCGCCGCTGGTCGCGTTCACCGACGGAGTACCATTTGCAGGGTTGTTGGTAATGAGAACCGTGGTTGCATCGATGCTGCCATCGGGATCATTGTCATTAGCGGTCACATCGATGAGGACAGGCGTGTCTTCGTTTGTGGAAGCATTATCATCTGTAGCGGTCGGCGGCAGGTTGGTGCCGGTCACGGTAATCGTCACGGTCGCCAGGTTTGAAATTGCTCCGAGATTGTCAGCGATGGTATATTGGAAGGAATCTGTACCTGAGAACCCGGTGTCCGGCGTATATGTGACGATACCGCTATTCGGGTTCACAGCCACCGTACCATTCGTCGGCCCACTTCCGCTGGCTATGGAAACTGATGACGGTACGATCGTACCGTCCGGATCGGAGTCATTGCCAGGGACATTGATGACGGCGCTGATGCCTTCAGGCGTACTGGCGTTGTCATCAACTGCTATCGGAGACTGATTCCCACCGCCGCTCCCGGAGATTTCTATCACCAGGGTCGGCGCGACCGCACCTTCTTTAGTGAAGTATTTAGCCTGATTGGGGGACGTGCTTGTGATGGCAAAACTGTAGATGCCATCGCCACTGATCGCTGAGGTCACATCGAATTCAACGCTTTCATTGGTCGAAACTTGACCCAGGGTGCTCAAAGGAGAACCAGATGGGATGGGTGCATTCCCGGACGTGAGAACCTCTTCTGTCCAGGGCGTACCGCCGCCAGACAAATTATTGGAGACCAAAAATATAGAGCCGCCCTGGTCGCTGCCATCCGTGCTGCCGGTACTTACCTGAAGTCTCAAATGGGCACTTTGCAGCGGTCCGTTTATGCCAGTAACGCTAAACTTGAAGTACGAGCTGAATTTGTCAGCTTCGACCTTTGTTGTGCTCTTCGTAGCATAGTTGGACGTGGCAGAGGTCAATTTGATCTGGCCATCGTCGGTCGGACCAAACGTGAGTGTCTGGGCGCCTCCTCCTGTGCTGTTCACCGTCACCGCAACGCTGGCCACATTCGAGGGCATTCCCGCATCATCTTTGATGGTATATGTAAAATTATCCAGACCGCTGAAACCATTGTCCGGGGTGTAAGTGACGATGCCACCACCAACCGGAACGGCCGAACCGTTGCCGGGTCCTGTGCTGATCAGCACGCTTCCCAAATCAAGCGTGCCATCCGGGTCGAAATCATTGGCCGCCACATTGATTTGAACGGGGGTGTCCTGGTCGGTCACCGCATTGTCATCAGTCGCAACGGGCGGAAGGTTGCTGCCGCCGCCACTTTCGACTTCGATAATCAATTGCGGGCTAATCGTTCCTTCTTTTGTATAGTATTTGACCTGGTTAGTAGAACTGTTTTTTATAGCGAGACTAACAGTGCCGTTCCCGGTAACAGCGCTGGTCACGTCAAAGTCAACTGACGTGTTTGATGAAACTGCCCCCAATGAGCTCAGGGGACTCCCAACAATAGATGGGGCGTTCGCCGCCGTCAGGGCTTCTTCATTCCAAGCAATGCCAGAACCCAGGAAATCATTGTCCACCAGGTAGATTGAGCCGCCGTCAGGGCCACCGTCAGTCGATCCATCAGAAACCTGTAACCGCACCACAGCGTTGGTAACATTTTCGGTCAAGCCAGTCACGTCGAATTTCAAGTACGAATGAAACTTGCCGGCTTCCACCTTCATGGTGGTTTTGGCGCCGTAGTTCTTGTTGATTTCTGTGATCTTTACCTGATTGTCATCTGTAGGGAAAAAGGTGACAGCGTTGCCGGAGCTCACTGTGAAGCTTTGCGAACTCGTGTCGCTGCCGTTCGCGTTGGTGACCGTGATGGGACCCGAAACGGCGCCACCCGGCACCGTGACATCGATCAAGATGTCGGAAACAATCGTAAAAACGGGCGCATTTGTGCCGCCGAAGTCAATGGTTGTAACATTCGACAAATCCGCTCCGACAATCGAAACGGTCGTGCCTTCCGCACCGCTTAAGGGGCTGAAAGAATCAATGTGCGGGGGATTGACAGACGGAGACGCATCAATCGTGAGCGTCTGATTGGCAGCCACATTGGTTGCCGTGATCACGGTGCCATCAAGAAAAATAACTTCCAGGTCCACCTATGTATTGGACCCAAGCCCGAAATGGATGATCTGACTATTCTGTCCCAAGTAACCATTGACGGATCGCGCTTCTCTGAAGGCCAGGAGTTGGCCCCCCAACTGACCTGCTGGATAAATCTTTAGTTTAGCACCGTAGGCCCCTCTTTGACCATTGGGTGCAACCAGGCTCACTTTTAACCACTTACCAGAATCCAGGTCGTTTCGCACCAGCCAATTGCGGGACCGCTTTGCTCCGAACGCAAAATCGAGGTCGCCATCATTGTCGATGTCCGCAAGTGCGGTCGCTCTGGGATCATCGATCCCGGCGACAGGAATGATCGGACCAGCTGAAAAGTTGCCGGCGCCATCATTGAGGTAGCTGGTTGAATCTCCTGAAAAGACGAGATCCAAATCCCCGTCATTGTCGAGGTCACCAAACGCGCCCATAAAGCCGCCGGTCTGTGTAAAATCTTGCTGAAAGGTAAAGGTGCCGTCACCGTCGTTTAGATAAAGATGCTCTAGGGCGAAATTCTGCGGGTCATTGAAATCTGACAACAGCAGGTCAAGGTCTCCATCATTGTCAACATCACCTACGGTAGCTCCTTCTCTGCCTCTGTGCGCGATCCCAATAGAAGCCGGGCTGATCAATGTAAAATTACCAAAACCATCGTTGCGTAAAATATTTAGATCTCCGGTCCGGTTACCCGCAATGATGTCTATGTCACCGTCCCCGTCGTAATCTGTGTCCGTCCCCCCCTGCCCGGCAGGCGCCGTATAAAGTGCTCCGCTGGTTATTTCGGTAAAGTTCATATTCCCGTCGTTGCGGTAGACTTCATTTTTTTCGTTTGGCGGATCATCCGAACCCAGGAAATTCGTGATGGCGTAAAGGTCGAGATCTCCGTCTTTGTCCATGTCAAAGGCGACAACTCCACGCGTCGGTTCGGTACGCAAAGTCGTACCGGCGGAGCTGCTTACATCGGTAAAAAAACCCGTGCCATCGTTCTGGTAGATGTTGTTGCTCTCTGGAAATCCCTCTAACCCCGTCGTACCGTTAAAGAGGTCGAAATCACCATCATTGTCCAGGTCCGCAAAGACGGATCCGTGCGAACCGCCGTCAAAATCGTCGATTCCACGCAACACACCTTCATCCGCAAAAACGTTAGCGCCGGCGTTGCGAAAGAAAAGATCACTGCGCTGATTTGCGAAAAGCATGGTATGGTACAAATCAGGAAGCATGTCACCATTCACATCCGCAAAGAGGGCCGCATGTCCGCCGGTTTCCCCACTTGCGGTGGGGCCGCCTGTACCGGCCGCCAGAGTGATGTCTATAAAACTTAGGGGATTATTGCTTGGCGCTTCAACAATGGCAAAAACCGCATTGCTCACGTCGCTGATGGCGGCATTATTTTCATCCGAGATCCGTATCAGCGCGTTCGTTGAGAGAACAAAAGGAATAACCCAATTGAATGAGCCGTCGTTATTGGTGGAAGCCGTGACCACACTCCAATTACTGCCGCCATCTTCCGAAAACTCGATCTTGACTCCGCCGGTGAGACCACCTGATGTCCAGGAAATCGGATGTACAATGCCCTGCTCTAATGACTCTCCGCCGTTTGGCGAAAGGACAGTAACAAAAGCCCCACCAAACAGCGGAGCTGTGGAGGCGACCCTTTGCGGGCCATTGGTTGGGCCCTGTTCAATCTGCCCATCGTGGCCGTTGCCGGTCAGATCAGTGACGGCAAGACCGCCCCCTTCGTCAAAACGGTAGTAGGCTTCCAAACCGCTCTCAGTTCCGTCCAGGAGCACTTGCATCGTGTTCTGGATTTCCACTTCTGAACGAACTACATTCCAAATGCGGATTTCGTCGATCTGGCCAAAGAAATTCTTGGTTTGATAACGGTGGGTACCGATTTGAACTGAGAAGTTCGTGGTGGGCATGCCGTCAGGAACCGATGCACTGCCCTGCTCAATCCCATCGATAAAGATTGTCACGATCAGGGCATTGCCATCGTAGCTCATCGCAACATGGTGCCATTCTCCGACCTGAAGAATGCCTGCCCCGGCGTTCAATTCAAAGTTGTTGCCGTCCTTCTCGATGGCGACGGACACTTCATGGCCGGCGCCACCGTCGACCACAAGACCCCATTCCTTGTCGTTCTTATCCTTCCACTTCTGAATGATCGGACGGTCATCGGACATGTCGGTGAGATTTATCCAGGCTTCGATGGTAAAACTCTTGCCTGGCCCACCCTGCAGATTGGGGTGATTCGGCACTTCAACATGGCCTCCCTGGCTGTCAAAATCAAGGGCGAAGCCACCACTCTGTGCGAATAGCAGATGGTCAGTGCAGAATGAGAGGGCAAAAACAACTAGATAGAGAACGGTCGACGTCTTCTTAACATTCATTAGCAAATGTGATATCATTTTCTCCCCGAAATATCACGCATGGTCATCGAATTAGATTGTAAAAATCGCAGGCTATATGAGATTCTGCTGTTGCAGTTTTTATACCAAGACAAAGTAATATCCTCACATCTCTATATCGGCTAACAAGTCAGATTTTCTAAAGTTGGCTCTACCAAAGTCCTACGGAGACTTAAGCTCGCCAATTACGCTAAGAAATCCTCTACGTTGCATATTACCATCAACTTATCGCTGTTTTGGAAACAAGCTAAATGTTGTCTCCCCTTGCATGAATCAGATTTTGCCGTCTCGTCCTCAAGCGGCACATTGGATCGATTTGTTACAGGCGTAATGACATTCTTGTTAGACTCAAACTATTCATCGGGAAATCACTCATTATTTTTGCAGCGTAATTTTTCTCAGAACGCGCCGACCTTGCGCGTTCAATTGCACGAAATACACGCCCGATCCTACTTCTTTACCAGCCTGGTCGAGGCCATTCCAGATCGCCCTTTTCATACCCGCTTCTTGAAGTCCGTCCACGATGACCCGCACAGTCTGACCTAATAAATTGTAAACGACCAGCCGCACCCTCCCGTCTTTTGGTACAGCATATTCGATTGTGGTTTCTATATTAAAGGGATTCGGGTAGTTTGCCGTAATGCCTACCTCAGTGGGAAGGATCACAGATGTTTCAGCGTCCGTCTCTGCACCGGTGGTCAGGCTTTCTGTAGATGACGTAGGGATAGTCTCAACTACCAGCTCAGGCACATGGGTCGATTCCCGCGACGCAAAGGAGACCCGGTCGGCAGAACGATTTTGAATGGCAAAGCTGTAAATCCCATTTGCGGTTATCCCTCTTGTCAGATCGAAATAGACCCACCCTGTCTCCGTAGCGTTGGTTGAGCTGAGAGGCAGACCGCTGACCTCCGGCGAATTTTGCCAATTGATGCCACTCTCAGTCCATGCGTCTATCCCTTCCCGGAACTCATTAGAAACTTGAAAGATCCTGCCACCATTAGAACTAGCGTCGGTGACGTAGAGCCGTAGTTTGGCTGATTTCGGTGGTGCCAGGATCCCCACTACATCGAATTTGAGAAAACTTATTGTTTGAAAGAACTTCGACGACGAAACGGACAAATCGCTGCCCTCACCAAAATTCCGGTCAGGTTCGAACGACTTTATGTAAGCGTCGGCTAAGGGATTGAACGTCAAGACTTCGCTCTGATTATTCGGCAGTACCTCGAACGGTGCCATGCTGTTGGCGGCGCCGGCGAAGTTCTGGACTGTGAGCAAGCCCGAAGAGACGTCAGATGGGACGATGACCCTCAGTTCCGTAAAAGAGTCCGCAACAAAACTAGACGCAAGATGACCATCGAAGCGCACCGTCTGGACTTCATTCAGGCGAGTGCCGGATATCAGCACCTCGTCTCCAGGCTTACCTTGCTTGGGTAGAAAGGACAAGATGGTCGGTACGAGATTGGGCTGACGCAAGGTTGTCACCACAAGCCTTGGCGGCACCGTCCCCTCCTTGGAGCTGTATTCGGCAAGATCTGTCGAAAAACTGCGCAGCGCAAAACTGTGGAGTCCTGCTCCGGCCACCGCTGGTGTTACGTCAAAAGCAACCCAGGTGTTGGCCAGGACAGTGGCAACCGAATCGATTCTAACGCCAGAGATTTCAGGCGCATTTTGTCCAGTAAGATTGTCCTCGGTCCAATTCACGGAAGAACCTGACAGCGTATTGGAGACGGAATAGACACTCCCTCCCTGGTCACTGTCATTTTCATTAAAAAGACGCAACTGGGCAGAATTGATTTGGTCGTCGATGCCTGATAAATTAAATTGCAAATAAGTTCGAAAACCTTGCTCCACCTTTAGCACGAGGCGCTGTCCTTGATTCCCCCCAAGATTCTGCAAATTGACATACGTGTCCTGAGCTGGCTCCAAAATGATTGTTCTGACCGATTGATAGACGATGAACGCCTGCTCACTCAAGCCCGTCTCGCCACCACCAATCACGGCAATCCTGCCGGGTGTGGCCGCAACCGGCACGGTAGCCACGATGAACGTGTCAGACTGCACGCTGAAAAAATCAGCAGCGCCGTCTCCGAAGAATACGGCAGTTGCGCCCATAAAATGGTCGCCAGAAATCGAAACCTGAGTGCCAGGAGGACCGCTGGGAGGCGCAAATGAAGTGACAACAGGACGAAAAGTGACCAGGAACGAATCCGCAGTGGTTGTCTGACCGATCGATGTCTTGATAGTAATTGGCCCCGGCACTGCCGTCGCCGGAATCGTCATGACTAGAATGGAATCGTTAGCTGCCTCGATCCCTTCAACTGCAACCGATCCAAGAAGGACTGCTTCAACCTCTGAAAACTCCTTGCCAAGCACTTCGACGCTTGTCCCGACAGGACCCTGCTTCGGCGAAAACGAAGTGATAACTGGCGGCCGTCTCACGCGGAATGGCGACCTGCTCAGACCTTCCCCCTGGGCATTCTTTACCTTGATGACTCCTGTGCGTGCACCGACGGGCACAATCGCGCGCAGGACCGTGTCACTTTCGGCGCTGAAGGTTTCCGCCAATGTATCTCCGAATGCGACCTCAGTCACATCAAGAAAATTCCGTCCATTCACCACAACCTCGGACCCTACCGGGCCATTGTCCGGAGCAAAGCTGACTACTGAAGGTGCCGAGACGACCTCAAACGAGTCGGCGCTGCTTGCCTCTCCAAGCTGATTTGCAACAAATACGCGACCCTCAGAAAAAGCCTCTGGTACGGTCGTCATAATCAGTGTATCCGCTTCGATAGAAAACGCCTCCGCAGCCACATCCCCAAATCTGACACGATCGGCGTAAGCAAAATGCTCACCTCGGATTGCAACGGCGCTCCCGATAGGGCCACTTCCGGGAGCAAATGACGTAATCCCGGGGATATCATCGATAGTGAAAGCCGCGTCACTTTCGTCCGTCGGGACCGGTCCGAATAGATTCCCTACTCTCACAATCACTTTATTTGAACGCACGTCCGGGACCTGCCAGTCGTACTCTCCACTATTCTCAAGAGAGTCAGCGATGGTCGTCCAGGTTGAGCCACCATCAATGGAGTAGAGCAGTCTCACCTTATCAAAGAGCCCGTTCGACTCCCAGCGAACCACAAAAGTGCTATCGACGGCCAGTACTTCCCCCCCGTTTGGACTCAGCAAATCCAAAGGCGCCTTGGCCATGATCTCCACGGTGTAGTTGTCTGTTACTGTTTGTTCCGCGTTGCTGGGGCCAATCTGGAATGTTTTGGCAGGTAATTCGAAGGTGATCCTATCCGGCGTGCGAGCAAGCGGCACAGCGGTCACGCCGTCTACGAGGACGTCCTGAATCGCCGGATAAACGATGGTCACGCTGGTGTTCTCGTTGACCCCCAAGTTCTTGCCGATTCGAATAACCCCATCGGTGGCCGTAAAGGCCGCCACGACAGGCTGGGATGATTCTATGCCTATCTTGCCACCAAAAAGAAATTCTTTGCTGTCCGCCGTCAGATACTCAAAGTTAAACAAATCATCACGAAAATAGCAGAGCTTGGCATCGGTTTGCAGATCGCCGAAAGTGTACACGGTGTTCAATCGGTTGTAGAGGTGCACTTCGGTGCTATCCACCCGAATGCCGCTGAGATTCTGGATATCATCATAGATTTTCGAATAGACTGGTGCGCTTTCAGTGAGGCGCTGCGGATACAAAAGCGTGAAGAAGGTTGCTTGCGGGGCGTCTTCGGCCGGGGCGACGCGCAGCAAATCAACCAGGCTGATGTCAATTGAATAAGGGCGGTCACGATTGAGGGTATATTGAAGATTGCGTGGCTCCACGAAAGCGACGGGCAACATGGCGGTGCCGGATTGGGGCGTCACCAGGAAATCGTTGTTTCCCGACGCCAAAATCGAATGGCGCGGGTCCGTTCCGATGAGGTATTCGTATTTGTGGGCTACTGCGGGATCGCTCAGTTCGTCAACCATCACGAAATATTTATGTTTCTTGTAAATGACGTAGCGGTAGAAACGATCGATGTCGTTGTAAGCGTCTGTTGCGTCACCAAGCAAATAGGCTACGTGAGGGGCATCGAGATAATCCATGTTGGCCTCGGTCGATGCCGGACGCTTGGTCAGGTCGCCTTTTTGGCCTTTGCCGTCGATCAACATGGTATTGTGGCCGTAGGTGATTTTTTTATTGATGTCCGGACCCTCAAGAGGAAACGCCCCATCTTCCGCCGCCAAATAGTCGTTGTCGAACATGAGAACGAAGCCATTCGCGTCCGGATGATCGTGCCCACCTGGAGACAACGTCTTCAGGAAGCGCCCGTGACCGCCCGGTGACCCGGAGCGCATAAAAAAAACAATATCCTCCTTGTCCCAGCCGCTGCGCAAAATAGCTGCTTCCTGGTCCGGCCAATAGCGGCTGAAAGGCAAAGACCGATAGGATTGCGGTGTCACGGCGGTATCATCGAACCATAGGAACGTCACCCAATCTTCTTCATTAAATCTCACATTTCTTTCGTCCAGCAAGGTGTCCACAAAATCCAAGATGGTGCCGTCCTGATATTCTGACGCAATCAACGTGAGCAGACCGATGTTCCCGAAGGGCCCCAACCCCGGCTTCGTGCGTACCTGCCTGCTGTCTGCCCAGGTTAGCGTGGCCAGGTCGGGGTGTTGCACATCTGCGTAGATCCTGGGGTAACCGGTCTTGCTTAGGAATTCGCTGCCGGGAAATTCTTTCCCCAGGTGGAACCAGTCATTCTCGGGCTCAGCACGCCTCAGTGCCTCGAAGAACAATCCAACATGAACATACTTGCGCCAGTAGCCAAGACCCTGGTGCGGGAAACCGTCGGTGCCGTGCCCCCAAAGCACGCTCCGCTCTTTGTCTTTATAATTGAACTTCGCGTCCTGGAACAATCCCTCGGCGAAGCCCTTGAAGTCCTTATCGCCATCGTGGCGAAAAGCGAGACCCAGCAAACCCTCACCGGTGGAGGCGGTCCAGTTAATATTGCTGTAAACATCGTTCGGCACAGCACTGTCGCCGTTGCGTCGAACGGCATCTATAAACTCTGTCTTGAGACTATCAGAAATCAGGTCATAGAGCACATCCCAGGCGAACGCAAAACCGATACTAATGTGTCCCCCCGTGAGCTCGCCACCCCAGTCGTCTTTAATGGCAAGATCATGCATGGTCGCGATAGCTCGCTCCGCATAGATCGAATCTTGCAGGACAATGTAGGCCATCGTGAGATCGCCAAGAGCGTCGCCGTAATTGCGTCCTAGCGTCACGTCCTCGATGGGACCGGGGGCCACCTGGAGTGCAAATGAGCTATCTACGCGTTCAACCTTGAAACGCTGCCATATTTTATTGAGCCTCGCATTTGTCTGAACCTTCAGGTGCAACGCCTCTACTCCCAGGCTATCAAAAAAAACATATGGGTGGGTAGGAGCCGGCGGCGTCTGGGCCTGCCCGGAAGAGCCTGATACTAGGTAGAAAACCGCGGTCAACGTGAGAAACAACGGCAAGGTCCGCTTCTTCAGTTTCTCTTCGCCTCTCCGAAATATTAGTTGGTGCAAAAACATGCCTTTAGTGCCTATTGTCGGAGTGCTTGGCAAACAACTTTATGTTGAAAAAACAGGCGGAGGCGGTGAACCAAAAAAGAAATCTGACGCAGCACAACTCTCCTGCTCTTAGCTGTACAAGAAATACGCAGCTGCTCTCCTTGACACTGAAACGGCTGATAGAATTCATTTCTGCAGCAGTATCTTGCGGCTGAATGAATGATTGCGGGCGGAAAGTCGCACAAAATAGATTCCCGACGCAACTTCGCGGCCGAACGTATTTTTGCCATCCCACTGAATGGCCTTCGCCCCAGCTTCTTGAAATTCATTGGCCAAAACTCTCACGATCTGGCCACGAAGATTGTAGATCATGAGTTCCACCGCGGTCGCGATCGGCAGATCGTATTCGATACTCGTCTCAGGGTTGAAGGGATTGGGATAATTGCCACTGAGCGCAAACTCGGTTGGCACGGACACCGGCGCCACTGCAGCGAGCATTTCGGAGCCACTTTGCAGGCCCTTTCGGTTTTGAAGCGTTGGACCAAGTTCGACTACGAGTTCGGGGGAATTTGCGCTTTCCTTCGAACCATATTTGACGACCGTAGCATCTGCGTTTTGGAGGCCAAAACTGTATGTGCCGTTCGACACGATCTCTGAGCTCAAGTTAAATTCTACCCAGGTGCCTGCGATCACGGCGCCTGCCAGTTGCAGTGGATCCTGGTTGAATGCTGGTGCGTTTGACCAGCTCACATTGTCCTCAAGCCAGGGACCGCCACCATCGACCAAATCATTTGAAACACGCTGAAGTTCTCCGCCGTCCGGTCCTCCTTCGAGTACGTAGAGGCGCAGTTTTGCACTGACTGGGGTTCCGGCAATGCCATTCGCGACAAACTTGAGTAAGGAACGAAACACGGTGCCACCCCGGCGTACCTTCAGAAACTCTAACCCGCCAAAATTGGTGGCGAGATTCGATTTTACATAGGTATCGGCCACAGGGTGAATAATCAGCGTTCGGGCTGCCTGAACAGTGCGGGAAAACTCAGCCGTTACAGACTTGGGAGCGTCCATTTGAACCAGCGCGGGGTTTTCGGTCCCCTGAATATCACCTTGCCAATTTGTAAAAGTCCACCCATCGAATGCTTGAGCGGTCAAACTCACCGGCGTTCCCGGATCATAAATCCCTCCGGCAGGATTGAGTTCAACCTGTCCCTCACCGACGGTTTCGACTGTCAGGGATAGTTTCTGGTCGCTCACTTTTTCAAACGCGGCAAGAAGCTGAGTGTCAGCGGTTAGGGTCAGCCGCAACGGATTCTCTTCGCTACTCACCGTACCAGACCAATTTGTGAAAATGGAGGTAGCGTTGGGGGTTGCGGTCAGTTGCATGATAACGTGCCCATCTGTGTCGCGCCCAACCGAAACGATTTCAACAGATCCCGTACCCGCACCGGCCTTAGAGACCGTTAAGCCAAAGTTGCCGCCATAAAGCCAATCCATCCAGCCAAAATTCTTGCCCGCAGTGGTTGGGGTTTGCGCCGGAAACGAAGATCCATACTGTGCATTGATAATCCAGGGGACCCAGTCATCATCTCCTGTGGCGGGCCATCCGATTCTGAAAAGAAATCGAACTGAACGGAGAATCGCCTGATCCGACCACGTCCAACTATCGTAGCCTGCCCGATAGAGAATTTCTGCCTGGACCACCGTACCTTGCAAGGCACCCCAGGGATATCCGGTAAATGCAGGCGGCACCTGAAACTTTCCGCCGCGACGCATATCGTCGGGCAAGACGCCATCGATATTGAAACCATTCTTGACGGCGCCCGCGGGATTGACGCCAACCGGCTGTGTTTCATCGGCCTGCCACGATAGCTCTCCGTAGTCAAAATCAGCGAAGGCGGTGCGATCACCTAGATACCCTTGAAGCACGAGGGCAGTCCTCGCCAACTCTCTGGAATCCCCCAAATATCTTGCGACCGCTGCTCTGCTGGCACCAGCATTTGTTCCCCAGTTATTAGGTCGATCTTCGTGAGTGGTCTGAAGAGTTCTGCCGTCCAGATCTTCGTTCAGGATGCGCCGCAGCCAGACTTTGAATAGTTCGTCTATATCGGGCGGCAATCCAACGATGTCCGCTGCCACGACGTATGCGAGCAGCTCCCGGCCAAGAGCCAGCGTCCGCCCCCCCTTTTCCGTATCAATTGCTGTTTGACATGCCAGTATGACGTCGTCTCGATAGCGTTGGATTCCGGTTCGGGCATACACCAACGCTTTTGCCAGAACACGAACGTTGACCGGATCATCCTGATTCGAAACGTCAGGGGTACCGGTTGCTTGATCCGCCTCGGCCTTCATGTTTTCCCAGGCGATGCCGGAAACAGGGAGAGATTTGATTTCTGCAGCGTTGATGAGAATCCCTTCGCGGCGGACTGGTGGTATCTGACGAAACAATGCAGTAAGCAATTTATTGTCGTCTACCAGCAGCGTAGCGGAGGGATCGTAACCGTGCAAATTTTCTTGCCAGCCTACGAAAACATATCCTGGGTTTGCCTGCGCCTGTACGAGAACTGTCTCATTTCTGTCGTATGATTCCTGACGGGGTTAAGCACAATCTCGCCCCCTTCCAGGGGGTCGCTAACGGTAGAAATGACGAAACCTTGCCCGCCAACGCCCTGTCCATTAGGTTTGATAGCCACGACAGCCGTCGCCCAGTCTACAGTGTCATCGAACTGCCCGCTTAGCCTTAAGGCCCCGGCGGCGACAGCCTCACCAGCCTGAATGGCCAAACCAGCCACGCGGCTCGTGCCCGAGTGAACCTGCGCTAACTCAAGAAAACCGGTTCCCGGAGCGTGTTGTCTGTTTCGAATCGCTGTCGCGCCGAAAACGGTGGCGCCCACCGTTAAGTCATTCACGTCGATGGCGTATTGTTTTGTGTCGATCCCTCCGGCACAGTCCCCTGCCACACCGTTTGTGTTCATTCCGAACGACTGCTGAAATTGGTCGCTGCTGCTAACGCCGGCAAAAGCCGAAACGGTAATCGCCGCATGGTCCACCGGCCCGGCAAGCGTGGCCTCCGTCGCTTCAATTTCATTTTCCTGACCAAGCGCCCACCACAACTCGACTCCGGTTCGACTTCGGCCCGCGCACTGTGAAATCAAGCGCTGCCACTGCAATCGTGAGCCGGCAACATCGGCCACGGTCCGCAGCGGTCGCGTTGAGACCGCAGCGAGATAGATGTGCTCCGGCTGCACGTCGATCGTCGCATCAGTTCTAACCAAGCTGGCGCCGGCAGAAACACCCGTGACTGTTTCTTCATGCATCACAGCCTGACCCGCATTGTTCGAAACAAACACGGCTGTTATGTTCTTATCGCCATTCATGGTCACCGAGACTGGGTTGTCGGTGGTTGCCAGGTCTCCGTGCCAGGTCGAAAATCGCCAACCCGAATTAGGGATTGCGTTTAAGTGCACCTGCGAATCTTCGAGAAAAGTCTGTCCCGCCGGAGTCACCGTAATCGTACCTTCTCCAACCGTGCTCATACTTAATTCAAAATGAGCCAGTGGTGCCTGCACAAATGTAGCGATGACCAACTTGTCCGAATCCATCGTAACCAGCAAAGGGTCGGCAGTACTTTGGAGGCTGCCACTCCAGGAATCAAATTGCCATTGTTCTTCCGGCAAGGCTGTGATCGACACTTGCGTTCCAGGGTCATAGACACCGCCGGGCGGAGACAGTGCCAACGCGCCCTGCCCGACAACCTCGGTATCCAGCGTAAACCTTTTGTCCGACGCTGTCTTCTGTGCTGGAAGCAACTCAACGGCCACCGCAGCCCAATCTATCTGTCGGTTCAGTTCCCCGGCAACAGACGCCGCGGAAGCAATCGAACCCGCCTTTTCAGAGATCGCCAAACTCGCGGCGTCTCCCACGCTCCCTTGGTGGATTTCTTTTATCTCGGTGAATCCCTGTGAGGGCGTGTGTGAACGGTGGCGCATTGACACGAATGACAAAAGAGTGCTACCAGAAGTAAGTCCGTCCAGCGTAACCTGGTACGATCTCGTATCTGTGCCATCGGCGCAGCTCCCCCGCAGTCCGTTCGAATTGACAGAGCCTATGCTACCTACTGGATTCTGAAGACCTACCCCGGAATAGCTTAGCACTGATAGGACAGCGTTTGTAAAAACTTCCGAAAGTCGGGCTGTAATGACACCTGACTGACTTGGCGTACCGACACCGATCCAAACCTCGACGAAACTAGTGTTGCGCCCCGTGCATTGCCGGGCCAGACGCCGCCAAACAAGGCCAAGGCCTTCCACCGAAAGAACCTCGGTATTGGGACGCGATGAAACAGACACAAGGTAGACCAGCTGATTGTCTGCCTGGACAACTTCGGTTGTCGCTACCCGATCACTTCCACTGACACCTCCTGCGATGTTCTGCCACAAGGCAACACTCGATGTTTGGGCGGAAGCTGCCCCAGGAAAGAGAAGAAGCGCATAAGCAAATGCCGCAGTGATGCGAGTAGACAACGGAGCCATTGATGCTGTTTCCTTTCATCCCCGAGTAGTAAGGCAACATGTCTTAAATTGTACGAACCAGGATAGATTTTTGAATGGAGCTCATCCTGAGTGATCTGCTGACAATCTCCCAGCACACGAGGCGGCCACCAGCACAACACGTCACCGGGTGGTCATCACAACAGAGGTGGTACACCGCCATCCATGGCAAAGCATCTTGCCATAACCACCTTTGACGACGTCTATTTCTCTAACGCGATTTGGCGCGTCAGAAGTGTCTGCCCGATCTCGAGCCGAACGAAATAAAGACCTGAGCCGACATCCAATCCCTGCTGGTTTCTTCCATCCCATTTCACACTCTTGAAACCCGGACTCTGCGTCGCGTCAACGAGCGTCTTGACTTTCTGGCCAAGTAAGTTATAGAGCGTAAGCTTCACGCGTGCCGTTTCGGGCAAGCCATATTCAATGGTCGTGCCTGCATTAAACGGATTCGGAAAATTCGGCCGAAGTTCGATTTTCTCCGGCAATTGTGGGCCGGCATCGACCGCCGTCAGCAACTGACCAGAAGGCTTTTTCTTAGGACCCGATGCCAGCACAGCATTTGTGCCTGCAAACGAAACCGTAAGTTCGGGTGGGTGATCACCTTCTTTGGTTTCATACTTAGCTTGATCAGATGACGTGCTGGCCAAAGCGAAACTGACAATACCGTTGCCCGCAACAGCACTAGTTACGTCCATTTCGACAAACTGACCCGTGATGACGCTACCCATGGATGCAAGCTTGGTGCTACCGATTGACGGCGCATTGCCAGCAGTTAACGTACTCTCATTCCATGGTGTACTGGTGCCTCTAAAGTCATTGGAAACCAGGTAAACCGAACCACCATCCTTGCTATCGCCGGCAACGTTTAGCCTCAGCGTCGCAGATTTGACCGCACCCGCAATTCCCGACAGTGAGAACTTCAGATAGGTGGCAAAACGTCCATCCTCAACCTTCGCTGTTACCTTGGAACCGTAATTGGCACCTGGTTTGGTGAGCTTGACTTGACCGTCATGTGTCGGACTGAACGTAACCACGCTCCCGCCACCACCACTCTTTTGGCCCTTTATATGGACCAGCACAGTCGCATCATTTGAAATCGCCTGCGAATCATCTTTCACGCGGTAACTGAATTGGTCATCACCGACATAGTTGGGATTCGGCGTATAGGTTATCATACCGAGATTACTGTCAAAATTGGCACTGCCATGGTCCGGCAGACTAACGATGCTCAATGTGGCCTTGTCAATGGAACCGTCCGGGTCAAAATCGTTTTGAAAAATGTCGACAGCGATGGCAACGCCGGCGTCGGTAGTGACTTCATCGTCACGTGCGACCGGAGGCTGGTTACCACCGCTAGCGCCTAAAGTCAGGAGAAGAATGGGTGCTCGGGCGCCCTCCCTGGAGCTGTATTTCACGGAGTTATTCGAGGCGCTCTTGATGCAGAAACTCACAATCCCATTCCCTCGCACGGCCGCACTGACATCGAAATCAACCTGCTGGGCTGATAAAACTTCACCAGCACGGTCCAAAGCATTTCCGCTCGACCCCGGTGCCTTGTCCCAGGTCAATCCACTCTCCGTCCAGGGTGTACTGGTGGCACGAAAATTATTGGAAACCGAATAGATTGTACCGCCATCGACACTTGGATCCGTCACAGTAAGGCGCAAGACAGCCCGTTGTACGGGTGCGCTTATCCCGGTCAAATCGAATTTGAGGTAACTGTAAAAAATGGTGGAAGCTTGCCGGGCCCTGAGGACCGTTGAACTGCCGTAATTACTGCCCGGCCTGCTGGATTTCACGTAGGCGTCCGCCAACGGCGTGAACTTCAAGTCCCCACCCCCTCCTCCACCTGCTTTCGGTTTGAAAACAGCGGTCATGTTCTTGTTAGCATCCATCGTGATGACCTCAGACGGCGAGGTGGAGCCACTTAAGTCACCGGTCCAGTTTGAGAAGTCAAAGCCGGCGTCGGGGGTGGCTGTAAGTGTCACCCGCGTACCTGAATCGTAAACACCGCCGGCGGGGTCTAAGCTAACGTTGCCGCCGCCCTCCACACTGACGCTGAGAGAAAACTTGTTTCCGCCACCTGCCTTCGTTTCAATGATAAGTTGCGGTGGGAAATCACCCTCTTTGGAAGAATAGTCAACCCGATTCGTCGAACCCGGCTTCAGACCGAAATTGTAAACCCCGTCACCGCCAATCGCAGACGTCACATCGAATTCAACAAATTCGCCAGTATTCACCTGACCCAGGGTGCTCAACGCCGGCCCATCAATGCCGGGAGCATTGCTGAACGTCAACGTCCCTTCATGCCACGACGAAGTGGTTCCTTTGAAATTATTGGACACAACGTGTATCGATCCGCCATGCGTCCCTCCGTCGACTACGTAGAGTCGAATGAGAGCTCGAGTAACTGCACCAGAGAGGCCGGTAACGCTGAACTTGAGATACGTTTCAAACCTGCCAGCGTCGACACGCAGCGTGGTCCTGTCACCAAAATTCCTACCCGGGTCTGTGAGCTTCACCCTGGCGTCGTCTGTTGGCAAGAACACGTTACCCGGGGTCGGACCTGGCGCTGTCACGACGAAATCGCTGCTACTTTCGGCGGAACCGGCTGAGTTAGCCACCTGAATTCTTCCCGAAGCTGCTCCGGTCGGCACACGGGCCGTGATCTTTGTATCCGATTCAATGGAAAAACTTGCGCTGGTTCCGCCGAATGCGACCTCACTGACCTCGGAAAGATTCGATCCCGCGATTGTGACGTTGGCGCCAGCCGGTCCACGTGTCGGGTCAAATGACGAAATCTGCGGCACTGCCTGTCCACCGCCCGATCCGGACACAATGGTAAAGACGCCATCGCTGGTGTCGCGTGGATTATTATCGGCGGCATCAGAAACTCGAAGCAGGCAACGGTCCGAGGAAATATCCGGAACAGTCCAACCATATTTGCCGTCATCTCTCGTGTTACCTTTTACGGCTGTCCAATTGCTGCCATTGTCCGACGAGAATTCAATGTCGATCCCCGAAATGTTCCCGGATGAGGTCCACCGGACGTCAAAACCAGAACCACCCGTGAGGGTTTCACCGCCATTGGGACTGGTTAGGGTGAGCGTGATTCTTGACGAGGCCTTGCCATTTGCTTCGTACCACACCACATCCCGGTCACCGCGGATCGCCGCAGCAATGTCATCATCACCATCGCGGTCCAGGTCGGCTGCCCAGACAGCGCGGGCGGTGTTTACATCATCGACGACCGTCCCCTTATCAAAACTACCACGCCCCTTATTGAACCACACTTTGATATTGTTGGCAGCATATCCGGCAGCAACGACATCAGCATCTCCATCTCCATCCACATCCCCTGACACAACGGACCAGCTTTCACCGTACCCGGTCTGGATATTGTGTTCTGAAAAACTGCCGCTGCCACTATTCTCGAACCAATCTACATCGCCATTGTCGCGCTGTGTCCGAAGGATGTCGAGATCCCCATCACCATCGACATCGCCGGCGTGAATGCCCCATGCACCTTTCGAACCCACGGTTCTTCTGGCAAAATTGCCGCGACCGTCGTTCCGATACCAACGCAGATTGCCCGAACCGCTAGCGATCGCATCAATTTTCCCATCGCGGTTCAGGTCGGCCGCAAAGACTGCGTGAGCCCGTGACAAATTATCGATGTGATGTTTCACAAAACGTCCACCACGATTTTCCCACCAGGCCACGACACCGTCATTGACGGCACAACTTAACAAATCATTGTCACCGTCGCCGTCAAAATCCGCAGCTACAATCGATTCGGGATCCTGAAAATTTGTTTCAACCACTTTCCGGCGAAAACCTCCGCCCGAGTTCTCGAAGAGCACTATCTCTTTGTCGGCGGTCGAACCTCCCACAAGGTCAATTTTGTTGTCGCCGGTAAGCTCGGCTGCGGAAACCGACCAGGCACTTTTTACCGAGCCGACACTATGCCGCCCAAAGCCGCCCCGGCCATTATTCTCCCACCAGTCTAAACCACGGAAAGCAGCCGTTGCGAGGTCCAAGTCACCATCCTGGTCGATGTCAAAAGCATAAACCCAGTAGGCACCCGCGAGGTTGTTATTGATTGTGTGCCGTGTAAAACTGATTTGGGCGTGCAGCGAGGGAATTATCAAGGTTTGGAAAGCAAATAGCAGAATCGTAAAACGTTTTCTCAAGGGCATTCAATCCTCCACTGAAGTCAAGGCAAATGTCGCGTTAGCAAAGAGGATGACCGGAACTAACCTGCCACTATCCTACTCCGTCTGGTCAAAAAATAGCGGTCATTATCCGTAAGCAGCTTATTCATATAAGAATAGCCCACCTGCCAGGTTTTTGCGGAAAGGATTGAGCCTTTTTTTACAAAGAATTCACCTCACTAGCAACATTCTGCGAGTCACTCT
>Ga0114931_10002505_pt1 | contig 23355 bp, 16 predicted proteins | sample 2SBtaG_FD_89579 | JGI IMG/M metagenome (GOLD analysis project Ga0114931, IMG submission 89579) | Deep subsurface microbial communities from Kolumbo volcano to uncover new lineages of life (NeLLi) - 2SBTROV14_V59a metaG | ecosystem: Environmental > Aquatic > Marine > Volcanic | place: Kolumbo... | reverse complement strand
GGCTGCGGGGTGCCGAATAGCGGCGCGCCACTGTTGCTTCCTCCAGGAAAATCGAGACGGAGGAATGGATGATTACTCGCGCACGTGGCGTGGGCATCGTCGAAGAAATCGACCGCATAGACGACGTCCGTGCCGTTCGCCGTCTGGCGCGACATCCGCGCGTAGGCGACCTTGTACTTGTACGGGTCGCCGCCGATGGTTCCGCCAAGCGGCTTGTCCAAAGCCGTGGTGGGCAGGTTGTCCAGAGCGTCGAGCGCCGCCGGCTCGTCCATGCACAGCTGGACGGCGATGGCCGCTCCTCCATTGCGTGTCGGACCGGAGTCGGATCCCACGGCATTGCAGGCGAGATCGGCGGTGTCGGCGAGCGAGATCCAGACGCCCTCCGATCGCAGACGCGCTTGTCTCGTGAGAACAGCAGACTGTCGACGAAGCGCTGGCCGTTGGCGCCCACGCCCACGGTGGCGATTGCCGAAGCGTAGCTGTGCGTCTTGCCCGCGAGGCTGGCGCTGACCTTTCCGGCGGGAGTCGCGAGCTTGCGCGATGCCGGAACGCTGCAGATCGGAACATCGAATCTGCCCCGCGCCGCAACTTTCTTCGAGGGCACGTCGAATTCGACGCTGCCAGTCATGCGTTTGCCCGGCTGCGCCTGGAACGCGTCGATGCGGGCAGTCGGAAAGCGATGCGGCACATCGACGACGGTCGAACCCTGCTCCGCTATCGTCGTGTACCCCACCCGGTTTCCTACGAAGAAGTGCCCGTCGCGACCCGGAGGGAGCAGCAGCCACAGGCTGGCCGCACCGTCTGGAGTGAGCTGCTGCTTGCACGACACGGGCTGTGCCGATAGCTCGAGCGCGAGCGCGTCGCCCCGATGACCAGCGAGCCTGTGTCCCACCGGGACACCGTGTCCCGCTCTCGGTGTCCCCTCGCCTCCTCGCTCGATCGCGAAAGAGGCCTTCTTGATACTGCTTCGTGGAGCCAGCTTCCGGACTTGAACCGGAGACCTGCGGTTTACGAAACCGCTGCTCTACCAACTGAGCTAAGCTGGCGCGTACAGGGGGCGGGAGCATACGCGGGGCGCCCTCCGAGTCAAGCCGAACGGCAGCACCCGCCGCCACGCGAAAAGCGGCCCAGGGCTGATATGATGGCCGCTGTGAAACGGCCGCTTTCGCTCTGGCTCGCGCTCGGGGCCGGTCTCTCGCTGCTGGGCGGCTGCGTGCTCGGCAGCGAGCAGCCGCCAGGCTGCCGGGTGGACCACCCGGACGACTGCGATCCGGGTTTCGTTTGTCGCGCCGGAGCGTGTTTCCGCTACAACAACGAAGCCGGCAAGCCCATCGACCCCTCCACGGACGGCGGCGCGGACGCCGCCACGCAGGATGCCACCGCCGATGCCACCGCCGGATAGCAGCGACACGACCGCGAGCCACGCGCCCGTCGCGGGGTTCCGGTTCTCGGCTGCGTCCGCCGGCATCCGCCGGGACGGTCGCGAGGACGTCGCGCTGGCCGTCGCAGACGCGCCTGCGGTCGTGGCCGGGATGCTCACCCGCAATCAGGTCCGGGCCGCACCGGTCGATATCGTCGCCCAGCGGCTGCAAGCGGGGAGCGCACGCGCGGTGCTCGTCAACAGCGGCTGTGCCAACGCCTGCACCGGGCAGGCGGGGTTCGAGGCGACGCTCGCGTCCTGCGCCGCCGTCGCCCGCGAGCTGGGCATCGCCGAGCAGGAGGTGCTGCCCGCATCCACCGGCGTGATCGGCGCGCTCCTGCCCGCCGACCGCATTGCCGCGCGCGCGGGCGAGCTCGTCGCCGGCCTGGCGCCCGGACGTTTCCCCGGATTCGCGCGAGCCATCGGCACCACCGATCGCTGGGAGAAGATCGCCCGGCGAACCATCGACGTGGCCGGCAGACAGGCGAGCGTTCTCGGCATCGCCAAAGGCGCCGGCATGATCCACCCGGACCTCGCTCCGGCGCGCGCGAGCAAGGCCCCGTCCGGTCCGCCCCACGCCACCATGCTGGCGTTCCTCTTCACCGATGCTGCCATCGGCCGCGACGAGCTCGAGCGCGCCCTGGCCGGCGCGGTGGACCGCAGCTTCAACGCCTGCAGCGTCGACGGTGACACCAGCACGAACGACTGCGTGCTGGCTCTGGCGTCGGGCGCGTCGCGGCTCGCGCTGGGCGCGAGCGAGCTCGGGCCCGCGCTCGGCGAGGTGTGCAGCGAGCTAGCTCGTTCGATGGTCGCCGACGGCGAGGGCGCCGAGCATGTTGCTGAAATCCGCGTCGTGGGGCTCCCGAGCGAGCAGGAGGCGCGCCTCGTCGCGCGCACCGTGGCCACCTCCCTGCTCGTCAAGACGGCGCTCTACGGTCGGGATGCCAACTGGGGGCGGCTTCTGGGAGCGGCCGGGCGCGCCGGGGTGGCGTTCGACCCTGCTCGCGCGCGGATTTCCATCGGCGGCGTCGAGATCGTGCGCGCCGGCGTGGGCGTCGGCGGCGACGCCGAGAAGCGCGCCGCGGCGGTCATGGCCGGCAAGAGCTACGTGATCGAGCTCTGCCTCGGCGACGGCCCGGGCAGCTTCGGCTACCTGACCAGCGACCTCGGCCACGGCTACGTCGACGTCAACGCGGGCTACCGGTCGTGATCCGGGCCGCGAGCTTGCGTCGCCTCGTGCTCGGCCTGTTGTTGGCGGCGGCACCCTGCGCCTGCAGCCCGAAGCGCGGGACCATCGGCGCGGTATTGGGACAGACCAAGGACGGGCGGCTCTTCGTGCGGGAAGTGCCGCCGGAGCTGGCCGCCGGCAAGGCCGGGCTGGAGCCGGACGACCAGATCCTGCTGATCGACGGCAAGGACGTCCGCATGCTGACCGCGAAGCAGATCCACCAGGCGCTTTCCGGGGACGTCGGCGACAAGGTCAAGCTGACCGTACTCCGGGGCGAACAGGTCGTCCGCGTGACGCTGGCGCGTTCGGCGGCGCCACCCCTCGGCCATGCGGCTCGCTGAACGGGCCCTCCCCTTGCGGCGCACGCTGCGCTAGCGTCGCGGGCGTGCCTCTCGGTTCCTCGGAGCTGTACGAGCTGTTCCTGGTGCTCGCTCCGTCGCGCATCGACGCGGCGCGCGGCGCGCTGGAACAGGTAGACGCCGCGCAGCGGTCCGCGCAGCTCACGGCAGCCCTGGTGCCGCTGATCGTGGACGCCGCGCTGCTCGGCGCGGAGGGAGTGAGCGAGCTGGCCCGCGCCGTCGTCGAGAGCCGCAGCGCACCCGCGGGGGAGCTGGGTGCGGCGCTCGACGCACTGCAGGCCGCAGCCGCCCAGCTGGGCGAACACGACGCTTCCGGCGCGCGCGTGGACGAGTCGGAGCTCCGGGCGCGGGCCGGGCGCCTGCGCGACAGCAGTGTCTGGAAGGCGCCCGACGCAGCACCGGAGCCCGCACCCGGCGAGCCCGCCGCCGCGGCGCCGGCAGAGGAAGCGGCGCCGGACGAGGACAACGAGTCGCGCTGGGTGCCGGAGCTCGCGGAGGACATGATCGCTGCGTTCCTCGACGAGTGCGTAGAGCGCCTGGACGGGCTCTCCGAGCGGCTGCTGATTCTCGAGGAGCGGGGACAGGATCCCGAGCTGGTCAACGAGATATTCCGCGACCTGCACACGCTCAAGGGCTCCAGCGCGTTTGCAGGGCTCAAGAAGATGAACCGGGTGGCACACCTCGCCGAGGATCGCATCGGCGAGCTGCGCGATGGCCGCCGCAGCTCCGACCGCGCGCTGATCGACGTACTGCTGGAAACGCTCGACGTGCTGCGCGCGATCGTGGAACGCGCCCGTGCGCGTCAGGCCATCGACGTGGACGTGCGGCCGATCCTGGCGCGGCTGGCGGATCCCTCCGCGCCGGCTCCCGCGGCAGCGCCGCCCGCCCCGATGCAGGCCCAGGCCGGTGCGCCCTCCACGGCTGCGGCGGCTCCAGACAGGCACGCGACCGGCGGGGCCGCCCCGCGCGCCGCGCGCCCGGTCACCTCGTCGCAGGGAACGCTGCGCATCGACTTCGGCAAGGTCGATCAACTCATGAACCTGGTCGGCGAGACGGTGCTCGCACGCGGGCGTCTGGCAGCGGCCGCCGAGGTGCAGGGCGCGCTCCTGCGCGAGGTCGCGCAGCTCCGCAAGAAGTTCGCCGCGACGGTGGACAGCGACGCCCACAAGCCGGCCACCGCGCAGCACGGCGCCGAAGCGCTGGTCGACGAGCTGCAGCGCACCGAGCGGGTCCTGACGGAAACCTACGGGAACCTCGACAGCGGTCTGGGCAGTCTGGGCCTGGCCGTCGGGCAGCTGCGCGACACGGTGATGAAGCTCCGCATGCTGCCGATCGCGCGGCTCTTCACCAAGTACCAGCGCACGGTGCGCGAGCTTTCGCACAAGCTCGACAAGGAGGTGCACGTGGAGCTCGTGGGCGCGGAGACGGAGCTCGACAAGGTGCTCGTCGAACGCCTCGAGGATCCGCTGCTGCACCTGGTGCGCAACTCGGTCGACCACGGAATCGAATCCCCCGCCAGGAGGGAGGCGGCGGGAAAGCCGCGGACCGGTCTGGTGCGCCTGTCGGCGGCACAGCGCGGCAGCCAGATCCTGGTCACGATCGAAGACGACGGAGCCGGCATGGACCCCGCGGTCCTGCGCGCCAAGGCCATCGAGAAGGGCGTCCTCACGGAGCAGGAAGCGGAAGCGATGAGCGAGGCCGAGAGCCTGCAGCTGATCTTCCGCGCGGGTTTCTCGACGGCCCAGCAAGTCTCCGACGTGTCGGGGCGCGGGGTCGGCATGGACGTCGTCCGCGACACCATCCAGAAGCTCAAGGGCAGCATCCATCTGGACTCCACCCCTGGTCGCGGCACGAAAATGGAGCTCAGGCTGCCGCTCACGCTAGCCATCACGCAGGTGCTCGCGACGCGGGTGGGCGGCGAGCTGGTCGCGATCCCGCTCGATGCGGTCGTCAGTGCCCAGGCGATCGACACCGGACAACTGGAGCCGGTGGCGGACGGGGCCTGTCTCCGCGTGGGCGAGCAGCTGGTTCCGGTCATGGACCTGGGCCAGACGCTGGGCCTGGCCGAGGAAGTTGCTCTCGGCGACGCCCAGGGCGCCGCTGTGATCATCGTGGACGTCGCCACAGACCGGCTCGGCCTGCTCGTGCAGCAGGTGCTCGGGCGTCACGAGGTCGTCATCAAGTCGCTCGGGCCGCTTCTGGCCGAGGCGCCCTGCGCCGCGGGCGCGACGTTGATCGGCGACCGCGTGCTGCTCGTCGTGGACCTGTCCGAGGTCGCGCAGCTCTCGCGCGAGCCCGGCAGAGCACGCGAGCTGGTACCGCGCTCGCGCCCCGCGGGCGCGAACCGGGCGCGCGTGCTGATCGCCGAGGACAGCGACGTGATCCGCGAGACCATCAAGCGCGAGCTGACCCGTGCAGGCTTCGATGTGGTGGCGGCCGCCGACGGGCGCGAGGCGCTGGAGATCGCCCGGAGCGGGACTTTCGACGCCGTCTCCACCGACGTGATGATGCCAGGCATGGACGGCTACGAGCTGACGCGCGCGCTCCGCAGCGACCCCCGCTACCGCGAGATCCCGATCGTGATGGTGACCAGCAAGGACGCCCGCATCGACACGCTGCGCGGTTTCGACGCCGGAGCCGATGCCTACCTGACGAAGCCCTCCGACGCAGGGGAGCTGATCCGCACGATCGACGCGCTTCTGGCGCGCCGTTGATCCGTTTCGGAAATAGCGAATCCAGCACGAATCCAGCTAGATCCATGCCTTGACGCGGCTGGATCGCGATATGGATCGCCCCCAGCACTGGAAATGCGACCGGATTTGGGATAGGCCATCGGCCTCTTCGCAACGCACCGCGCTCGAGGTGCATGGCGACGGGAAGCTGGGGCAGACCGGCTCCGGAACGTTCCGGACGACCCGCACCAGCGTCCGGCGCTCGCCAGACTCGATGCGGAGCACCGCGACATCCGTCAATCCTCGCGGAGGGACCGCGAATCTACGGGAGTTCGAATGAGTCGATATCTGTTCACGTCCGAGTCCGTTTCCGAAGGCCATCCTGACAAGATCTGCGATCAAGTCTCGGATGCAGTGCTCGACGCCGCGTTGGCAGGCGATCCGCGCAGCCGCGTCGCCTGCGAAACACTGGTCAAGACGGGCTTCGTCGTCATCGCCGGCGAGATCACGACCAAGTCGGCCATCGATTTTGGCAAGGTCGCGCGCGAGACCATCAAGGACATCGGGTACACCGACTCTTCGATGGGCTTCGACTACGAGACGTGTGGCGTGCTGATCGCCGTCGAGCCGCAGTCGCCCGACATCTCCCAGGGCGTCACCGAAGGTGCCGGTCTGTTCAAGGAGCAGGGCGCGGGCGACCAGGGCCTGATGTTCGGCTACGCGTGCGACGAGACGCCGGAACTGATGCCGGCTCCCATCATGTACGCGCACGCGCTGATGCGGCAGATCGCCTCGGTCCGCAAGGGCAAGAAGGTGCACTTCCTGCGCCCCGACGCGAAGAGCCAGGTCACGGTCGAGTACGAGAACGACCGCCCGAAGCGCATCGACGCGGTCGTGGTCTCGACCCAGCACTCGCCGGACGTGAAGCACAAGCAGCTCCGCGAGGCGGTGATGGAGCTGGTCGTCAAGAAGACGCTTCCGAAGAAGCTCGTCGACAACAAGACGAAGTACTACATCAACCCGACCGGTCGCTTCGTCATCGGCGGTCCGTTCGGCGACGCGGGGCTCACCGGCCGCAAGATCATCGTCGACACCTACGGCGGCATGGGTCGTCACGGCGGCGGCGCCTTCAGCGGCAAGGACCCGTCCAAGGTCGATCGCTCGGCCTGCTACTACGCGCGCTACCTCGCGAAGAACATCGTCGCGGGCGGTCTCGCGGCGAAGTGCGAGGTGCAGCTGGCCTACGCCATCGGCGTCGCCAAGCCGGTCGGCGTGTACGTGCAGACCTTCGGGACCGGCAAGGTCAGCGAGGAGAAGCTGCAGAAGTACATCGCTTCCCACTTCGACATGCGCCCCAAGGCCCTGATCGAGGAGCTCGACCTGCTCGCTCCGATCTACCGGGCCACTGCCGCGTACGGCCACTTCGGTCGCCGCGAGTTCCCGTGGGAGCATACCGACCGCGCGCACGAGCTGGCCGATGCGCTGCTGCCGAAGGCTTCGCGTCCCAGGGCGAACGGCGCCGCCAAGGCGAACGGCGCCGCCAAGTCGAACGGAGCCACCGCGAGGAAGCCGGCGAAGAAAGCCGCGAGGAAGCCGGCGAAGAAGGCCGCGAAGAAGGGTGCAACCCGCGCCCGTGCGACCCGCTAGCAGCACGCGCTGAAGCGGTCGTGGCGACAGGCCACCGGATGCGTACCGGTGGCCTGTCGTGTTTCCGGGATCGCGTTGCCGAGCGCGCGCGCGCGGCGTCCGGACGAACACGCTTCAATTTTCTGATCTCGGTGCGTACTCCCACGGACAAAACGCGTCGGACGCGCGGCGGGATGCCGCCCGTCGCGTGACACCCGCTCGTCGGCCGGCTACTCTGCAAGGGTCGGGTGCGGCCGGCACGAGCAGGATCCAGGGCATCCCTGCACAGCCCAGGAGCGTGCCGGTACACCCCGTAGCGGAAGCAGGACTGGCATGATTCGTTCCTTCATTATCGGCGTAGGAGTAGTGGGCTTGAGCGCCGGAGGCCTGTTCGGCTGCTCGTCGAGCTCGAACAGCAGCCACTTCGGCGGCGCGGGCGCCTCGGGCGGCTCGGGCGGCAGCAGCGGCGGCGGCAGCGGCGGCACCATCAATCTCGGCGGCAGCGGCGGAGGCGGCGGCTCCAAGCTCACCGGCACGCCCGACTGCACCCACTGGGACGACAGCGATTTCGACGGCGACGGCTACACGGTGAGCCAGGGCGACTGCAACGACTGCACAGCCCAGATGAACCCGGGCGCCTACGACTACCCGGGCAACGGCGTGGACGAGGACTGCGACGGCACGCCCGACGACGAGCCCACCGGCTGCGACAAGCAGACAGTCGGCATCACCTACAACGATCCGATGGCGGCGGCGAAGGCGATTGGCCTGTGCCGGGTGGCCAAGGGCAAGAGCTGGGGCGTGGTCAGCACGAAGTACGTCAAGGCCGACGGCACGCCGGGCATGAACGACGTCTCGCACGGTCTCCTGCCCAATTTCGGCCCCAACGTGCATCCTCGCCAGGGAAGCACGCTCCTGGCGCTGTCGAGCGGCGCCGCGCGGCGCCCCGGCGACCCGGGCTTCCAGACGCCCGGCGGCGCCCAGTGCCTGTGCGGCGACCAGACGGGAACGCAGAGCCAGACGCCGCCCGGCTTCCCCATCGATTCGCCCTCGTGCAACGGCGTCCAGACGGCGAACGACCACACGGCCCACGATCCAGCGGCGCTCGAGCTGACGATCAAGACGCCGTCGAATGCGAACCAGTTCGGCTTCGACTTCGACTTCTACACGGTCGAGTACATCGAGTACGTGTGCACGCAGTTCAACGACTTCTTCGTCGCGCTGGTGGATCCGCCGCCCTCCAACGCGCAGAACGGCAACATCTCCTTCGACAGCAAGGGCAACCCGGTCAGCGTCAACAACGGCTTCCTCGAGGTGTGCTCACCCGGCTCGCACAACGGCAAGAGCTTCACCTGTTCCAAGGGCACGTCCGAGCTGCAGGGCACCGGCTTCGGGGGTCATGCGGCCACCGGCTGGCTACACACCCAGGCGCCCGTCCCCGCCGGCAAGACCATCAAGGTGCGCTTCGCCATCTGGGACATGGGCGACGAGATCCTCGATTCCACGGTCTTGATCGACAACGTCACCTGGGATGTTGGCCAGGGCGACGCCAACACGCAACCCGTTCCGCAATAGTCACTGGACACCACCATGAAGCAGACCCACTTGATAGTCGCGGGACTCTCGAGCCTAGCGCTCGCGCTCGGCTGCTCGGCGAACACCGGGGGCAGCCCTTTCAACGGCACTCCGGGCGGTGGCAGCGGAGGCAGCGGCGGTTCCGCGACTGGTGGGCTGGGTGGCTACGGGGCAACTCCCGGCTCCGGCGGCTCGACGGGCGGCAGTCTGAACCTGGGCGGCACCACTGGGGGCGGCAGCGGCGGCGGCCCGTCGAGCTGCACCCCGACGCAACCCGATCAGGACGGCGACGGCTTCACGGTGGCGCAGGGCGACTGCAACGACTGCGACCCCAACGCGAACCCGGGCGCGTACGACGTGCCGGGCGACAAGATCGACGAGGACTGCGACGGCACGCCGGACAACGCGCCGACGAGCTGCGACGGCAAGATCGTCGACATCGGCTACGGCGATCCGATGGACGCGGCGCGCGCGATCGGGCTCTGCCAGCAGACGACCCAGAACTCGAAGAAGTGGGGCGTCATCTCCGCCGCGTACGTCAAGGCCGACGGTTCGAGCGGGATGAACCAGCTGTCGCACGGTCTTCTGCCCAACTTCGGACCCAACGTGCACATCCAGGAAGGCAAGCGCATGCTGATGCTGTCCAGCGGCACGGCGCGGCGCCCCGGTGACGCGGGCTACATGAACCCGGGCTCCGCCCCCATGGGCACGAGCGGCTCGACGCCGCCCGGCTTCCCGATCGACTCACCGTCGTGCCCGTCCGGCACCATCACGGCGAACGATCACACGGCCAACGACCCGGCCGCGCTGCAGCTCAGCATCCGCGTACCGACGAACGCCAAGAGCTTCAAGTTCCAGTTCGACTTCTACACGTGGGAATACCCCGGCTACATCTGCACGCAGTACAACGACTTCTTTGTCGTGCTGCAGAACCCGGCGCCGCCCAACTCGCAGCAGAGCAACATCTCCTTCGACAGCCAGGGCAACCCGGTCAGCGTCAACAACGGCTTCCTCGAGGTGTGCGCACCCGGCACGCACGGCGGCAAGACGTTCCAGTGCACCAAGGGCACGGGCGAGCTGTCGGGCACGGGCTACGGGACGGGCGCCGCCACCGGCTGGCTCGAGACGCAATCGCCGGTGAAGCCCGGCAGCGTGATCCAGCTGCGCTTCGCGGTCTGGGACATGGGCGACCACATCCTTAGCTCCAGCGCGCTGATCGACAACTTCACCTGGTCCGCCGACGCCGCCAAGGAGCCCGGCACCAAGCCGGTCCCGGTTCCGCAGTAGCTCTAGCAGGGCGAGCCGGGAGCGCCTCCACGCCGGCTGCACGCGGCGCTGGCCCGCCGGGGCCGGCGCTAGCGCACGCAGTTGCGGCCGGCGCTCTTGGCGGCGTAGAGCTGCTCGTCGGCCCGCTCGTAGAGGCGCTGGGCCGGTTCGTCGCTGCCCTGGGCGCGCTCCGCGCAGCCCAGGCTCACCGTGACGGGGATCGTGAGGTCTTCGAACGTGAAGGTCGACGCCTCGACGGCCGCGCGGATGCGCTCGGCCGTTTCCAGAGCCGTCGAGAGCGGCGAGCCGTTGCAGAGGACCGCGAACTCCTCGCCTCCGACGCGCGCCAGGAGCTGCCCCGCCGACACCTGTCGGGCCACCACGGCGGCCACCTGCCGCAGCACCGCGTCCCCGGCGGTGTGGCCGTGCGTGTCGTTGACCTGCTTGAAGTGATCCAGATCGAACTCGATCAGGCTGATAGCGCCCGGATTCAGTCGCGAGCGCCACACTGCGTTGTTCAGGGTCTCCTCGAAGTGGCTCTTGTTGTTGATTCCCGTGAGCCCGTCGAAACGCATCAGACGCTGGATTTCCTCGTAGTACGCGCCCTCAATGTTGCCGCCGGCGAGGTACTTGAGCAGAACCTTGCCGATCTGCGGCCGATCACCGTCCGAGAGCTCGCACTCGGAGATGCGCTTCTCGTTGACGTAGGTGCCGTTGGTCGAGCCCAGATCCACCAGCTTGTGCGTCTGGCCCGTCCATTCCACGCGCGCATGCCGGCGGCTGACCGAGTCGACGTCGAGCTGCAGTCCCGAGGTCGACCCGCGGCCTATCTCGACCGGCTGCTCTCCCAGCGGAAGGCGCTGGCCGAGCTTGGGCCCGGTGATCACCACGAGATACGCCTGCTGCGGCCCGACAATCCGGATGGAGCCGCTGGCGTCACGGGTGATCGTGACCTCGACGGTGGTCTCGTACAGATCGTGGTCAGCCACGAGTGATCTCGAATGGTATCACAGCCTTCCCGCGTCTGCGAGGCTCCACAAGACGGGGCCGCTTCGCGGGGGGGAGCCACAAAAGAGGGCCGACCGCCGCGGGGGACCGCCGCGGCCGGCATTTTTCCCCGGATAATCAGATGTCGAAATACAGGTGGAACTCGAGCGGCGTCGGGTAGAGCCGCATCTGCGACAGCTCGCGCTCACGCTTGTAGTCGAGCCACATCTCGACCACGTCCTTGGTGAAGACGTCACCCTTCAGCAAGAACTCGTGGTCGCGCTCCAGCGCGTCGAGCGCGTCCTCCAGGGAGACCGGCATCCGCGGGACCTCCTTCAGCTCCTCCGGCGACAGCGAGTAGATGTCCTTGTCCAGCGGGTCGCCCGGATCGAGCTTGTTCTGGATGCCGTCGAGCCCGGCCATCATCATGGCCGAGAAGGCGATGTACGGGTTGCAGGTGCCGTCGGGGAAGCGCAGCTCCAGACGCCGCGCCTTGGGCGACGGCGAGTAGGTGGCAATACGGATTGCCGCCGAGCGGTTGCGGCTCGAGTACGCCAGGTTCACCGGCGCTTCGAAGCCCGGAACCAGCCGCTTGTAGCTGTTGGTGGTCGGATTCGTGACCGCGGCCAGCGCCTTGGCGTGCTTGAGGATGCCGCCCACGTAGTAGAGCGCCAACTCGCTCAGCCCGGCGTAACCGTCACCGGCAAAGAGCGGCTTGCCGTCCTTCCACAGCGACTGGTGGCTATGCATTCCGTTGCCGTTGTCGCCGTACATGGGCTTCGGCATGAAGGTGGCCGTCTTGTTGTTCTTGTAGGCCACGTTCTTCACGATGTGCTTGAACCACATCAGCTTGTCCGCCATGCGCGTCAGCGAGTCGAAGCGCATGTCGATCTCGCCCTGGCCGGCCGTCGCCACCTCGTGGTGGCTGACCTCGACCTCGATGCCGACCGACTCCATCGCCACGCAGACGTCGGCGCGCAGATCCATCTGGGTGTCGTTCGGCGGGCACGGGAAGTAGCCCTCCTTGTGGCGGATCTTGTGGCCCAGGTTCGGAGCTTCGTCCTTGCCCGTGTTCCAGTCCGCCTCGACGCTGTCGATCTGGTAGAAGCTGCCCTTCGATCCCGCCTCGTAGCGCACGTCGTCGAAGATGAAGAACTCCGCTTCGGGCCCGAAGAAGACGGTGTCGGCGATGCCGGTCGACTTCAGGTAGGCCTCCGCCTTGTTGGCGATGTGCCGCGGGTCACGCGAGTAGTTCTGCCTCGTGATCGTGTCCTGCACGGTGCACTGCAAGGACAGCGTGGGGTGCTTCGTGAACGGGTCCATCACCGCCGTGACGGGATCCGGGATCAGCAGCATGTCGCTCTGGTTGATCGGCTGGAAACCGCGGATCGAGGAGCCGTCGAATCCGAAACCCTCCTCGAAGGCATCCACCGACAACCTCTTGAACGGCACGCTCGTGTGCTGCCACTTGCCCGGCAGATCGATGAACTTCAGGTCGACCATGACCGCGCCGTGCTTCTTGCCTAGCTCGATGACTTCTTTCGCATCCATTTCGTGTCTCTCCTGTCTCTTGTGCGTCCGCTGCCACGCTCCTCAGATTGCTTCTTCGCCTCGCTCACCGGTACGGATACGCACGGCTTCGTCGATCGGCCCCACGAAAATCTTCCCGTCCCCGATGCGACCCGTCTTCGCACTCTTTTCAATCGCGTCGATAACCTGGTGCGCGAGATCATCAGGGATCACGATCTCGATCTTGACCTTCGGCACGAAGTCGACGACGTACGCCGATCCCCTGTAGACCTCCTTCTTGCCGCCGGTGCGTCCGAATCCCTTCACCTCGGTGACGGTCATTCCCTGGATGCCGACCTCGGACAGCGCATCTTTCACCTCGTCCAACTTGAACGGCTTGATGATCGCTTCGACCTTCTTCATTTTCGCTCTCCACTTCGATGCGGGCGCGGGCGGCTGGGAGCCAGCCCCACGCGATACGCGCGACCCGGCTTCCAGCGTCGGAGCGGGTTCGCCTCGCGTCCAGGGGTCGAGTAGCGGGAGCCACGTTTCGGGAATGTTTCAGACTCGATTCGCGCGCGCATGCGGCTGGATCCGGCCGTTTCTGCCCCTCCGGGCAGCGCGCACGTGACGCTCGTCAAGCCCTCGCACCGGTCCGGGCAGCCGGATCGCGACGTCGCCACAAGCGCCGCCTCGTTCGGCTAGCATCCGGTCGAAGTGAGGACGACTCCGCCGGTCGAGAACATCGGCCACTACCCGACCCCCGTATTCCGTGCGGACGCGCTCAGCAGCGACGGGGCGGAGCTCTGGATCAAGAACGACGGCGTCGTCAACGAGGTGTACGGCGGCAACAAGGTCCGGAAGCTCGAGCTCGTGCTGGCAGACGCGCTGGCGCGGCGTGCGCGACGCATTGTCACGGTGGGTGCGTTCGGCAGCCACCACGTACTCGCCACGACGGTGTTCGCGCGCCAGCGCGGACTCGGCGTGGCGGCCGTACTCTGCCCGCAGCCGTGGACCGAGCACGCCGAGGCGACGCTGCGCGCCGGGCTCGGTCTGGGGCTGGAGGTGGAAACCGCTGGATCGATGGCGCGCGTGCCGCTGCACGTGCCGCGGCTGCTCCGGCGCGGCGACTACTTCGTGCCGCCGGGTGGCTCGAGCGTGCTGGGCACCCTGGGCTACCTGCGCGCGGTGCACGAGCTGGTCGGGCAGATCCGGACCGGCGAGCTGCCGGAACCGGACGTGATCGTGGCGCCGCTCGGATCCGGCGGTACCGTGGCCGGGCTGCTCGCGGGGGTCCGGCGCGAAGGCCTGCACTCGCAGGTGCTCGGCGTACAGGTCGCGGTTGGCAGGAGGGTCAGCGAGGCGATGGTCCTGACACTGGCGTGGGCGGCCCTTCGCCGCGAGGGCATGGCCGGCAGCGGCCTTGGACTCGCACGCCGGCTGGAGCTCGACGATTCCCATCGGGGCTGGGGCTACGGCTGGCCCACCGCGGCGGGCGAGCGTGCAAGCCAGCTGGCCAGCCGCGCCGGTCTCCGGCTGGACCCGACCTACACCGCGAAAACATTCGCGAAATCACTCGAACTGGTGGGCGCGTCCGAGCCGGATGGCCGCGGGCGCCGGGCGCCGGGCCGAAAGCCCCGCAAGCCGGGGCAGCCGTTTCGCGTGCTCTACTGGCATACTCTCTCGGCGGCGCCGCTCGAGCCCCTCCTTTCGCGGGGCCCGGCTTCGGGCGAGCTGCCGGGCACACTGCGTGACCTGTTCCTGCGAACCTGACGCCCGTATAGTCCCAGAGCAGCCCTGCGCGCCTACATGACCGCCCGACGATCGACTGATCAAGCATCGCGCTCGCTGTGCTGCACGCGGCTGGGCCGTGGAACGTCGCGGGGCCTGACGTAGATGCCCCCGCCCAATCGGTCCAAGGTCCCGATCGGTACCGTTCTGGAGGGAAAGTTCCGCGTCACGAAGGAAATCGGTCGTGGCGGCATGGCGGCGGTGTACGAAGCCGAAAACATCGACATCGGCAAGCGCGTCGCCGTGAAGATACTCGCGGCGGAGCTTCTGACCTCGCGCGTCGTCCGCGAGCGATTCATCCGCGAGGCGCGCGCCTCCGCCGCCATCCGCAGTCCGCATATCTGCGATGTCTACGACAGCGGCATGTACGACGAGCGGCCGTTCCTCGTCATGGAGCTGCTCGAGGGCGAGAGCCTGTACGACCTGCTCACGCGCAAACACCGCCTGGATATCGAGACGACGTTGACCGTCGCCACGCACTCGTGCCGCGGGCTGACCCGGGCGCACGAGCTGAACGTCGTGCACCGCGACCTGAAGCCGGAAAACATCTTCCTCACGCGCAACGAGGAAGGCGAGACGATCGCGAAGATCCTCGACTTCGGTCTCGCCAAGTTCTACGAGCCGACCGGCGGCGATGCCGAACAGGCCCGGCTGACGCGCGAAGGCGCGCTGTTCGGGACGCCGGCCTACATGAGCCCCGAGCAGGCCAAGGGCCAGGGCGAGGTCGACCACCGCTGCGACCTGTGGGCGCTCGGCTGCATCGTGTACGAGTGTCTGACGGGACAGACGGTGTGGAACGTCGACCAGGGCGTCGCGATGATCCTCGCCCAGATTGCGGGGGCGCCGATTCCGAAGCCCTCGCGCCTGCGTCCCGATCTTCCGCCGAACTTCGAAGCATGGTTCCTCAAGGCGCTGGACCGCGACCCGGACAAGCGCTTCCAGACCGCCAGGGAGTTCGCTGAAGCGCTCGCCCAGGCACTCAAGCCCCAGCCTGGCTCGACGCGCGCGCCGCTCGCTAGCACCGAGCTGGAAGGGCGCGCGGTCGATGAGCTGATCAGCAGCGAGCTGGTCAGCGCGGAGCTCTTGAGCGGTGCCAGCCAGCCGCTGGTGGGGCCGCCTCCCGCGCCCAGCTCGCAACCCGTAAGCACGCAGAACGTCGATCTACCCCCGCCATCGGGCGCCGCACGCGGAGCCGAACGCGGCCCGGGTCGTGCCCTGGCGGTGCTTCTGGTGACCGCGCTTCTGGCTCTCGGTGGCTACGCGGTCTGGCTGGACGTGCTGCATCCCCCGCCCTCGAAGGCTGTCGCAATCGCGGTGCAGAGCGCGCGCCCCGCCGCCAGCCACGACAGCGGCGAGCCGCACGAGTCGTTCAAGCCCCGGGAGAGCGACCCGTACGCACTGCAGATCGCCTCGGCGCAGAACTGGCTGGTTCGCGGCAACCGCGACAACGCCATGAAGATGTTCAAGGAGGCGTTCAACAACGGCGGGACAGGCGTCTCGCGCTCGTTGCTGGCGCAGGCCGGCGTCGCTCTGGCCAAGAACGACGACCGTTGCCAGGTCACCGGGCTCGGCCGCCCCCGGCCGTTCGATCTCGTAGCGCCCGTCTCGCGCCCGACGCTGGCGGTGACGCCGGTGGGGCTGGTCGCCGCCTGGGTCGACAGCCACCAGGACAAGACGCGGCGACAGGGATTCGCGACCGTGCTCGACAGCGCGCTCCGGCGCGTGTCTCCCGCGCGCCTCATCACGCCGGAGTCGACAGCGGTCCGGCACCCGCAGCTGCTCGCAGCCGGAAACCGGCTGGCGTTCATCTACTGGGACGGCGCCGGAGACGAACCGGGCGTGTACGTGCGCCTGCTCGAGACGGACGGTCGCATCGCCGGACCCGCGCGGCGCATCTCCGAGGTCAAGCGCAACGAGTTCTATCCGGCTCTGGTCCGCGTGGGCGACGGCACGTTCTGGGCCGTGTGGGAAGAGGATGTCGATCCGGGCGGCGAGGATCTGATGGCTCGCCGGCTGAACGCGGATCTCGAGCCGATGTACAAGGCCGTGCGGCTTACGGCGTTCGTGCACAAGCGCGGCGGCACCACGAGCGCCGGCAAGCCGGACGTGGCGATAGCGCACGACCAGATCAACATCGTGTTCTCGCTGCAGCACGGCAAGCAGGACTCGCAGATCATGCGACTCAGGATCGCGCTCTCCGACCCCGCACTGAAGACGGGGGTGGTCGACGAAAAGCCCAAGAAGGGCAAGCACGGAAAGAAGAAGACGGAGGACCGCTTCATCGGGGATCTCCGACCGGTCAGCACAGCGCACGGAAAGAACGCCCAGCCCCGCATCGCCTGCACGAAGGAAGGCTGCTTCGCCGTGTGGGACGACGAGAAGGCTGGCGCCCTGGCCTCGTTCCTCGACCGGGACAAGGGCCAGGCCATCTGGCGGCGCGAGTTCGCCAGCAAGGGCTCGCGGCCGGCCATCGCGGCTTCTGCCGGCGGTGCCATGGTGGCGTGGTACGAGGCCTCCCGGCTCCGGCTGGCGCGCATCACCCGCGACGGCATCGAGAAATCCAGCATCCTGGCCCGGGTCAGCGGCTACCAACCCTACCCGGCGATCGTTGCAGGATCCGAAGCCAACCAGTGGTACATCATCTGGAGGGACTACGAGGCAGGCCATCGGGAAGCCTTCGTAGTTCGCGCCCAGTGCAAGTGACGAGAAGGAACCATGCGAAGCGGCCAACGTGAGGCCGCTGGTGCGCAACCGATGCCGACGCCGCAGATGCTGAGCATTCCCTCCAGAGCCGCCTTGCGGAAGTCTCCAATCGAAACGCCGCGTGCGCTGCTCTTGCCGATCGACGCCGCCGACGGCCCGGAGATCTGGACCGCCGTCGACGGCTCGCGCTGGCACCTGGAGCGCTGGCTGCCGTGGGTGCCCTTCAACAACACGCCCGAGGCAAGTCAGCGCTATGCCGAGGCGTGCGCCGCGGACTGGGATGCCGGACGGGCGGTGCGTTTCGCGATCCGCGACCGACAGACGCGCGAGCTGCTCGGGGTGGTGGGGCTCGACTCCTGCGTGCACCTGCACCGCTCCTGCGAGCTCGGCTACTGGCTCAAGCGCGACGCCACCAATCGCGGGCTGATGACCGAAGCAGCGCGCGCCTGCGCCGATTTCGCGATCCAGCGGATGGGCGCGCACCGCATCCGCTGCGCCGCCGCCACGACCAACTACCAGAGCCTACGCGTGATCGGCCGGCTGGGTTTCCGCTTCGAGGGACTGGCACGCCAGGCCGAGTTCGTGCAGAACCGCTGGCTCGACCACGCCGTGTTCGCCCGGCTCTCCACCGACGAGTAGAGGTTCCAGTGCGAGTGGGCCGGGGGGACGCGAGTGGTAGCCTGGGGGGAACGTGCGTTCCAGGCGACAGCTCCCGTTCCTGACGCTTGCGCCGGCCGTGGTCGTCATCGTCGGCATCGCCGCCGCCCTGGCGATCGCGGCGCGCGGCGTGTCGGACCTGCGTTCGCAGAGCGACCACGCCGCCGCACTGCAGAGCCGCCTGCTCGCCCTCACGCTGTCCGAACGGCTTCGCGCCACGGCGCTCGAGGACCGGACAACGGTCGTCGATCGAGCCGCCAGTCGTTCCGGCGCCGAGATCCTGCTGGTGCGCCAGGACGGGCGCATCCTGGTCGACGGAAGCCTGTCGCCGCCCGGGAGGCACGCGCTGATGGACCTCCTGGTCGAGGGCCAGGGCGAGACGACCACCGGGCTCGGGCGCACGCGTTTCTTCGTCGCGCCGCTCAGCGCGCCCTTCGAGCACATGTCCGTCGTCAGCTTCGTCCGGGCTCCCGAAGCTCCGTTCGCGGTGGGTTCGCTCGTGACGTCGGTCGCCGAGCTGACCACGATTCTCATCGGCGCCGCCGCGTTGGTGGCCTTCGCGCTCGCGCGCGACGTGCATTCCGACGTCGACTACGTGAGGCAGCGCATCGTGGACATGGCGGACGAGGGAGCCGAACCCGGCGGCCAACCCATCGCCGTGCGAACGGACGACCAGATAGGACTCCTGACCAGCGCCTTCAACGTGCTGGTCGAGCGCTTCACGGCCGCCGAGCACGCGTACCGCCAGGATCTGGCTGGGGCACTGGCCTACGATCGGGATCGCAGCGCCTTTCTGGCTGCACTCAGCCACGAGCTCAGGACGCCGCTCAACGCGATCCTGGGCTTCACCGAGGTCCTGCTGAGCGAGGTCGACGGGCCGCTCAGCGAGGACGCCCGCGAGAATCTGGTGGTGGTGCGCGGCAGCGGCCAGCACCTGCGTTCGCTCATCGACGACATCCTCGACCTGTCCGCACTGGAATCGGGAGAGCTCAGGCTGGAGCGGCGGGAGGTCGACCTGCTGTCCATCGCCGAGGAAGTCGTCCGCGAGGCCCGGGTGACGGCCCAGTCCAAGCCTCTGGAAGTGGAGCTGTCCGGCGAGCACGCTCCAGCCTGGGGCGACGCGCGCAGGCTGAGGCAGGTCGTGGGCAACATCGTGAGCAACGCTGTCAAGTTCACCGCCGAGGGTCGGGTCAGCGTGCGCGTCGAGCCGCGGGGTCGCTTCGGCACGTTGATCGTCAGCGACACCGGCCCGGGCATCGCGCCGGAGGAACAGGCCGCGATCTTCGAGGAGTACCGCCAGGCCGGCGACGCGGCGTCGCGCCGCGTGGGCACCGGACTGGGCCTCGCAATAACCAGGCGCCTGGTGCGGATGCACGGCGGCTCGATCGAGCTGTCGAGCGAGCTCGGCAAGGGCTCCACGTTCACGATCGTGCTGCCATCTACCGAAGAGCAGGCGGAGGCCGCGCCGCGCGGCAGCCGGCCCTCGATCGAGCCGCGCGGCACATCCGGAGAGGCACCCGGATGATCGACGCAGCCGCACGACTCATCCGCCGCGTACTGGGCTGGCAGATCCTGTTCTCGCTGGCAGCCAGCTCGCTGGTATCGCTGCTCGCGCCACCGATGCTCCTCTTGCGCGACAACATCGCCGTGGTCGCCGGCCGCTCCCTCTTGCTGGCGATCCTGGCGGGCGGCGCCGTCACCGTCTTCCGCAGCTGGTGGTCGCTCCGGCGGCATCGCTTCGTGCTGCGCGTCCTCGCGCTCGGCTCGCGTTCGGTCGAGCCGTTCGAGATGCAGGCGATCGAGGGCGAGCCCTGGCGCGTCACGGTCGGCTGGGTCGGCCCGTCCTTCGTGGCGCTCGGCCTCGTTGCCACGGTAGCGCGCCCTGGCATCCTCGACCTGACCACGGGGATCAGCCTGGGGCTGCTGGGCGCGGTCATCGTCGCCGCCGCTTCGCTGCCGCTGCACGTCTTCGTGCGATCAGCGGTCCTGCGCGCAATCGAGCTTTCGCCACCAGAAGTGATGCGCGAAGTCGCCGAGGCGGCGCAGAGGAGCGGCGCGCCCCAGCGCAAGGTCGCGCGGCGGCTGTTGGCCGCCGTAGCAACGCCGGTCGCCTTCGTCGCCATCGGCTCGGCGCTGATCGCCAATGCGCACCTCAGGCGTGCCGACGAGCGGCAGCGCGAGGAGACCGCGCGGGCGCTGGCGCGCTCCGCATTCGAGGTGGGCCCTGGCGTGGTGCCGGGCGTCGGGCTGGAGGGCGCTATCGATCGCGCCGCCCAGCTCGGCTTCGTCGCCAACGTCACGCCGGGTAGCCCGGCCAGCTACGCGCTGGAACGGGACGAGGACGGCGTGGTCGATCTCGTCACCCCGCTCGACACCGGCAGCGCAGAGGTCCGCTTCAGCGGCTCCACGATCAGCGTGCTGAGCCTCGAGTCGCTGCTCATCAGCCTGCTCGCGGTGGGTGTGGTCGCCCTGCTCGGCGTGCTGCTCGGACGCGCGCTCGGCGTCGATCTATCCAACGCCACCCGCGGCGTCCGGCTCCTCGGCACCGAAGCGGTGATCAGCGGCGGAACGCGCGTGGTGCGACCGGCGCGCTTCCGCGTGGTGGCCGAGCTCGGGCAGGCGATCGAGCGCCTGGCGGATCGCTTCCGCGTGTTCGCGCGCGCACAGGAGCGGGCCATCGAAGCCCGCGCGGCCATCACGCGCATGCGCGGGCTCTTCTTCGCCAGCGTCAGTCACGACCTGAAGAGCCCGCTGAACGCCATCCTCGGTTTCACCGAGCTCGTGCGCGAGCTTGAACCGGTAGGTGCGGGGCAGATCGAGAGCCTGGACCTGATCGAACGGCGCGGACGCGAGCTCCTGGCGTTGATCGAGACCATCCTCGACGCCGCGCGCGTCGAGGCCGGCCAGCTCACGCTGATACGTGACCGCGTCAAGATCAGCGATCTGCTCGGACAGGCGATCGAGAAGGGTCGCGACCTGGGCGGCGACCGCCCTGTGGAAGTGATCGGGGAGATCAGCAAAGGCATCCCCGAGCTCGAGGTCGATCGCCTGCAGATCGGCCGGGCCCTCGCCACGCTGATCGGACACGCGATGCGGAGCGCCGAACGCGGCGTGGTGCGCGTCAAGGCGAGCCCCGGCTCGGCACGCCGGCTGCACATCGCGATCGATCTGCCGAGCCGTCGCTTCAGCGCCCGGCAGCTCGAGGCCATGCTCGATCCGACACGCAAACCAGGCGCGAGCGTGCATCGCGGTCTGGCGCTCGGCATGAGCCTGGCGCGCTCGGTGGTGGAGCTGCACGGCGGCAGGGTGCGCGTCGAGGACCGCGGCGCGCAGGGCGCGCGCTTCATGGTGCGCCTGCCCATCGACAGCGACGCCGCGGCCATCGCGCCGGCGGACGCAAGCTCGCGCTTCCAGAGCTCGCGTCCGTCCGGGCGGCTGCCGTAAATCGTGGCATTTTGCCACAAAAGTGTGGCGAAATGCTACACTTCTAGTTGGCGGGCCAGGGATCGGCGGGGATCTTCGAGTCGGTCGGGGCCACCGCGCCGTTCGTGATCAGCACGGCGCGGAGCTGGGTCATCAGATCCACGTCGGCCTTGAAGTCGTCGTCGCCGGCCCCGGAGTTGGCGGTGGTGTTGTAGTCGTTCGCCGCCGCGACCAGCCGGTCCAGCTCCGCAATCGCCTCGCTGGTATCGCCCGTGTGCCAGAACGCGTCGCAGGCGTGCGACACGCCCAGGTAGATGTTGAGCATCAGGAACGATTTTTCGATGACGGCCGGATCGGAAGCGTCGAAGTAGCCTTCCGGGCGCGTGCTCCAGGGCGGGTCGGGGTAGTGCACCGTGACCGTGTCGTAGACGATGTTGTTCGTACCCGGTTCGCGGTAGGTCACGTCCACCACGGCCACGCCCGCGTCCGTGATGCCGCTGCCGTCGTCGGCCGTCAGCTTGGGGTCGACCTGCGCCAGCAGCGCCGACCCGCCGCCGCGGCGTCCGCCAGTCTTCGTCACGTCGCTGGCCGACTGGCGGTGCGCGAGGAACAGGCTCGGCACCTCGATCTTCGCGCCGTAGCTGGTGTTCTGCCAGAACGGCGAGCCGTAGGCCTGACCGAAGCTGTACTGGACGGCAGCGTGGACCCGCAGCGTCAGATCGTAGGCGATCGGCACCGTGAAGTAGTCGAGCTCCTCGGTGAACACGTCACTCACGGCGCCCGAGTCCTCGAGGAAATAGTAGTTGCCGTCCGCCTGCAGCGCGAGCTGGCTCATCAGCGCGGCGTTGAAGCTGGTGCCGAGCCCGATGGTGGTCAGCCCGATGCCGTCGGAGTTGTACTTCTTGCTCATGGCGAGGATGTCGGCCGGGTTGGTATCTCCCGAGGTAGGCTGGCCGTCGCTCAACAGGATCACGCGGTTCTGCTTTCCGCTGTCGTAGTTCTTCTGCAGCTCCTGGAAGCCGCGCTCGAGCCCGCCGTAGAAATTCGTGCCGCCGCTCGCGGTTAGCCCATTCACGATCGTGTGCAGCGCTTGTCGACTGCCGGTGATGTCTGCCATCGGGAACGCCACCTGCACGTCGGTGCTGTACGTCACCAGCCCGAAGCGGTCGCCGTCCTTCAGGCCGTCCACCAGCAGGTTCAGCCCCTGCCGGACGAAGTCGATCTTGCCCGCCGAGCCCATCGATCCGGACACGTCGACCGCCACCTCCAGATCGAGCGGTGGACGCGAGTCGGGATCGGCCGAGAGGGGCGAGTTGAGCCCGAACTGCAGCAGGGTGAAGCCCTGGCGATCGTACAGATTGTTCATTACGCCCAGCATCGGCTGCAGGCAGACGGTGTGCCCGCAGCTCGGAGGCGGGAGCTGTTCATAGTGCTCGGCGAAGAAGCCCGCCGCGTCGAAGTCACCCGGGTGCGGCACCTGGCCGGCGTCGAGCAGCTTGCGGAAGTAGCCGAAGTCCTGCGAGCCGCCGAGATTGACGTTGGTGTTCGAGCCAGACGCTGCTGTGCCGCCGCCGCCGCCGCTGCCGCCATAGGCGCCGCCCGGTCCGGCATATCCGGCTCCCGCCGCGCCCCCACCGCCGCCATAGCCCCCGCCGGATCCGCCCGAGGCGTAGCCGTTCCCGCCCCCGCCGGCGACGCCGCCGCCGTGGTCGTAGGCCGCCGCCGAGCTGCCCCCGCCGGCGCTCGCCCCGCAGCCGACGAGCACGAGGCCGGCGGCCGCGAAAAGCGCGAGCAGCGAAACGGAACGGAAAGCAGGGGGACCGGAAAGCAGGGACATGGAGACCTCCTCGTAGAGCAAGCCCCCCAATCCACAGCAATCGACGTGCCAGCTGCGACGGGGCCCGATCTGTGGGTTTGCAGCCCCCCGCCCTGATCCGGCTGGCACAGGCTGACACAGATGTCAGGCACACGCTGACACGCGCTCGCTAGCCGCTCGATTCTCTTGAATCGAGCGGCTAGACGACCGCGGAGCGGTCGAGGGGGAGGCTCGGCGAAGCCGAGGGGGCGCTGCTGCGCCCCAGACAAACGGTCCTAGTCCCGCGTTGCGCGGCGCAGCCGCGCGTGCGAAGCACCCATCGC
>Ga0114931_10002504_pt1 | contig 23360 bp, 21 predicted proteins | sample 2SBtaG_FD_89579 | JGI IMG/M metagenome (GOLD analysis project Ga0114931, IMG submission 89579) | Deep subsurface microbial communities from Kolumbo volcano to uncover new lineages of life (NeLLi) - 2SBTROV14_V59a metaG | ecosystem: Environmental > Aquatic > Marine > Volcanic | place: Kolumbo... | reverse complement strand
GGCCTTATAGAGAATGGCAAATTCGACAAAAAGAATATTTTCTTTTGTCATTACAGATGTTTCAAAAGCTTACAAGTACAAAAAAAACAAAGGTATTTTCATGTAATTTTATTTTTCAAAAGGAAAATCATTCTTTTTGTAATCTTCAATTTTTATCTAATTTAAAAGCATCCCATCTTTTCTTAAAGAGTTTTATACAGCACTATACCTTATTTTTCAGATCTTTGAATTTGTTTTCTTTGCTTTTTTCCAGATATGCAATTCCTCAGGTAACGGCACCCACACCAACAACTAAAAGTACCCCTTATTTTTTTGATGTGGAAAATACATCAAAAGTTTGGAAGCAATATCCCGTTCGTTCTTCTTTAACGACTTCTCAATTGGCTGCATTAAATGAAAATTTCGTAGGTTTAAATTTCATTTCTTTTTTATATATACAAAACTCCCTTCTTTTTTTTGAAATACGGCTTCTTTTTGAAGAAATGTATTTTCTACGTCTTCGGCTCTTGGGTGAAGTTTCTCAATCTTTATTCATACAAGCCAAAAAACGATCTATCACAATGTCGGAGTTCTTGGATTTTATAAAAGATGGTTTACCATGGCTTCTGCATGCTTTATACAAGTTTGACGCAAATCGTCAAACCAGTTTTTTGACATACTCCAAATATTGGATACGACACAGCATACAAACATCTATAATTAGACGCCGTCACTTAATTAAATCTTCATCAATAATGGGAAAAAATAAAGAGCAAAAGGAGGAATCTTTAATTTTAAATCCCGTTGAGGTCCAAAAAGAGTCTTCAAGTGAACTAGAATCAATTTTTCAAAGAATATCCTCAGGATTAAAAAAAAAAAAATTTGTACAATTTAATAGCATTGAAAATAACATTAATCATTTCGACGAGGAGTCTGGTTCTTTTTTAAGCTTAATTGAAAGTTTACCAATAGATAAAAATCAAACAACGCGCCAAGAAGCAAAAATCGTCGAAAGCACCGAAGATGCCTTTGATGATGTAACGCAAATGAATGCAGCGCAGGTGTTTCTTTTCTTTTTAAAACAAAAAGGGAATGATAAAAATCCAGAAAGACAACGCTATATTGAATCCGGTAAGTTATTTAATTTGAAGTTTCTCCAATTAGAGGAAATTCTTGCGCAAGAAGAATAGTGTACAAAGTTTTCCTTAACGAACTCTTAAACCTATTCTTCCGGAAGAATAGGCCTATAGTTCAACTGGTAGAACATACCACTCATGATGGTACTGTTGTAGGTTCAAGTCCTACTAGGCCTAACCTAAGAAAAATAGAATAACTTTCGAAAAACCCGCATACGACTTTACAAATAGGAATAGATCCAACTTTGTAAAATAAAAAAGAAAAGAAGAGGAAAGAAGCATGGCACTAGACTCATTTGATCAAATTTTAGGCGCAAAATGGAGCCTTAGTCTGACAAAGGATGATAAGCTTGTAAAAGGAAAAATTATCCACCAAAACAAGCATTTCGTAACAGTTGATGTTGGAGGAAAAAAGTCTCTTCAACTACCTAATTCAAAGTACGGAAAACAGATAACAAAATTCTCGTCTCCGAATAAGTCTGTCCTTCTACAGTGTGAACTTATGTCCAAGCCAGAATCTTCCAAATCGTTCAAAATGTATCATCTATTACATGATTCTCCAGCCACAAACCCGAAGGAAATCTTAAAAATCATTGAAAAAAATAAATCGTTTACGAATGGTCTTATCTTAAATGAAGTTAAAGGAGGTTATAGTGTAGGAATTGGGGGAATTGTTGCCTTTTTACCAAAAAGTCAAATCCTTTTTCCTGCATTTTCTTCAACTTCGATGCTATGTGGACTCAAAACACTTCATATTCTAAGTATAGATGAAAAGAATCAAAATATGGTGGTTTCGCGGTTAAAAGCAAATCAGGCGTATTTACGGTTGAAAAAAAACATGAAAAAATGAAGGCAAGAAGTGGAATTGAACCACTATCCTAGGATTTGCAGTCCTGTGCATTACCGTTTATGCTATCCTGCCTTTTTTTTCATCCGGAAAAAGATAAAAAATGAAACCAAAGCTACACACTAAAAAAAATAAACTTTTAGTTATTCTAACCGATGGGTCAACATGTACGTGGGAATTGAGTAGATCAATTTCCGCTCGTGATAAAATTTGGCCTTTATCTTTAGACGTGCATTCACACCCATTTTGGATCAGAAAAGATGATTGGGACTCAAGCATGGAAACAACTAGTTCCCAACGAACTAAATTTTATAAAAAGTACAATTTTTCAAAGGCAAATCAAACTGCAACGAAAACGTAATTAATATTCCACGCAAAGAAAGATATATATATATTATATATATATCAAAAATGATATAATATTTTGTTCTCATCTATTTGAACATCTCAGAACATCTTTAAAAAAAGAAAAAAATTAAGATTTCATCTTAAAGAAGAGGAAACCTGTTAATGCCTCAACTAGACCCTATTTCGTACCTGTCGCAGTTGACATGGTTAATCATCACTTTTGTTAGTTTTTATTTCATTATGGCTCAATATTTAGTGCCTGCAATTAGTACCATCTTTAAAGTACGGAAAAAAAAATTAGAAGCGAGTGGTGGCGGTTTTGAATCATTCCAGGACGAACAAGACACTATTCGAAACCACTCGGAGCAAATGTTAACGCAATCGTTGCAGATATCTAGAACTTCGTGCTTAAAAGCAATGCAAGCTACGGTAGCTTGGCTACAGGAAGTTGTTAAAGACGTAAATCAATCAACATTACTCAATGTTAATAAACATTATCTTCAATCAATTGCTCTGCTACAGCACCAAAAATACTTAATTGAAAGCGCTATTAAAGGAGATCTTTTAAAAAAGTAACCTGGGTTATTTTTGCATAGAATTTACCGACAAACTTTTGACAGGACTACGCATTCGCATTAGGAAAACTATATGAAAAATTTAAATTTTCCCGTACTAACTGGAGTTATTCTGGCACTTGCTGTGTTGACAGGTAGTAGTATTTTGGCGTTTGATGCTGCATTTTTATTAGCGGTTTGCTTTGCCGCCTTTCTTACATATTTTTATTACAATCTTAGTGATAGCATTGTTCAGCCGTTAGAAGAACAGTCAAGCGCAATCCAAAAAGAGTTTGAGCAGTACTATCTTCAGTATGAAAAGATGCTGAACTCTTTAGTTACATACCATCAACGACGAGTTCTTTTGGCTAAGGAGCTTCGTCAAATAGCCGATTTCTCGAAAAAGGAGCTTTCATATTTAGTAGAGAAACGAAGAAAGTCATTTGCACAAGAAATTTCGCATCAAGTCACTCAAAAATTAAGAACATTGGAGCTAAAAGACCAAGAAATTTACAAGGATGTGCAAAACCAAGCAACATCGCATTTTACAGAACAAGTATACTCTTTTTTTCAAAAAGGGGAAGATAGTAATTATTCGAAAGATATTTTCGTTCAAGAAGCGATTAATAGTATTAAGCAAATCGCTCAAAAAACACCCGAGAACTATCCAATAAGCAAATCAACAGAAGACAAGCTAAAAACGTGTTTAATGATGAACAGTGCTTCGAATATCCCACTATCATATTTAATTATGCAATCTGCAAAAAACGAAGAATAAGCCAATTTTTGGTTATGGGTGCATAGCTTAGCCGGTAGAGCATCTGGCTTTTAACCAGAGGGTCTTGGGTTCAAATCCCAATGCACTCATGATCCAATTTAAAAGATGATGATTCGTAAGTACGGTATAACTCTTTGAATAAGAATGAAACAATAGAGTTTTATCCTGGCTCAGAATGAACGCTAGTGGTATGCTTCATACATGCAAGTCGAACGAAAATTTTAAAATTTTAGTGGCGTACGGGTGAGTAACACGTAGGAATCTACCCAATAGTTCGGAATACCTATATAGCTCTTGCTAGAAATGAATTTTTTTCATGTAGTAATACCGAATAATATATTGGATTGATAATCTAATAAAAAGATTAATCGCTATTGGATGAGCCTGCGTAGGATTAGGTTGTTGGTAGAGTAAAAGCCTACCAAGCCGATGATCCTTAGCTGGTCTGAGAGGATGATCAGCCACACTGGGACTGAGACACGGCCCAGACTTTGAAGGAAGTCAGCAGTAGGGAATCTTGGACAATGGGCGAAAGCCTGATCCAGCAATACCATGTGAGTGAAGAAGGCTATTTAGGCCGTAAAGCTCTTTCATCGAGGAAGATTATGACGTTACTCGAAGAAGAAGCCCCGGCTAATCCTGTGCCAGCAGCCGCGGTAAGACAGGAGGGGCTAGTGTTATTCGGAATGACTGGGCGTAAAGGGTGCGTAGGCGGTAAATTAAGTTGAAGGTGAAATCCCAAGGCTCAACCTTGGAAGGGCGTTCAAAACTAGTTTACTAGAGTATGATAGAGGACAGTGGAATTTCTAGTGTAGAGATAAAATTCGCAAAGATTAGAAGGAACACCAGTGGCGAAGGCGACTGTCTGGGTCAATACTGACGCTGAGGCACGAAAGCATGGGGAGCAAACGGGATTAGATACCCCGGTAGTCCATGCTGTAAACGATGAGTGTTAAATGTTGGAAGAAGAACTTTCAGTATTAAAGCTAACGCGAGAAACACTCCGCCTGGGGAGTATAGCCGCAAGGCTGAAACTTAAAGGAATTGACGGGGGTCCGCACAAGCGGTGGAGCATGTGGTTTAATTCGAAACAACGCGCAGAACCTTACCAGCCCTTGACATATAAAGAACAATTATCGAGAGATAATTTATGAACACTTTATACAGGTGTTGCATGGCTGTCGTCAGCTCGTGTCGTGAGATGTTTGGTTAAGTCCTATAACGAGCGCAACCCTCATCTTTAGTTGCTAGTTTCAAGAAAGGCTTTAATAAAATAAAGCTTTCTTGTTCGCACTCTAAAGAAACTGCTAGTGAGAAACTGGAGGAAGGTGGGGATGACGTCAAGTCCTCATGGCCCTTATGGGCTGGGCTACACACGTGCTACAATGGTGATGACAATGGGAAGCAAAGATGTGAATCTGAGCGAATCCTTAAACATCATCCTAGTTCAGATTGTTCTCTGCAACTCGAGAACATGAAGCTGGAATCGCTAGTAATCGTAGATCAGCTTGCTGCGGTGAATCTGTTCCCGGACCTTGTACACACCGCCCGTCAGACCCTGGGAATTGGCTTTGCTTGAAATGTACTGATTAACTTTGGACTTGAACTTTGTTCACTTCAGAGAGATCGTGCATAATAGCAAGGTTAATGACTGAGGTTAAGTCGTAACAAGGTAGCCGTAGGGGAACCTGCGGCTGAATTACATCCTTTTCTAAAAAAAACGTACAAACAAATACAAATCAAAACTGAAAGGAACTCCAAAGTTCAAGGAAAACAATCATCATCTTTTTCAAAAAACAAAGATCCATCCATATTTTTATATTAAAAATGCATTATATAAAGAATATGAGGTCATAATTTGAAGAATTATTTCCAAATAATTCTGTTATTCGGTCTTTAAAAGAAGATTTCATAAAGAAGAAGGGACGAACACCATGTCTTCAACTCAATCAATCCAACGACATCCTTATCATTTAGTAGATCCTAGTCCATGGCCACTGTTCGCTTCGATTGGAGCATTAACAACTACTGTGGGGGGTGTATTATACATGCATTCTTATTTTGCAGGAGGGTATGTTCTTACATTAGGTTTTTTATTAATTCTTGCTTGCATGTACGTCTGGTGGCGAGACGTTGTACGGGAAGCCACTTATGAAGGGCATCATACGTCTGTAGTTCAAATCGGTTTACGTTACGGCATGCTGCTTTTTATTGCTTCTGAAGTAATGTTTTTCTTTGCTTTTTTTTGGGCATATTTTCACGCGAGCATTGCTCCTTCTATTGAATTAGGAGCAGTATGGCCTCCAAAAGGCATTGAAGTTTTAAATCCATGGGAAGTACCTCTATTGAACACAGTTATTTTGCTTCTTTCAGGGGCAACCGTAACTTGGTCACATCACGCAATGATTGCGGGTGATCGAAAACAGGCTCTTTTAGGTCTTGCATTAACTATTTTGTTAGCAATTGCATTTACATCTTTGCAGGGGATGGAATATGTGGAATCAAGCTTCAAGATATCTGATGGTGTATACGGGTCTACTTTTTTTATGGCTACCGGATTCCATGGAGCTCACGTTCTAATCGGATCTACTTTCTTATTAGTTTGCCTAGTTCGATTAATTCAATATCATTTTACAAGACATCATCATTTTGGTTTTGAAGCAGCTGCATGGTATTGGCATTTTGTAGATGTAGTGTGGCTATTTTTATTCGTTTCTATTTATTGGTGGGGGTCTGCATAGATGCGGTAAGATCATCAACAATAAATTAAATGAGGCTTTTTTACAAGCCTCTGTAATATAAGCAAATCACTATTTACTTATATCCAAATAAATTACGCATAAGATGAAGTAACGAAAGAGCATTTTGTGGATGCCTAGGCATGGAAGGGCGAAAAAGGACGTAATAGTTGCGAAAAGTCATGGGGAGGACTAACCTTTGATCCATGAATTTCCGATAGGGGAAACCCGCACCACAAGGTTATAAAAAGTAAGCTTATTTTACTTTTTCTGCAAACTCAGCGAACTGAAACATCTCATTAGCTGAAGGAATAGAAATCAAAAGAGATTCCGTTAGTAGTGGCGAGCGAATGCGGAAATTAGGCCGAGCAATTAACTATATAAACTAGAATGGAACATGATCGTTCAGCCACAGAAGGTGAAAGCCCTGTATAGATAAAAAAGTTAAAAGCTATTGAGTAAGGCGATACACGTGAAATTTTGTCTGAAGATAGGGAGACCACTCTCTAAGCCTAAATACCAATCCATGACCGATAGTGAAATAGTACCGTGAGGGAAAGGTGAAAAGAACCCTTAAGAAAGGGAGTGAAATAGAAACTGAAACAGAATGCTTATTAGCAGTCGAAGCAATTATTTTATTGTGACGGCGTACCTTTTGCATCATGGGTCAGCGACTTTGTTTATCCAGCAAGCTTAAGCTGTGTTTAAGTGTAGGCGAAGCGAATGCGAGTCTGAATAGGGCGAAAAAGTTGGATGAATAAGACCCGAAACCGGGTGATCTAGCCATGGGCAGGTTGAAGGATTACTGAGATAATCCGGAGGACCGAACTCACGTCTGTTGAAAAAGGCGGAGATGACTTGTGGTTAGGGGTGAAAGGCCAATCAAACTCGGAAATAGCTGGTTTTCCGCGAAATCTATTGAAGTAGAGCGTTATATGATGTGATTTTTAGGGGTAGAGCACTTGATGAGCTAGGGTGGCCCAAAGCCTTACCAAACTCAACTAAACTACGAATACTAAAAATCTTCAATATAGCAGACACACGATGGGTGATAAGGTCCATTGTGGAAAGGGGAACAGCCCAGATCGTAGGTTAAGGTCCCAAAATGATAGCTCAGTGGTAAAGGAAGTGAAGAAGTCTAGACAACCAGGAGGTGGGCTTGGAAGCAGCCATCCTTTAAAGAAAGCGTAATAGCTCACTGGTATAGTGGCTTTTTTGCGCCGAAAATGTATCGGGGCTCAAGCTATCTACCGAAACCACGAATGAAAATTAAAATTAATTTTCATGGTAGCGGAACGTTCTGTAAGTCAAAGAAGACGAACTGTGAAGTTCGGATCGAGATATCAGAAGTGAGAATGCTGACATAAGTAGCGATAAACAGTGTGAGAAACACTGTCGCCATAAGTCCAAGGGTTTCTGCGCAGGGGTAATCCACGCAGAGTTAGTCGGCCCCTAAGAGAAAGGCGAAAGCCGTACTCGATGGGATAGTCAAATAATATTTTGAAACCCGCTGAAAAGTGACGAAAAAAAACGAATTTTGAAGTTGATAGGTATAGCTACAAAGTTTTATTTTTTCCAGGAAAAAACTTCAGCGTGTGACCGTACCCTAAACCGACACAGGTGGACAAGTTGAATATACGAAGGCGCTTGAGAGAACAATGTTGAAGGAACTCGGCAAAATGACCCCGTAACTTAGGAAGAAGGGGGGCTTTAAGAGATTAAAGTGGCACAAAAGAGGGGGTAGCGACTGTTTATTAAAAACACAGGACTCTGCTAAATCGCAAGATGATGTATAGGGTCTGACACCTGCCCGGTGCTGGAAGGTTAAGAGGAGAAGTAAGTTGCTTGCTTTGAATTGAAGCCCCAGTAAACGGCGGCCGTAACCATAACGGTCCTAAGGTAGCGAAATTCCTTGTCGGGTAAGTTCCGACCTGCACGAATGGTGTAACGACTTCCCCACTGTCTCCAACATTGACTCAGCGAAATTGAATTCTCCGTGCAGATGCGGAGTACCAACGGCTAGACGGAAAGACCCCGTGCACCTTGACTACATCTTTACACTGCTAGAAAAAATAAAATGTGCAGGATAGGTGGGAGCTGATGACGCCTTAGCGCAAGCTAACTGCCGAGGCAACCTTGAAATACCACCCTTTTTGTTTTTTCTAACTAACTATAACTTATAAAATTAAGTTTAGGACCATGTATGGTTGGTAGTTTGACTGGGGCGGTCGCCTCCTAAAGAGTAACGGAGGCGCGCGAAGGTAGGCTCAAGTTGGTCAGAAACCAACTGCAGAGCGCAATGGCATATGCCTGCCTGACTGTGAGACTTACAAGTCGAACAGGAACGATAAGTTGGCCATAGTGATCCGGTGGTCCCGAGTGGAAGGGCCATCGCTCAACGGATAAAAGGTACGCCGGGGATAACAGGCTAATGACTCCTAAGAGATCCTATCGACGGAGTCGTTTGGCACCTCGATGTCGGCTCATCACATCCTGGAGGTGAAGAATCTTCCAAGGGTTCGGCTGTTCGCCGATGAAAGTGGTACGTGAGCTGGGTTTAGAACGTCGTGAGACAGTTCGGTCCCTATCTACCGTTGGCGTTAGAAAATTGAGAGGATCTGACCTTAGTACGAGAGGACCGGGAAAGACATACCTATGGTGTACCAGTTGTCGTGCCTGCGGCATCGCTGGGTAGCTACGTATGGAAAGAATAACCGCTGAAAGCATATAAGCGGGAATTCCACCTCAAGATAAATTTTCTTAAGAGAGCAGTGGTAGACCACCACATATTAAGGTTTCAAACCTTTAGTAAATAGGCTAGGTGTGTTTGATAGCTAACTAGTACTAAACGCTCGAATAACTTTATCTATTGTTTATTTGGATATATGTAAATAGTTATTAATTATAAGAATAGAATAAGTAAAATACCCGGAAAGAAACACTCGAAACCATACCGAACTCGTTATGTGGATCACTCCTTTACTTATTCTATTCTACTTTTAAACCTGTTTCTTACTTACTCACGCACACGTAGCCTTATGTACTTACTTACATCTTCCATTTCGTCCTTGGGGTGCTTTCCCGGGAAGAGGAAGAAGATGCCCCTCTTCTTCCTCTTTTTAAAACGCTTCAATAGCTTCTTCGGCCACTTCAACTTTGTTTGAAACCCAAGCTAAATACTTGTCTACGGAAACAGCTTCGACTGCAATTGGCATATATCCATGATTTACTCCGCAAATCTCGCTACATTGTCCATAGAAAACGCCTTCTCTATCGGCGTATAAATCTACTTGGTTTAATCTTCCGGGAACCGCATCTATTTTGATCCCTAAAGAAGGCACAGCCCAAGAGTGAATAGCGTCTGCAGAAGTAACAACTAACCGAACATGTGTATTAGCAGGAACAACCACTCGCTCATCAACTTCCAATAATCTAAACTGCCCTTCTTCTAAATCTTCTTCCGGTACCATATAACTTTCAAAAGCTAAAGATTCTCCGTCTAATGAATTGTAATCTGAATACTCATACGACCAATACCACTGATGTCCGATCGCTTTAACTGTAATCGCTGGGTCTAATACCTCATCTGCCGCATAAAGAAGCTCAAAGGAAGGAAGTGCAATCGCAAATAAAATTGCAGCAGGAGTTGCTGTCCAAATAGCTTCAATTAAAGCACCATGTGTTACTTTCGAAGGTACTGGATTTTTTGCCGCACCGAAGTTGACAAGTACCCTTGATAACATCCAAGAAACAAAAACAGCTACAAGAATCAAGTAAAAGAAGATTTTATGATGTAAGTCTTGGATTCCGCCAGCTGCAGGAGATGCCGGATCCTGAAAATCTAATTGCCATGCAACAGGAGCATCTGCGTGCACGATTGTCCCTACTGATAGCGTGGCCATAGTAGCTCCAAAAATTAAAATATAGAAAATTATGTTATTCATGTTTATGATTTCCTTTTGTTTAAATTAAAAATTAAGTTAGACCAGAAGCTACTCCTCCCCAGGTTGGATTTGAACCAACGACCTAATGGTTAACAGCCATACGCTCTACCCCTGAGCTACTGGAGAAGAGTAAAGATTAGAACTAAAGTCTGTAGTCTAATTTTAATTTTAAGATCGTAAAACTATAGGCTCTTCTAAGTCACGAGCGATTTGACGATAGATTTTTTGCTTTTTCGCATCTGGTCTATGGTGCAAGGTTAAAACAATGGCTCCTATCATTGAAACGAGAAGTACCATACTCGCTACTAAAAAAAGATAAAAATAATGCGTATAAATAACTTCTCCAATCGCTTCAATATTAGTGATGTTTTCAATTTCGGAATACCAATTGATTAATTGTGGAGAAGCATCATAGTTTGGTGCCGGCTTTAAATTTTGATTTAGCACTAAGAATACTTCTATCAAAAAGATAAAACCAATGAGACTCCCAATAGGAAGATACCTAACTACATTTTCTTGTAGCTCAACCAATTTGATGTTCAGCATCATAACAACGAATAGGAACAAAATAGCGATTGCTCCTACATATACGACTAAAAACATCATTGCTAAAAACTCTACTTCCAATAAAATCAGAAGGCCTGCGACATTACAAAAAACTAAGATAAGAGATAAGATGGAGTGAATAGGGTTTTTAGAACTAATTACCATTAGCCCGCAAAAAACAGAAACACTCGAAAAAAAATAAAATAAGAAATCTTCTAGGTGCATCGTTACATTTACTTTCTTATATGAATTTACATTCTGCCTATGTGGATATCCGAAAGAGCTTACCTGTATAGCGAATCCGCTGCAATATTTGCGGCTATTTCAGTTTCCCACCTATCGCCATTTTCAAGCAACTTTTCTTTGTTGTAGAGGAGTTCTTCATGAGTCTCGGTTGCAAATTCAAAATTAGGACCCTCTACAATTGCATCAACAGGACAGGCCTCTTGGCAAAATCCACAATATATACATTTTGTCATATCTATATCATATCGTGTTGTCCTCCGACTTCCATCTTGTCTCGGCTCAGCTTCTATTGTAATGGCTTGAGCAGGGCAAATTGCTTCGCATAACTTACAAGCAATGCAACGTTCCTCTCCAGTAGGGTATCTTCGCAGTGCATGTTCCCCTCTAAACCTCGGGCTTAAAACTCCTTTTTCAAATGGATAATTCAATGTCACTTTTTGCTTAAAAAAGTATTGGAGCGTCAGAGATAATCCTCGGATGAACTCTGTTAAAAAAAAAGTACGTCCAAGCTGATCAACAAAGCCAATAGAACTTTTCATTCCTTTCTCTTTTACCATCTACAATATCAGTTTCCATTTTTCGCGTCCGACAAAAGAAAACAGCCGTTTCTTAGCTGCGTTCTCTGCCGTGATTATTTAAATCATCGTCTTGATTTCAAATATAACATTGCTATTTTGTATATTTGATAACAGGTAATTCCTCAAATGTGTGGAATGGAGGAGGAGATGATACTACCCATTCAAGCGTTGGAGCTTGCGCGCCCCCTTTCGGATCTGCAAATTCCCATGGGTTTGCCGGTGCGATGACTCGAGCAGAAAATGCTTCATAAACCATATAGAAAAAAACTAATAATCCGATAAATGAAATAGCGGATCCTAGCGAAGCAACTGCATTCCACCCTGCAAACGCATCTGGATAATCCGGTATTCGTCGAGGCATGCCGGAAAGACCTAAGAAGTGCATTGGGAAAAATGTTAAGTTAACACCTACAAAGATAACCCAGAACGTTATTTGACCCAATGTTTCGTTATACATGTACCCTGTTAGTTTAGGGAACCAAAAGAATAGCCCGGATAACATCCCAAATACTGCTCCCATAGATAGCACGTAATGGAAGTGACCTACAACATAATAAGTATCATGCATTGCAATGTCTAAAACACCGTTTGATAATACCACTCCTGTTAACCCTCCAATCGTGAAAAGTACAATAAATCCAGATGCAAAGAGCATCGGTGTTTTCATATGAATTGATCCTCCCCACATTGTTGAGATCCAACTAAAGATCTTAATCCCCGTAGGAATTGCAATAACCATTGTGGCCGCTGTGAAATAAGCTCTTGTATCCACATCCATGCCTACTGTATACATATGGTGAGCCCATACGATAAAACCTAAAATCCCAATTGATCCCATTGCAAACACCATTCCTAAATAACCAAAAATAGGTTTTCTTGCGAATGTTGAAACTACATGACTAATGATACCAAATGCTGGAACTACAAGAATATAAACCTCAGGGTGACCAAAGAACCAGAAGAGGTGTTGGTATAGAATTGGGTCTCCCCCACCCGCAGGATCAAAAAAAGTAGTATTGAAGTTACGGTCTGTCAAGAGCATTGTAACTGCTCCCGCAAGAACAGGCAGTGAAAACAATAGTAAAAACGCTGTAATTAAAATTGCCCAAACAAATAAAGGCATTTTTAGCATAGTCATCCCAGGAGCTCTCATGTTAAAGATCGTGGTAATGAAGTTAATTGCTCCAAGCAAAGAAGATATACCAGCAAGGTGTAAGCTAAATATCCCTAGATCTACAGCTGCCCCTGAGTGAGCCTGAATGCTTGCTAATGGCGGGTAAACAGTCCATCCAGTACCAACACCCATTTCAACCATAGAAGATCCTAAAAGAAGAATTAATGCCGGAGGAAGAAGCCAAAAACTAATGTTATTCAATCTAGGGAATGCCATATCTGGAGCTCCTATCAGAATAGGAACAAGCCAATTTCCAAAGCCCCCTACGAGTACGGGCATCACCATAAAGAAGATCATGATAAACGCATGTGCAGTTATTACCACGTTGTATAATTGGTGATTTGAATGCATAATCGATCCGCCTGGAAGCGTTAGCTCTAATCGAATTAACACAGAGAGCATTGTACCGATTAATCCAGAAAATGCTCCGAAAATAATGTACAACGTACCAATGTCCTTGTGGTTTGTTGAACCAAGCCATCTAGATGATTTTGTTAATGTCATATTTTTTAATTTCCCATGTTCCTTTGTACTTGAGAAGGAAGGAGAAGGTTACGTTTAAACCTTTCAATTATCTCCTCTACTATAAATACAAAATATTTTACTTTCTTTACGAAATATCTAATTCAATTTTTAAGAAAATTTCTTCCTATGGATTGCTTTGGAAAGTTCAATCAAGTTTTTCAGGAAGAAACATATAATATATATTATATATTATATACTTAAAAGAAGATTGAAGTTTTTTACGGATAATCTTTAATTTTTAAGACTCTTGAAAATTGGAATTAGAATTAATTCCTTTGCTTTCCAGTACGAGTAAAGCAAGCGAAAGGAAAGAAACAGGCTCCGATACGGATAATTCTGCCAGCATTTTTCGATTTAACATTATATTTTCTTTGCGTAACCCCCACATCAGCTGCGAATACGTAAGGCCATGCTCCCTTGCAGCTGCGTTTATTCGCTGAATCCAAATAGATCTATGTAAGCTCGGCCTTTTTCGTCGATGTTCTGTGGCATATTGCCATCCTTTTTCAATCCTTTGAATTGACATACGTCGGATTCCTTTCGATATACCAAAGAAACCCTTTGATTTGGAAGGACGATATGCGACTTTTTTTCTGTTGGTTGTAACTCGTATCATTTTCTATCTTCTCTTTTACTAGTTAAAAAAAACTAAAACTACTCTTTTTCAATCAGAATCAGTTATATGGGAGCAGTCGACGAACCATAGGTTCATCCGATTTAACAACTCGAATTTGGTTTTTTAACCCTCGTTTAACACTTGAAGATCTTTTTCGAAGCAAGTGAGTTCTATTGGCACACGGACGACGAATCTCCAAACTCTTAAAGACGGCAAATCTTTTTTGTGCTGCTTTTTTTGTTTTTAATTTACTCATGTATGAATTCTTTACTTTTTCTTCCAAAATATTTTAAATTTTTATAAAAAGGTCTATATGAAACATGTCTAAAACAAATCGACCAATTTCGCCACACTTAACAATATATAAACCACAACTGACAGCCGTCCTATCTATCTTTCATAGAATTACGGGGATCCTTTTATCGGTAGTTGCATATCTTTTTTTAGTTTCTAACCAAATTTTTGATTTACATTTGAACACTTACTCTATATATAATATAGCTCATTTTTTAAATCTATCGTCTCATTGGTTTTTATTAGGTATGTCTTTTATAGTGCTACTTTCAATATACTATCACCTGTTTAACGGAATACGTCATTTAATGTGGGATTCTGCCAGGGGCTTAGAAGTTACAAATGTATACATGTCGGGCTATCTTGTGGTTTCTGCTTCATTCTTGGCTACTCTTTTAACTTGGCTTATATTTTTTTAGAAAAAAGAAAAGGACTTAATAATGTCTCAAAAAGAATCTTTTTACTGGTGGTCTCAGCGAGTCTTTTCTGCCGTTCTTATCCCTTTGACTCTTTGGTTTTTAGCCATAGCAGGAATCTCACTACAGGACTCAAGTCTCGTAACGATTTCCATAATATTGTCTTTAATTAAAAACGGACATGTTTATTTAATATTATTCTTTGGCTTCCTTCTGTCAACCCACATCCGCCTAGGGTTAGAAGAAGCAATAGAAGATTATGTACATGATCCGAAAATGAAACTAATTTGTTCGACTTCCTTAAGGATTTTAGCAATTAAAATGATACATGATCTTTACTTATGGTCGCTTCACTCCTATATGGTATAAAGATCCATCCAACATTCATAATATTAAAGATTCTAAGTAAAAAATAAAGAAAAAAGGATTTATTGTATGATTCTAACAGATACGTTCAAAAAACCTCAAATAAAGCAATTTAAAATTTATAGATGGGATCCAGAAAAAAACGAAAAGCCTTATTTACAGAATTACAAATTGGATTTAAACGCTTGTGGTCCAATGATTCTAGATGCATTAATTAAAATTAAAAACGAGCAAGATACTACCCTTACATTCCGACGGTCATGTAGAGAAGGAATTTGTGGAAGTTGCTCTATGAATATTGACGGAGAAAATACACTTGCTTGTCTAAAAGCAATACCTGTAACGGACTCTTCGCCTGTTGTTATTTACCCTCTACCCCATATGTATGTACTAAAAGATCTTGTGCCTGATATGACTCACTTCTATGCGCAACATAAATCAATACAGCCGTGGTTAAGGAAAAAATCACAGGCAAATCATCAGAATGAAAACCTTCAATCTGTTGAAGAACGAAGTCGTTTGGATGGGTTGTATGAATGCGTACTGTGTGCTTGTTGTTCAACAAGCTGCCCGAGCTACTGGTGGAATAGTGAAAAGTACTTAGGACCTGCCATTTTGCTTCAAGCTTATAGGTGGATCGCAGATAGTCGGGACGAATACACAAAAGAACGCCTGCAACAACTCGATGATCCTTTTAAATTGTATAGATGCCATACAATTATGAATTGTGCTAAAACTTGTCCAAAACATTTAAACCCAGGTAAAGCAATTGCAATGATTAAAAAAAAGGTATCACCCCTTGCTTAAACAAGAACGCGCTTCAAATTTAAATTGCTTTCATTTTTAAAATGGTTTGAAAAATAGAAAAAAAAGTAAAAAGAAAAGGTCACAATTCAAAAATGACAGTTGATTTAGTTAGTTACTTAGGTGTTGCTATTGTCTTATTTTTACTAGGTATCTCTGGAATCTTCTTAAACCGAAAAAATGTTATCGTTATGTTGATGTCCATTGAGTTAATGCTTTTAGCGGTCAACTTAAATTTCATTGTCTTCTCTGTCTATTTAGATGACCTTTTAGGGCAAATGTTCGCACTATTTGTATTAACAGTTGCAGCAGCAGAATCTGCAATTGGATTAGCTATTTTGGTAGTATATTACCGAGTAAGAGGGACGATTGCTGTAGAGTTTGTAAATTTAATGAAAGGCTAATGTTGAAAGAGTCCTTTAATTAAAGGACTCTTTCAACAGATCCTCAAAAAAGAAAAGGCGAAATTATATGTATCTTACTTTAGTATTCTTACCGCTAATTGGTGCATTCTCTGCGGGATTTTTTGGAAGATTTGTAGGTTATAAAGGCGCTCAAATCATTACGACTGCCTGTACCGGACTTGCATCCTTCTTATCATTCCTTGTGTTTTATGAGGTCGCTTTATGCGAAAGTCCATGCTATGTGGTGCTCTTTCCTTGGATTGAATCGGAGCTCTTTCACGCATCCTGGGGCTTTTTATTTGATACATTAACTGCGGTTATGCTAATTGTCGTTACCTTCATCTCAACAATGGTTCACTTGTACTCTATTGGATACATGGAACAAGACCCACATATGCCTCGGTTCATGTCATACTTATCCTTATTCACATTTTTTATGCTGATGCTGATCACAGGAGATAATTTCCTTCAAATGTTCTTAGGATGGGAAGGCGTTGGACTTTCATCTTATTTATTAATTAATTTTTGGTTTACTCGAATACAAGCAAACAAGGCCGCAATTAAAGCAATGGTCGTAAATCGTGTAGGTGACTTCGGATTAGCCCTTGGAATCATGGCTATTTTTGGCTTATTTCAAGCAGTTGATTTTGCAACGGTTTTTTCGACAGCGTCTTTTTTTGCTAGCGCTCATTTTCTTTTTTTAAATCAAGAATTCAACGCCTTAACAGTCATTTGCCTTTTACTCTTTATAGGAGCCGTTGGGAAGTCCGCGCAAATTGGATTGCATACATGGTTACCTGATGCAATGGAAGGTCCAACGCCCGTATCCGCGTTGATTCACGCTGCAACAATGGTAACTGCGGGTGTTTTTATGATTATTAGATGCTCTCCTTTATTCGAATGGGCCCCAGATGCGTTACTAGTCGTTACTTTTGCCGGAGCATTAACTGCTTTTTTTGCTGCGACAACGGGCGTTCTACAAAATGACTTGAAGCGAGTAATCGCATATTCTACATGCAGTCAGCTAGGCTACATGGTTTTTGCTTGCGGTATTTCCAACTACCAAGCAAGTATTTTTCATTTAGCAAATCATGCGTTCTTTAAAGCATTACTTTTTTTAAGTGCTGGTTGTGTAATCCATGCTTTAGCCGACGAACAAGATATGCGTAGAATGGGAGGCCTGGTAACAGTTCTACCTTTCACGTATACTATGATGCTAATAGGGTCACTTTCGTTAATGGGAATTCCGTTTTTAACGGGCTTTTATTCAAAAGATGTCATTTTAGAGCTTGCATTTGCTAAGTTCACATTGGAAGGAAGCTTTGCTCATTGGCTTGGAAGTATTTCTGCATTTTTCACATCTTTCTATTCATTTAGACTAATATACTTAACGTTTTTGGCAAATACAAACGCCTATAAATATCATTTTGAACAAGCACACGAAGCTCCATTTATCATGGCTCTCCCGTTAATGATTTTAGCAATTGGAAGTATTTTTATTGGATATTTGACAAAAGATATGTTTATTGGCTTAGGGTCTCATTTTTGGGGAAATTCTTTATTCATCCTACCGCAACATGCGACAATATTAGATTCCGAATTTTTACCAATTTGGATCAAATGGATCCCCACTTTTTGTAGTATCGGAGGAGCGCTACTTGCCTTTATAGGATATCACGGGTATGCGAAAGGCTTTGTTCAATGGAAAGAAGCCGCTTTAGGTAGAAAAGTTTTTATTTTTCTAAACAAAAAGTGGTATTTTGACGTTATTTACAACGAATGGGTTGTGAAGCCTCTAATCTCGGTTGGGTACCATGTAACTGCAAAAACAATGGACCGAGGGATCCTTGAAATATTAGGACCATATGGATTAGCAACAACAATTAGTAGACTCGCAAGAGAATTTAGCTCTTTTCAGTCCGGTTATATCTACCATTATGCCTTTGTAATGCTTCTAGGATTAGTCTTCTTTATTTCTTTTGTAGCCCTTTGGGATCTTTTCTCTTTCTGGGTTGTCAATAGCTTAACAATAGTCTCAATTTTAAGTATTTTTATATATAACTATTATTCTTCAAAAGAAATAGAAACCGCTTAGATCCTCTTTAGAAATTTCTAGAAGTTTCTCGTCGCTACGCTTAAAAAAGTGTTTTACTGATATAGAAAAGTACAGTAGTAATGTTCCATTCATACCTACTACTAACCATTACTGTAGTCCCACTCTTAGGAGCAATTGTATTGTATTTTATACCTAGGGACCAAGAAAACACAATACGTCAAATTTCTTTAAATGTGTCGCTTCTTACATTTATTATATCTTTGTGGATATGGGTCGTTTTTGACCAGTGAACTCCTTAATTTCAACTCATAGAACAGTATACTTGGTTACCTTCACTAAACATACATTATACCATTGGAATTGATGGGATTTCTCTATTTTTTGTCCTTTTAACTACTTTTTTGACACCTATTTGTATTTTGGTTGGATGGGAAAGTATTCAAGTTAAACTAAAAGAATATATGGTCGCATTTCTAATACTCGAGGCACTTGTTATTCAAGTGTTTTGCGTAATGGATCTTTTGTTGTTTTATATCTTCTTTGAAGGAGTTCTAATACCAATGTTTTTAATTATTGGTATTTTTGGGTCGAGAGAACGTAAAATTCATGCCGCATATCAGTTCTTTCTATATACCTTGCTTGGGTCTGTTTTTATGCTATTAGCAATTATTGTCATTTATTTTGAAGTTGGAACAACAGATCTATCTGTCCTTCTTACAACTTCATTTAGTCCGGAGAAGCAAAAAATACTTTGGATTGCTTTTTTTGCATCCTTTGCGGTCAAAATACCAATGGTACCAGTTCATATTTGGCTACCAGAAGCTCACGTAGAGGCTCCTACGGCTGGATCTGTAATTCTTGCAGGAATTTTGCTAAAATTAGGAGGGTATGGTTTTTTAAGATTCTCAATTCCAATGTTTCCAGATGCAACAGTTTATTTCACACCTCTTGTATACACAATGAGCGTAATTGCAGTAATATATACATCTTTAACAACATTGCGTCAAATTGATTTAAAGAAAATAATAGCATACTCTTCAGTTGCACATATGGGCTTTGTAACATTAGGCCTTTTCTCATTAAACGTACAAGGAATAGAAGGTGCTATTTTATTAATGTTAAGTCATGGGTTAGTCGCAAGCGCTCTCTTTTTATGTGTCGGAGTTTTATATGACAGGCACCACACTAGACTTATTAAATATTATGGAGGAGTTGCGCAAACTATGCCTATTTTTGCAAGCCTATTTTTATTCTTCATACTTGGAAACTTGAGCCTTCCAGGAACAAGCAGTTTCATCGGCGAGTTTTTGGTCTTAACAGGCATTTTTCAAAGTAATACAACCATTACGTTCTTAGCGAGTACTGGAATTATATTGGGAGCGGCCTACTCCATTTGGCTATATAATAGAGTTGCTTTTGGACCATTGACAACAGAATATATTCAGATTTATACGGATATTACAAGAAGAGAGCTATATATTTTTTCTCCTTTTGTTTTTCTTATTTTATTAATGGGTATTTATCCTGAAATTTTTTTAAATCCAATGCATTCATCTGTGACACATTTAATAGAATCGATCCAAGCTTAAAATATCTAAAGACATAGAGGGTTCATGACTTATGAATTTTACTCAACTTTTTGAAAACGATATTCTTTCCATCTTTCCAGAAACATTTTTAAGTATTGCAATACTTGCATTACTTGTTTTTGGAGTGATTTACACCAAACAAAGTAAAACTGAGAACAATCATGCGAATAGTCTTTCACTTATGAATACCGTTGCATGGTTGTGTATTTTATCCATTTTTTTAACTATTCTGCTTTTAATCAATCAACCGTTCGCTAATATTACGTTCCTTCAAAACCTATTAGTTAAAGATTCCTTAACACTTTTTGTTAAAATTACAATGTTGTTAAGTTGTGTAGGATGTTTTTTAATTTCTTTTAACTATCTAAAAGAAGAAAAAATTGACTCGTTTGAATATAACGTTCTTATCCTACTCGCTACATTAGGAATGATGTTACTCGTATCATCATATGACTTGATATCAATGTACTTAGCAATTGAATTACAAAGCTTATCTCTATATGTCCTAGCCGCCTTTCAAAGAAACACGGAACAATCGACAGAAGCTGGGCTTAAATACTTCTTGTTAGGCGCATTTTCGTCTGGTATTTTACTTTTCGGATGCTCTTTGATCTATGGATTTACAGGAAGTACTAATTTTGGGGAATTGTTAAAACTTTTGTCAAATGTCTCCGATAAGGGTTTACCTATGAGCGGCATTGCAATTGGGTTAATCTTCATCATAACAGCCCTTCTATTTAAATTAGCCGCAGCTCCGTTTCATATGTGGGCGCCAGACGTATACGAGGGGGCTCCAACATCCGTCACAGCTTTTTTTGTAATCGTTCCAAAAATTGCAGTTATGGGCCTCCTCGCCAGAATATGTCTGCAAATTTTTGCCGAATTTTCCGCAGAGTGGCAGGACATTTTAATTTTTTCTGCAGCCCTTTCTATGTTAATTGGTTCAATCACGGGTCTGTATCAGAATCGAATCAAAAGGCTGCTTGCTTATAGTGCCATTGGCCATGTTGGATATATCTTAATTGGTTTAGTCACAGGTTCTCTTTTAGGCCTTCAAGCTCTTTTGGTATACCTTGTAATATACATTATTATGAGTCTCAATATGTTTGGTATCATTCTAGCTTTAAGAAAAACAAAGCACCCTTCGGGCCAAAGTAAGGCAATTACTTTCCTGAATGATCTTAAGCAATTGGCGTACCATCAGCCACTAACAGCCGTTATGCTCACGTTAAGCTTATTTTCAATGGCGGGAATTCCCCCTCTTGCCGGTTTTTATAGCAAATGGTACATCTTTTCAGCCGCAATCAACGCGCAGCTTTATGCTTTAGCATTACTTGGAGTTCTCACTAGCGTAATAGGGTCTGTTTATTACATTAGAATAATTCGAATTATGTACTTCGATAGGACTATACAAGATAGTCCTAATACAATTCAACCAATTTATCAGCCGATAGCATTTGAATCCTCCTTTCTAATTAGCTTAACTACGTTCCTTTTACTTGTTTTTTCCTTATACCCATCTCCTTTATTTTTAATGACACATAAAGCCGCGCTTGCTCTGTGTTTCTAAACAAAACGAAGACCCGGACCAAAAATGATTCTTCAACTTTATCCAATTTGGGAAAATATCCTTTTGCTGATCTCCCTCATTATTTTCACATTAGGATACCAAATTGCATTTCAAGAAAAAGTACAAAAGATCTTTTATTTCCTTGTTTGGATCTATGTCGGTGATTTTTGCTGGTTGTTTTTAATCCTAACGCAAATTAACGACTATTCTTTGGAAATAAAAGGTCTTTTTTTATTATCAATTACTCTTGTTCTTGGAATTTTTATACCTTTATCGTGGGCTCTTTTAACAATTAAAAGAACAGGTCATACATATAAAGTTAAAACGATTTACGATTTTGCTCAGTTTAGTGTAACAGCTCCGCAATTATCCAAAATATTATCTTTTTTAATTTGGGTTGTCTCTCCAATTCCCCCTTCTCCGGGATTTTTAATGCGATGGATGTGGGCTAATACAGTATTCTCTGCACATCCGTATGTTGGTATCTTAAGTTTTTGGACCTCTGTCTTAGCGGCAATTCCTTGTTTTAGGATTTTGTCACAGATTTGGCTGAATGAAACATTAATGCTCAACCCTAAAGGGCCAAGATGGTTTTTTGATAAAAACATCGAAAAGATTCAATTCTTTTTACTTTACGTTAGTACTTTCTTAGGAGGAATACTGTGCTTACAACCTTCTTTAGTTTGGTTTTTAAGCGATCTTTCATAAGGCAGAAAAGAAGCACTTTTAAAATGAAAAAAAAGCAAAAAAAAGGTGACGTGTTGGCAATACAAGATCTATTTTTGGCTGGAGTTCATTTAGGACATGATCGTCAAGATTGGAATCCCAAAATGTTACCATATATACATTCAACACAAAATGGACAACACGTTCTTGACCTAGAAAAGACGTTGCCCCTCTTAAGAAGAGCAACGAACTTCTTGACAAAAGTTTCGGAACAAAATGAAAACATTGTATTTGTGGGTACAAAGAATTCAGAAATAGCTCAAATTACAAAAATAACTGCAAAAATAACAAATCAATCATATATTGCAACTCGTTGGGTACACGGCATGCTTTCAAACTGGGAAGCGGTTTCCAATTCAATACATGAACTCAATGAGTTCGAAAAGAGATTATCCTATCTTCAAGATACCTGGCCCGAACGAAAGAAAAAAGGGAAAAATCCTTCTATTTCCGAAGTTCTTTCTTCTTCCTTTTCACCTTCTGTTCGACGCAGATATAAGAGGCTAAAGTATCTATTTGACGGGGTACGTAATCTAAAGAATCTTCCTTCCGTCATTGTTATTTTGGATGATTTGAACCATCATAAATTGATCATTGATGAAGCAAGACGAAAGCATATTGCAATCATAGGAATCGTAGACTCGAATAGTAACCCAGATGACATTCATTTTCCAATTCCGGGAAATGATGACTCCTTAAAGTCAGTACATCTTTACGCAAAGCAGCTAAGCAAAGCTTGTATTGAAGGCGAATTGAACCGAATTTGTTAAATGGCTGCTCTTCTTTCGCTTTTGCAAAGATAAAGATGCGGTAAGCTCGAACAGAGCTCGAATATCGCATAGAAAAAAAAGAGGAACGATGGACCTGGAGGCAGTTTCCAGCATCTCCAATCCAAAGGGGATGTATTAGATTCGACATCGTTTTATAAATAGGAGAGATGGCTGAGTAGGTCGAAGGCGAAGGTTTGCTAAACCTTTGGTCGTTCAACGCGATCCGCGGGTTCGAATCCCGTTCTCTCCTATCATTTTATTACAAGAAACAAATGCAAGTTTTCTAAAAGGGGGCGTAGCTCAGTTGGTAGAGCAATTGTTTTGCATACAATAGGTCATCGGTTCGAATCCGATCG
>Ga0114931_10002503_pt1 | contig 23364 bp, 20 predicted proteins | sample 2SBtaG_FD_89579 | JGI IMG/M metagenome (GOLD analysis project Ga0114931, IMG submission 89579) | Deep subsurface microbial communities from Kolumbo volcano to uncover new lineages of life (NeLLi) - 2SBTROV14_V59a metaG | ecosystem: Environmental > Aquatic > Marine > Volcanic | place: Kolumbo... | reverse complement strand
TTCAGATAGTAAATTATTTTGACCTGATAAGGTTAATTTTTGGAATATCTCTTTTACTTCTCTTTGTGTTATCATATCGCAAATATACATATATTAGCTGATATAACTAGAACTTAACTCTTTTATTGAATCCCAGCCTTTGGTATCATCCAGTTTAGAGTCATCAGAAGATAGTCCGATGTTTATTATTTATCCTAATCCTGCCCACGATGAATTTACACTCGTTTCTCCTGCCGAACTTGAGAATACTTTTTACAATTTGATAATTTATAATTCATTGGGGCAGCAAGTACATCAGGAAAAGATAAGTCCATCTTCGGGAAATATTCAAATTTTATCTTCAACTTTTCCTGCCGGAATATATAATGTTGTTTTAAAAAGTAACTTAACAAGTTTTTCGCAAAAACTAATAATTATAAACTGAAAGTTATGAAAACAAAATCAATCCCGTCCTAAATAAATTTCTGCTAAAATTTATTTAGGGCGGGATTGAGTACGAATAAGTATAATATTGTACTTATTCGCTTTGTTAGCCACCATTTGAAAAATGACAGTAAACGAATTATACGACAAGGTTCATTCAGACGAGTCTACAAAGGACTCTAACTCATTTATTGACATTTATGAATCCAATAAAGAGCTAATTGACAACCAAACAATTAATGATGATCAAGACTTACACAACAAGATTATGAGATTAACGGCTGACTATCGGATTAATTATTTTAATATCTAAAAGTGGTAAAGTTGAAAAAATCATATCTTTAAAATTTGTCGAAAGTATTTAAACCTACCTGATAAAATGAAAATGGCTACTATAAAAATAAATATCATTACTCTTATCCTATTTATTGGATTTGGACAAACATTCGCTCAAAACACACCGTATTTCCCTCCTGTTTCAGGGAATAGCTGGGATACATTACCTCCAGATAGCCTTAATTGGTGTCAACCTAAAATTGATTCGTTGTACACTTTTTTAGATAGTATTGACACCAAATCTTTTATTGTTTTAAAAGATGGAAAAATCGTATTGGAAAAATATTTCAACACTTATACTATAGATAGTACTTTTTCTTGGTATTCTGCTGCCAAAAGCTTTAGAGCAGTATTAGTTGGTAAAGCACAAGAAGAAGGTTTCTTTGATATTAATGACACTACTTCAAATTATTTAGGCTCTGGATGGTCTAGCCTCAGCCAAGCCCAGGAAGATTCTATTTTAATTAAGCATCAAATCTCCATGACAACAGGATTGGATGAAACTAATTTTTTATGTGTTGTTCCATCTTGTTTGAATTATGTTGCCCCAGCAGGAAGCCGATGGGCTTATCATAATGGACCATATAGCTTAACTAAAAACATACTTGAAACAACTACTGGAATGACGAATAATGCTTACAGTAATTTATTAGAAAATCAGATTGGAATGAATGGATTTTGGCTTTCATTTCTTGGAAATAGTTCCTATTATAGTACTGGAAGAGACATGGCTCGATTTGGGCTTTTAGTATCGAACAATTGTATTTGGAATAACGATACTATCATTAAAGATACAGCCTATTTAAATCAAATGCTTACCTCCTCTCAATCGTTAAATCCAGCATACGGGTATTTATGGTGGTTAAACGGTCAGTCACATTACATAAGCCCATCTTCTCCAATCATAATTCCCGGGTCAATTTCTCCTGATGCTCCATCAGATATTTACGTTGCAGCTGGATCTTATGGACAATTTATTAGTATATCCAATAGTACAGGCTTAATTATGGTTAGACAAGGATTATCTGATACAGGCAATTATACCGAATTTGGTATGCACAATGAAATATGGAAAAAAATTATGAAACTTAGCTGTCCTCCTCTTTCTGTGACTTCTAATAACAAAGAACAAAGCATTAAATTCTATCCTAATCCAGCAAATAATTTATTGCACTTTGATATGAAAAATAGATCCAAAACAGATATTACCATCTATGATTCTTATGGGCGAATAATACTTACACGTACTATTGAAAACCAAACACAACTGGATATCTCTTATTTAACCCCAGGAATGTACTTTATAAAAATAGCTGACTTAGCAACTATGACCCGTTTCATAAAATACTAGGCATAATTTTCCTTAGCATCTTTAACAATAGTTTTCTACCCGTAAGCTAGTTTTAAATTTTTAACTCCCAAAACTTTGTACCTTTACGTCTTTCAAACACCATGAATCAAATCAAGACAGATTTTTTAGTAATAGGTTCAGGCATTGCCGGGTTAAGTTATGCTTATAAAGTGGCTGATTATTTTCATCAAAAAGGAGAACAAATAACCGTTACCATTATTACCAAAACTCATGAAGGAGAAAGTAATACCAAATATGCTCAAGGAGGTATTGCTGCTGTTACCAAAGGAACAGACTCGTTTGAGAGCCACATTAAAGACACCCTAATTGCTGGCGATGGCTTCTGTGATGAAGAAGTAGTCCGCTTGGTAGTAGAAGAAGCTCCTGAGCGCATACAAGAATTGATTGAACTAGGTACCAACTTTGATAAAACGGAAAGCGGTGATTATGACTTGGCTAAAGAGGGTGGCCATTCCGACCATCGAATACTACACTATAAAGATGTTACGGGCAACGAGATAGCTCGCGCGCTATTAGAAAAAGTAGAAAACCACCCCAACATTAACATACTCAACCACCATTTTGCTATAGACATTATCACCCAACACCACTTAGGCGAAAAAGTGACCCATGCTACACGCGATAAAAAATGTTTTGGGGCTTATGTGCTCAACCGCAAAACAGGTGAAATTAATACGGTGCTATCAAAAATAACTTTATTGGCCACAGGGGGTATTGGTCAGACCTACCTCAGCACCACCAACCCTCCTATTGCAACAGGAGATGGTATTGCCATGGCCTATCGTGCAAAAGCGCAAATCAATAACATGGAGTTTGTGCAGTTTCATCCCACAGCATTGTATAACCCAACAGACAACCCTGCCTTCTTAATTTCTGAAGCCGTAAGAGGTGCTGGAGCCATTTTAAGAGATCATAAAGGCAATGCTTTTATGGTTAACTATGATGAGAGAAAAGACCTGGCATCTAGAGACATTGTAGCAAGAGCTATAGATAGCGAATTGAAGAAATCAGGAAATCATTTTATTTATTTAGATGCCACCTCTATCGGAGAAAAAAAGCTAAAAGAACATTTTCCTAACATTTACGAAAAATGTTTATCCATAGGTTTAGATTTAACGAAAGATTATATTCCTGTAGTTCCTGCAGCCCACTATTTATGTGGTGGAGTTAACGTCAATACACAAGCACAAACCAGTATCCAACAACTCTATGCCTGTGGCGAATGTTCTAATACTGGTTTACATGGAGCCAACCGCTTAGCTTCTAATTCCCTTATTGAAGCTTTAGTATATTCTCATAGGGCTTTTTTAAATGGCATTAAAGAGGCGCAACAAAACAGCTTCCAAGAAAATATTCCTGACTGGAATGATAAAGGAACGGACATTCAAAACGAAGAAATATTAGTATCGAAAGCACGTACAGAGCTGCAAACCATACTAAGTGATTATGTAGGTATTGTTCGTTCAGAAAAACGATTAAACAGAGCCATCTCTCGTTTAAAATTAATTTATGAAGAATCGGAAGAACTATACAACCAATCTAAAATAACAGTAAGCATCTGTGAATTAAGAAACTTAAGAAGCATTGCCTACCTAGTTACCAAAGCCGCTCAGAACAGAAAAGAGAGTGTTGGTTTGCATTACATTGCTGAGTAATCTTTTCGATAGATATTGTCACCCTGAGCTAGTTTATACTGAGTTTATCGAAGTAAAAGGTAAAATACTTTGTTCTCGATACTTAAATTTTTCAAATTTAAACTCGAACGGACAATATTTTTTACCCAAAACATACTAATTAACAATCATTGTTAAAAAACACTTTTTGATATGACATTAATCAGCTTTTTTATGTTGTACAACACATTATCTTTGTAGTATAATTTATTCAATAATGAGTGTTTTATTCATTTTAATCATTGTAAGTCTTCTAGTTGCCAGCGGTTTTTTGTTGGCATTTATTTGGTCTGTAAAAAACGGACAATATGAAGATGGGTATACCCCATCTGTTAGAATGCTTTTTGATGAAGAAACCACTACAAAAGAGAATGAAGTAAAAAATCAACCAAAAATAAAATCATAAAACTTAAACAATGTCAGCACAATTAGAAAAATTCTATTATGACAACAAAATCGTTAAGATGTTTGCCTACGCTACCATGTTATGGGGTGTTGTAGGAATGTTAGTCGGTTTATTAGTTGCATTTCAAATTTACATACCAGCGTTAAACTTTAACTTAGAGTTTACCACTTTTGGTAGAACACGTCCGCTACACACTAATGCGGTAATTTTTGCATTTGTGGGTAATGGTATTTTTACTGGAGTTTATTACTCTTTACAACGTTTGCTAAAAACAAGAATGTGGAGCGATAAACTAAGTGTTATCAATTTTTGGGGATGGCAAATCATTATTGTAGCTGCTGCTATTACCCTATTAGCAGGTTTTACTACCGGTAAGGAATATGCAGAATTAGAATGGCCAATAGATATCGCTATTGCTGGTATTTGGGTAGTATTTGGATGGAACATGTTTGCTACCATCTTAAAAAGAAGAGAGCGACACTTATACGTTGCCATTTGGTTTTACATTGCCACATTTGTTACGGTAGCTGTACTGCACATTGTTAACTCTTTTGAATTGCCTGTAAGCTTTATGAAAAGTTATTCTTGGTATGCAGGTGTACAAGATGCATTAGTACAATGGTGGTATGGACACAATGCGGTAGCATTCTTCTTAACCACTCCTTATTTAGGATTAATGTACTACTTTGTACCTAAAGCAGTTAAGCGTCCTGTATACTCTTATAAATTATCTATTGTTCATTTCTGGGCATTAATATTCTTATACATTTGGGCTGGTCCTCACCACCTGTTGTATACTTCTTTACCTGAATGGGCACAGACTTTAGGAGTTGTTTTCTCTGTAATGTTAATTGCTCCTTCTTGGGGTGGTATGATTAATGGATTATTAACCATGCGTGGTGCTTGGGATAGAGTAAGAGATAGCGCGGTATTAAAATTCTTTGTGGTGGCGATTACTGCTTACGGTATGTCAACCTTCGAAGGACCTATGTTGTCTTTAAAAAATGTAAATGCCATTAGCCACTTTACCGATTGGACGGTGGCTCACGTACACATTGGAGCATTAGGATGGAATGGATTCTTAACCTTTGGTATGATTTACTGGTTAATTCCTAAAATGTTTAACACTAAACTCCATTCTTCAAAGTTAGCTAACGCACACTTTTGGATAGGAACAGTAGGTATTTTATTTTACTCTTTACCATTATACTGGGCAGGGTTTACCCAATACTTAATGTGGCAAGAGTTTACTCCTGACGGATTTTTAGCTTACCCTAACTTCTTAGAAACAGTAACTCAAATTACACCAATGTATGCCATGAGAAGTGTTGGAGGTACATTGTATTTTGTAGGTGCGCTACTATTTGTAGTTAACATTATTAAAACTGTAAAAGCAGGTACATTTACTGCTAACGAAGAAGCTGAAGCACCTGCATTAGAAAGTGAATATAACGCTGGAGTTGGTGAGCACTGGCACAGACCTATTGAAAGAAAACCAATTCGTTTATTAATATTCGCATTGGTAGTTATTTTAATTGGTGGTGCAGTAGAAATGGTGCCTACTTTCTTAGTTGAATCTAACGTGCCAACAATTGAGGCTGTTAAGCCATATACTCCATTAGAGTTGCAAGGAAGAGACATCTACATTAAAGAGGGTTGTTATAATTGCCACTCTCAAATGATTAGACCGTTTAGACACGAAACAGAACGTTATGGCGATTACTCTAAATCAGGAGAGTTTGTTTATGATCATCCTTTCCAATGGGGTTCTAAAAGAACTGGACCAGATTTAGCTCGTGAAGGTTCTAAGAAATTGAGAAAGTCTCACTCTTGGCACTACAACCATATGTTCGATCCTACATCCATGTCACCAGGCTCTGTAATGCCTAGATACCCATGGTTAATGGTAAAAGACATTGATGTAAGAAGCACCACTTCTAAAATGGCTGCTATGCAAAAGCTAGGCGTTCCTTATACTGATGAAGAAATTAAATCTGGAAAAACAGATTTAAAAACTCAAGCTGAAGGAATTGCTGCTGAATTAAAAGAGCAAGGCATTAAAGAGGCAGATGCTAACAAAGAAATTATTGCTTTAATTGCTTACTTACAACGTTTGGGTACAGATGTTGAAAAAGTAGAGGAAGAAAAATAAAAACATGCTAAAATTTGTAAAACATACCATGGAAACGATAGATGGAATAGCTTTATTCCCTATCATTTCCTTTGTGATATTTTTTAGCTTCTTCATTGGCTTATTATACTGGGTATTAAAAACAGATAAAAGCTACGTTAACCATTTAGAGAACCTTCCTTTTGAGGAAGACAAATAATATAAATTTAAAGACATGAGTGACGATAAAAAATTAGTAGACGAAGTATTAGGTGAAAACCTTTTAGACCATGACTATGATGGAATTATGGAACTAGATAATAGCCTTCCACCATGGTGGTTATACCTGTTTTATGGCACCATTATTTTTGCTGCAATTTATTGTGTAGCCTACTTCGGGATGGATAAATTTAACCAACAAGATGAATTAAACACGGAAATTGTTGTAGCTGAAGAAGCCATCGAAAAATACAAAAAGAAAAATGGCAGTAGTGTTGATGAGACTAACGTAACTTTAGTTGCTGATGCTGCTAAATTGGCTGACGGTAAAGAAATTTACGCTAAAAACTGTGTTGCTTGTCACGCGCCCAACGGTGGGGGTGGTGTTGGACCAAACTTTACTGATGATTACTGGATTCATGGAAACTCTATTAATGATGTATTCAAAACCATAAAGTTTGGCGTTCCTGAAAAAGGAATGATTCCCTGGGAAAGCCAACTGAACCCTGAGCAAATACAAAACGTTGCCAGTTATATTCTTACTGAGTTTAGTGGGAAGAATGTAGAAGGAGGAAAAGAACCTCAAGGAGATAAAGTAAACTAAAAACAATTCCAATATTATTTTAGCCTCAGGGATTTATTATCTATTACAATAAAACTCTGAGGCTTTTTAATAATTAAACACTACAACTAATTACATGGAAAACAATCACAAAAGAGGAAAAGAAGAGGCGTTTAGGGATACCATTACCACTGTTGATGAACAAGGTAAAAGAAAATGGTTGTTTCCTAAAAAACCTAAAGGAAAGTTTTACAACTACAGAACTGCCTTAAGCTATTTTCTTTTAATCCTATTGTTTGGTGCGCCTTGGGTAAAAATAGGTGGTGAACCGTTGATTATGATCAACATTATTACTCGAAAGTTTGTGTTGTTTGGTCAAGTGTTTTGGCCGCAAGATTTCCACTTGTTTGGATTGATTATGATTTGCATGGTCATCTTTATTGTATTGTTTACTACTATTTTCGGAAGGTTTTTTTGCGGGTGGATATGCCCTCAAACCATTTTTATGGAAATGGTTTACCGAAAAATTGAATATTGGATAGATGGAGATTACAAGCAACAAATCCGCTTGAAAAAACAAGCATGGAATTTTTCTAAAATATGGAAAAGAACTTTTAAATACAGTCTATTCTATTTAATTGCATTAGCCATTTCCCATACTTTTTTAGCATACATCATTGGTGCTGAAGAATTAATTGATATTCAAACCTCTCCTATTCAAGAGCACTTAGGAGGGTTCATCTCCATTATTGTTTTTAGCTTAGTATTCTTTTTTGTATTTGCCTGGTTTAGAGAACAAGTCTGTTTAATTGTTTGTCCTTACGGAAGATTACAAGGGGTAATGCTAGATAGAAACTCTTTAGTAGTTGCCTATGACTACATTAGAGGAGAAGGAAAGAAAGGACGTGCAAAATTTAGAAAGAATGAAAATAGAACTGAAATTGGAAAAGGAGATTGTATTGATTGTAATCAATGTGTAAACGTTTGCCCTACAGGAATTGATATTAGAAATGGTACTCAGCTAGAGTGTGTGAATTGCACTGCATGTATGGATGCTTGCGATTTTATGATGGAAAAAACCAATCAGGCAACTGGTTTAATTCGTTTAGATTCTGAAAATTCTATTGCCAACCAAACTGAAAACCGCTTAACTACCCGATCGAAAGCCTATTCTGTTTTTCTTGTTTTGTTAATTGCGTTTATCGTTTATTTGTTCACGCTAAGAGGCTCCATGGAAGCTACTATATTAAGAACTCCTGGAATGTTGTTTCAAGAACAAGATGGTGGCTACATCACCAACCTATATAATGTTAAAGTGATTAATAAATCTAACAAAACATTGAACCTAGAGTTCAAGTTACTTGAACACAAAGGCAGTATTGAAATGGTTGGTGCTCAAGTTCTTTCCATCAAAAAGGGAGCTAGTAATCAACAAGCTCTTTTTGTAAAGATTCATAAAGATGATTTAACAACTAAAAAGACACACATTGTTATTGGGGTTTATGAAGATGGTAAATTATTAGAAGAAGACAAAACCAACTTTTTAGGTCCAAACAAATAGCAAATAGCAAAAAAACTTGACAAACTTTTTAACTAAGTATATGAAAATAAATTGGGGAACAGGCGCTTTTATCTTTTTCGGAGCTTTCGTTATTTTTATGTTAGGCTTAGTATACCTAGCTTCACAGCAAAGTCATGAGTTAGTAACTGACGACTATTATGAGAAAGAGCTAGAGTTTAAAGAAACCCTCAAAAAACAAGCGCAAACCCAACAATTGACTGAACAACTAAGTTGTAACATCAAGGAAAATCAACTAACAATTAAATTCCCTAAAGAAGTTAGCGAAACTATTTCTGGAAAGTTATTCTTCTTCAAACCATCTAACGAAAAAGACGATAAAACTATTCCCTTTGAAACAAGTAGTAATGAATATACTGTTGATGTAGCTACTTTTTCTTCTGGGATGTACAAATTAAAAATCGATTGGCAAACGAACGAGGTAGCTTACTTCAATGAAAAAGTGATCGTTATCCCATAAAAATAAGTTATGGAACTGTTCATCACCGCATTTAGTATTGGGTTATTAGGTAGCTTTCATTGTATAGGCATGTGCGGCCCTATCGCCTTTGCTTTGCCTTCTAAGTCTCGTGCATTTTTTCATCGAATTATTAGTGGATCTGTCTATAACACAGGAAGAATAAGCACTTACATCTTATTAGGAATTTTATTTGGAGCTGTAGGTCAAGGAATAAGTACGGCATCCACTCAGCAGTCAATTTCAATAGCTTTGGGTATTATTTTTATTCTTTCTGTAATTGTACCAAAAGCATTACTCAACAAAATCAATCCAACAAATAACATTGGCTATTTCATCAATTTTATCAAAACTAGCTTGGGAAAACTGTTCCACTCCTCTTCTATTCCTAATCTCTTATTAATCGGTCTACTTAATGGTTTATTGCCTTGTGGGCTAGTTTATGCAGGTATTGGAGGTGCAATTGCAACAGGAAACATTGTAAAAGGAGCTTCATTTATGTTTTCTTTTGGCCTAGGTACGCTGCCGATGATGTTTACGGCTGTTGTTCTTTCTAATTTTATTACCGTTAACTTCCGAAATAAAGTTAAAAAGCTGGTTCCTGTTTTTATTCTTCTTTTAGGAATACTCTTTATTATAAGAGGTTTAAACCTCAACATCCCTTATCTCAGCCCAAAGATAAATGTAGAGCGTCCATTCATACAAGATTGTGATATATAAAAAATTGAGATTAAGATATTGGTTTCTTTCCTTAATTTTGAACCTATAAAACTCTCCATTATGAAAAGATTATTAGTTCTAGTTACCCTTAGCTTAACATCCTACTTATCAACAGCACAAAATCAAAACCTATCCAATGGAGTAGTATTTGATGGCGAACCTTTTTTAACCGTAAACCCCAACAACTCTCAGCACCTTGTTGTTGCATGGATGGGGTGGAAATTAAATAATCAATTGGTCATTAAAACCAGAAGAAGTCTAGATGCCGGACAAACATGGAGCACAACTAACTTTGTTCCGCATGTGTTGAGTACATACACATCTGCCGATCCTTCTTTAGCTTTTGATAACAATGGAAATTTATTTTTATGTTTTATTGACCATATAGAAAACCCTATTACTGGTGGTGTTTATGTAGTCAAATCTACTGATGGTGGTTTGAATTGGGGAACACCTATAGAAGTCATCAACGTTAATGCTGATGGGAATCAATTTCCTATTGATCGACCTTGGATGGCGATAGATAATTCAGGAGGCAGTAATGATGGGAATATCTATGTTACAACAATGAGTCCTGATAGACCTAATCCTGTAGCTCCTTTTCATCCTTATTTAACCTATTCTACTGATAATGGAGCATCTTTTGGTGCTTACCGGTATATTGATACTAGTGTAGCCAACTATTTAGCTGGAGATCTTATCAGACAACCTATGCCTACCCCAACAGTAGCATCAGATGGTGCACTTCATATCATCTACCCAAGCTATAAGCCTTCTCAAAATTTATTTGCTCAATATATTTTAGCTTCTTCTAGTAACACTGGAAACACATTTACATACAACTATGCTGTCGCCTCTACTGGAGGGGGTACTGATACGCTATCTAAAAAAGGTTATCTGCTTAAATCAAACCCTGCTGACGCCAATCATTTAGCCCTTTTTTACCCATACATTACCAACGGAGATCTTGATATTTTTATGGTCGAAAGCACTAACGTAGGTGTCAATTGGAGCACTCCTATCAGAATCAATGATGACCCTATTGCTAATGATAGAATGCAAGATTTGGTTTGGGCAGATTTTGATACAGACGGTGACCTGATTGTAACATGGAGAGATAGAAGAAATGCAAATGATTCTACTTACACCGTAAGTTCTGAAATTTATGGTGCTGTCCGCTGGAAAGATTCGACTAATTTTTCTGCTAATTTCCCCATCACTGACTCTAGCATCTCATACAATAACATCCTTTCCGCTAATGGAAATGATTTTATGTGTGTTAACATGATTAATGATAGCGCTTATGCTGTTTGGGGAGATACTCGAAATGGGTACCTAAACATTTGGTTTCAGCAAATTGATTTAGCCACAGGAGCTACATTTATCAAAGATTTAGCGAATGACATTAGTACTATTCAAACTTTCCCCAACCCTATTGCTAATCAAGTAACAATTAATTTCGGTGAAAATAACCTCACTAATGCACGTTACGAAATTTTGAATGCTATAGGGGAAGTTATTTTTCGTGGCAATATCAAACAAAATAATCTAGTAATTGATTTATCACATCAAGCTACAGGGAATTATTTCTTCAGGTTTACTAATAGTTTAGGGAGTAAAATCCTTAAATTGATTAAAAAGTAAAAAGTATTATTCTTCTGAAGTAGTTACCTCAGGAACTCTTAGTAACATTAAGAATCCTAAAATAAAGAATACAATTAATGCTAAAACAGATTCTCTGATACTAAAAAAGCTTTCGATAAATCCAAAAGAAAAAGTTCCTATTACTATCCCTAGTTTTTCTAAAACATCATAAAAACTGAAATAAGAAGCATGATCTTGTGTTTCTGGAAGCATTTTAGAATAAGTTGATCGCGATAGAGATTGTATACCTCCCATTACTAAGCCAATTACCGCTGCAATGATATAAAAATGAATAGGTTCATGTACAAGCAGGTATGCCGAAATACAAATAAACACCCATAACAATACCACTAACCCTAAAGTTTTAATGTTTCCATATTTATAAGACAAAGAAGCCATTAAGTGTGCACCTGCCACTGCTATAAATTGAATTAATAATATACTTATTATTAATCCCGTCTGCATTTCTTTTTCACTCGCCCATTTAATCTCTTTAGTTCCAAAGAAAACAGCCATAATCATTACTGTTTGCACCCCCATGTTGTATAAAAAGAAAGAGGCTAAATAGCGTTTTAAAGAGGTTAATTGTTTTACTAGTTTCCATACTTTCTGTAGCTCTTTAAATCCTTCAGTAAAACGATTCCCCTCTACTTTTCGATGATATATATTGTTAGGCAATCCTTTAAAAGTAATCTGGCTGAATAATAACCACCACAAGCCTGTAAGCGCAAAAGATAATTTAGCTGGATAGCCAAACACCATCATTAAGACCAAACAAATAATCAACAGCAGAGAAGCTCCTACATATCCTCTTGCATACCCTGCAGCACTCACTCTATCATGCAATCTAGGTGTGGCTATTTCAGGTAAATAGGCATTATAAAATACCAAACTTCCAGAAAAACCTATACTGGCAAATAAAATGGACAGCATACTCCACTCCAGATAATCGGCATTGAAGAAATATAAACTCATACAAGATAATGCCCCTAAATAACAAAAGAAACGCATGTAACTTTTTTTTGCTCCCGAGTAATCGGCAACTCCTGATAATAATGGGGATAAAAAGGCAACTAAAATATAAGAGAAAGATATTACATAAGAATAGATCTCTGTATTAACAAATTCCCTTCCAAAAAAGAACACATTTTCATCGGTTGACTTTTCATAAAAAATAGGAAAAATAGCAGAGGTAATCACCAATGGGTAAACAGAATTTGCCCAATCATACATTGTCCACGCACTAATGGTTTTTCGGTCGTTTACTTTTAACTCCATCAATGGCAGGTATTACAATACAATTCTTTTACGGATAAATCTTTTAACAATTGGAAACTCATGTTAGGAAAGCCAAACAGGTTACAGAAACGTTTTTTATTCATCTTTTTTGCCCTCTCCATAAGTTTTAAATACGCATCTTCAGGAACCATTTCCTTATTATAAATAGCCACTGAAAGGAAAGTAAATAAAACTTCTTCATCTATAGTTGGTTTTTCTGCCCAAGGCTTCATTAATTCTATAGTCCAATCAATTCTCATTTGAAAAATAAAATAGTTGGCCACTTTAAAAACCAAATCTCTTGTTAAATTAGATTGTAACAAGATCTTCTGTACCTCACTCAATGCTTTATCTCTTTCCTTAAATCGGTTGGTATCATAATAAAAATCAGCGGCAACCAAATTGTAGTTAAGAATTAACCTACTAATTTGCCATTTTTCAATTTCTGTACTGTATAGGGCCCTAATTTCCCTTAATAGATCTTTTGGGCTGGGTTCTCTACTGTATTTTGTTGCCCACAACAACAATCTTAAAGCAATCTTATTATACTTTAAATACACGTTATCAGGAGCAATTACTAGCTGTGTTTCAATCTCTCTTAGTATATGCTTATTCAAACTGTCATTATCAGAATTTCCATCCTGATGTTGCCATCTATATGCTATCTGGTTATTGTTTAAAGTAACTGCTTCTCGCAAGTGAGGAAGTTGAGGTTTTAAAATAACTTCCTTATCCATTTTACCATTTTTTACATTATTCATCATTACTGACTGGTATATCTTAGCTTTGGTAAAATCCTTATTACTAATAGCATTTTCAAAATACTTAGGCAACATTTTATACAAACTTTCATCCATAAACACTCTCTCAACAAAAAGTGTAATCCTAGCTTCTCTTTGAGCTTCTAAATAAGGTTCCAAATCATAACTTAGTGTATCTGAGTTCACCAACTTCCTTACCTCTTCTTTAGATTTACCTTTAAAGTTTTTTTCATAAGGAGATCCTTTTAAGGATTCAAAAAAACCATCCCAGTTTTCATCAGTTTTTATATTAGTAGGAACATTTTTTAGGTTATACTTTTGTATAGCCCTTAAAATACTTTTAGCTCTTTTTTGTTGTATAAGCTCATTTACCTTAACCTCCCCTTCTATTGATGAAAAAGCCAATATATCAATCTTTTTCAATTCATATTTAGGCAAACTTATTGAATCTAAAAATGGCTTAATGTCTTTTTCACTATAATCTGTTTTACCCTTTTCAAAAGGAATAATAAATTCTAATACATTCATAATAGAGTCGGCTTTATCTGTAACGGAAAGCGTATCCATGATCAACTTCATATCTAATGAATGTAAATTCTCCCCTCCTAAACTATTGTACACTATCGTTTGGCAAAGACAGTTTTCTTTAATCATTAACAAATTAAATTCTGTGGTGTTTGTGTCTACATAATCTGGTATTGGACCTAAAGAAACCTCAATCTCTCCCTCTTCTTTTAATTCATTTTTTCCAAAAATTTGAGCCTTAGAAATAGGTGGTAACATAATACCTGTGTGTATTTTAGAGGGGTATAGTTTATTCCCAGAATTACAAGCAAATTGATTTTTAGAGATTAAATCCAACGCTATAGCATCCTTTGGTCCTTTAAGCACATTCTGAAATAATGCCAAGTCATGAAAGTAAAAATAAATTTCACCATTCTTAAAAAAGATGTTGTCTGACATTAATTGAGGTAAATAAGAGTAATTATTAATTAAATCGGCACACTTATTTTTATCAAAACGTTGAATACCGTAATCATCTCTATTCGGCATAACACCTGGGGGTAACACATATGGTTCCGATGCTACAACATGGGTAGCAATAATTGTTTTATCCTTTTCATCTAAAATAACAGATAATCCAGAGTTCACATATTTAGGGTTATTAAGTACTACTTTATCCCCCTTACTAGTTAACCATCCCTGCACAATAGCCGTAGCAACACTCTCATAAGATTTAATCTTTACTTTCTTTGTAGAGCCAGGCATTTTCATGTAGGTATCTATCTTAATCTTATAACAGTTTTCCGATACATTACCGTGCATCCCATCATAAAACATCACCCTTTTAAAGGGCGTTTGTTTTTTAGCTGATGGCTGAGCATGGCTAACACTTCCACTTTTCAACATAAACAAAGAATGATCTTCTGCTGCAAGAGCTAGCACATCATCTTTAACATAAGGTGATAATTGTTGGCTTTTTCTATGAGCATTTAATTGCTCTCGTATTAATTGTTCTAGATATGCTGGATTATATTTATAATCAACATCATCAATGGGTTGTTGAGCAACCATTAATACGGAAACAACTAATGCTAATATGGTAAATAAATATTTCAACTACTATGTTTCATCAACTATGATACCACAAAATAAATGTATAAACAATATGATGCAAATAAAATAGCACCACTAACTCTACCTATTCTATTTTTAAATGCCATTAAAGGGAACAATAATAAAGAAATTCCCAAAACCCAGAAAACATCATTTTGAATAACTTGCTCACTAATTGGTATTTCCTTTATGAGTGAAGTTATTCCTAAAACAGCCATTAAATTAAAAATATTTGATCCAATCAAATTTCCTACAGAAATATCTGTCTGTTTTTTTAAAGCTGCCATTATGGAAGTAATTAACTCTGGAATACTTGTTCCAAAAGCCAAAATAGTTACTCCTATTACATGCTCTGTTACCCCAAAATTGGTAGCAATATCTACTGCCCCATTCAACAGCCATTTTGCTCCATATGCCAATCCCACTATCCCAATCAATATAAATAAAAGACTTTTAGGAAGATTTAAATTAGAATCTTCCTCTATCTCCACATTATCAATCAGTGCCGACTTATTATCTCGCATCGATTTCCAGAACAAATAAATATTAAAAGTAATTAATCCTAACACATATATCAAACCCTCCCACCAATCGAAATTTCGATTTAATGCAAATACATAAAAAAGAAGAGTAGCCAAAAACATTATGGGCCAATCCAACACTTTTGTTGTTCTTTTAATTGTAATAGGCAATAGCATTGTTGACAAACCTAATACTAATGCAATATTGGCGATATTAGAACCCAGTACATTTCCTATTGCCAATTCAGGATGTCCATCAATTGCAGCTCTAATACTCACTAATAATTCTGGGGCTGATGTTCCAAAAGAAACGATAGTCATTCCTATGACTAAAGGAGAAATTTTAAATTTTAATGCCATACCAACAGCTCCTCTAACAAGCAGTTCCCCGGCTACAACAAGTACAATTAATCCAATTATTAATAGTACATACTCCATTAAGTGTTTTCTTCTTTAGATTCTTGAGAAGGAGTATATGGATCTCCTCTTTTAACCGTATTTTCTACAGTCTTTTTTTCTTCTTTATTTTCCTCTACTTTATTATCTGATTTATTATCTGTTGCTGGATGTTCAACAGGCTCATCTTTCATTATATCTCTCATTTGCTTTTTAACATCCACTGCATCTTTTATGTCGGAAATTGGGTTAGCATTTCCTTTAATTTCTCGTTGAATGTCATTGGTCGCATTCTTCAGTTCTCTCATTCCTTTACCCAACCCTCTTGCTAACTCAGGAATTTTTTTAGAACCAAAAAACATAATAATTACTAGCAAAATAATTATCATCTCTGATCCACCTATGTTAAAAAACAATAACACCTGATTTTCCATCTTTTCAATTTAAACACAAATCTACTAAAAAAGCCTTTCTTCATTTATAGAAGAAAGGCTTTATCACGTTACTAAATATATAGTTTACTTAATTCTTTATTTTATCTGTAGATTTCCCAACAAAATCATACATTACAGGGGATGCTATAAATAAAGAAGAGTAAGTTCCTACAATAACTCCAACTAACAAAGCAAATGAGAACCCTCTAATTACTTCTCCTCCAAATACAAAGATCATTGCCAATACAAAAATTGTACTTAAGGAAGTATTTACTGTTCTACTTAACGTACTATTTAATGCATTATTAACAACCTCTCCCATTTGTTGTTTTTTATGTAATCCTAAGAATTCTCTAATTCTATCGAACACAACTACTGTATCATTGATTGAGTATCCTACTACCGTTAAGATAGCTGCAATAAATGCTTGATCTACCTCCAACGAGAATGGTAAAACACCATACAACAATGAGAAAATAGACAATACAATCAATACATCATGGAATAATGCCACTAAAGCACCCATACCGAATTGCCATTTCTTAAATCGGAAAACGATATATAAGAAAATAATAATTAATGAGAATATGATAGACATTAACGAATCTCGTTTAATATCATCTGCAATGGTAGGTCCTACTTTTTGTGAACTCATCAAATGATTTTCATCGAATGTAGCATAATCCATATCTCCAAGAACAGCACTTAACCCCTCATATAACTTTTGCTCAACGATATCATCTGCTTTTTCATCGTTACTTTCAATCATGTAAGTAGTGGTAATTTTTACTTGATTATCATCTCCAAAAGTTTTTACCTCAGGAGCGGTTTCAAATAAAGGAGTTAAATCCTTAGCAATAGTTACCGTAGAGACTTCCTCGTCAAAACGAACTATATAGCTTCTTCCTCCTTTAAAATCAACCCCATATTGCAATCCTCTCGTCACCAAAGAAGCAACACCAGCCACAATAACTATTCCTGATAAAATGTAAAATTTCTTTCTGTTTTTTAGAAACTGGAAGTTAATGCCTTTAAAAGCACCCTCTGTTAATTTTGTAGAAAATGATAATTGTTTATTTCTATTTAACTGGTATTCAAAAATTAAACGAGTAATAAAAATAGCTGTAAACAATGAAGTGAAAATACCAATCACCAATGTTTTAGCGAAACCTTCAACAGGACCTGTTCCGAAAAACCAAAGTACTGCACCTGTTAACAAAGTGGTTACGTTAGCATCAATAATAGAAGAGTAAGCAAATTTATAACCATCTGTAACTGCCAAACGAATTCCTTTTCCTGCTGCAATTTCTTCTCTAATTCTTTCGTAAATAAGTACGTTGGCATCTACTGACATACCTATAGTTAGAATAATACCTGCAATACCTGGTAAGGTTAATGCAATTAAAGAAGGCATAGACGCTAATATTCCAAAAATGAAGAACATATTTGCTAACAATGCAATTACTGAAGCAATACCTGCTTTAGAATAATAAAACACCATGTACGCCAATACGATTAACAATGCTACAGCAAAAGACATCAGTCCTTTGTTAATAGATTCTTGTCCTAACGTAGGTCCTACAACAGCTTCTTCAACAATTCTTGCAGGAGCTGGTAATTTACCAGCTTTTAAGATGTTAGCAATCATTTTTGCTTCTTCAATTTCAAAATTTCCAGAAATGCTAGATTGTCCGCCTGCAATTTCTCCATTAACTGTTGGGTAGCTATACACCATATTATCCAATGCAATAGCTATTGATTCTCCGATATGGCTTCCAGTTAGCAACTTCCACTTATTAGCTCCCTCGCCATTCATTGACATAGATATTTCTGGAGATCCTGTAAATTGATCAAACTGTTGAGAAGCGTCTACAATTACATCACCTTCTAAAGCAGCATCACCATCTCTATTATCTACTTTAATCGCAATTAATTGTAAAAACCTACCTTCTTCATCATATGGTTTTGCTGTCCATAGAAATTTAATGTTAGGAGGAAAAAATGATTTTACTTCTTTCATTCCTAAAAGTTTATTCACTTCAGCAGTGTCCTTAATTGCTGCAAAACCAACTACTGGTCCTTTTCCATATTCATATTGTTGGGTTTGCTGATTCTGAAATATTGCAGGACGCATTACAGCAAATAATGGGTGTTCTTTTGCATAATCTTCAAAAGATTGATCTGCAGCGGCTACAGCAGCAGCAGAATCAGTCACAGCAGTATCTCCTGCAGCTAAATCATCAAACAACCCTGAAGCATCAACTTCATTCGTATCTGTAGTCAATGAATCAACAGTTTCAGCAACTTCTTCTTCAGTAATAGCCTCCTCTGTATTTACAGAATCTGTAGCTGTAGAATCCGCTGTAGCTCCATTTAGTATTTTTCCTAACTTCTCATCTGCTTGAGCTAACATTGGGTAAACCTCTCCATTCTCCCAGGTTAACCAAAATTCTAATTTAGCAGTACCTTGCAATAACTGACGTACTCTTTCTTTGTTTTTTACACCAGGAAGCTCTACTAAAATTCTATCTGAACCTGTTAATTTTTGAATATTAGGCTGAGCTGCACCAAACAAACCAATTCTAGTTCTTAATACATTAAAAGAACGTTCAATAGCATCATCAGCTTCTTCTTTTACAAATTCTAATACTTCTTTATTAGTAGCATTTGGAGACAATTTATCTTTATTATCTAATGTATAGAATATAGCTGAAAGCTTTCCATTAGGGTTGGCCTCTTCATAAGCTTGTCCAAACAATGTTACAAAATCAGCTGTTGTTGATTGCTGTCTTCGTTTTGCTTCAATTACAGCCTGATTAAAAGCCTCGTCTTTATTAAATGATGATAAAGCCCTTACTACTTCTTCTACTTGAACTTCCAAGGTAACGTTCATCCCTCCTTTTAAATCTAATCCAAGATTTAACATTTTGGTTCTTAAATCACCATAAGTGTAATCTAATACTGGATAAACCACTTCAGAAGCCATTGAATCTAAATAAGCAAATTCTACGTCTGAATTTCCATTTGCAATCTCTTTTGCTTCATCCTCTACACTCGTTGCGAACCATGTTAATGACAGAGCATAAACACATCCTAAAGCAAAAAGTATTGTAAACGTTGTTAATAGTCCTTTGTTTTGCATTTTTCTAAAATTATTCTACTGTTAAATTTATAAGCCTGCAAATATATAGTTTCAAAAGCTATTTATCAACCAAAATATTCATTAACTTTAAATCATCTTTATAGTGGTTTAAATTAATTACATTTACTAGGTTTTTCACAAAAAAACTAACATCTAATGTTGGCTTATAAAAAACATATTATCCTTATTTTTTTCGTTACAGTTGCAATAAACAGTATCGCTCAACTTTCTTATAACAGAAATGATAGTATTATTGTGTTAAATATAGATGGTGACACCCTATCAAACCCTTGGGCTGGAGGATTTAACTCTGTTCAATTCTCTGAAATTGACCTTAACATAGATGGCATTAAGGATATTTTCGTTTTTGAAAAAGGAGGCAGAATTATTCCATTTATTAATGACGGAATTGCTAATAAACAAGGCTACAAACACGCTCCTGAATACATTTCTAATTTCCCCTACATGCACGATTGGGCCTTATTACGAGACTACAACTGTGATGGGAAAATGGATATTTTCACTTACTCAACTGGCGGTATGGCCGTTTATAAAAATACCTCTACAACTACCCTCTCCTTTGAATTGCAAACCAAACTACTTTATTCCAACTTCCAACCCAACTACATTAATTTATATGTAAGTTCTGCTGACATTCCTGCAATTGATGACATTGATGGAGATGGAGATTTAGACATCCTAACCTTTAGTATTTTGGGCGCAAATGTGGAATATCACAAAAATTTATCCATGGAAACCTACGGAACTTGTGATAGCTTAATTTATGAATTAAGAAATAAATGTTGGGGTTTTTTTAAAGAAAATGCTGCTTCCAATAGTGTTACTCTTTATGACACTTGTTCCTCTAATGTGCCTTCTCCTGAAGGGTACAGTAAACACTCTAAAGAACACAATAAAGGTGGAAACAAGCACTCTGGATCAACACTTTTCACTTTAGATGTTGATGGGAATAATAGCAAAGATTTAGTTTTAGGGGATGTCTCTTTTAATAACTTTACATTATTATATAATGGGGATAACTCTATTAATCTAAACTCTTCAATTATTATTGGCCAAGACAACCTTTTTCCTTCCAACAACATAACAACCACTGCCGTTGATATTAATGTATTCCCTGCCGGGTTTTATTTGGATGTAAACAATGATAATGTAAAAGATTTAGTTGCCACCACCAACTGCTATGGAGGATGTAAAAACAGCAACAACGTATGGTACTACGAAAATGAAAATACCACTAATTTTCCTGCTTTTAATTTAAAATCAACAGGCTTCTTACAAGACGGAATGATTGAAACTGGAGAAGAAGCACACCCTGTATTTTTTGATTACAATGCCGATGGACTAATGGACATCGTAGTTGGAAACTATGGAGATTTTAATCCTTCTGCCAACCCTACTAACTATAAAACATCTTTATGGTTATATGAAAATATTGGAACCAACACCACACCTTCTTATCAATTAATTGATTCTGACTATGTAAATATTTCAACTATCAATTTAGATATTGGAGCTAGTCAACCAGCATTAAGAATTATTCCAACATTTGGAGATATAGACAATGACAATGATGAAGATATGATAATTGGTGATTTTAATGGAATGCTTCATTATTTTGAAAACACAGCAGGTGCTGGAAACACAGCAAATTTCACACTAAACACTCCTCAATATGCTGGTATAGATGTAGGCAACTTTGCTTCTCCTCAATTAATAGATTTAGATAAAGACTCCTTATTAGATTTAGTTATAGGTAAGAGTAATGGCTATGTTAGCTACTACCAAAACACAGGAACAAAATCTACCCCCGCTTTTACACTTATTACAGATTCATTAGGCTATATTAAAACAAAAAAAGATGGCCAATTTAACGGATATAGCACCCCTTTTGTATTTGATGATAATGGGAGCTATAAATTAATGGCAGGGTCGTACGGTGGCGGAATTTATCTATATGATAATATTGATGGAAATTTAAATGGAAATTTCTCTATTATTGATTCCGCCTATTTAAATATTTGGGAAGGCAACCGTTCTTTTGTAAACTTAGCTGACGTAACCAACGATGGAAAAATTGATTTACTTATTGGAAACTTATCTGGTGGAATTGCTTTTTATAAGGGGAGCATCTCTAACTCAATACCAGAAAAAACATCCTCAACACTCCCTATTAAAATTTATCCCAACCCCACCCAAAACAGTATTACTGTTAACCTAGGAAATAATCCAATCAATAATTCCACCCTAGAAGTTGTTAACTTATTGGGAGAAGTAATAGAACATAAAAAAATAATTCAACAACAAACAAGTATTAACCTGGTAAATTATTCTAGTGGAATATACTTCATCCGTTACTCTAACTCAGGTATTAGCAAAACTTTTAAGATTATTAAAAATTAATTTTGAACTGCTACAATAACCTTCTCCTTAAAAGTTTAACTAATTTAGCCTCATGAAGGAGAAGGAATATTTAATTTTTGGAACACGAGCTGTCATTGAAGCCATCAATGCAGGAAAAACTATTGAAAAGCTTTATTTACAGAAAGACATCAATGGCCCTTTAATAGGTGAATTAAGAAAATTAATTAAAGAAAATGATATTGCTTTTAGTCATGTTCCTGTTCAAAAACTCAACAAATTAACCAATAGTAACCATCAAGGTGTTGCTGGATTTACAACTCCTATTCCGCTTCATGATATTGAGGATTTAACCTCTCAACTAATTGAAGAAAACAAAAAACCTTTAATTTTATTGTTAGATGGCATTACAGATGTTAGGAATTTTGGTGCTATATGTAGAACTGCTGAATGCGCAGGTGTAGATGCCATTGTTATTCCTAATAGAGGTGCTGCCCAAATTAACGGGGATGCCATTAAAACTTCAGCAGGTGCTTTACATCGTATTCCCATATGTAGGGTAAGCAATTTAACTGATACTGTTTTCTTACTCAAAGAACTTGAACTACAAATAGTAGGATGTACAGAAAAAACAGAGCAATCTCTTTATGAAGTAGACTTTTCTATGCCTACCGCAATTATTATGGGGAGTGAAGATAAAGGAATTTCTAACCAATTACTAAAGTTTTGTGATGCTAAATCCAAAATTCCAATGACGGGAAATATTGCTTCCTTAAATGTTTCTGTTGCTTCCGGCATTGTACTTTATGAAGCCGTAAAACAACGATTAAATTGACTCGTATTGCTCCTTTATTAATTCAGGATAAGGTCTGTTTTCTATTTTACTATCTACCCATGTAATAAAACCAAAATAGTCTTTCCCTATTTCTTTATGAGGAGCTATTATATCTTTTTTAAATTGTTTTAAAACTTTTAATTTCTTCTCAGGATCATTAGTCTTATTCAATTTTTTAATACCTTCTAAAAAAGTAGTTTCAAAATTATAATTACGTTGATTTTTGGTTACGTACCTTTTGGTTGATTTTAACGTATAATTCAACAAATCATAGTTACCCAATTCATAATGAATAATTAAGTTGATTAATCGAGCAAAAGTAAATATATCCTCCCGCAAACCTGTTTCAGCATTATTTAATACATAATTAATATATTTTTTGTATGTCCGCAAACACTAATAATCAATCAATAATGATTATCTTTACAAGAAAATAAAGGTATGAATATATTTAGTTTTACGGCACATTTTGAGAGTGAAGAATCCTGTAGACTTCACTT
>Ga0114931_10002502_pt1 | contig 23365 bp, 17 predicted proteins | sample 2SBtaG_FD_89579 | JGI IMG/M metagenome (GOLD analysis project Ga0114931, IMG submission 89579) | Deep subsurface microbial communities from Kolumbo volcano to uncover new lineages of life (NeLLi) - 2SBTROV14_V59a metaG | ecosystem: Environmental > Aquatic > Marine > Volcanic | place: Kolumbo... | reverse complement strand
TGCGCCGACCCGAGGTCGACGCGGTGCACGGCCTGCAGCCGACCATCGCCCTCGATCAGCGCGCGAGGTCACCCGACCCGCGCGGCACGGTCGGGACCTTCACCGAGGTGCTGCCGCTGCTCGGGCTGATCTTCGCGCGGGCCGGCGTGCAGCACTGCCCGACCTGCGGGGAGCCCGTGCGCACCCGCAGCCACGACGAGATGGTGGCGGCGCTCCTGGCGCTCCCGCCCGCGGCGCGTCTGAGGCTGGAGGCGCCGGTACGCCCGGCTTCGGAGGCCCGGCACGGCGTGCTCGCCGAGGTGGCCCGGGCGGGCTTCTCCCGGGTGAGCCTCGACGGCGAGGTGCACCGGGTCGAGGAGATCACTGCGGCTCAGGCCGAGGCCGCGACCGACCTGAGGGTGGTCGTCGACCGCCTGCGCCCGCGGCCCGAGCGCCGCGACCGCCTGCACGACGCGGTGCGCACCACGGCCCGCGCCGGACGGGGGGTAGTGATCGCGGTCGGGGACGGCTTCGAGGAGGTCTTCGTCGACCGGCCCTACTGCTGGCGGTGCGACCGCGCCTTGCCGCCGCTGGAGCCCCGGCTGTTCAACCCGCGGTCCCCCGCCGGGCGCTGCGAGGCGTGCCGTGGCCTGGGCGTGGAGGAGGCCACCGGGCTGGTGTGTCCGGACTGTGGTGGGAGCCGCCTGCGCCAAGAGGCGCGCCACGTGCGCTGGGAGGGGTCGACGCTGCCGGAGCTGCTTCACGAGCGGCTCGACGCGCTCCTCGCCCGGCTCGCGAACCGCACGCCGACGCCGGTCACCGAGGACGCGCTCGCGGAGCTGATCCGGCGCCTGCGGGTACTCGCCAACCTCGGGCTCGGCTACCTCGACCTCGGCCGTGCCGCCGACGCGGTGTCGACGGGGGAGCACCAGCGGTTGCGCCTCGCCGGGCAGGTGGGCGCGGAGCTCTCGGGGGTGCTCTACGTGCTCGACGAGCCGAGCGCCGGGCTGCATCCCCGCGAGGTCGAGGCGGTGATCCGCGTGCTGCGGATGCTGCGGGACGCCGGGAACACGGTGATCGCGGTGGAGCACCACCCCCTCGTGGTGGAGGCCGCCGACCACGTCGTCGACTTCGGTCCCGGGCCCGGCATGGACGGCGGGCGGGTCGTGTTCCACGGGAGCTACGAGGACCTGCTCGGCGCGGACACCACGACCGCCCGGTGGCTCTCGGGCCGCGAGGCCCTGCCGGTGGTCGCGTCGCGGCGCTTCGGGCAGGTCGTCGCGGTGCGCGGCGCCCGGGATCGCAACCTGCGGGGACTCGACGTCGACCTCCCCGTCGGCGCGGTCGTCGCGCTGCACGGCCCGAGCGGGAGCGGCAAGACGGCGCTCCTCGACACCTTGCGCGGGCACGTGTCCGCCGCCCTCGGCAGCACACCCCCGCGGCTGCCGCCCGTGGACGCGGTGGAGGGGATCGAGGTGTTCACACGCCTCGTCGAGGTGGAGCCGGGGAGCGGGGTCAGCTCGCCGCGCTCGAATCCCGCGACCTACGTCGGCGCGTGGGACGTCGTCCGGGAGCTGCTCGCGGCCACCGCCGAGGCGCAGGTGCGCGGGATGGACCCGGGGTTCTTCTCCCTGAACCGCAGGGGTGGCCGGTGCGAGGTGTGCCGTGGCACCGGTCTGCAGCGGGTCGATCTCGGGTGGCTGCCCGACGTGTACCTGCCCTGTGATGTGTGCGAGGGCCGGCGGTTCAACGCCGACGTACTCGAGGTGCGGTGGAAGGGGCGCAACGCCCACGAGCTGCTGACCATGCGGGTGAAGGAGGCGTGGGCCTTCCTCGCGGGGCACCCCCGCCTCGAGGCGTCCCTGCGCGCGCTCGTGGACGTGGGGCTCGGCTACGTGCCGCTGGGCCATCCCGGGCACACCCTGTCCGGCGGCGAGGGGCAGCGGCTGCGCCTCGCGCGGGAGCTGGCGCGGGTGAACCGCGGCACGGGCGAGGGGGTCCTCTACGTCCTCGACGACCCGACCACCGGCCTGCACCCGGCCGACGTCGCCGCCTTGCTCGCGCTCCTGCGACGCCTCGTGCGCGAGGGGGCCACGGTGTGGCTGGCCACCCACGACGCCGCGCTGGCGGACGCTTGCGACGCTGTGATCCGCCTCGGACCGGGGGGTGGTCCCGAGGGTGGGGAAGCCTGTGGATGAATTTGGGGATGTCCTGGGGGATGGCGCCTCGAAATCGAGACAATGCAGATGACAGGCCGCTCTTTGGCGTGTGCAAATTTTGAACACGCAGATCCGGCCTTATGGAAGGGCTGGGGAGTTGCGGCGGGGGGCGAATGGCTTACGGCTTCGGGTGGAGTCCGAGCCAAGGAGCCTCGTCATGCAGTGGAAGCCGATCGCGAGTCACGTCGTCGCAGGGATCATGTCGGTGGTGTTTCTCGGGGAAGGACTGGCGAAGATGATCGGCACACCCGGTCTCGCGGAGCACTTCGAGCACTGGGGTCTTCCCCTGTGGTTCATGGGAGTGGTGGGTGTCTTCGAGGTGGTGGCGGCCATCCTGATCGCCATCCCGAAGACCCGGTTCTTCGGAGCGGTGATGATCTGCGCGCTGATGGTGGGCGCGACGGGCACGCACGAGCGCCACGAAGAGGCACTGAGCGCACTGTTGACCGTGGCGATCGGCCTCATCGCAGGCGGCTTCGCGTGGTTCAGCTGGCCGCCCGCCCTCGTGGCCGATGCGGCGGTGCCGGGGCAGCATTAGGCAGAAGCCCGGGCTTGACGTTCGGAGCCTGGGATCAGGCTTACATCCTGACCCCTATCCGGTGCAGACCTTGGGGCGCTTGGCGGCGACGGGGCTCGGGAGGAGGGTGCACAGGTCGCGGGCCGGGTCGGGGCCGAGCGCGGTGACCGCGTGGTCGAGAACCTCGAGGGCGGTGCGGTCCATGGACTGGGCCATGGCGTCGAGCTGCCAGGCGACGAAGCCCGCCTGGGCGTCGCCACAGGCGTCGAGGGCGTGGGCCTGGCGGGAGCCGGCGGCGGCGACGCGGCGCACGAGGACTGCAGCGCGGATCCGGGCCGTGAAGGCGTCCGCGGTGTCGTCCTTGCGGGTGAGCGGGGTCTGGAGCTCCTCGTAGACCGCGGCGACGTGGTCGTTCGTGGCGGTGGCAGTCGACGTCTCGCAGGTCGGCTGGGCCTTCTCGGCGGCGGCGACCTCCGACTCGATGTGCTTCCAGTGCACGCGGTCGCCCGCATGGGCCGGCAGCGTGAGCCCCAGGGCGAGCAGCGCGAGCCCTCGAAGCATCGGTTCCCTCCTTCGCTTCGAGAGTCTATCCGGTCGGCCCGACGATCCGCGGGTCAGATGTGGACGGACTCGCCCAGCGCGCTCGCGACCGCCTCGTACATGGCCTCGGCGAAGGTCGGGTGGGCGTGCACGGTGCTGGTGAGCACCGCCGCGGTGGCCTCGGCGGTCCGCGCGAGAACCATCTCGGCGATCATCTCCGTCGCCTCGGCACCGACGATGTGCGCGCCCAGCACCTCCCCGTACTTCTTGTCGAGGACCACCTTGACGAAGCCCTCCCTGTGCCCGGCGCCATAGGCCTTGCCGTTCGCGAGGAAGGGAAACTGCCCGATCTGCACGTCGTAGCCGCGCTCCTTCGCCTGCTCGGCGGTCAGGCCGACGCTCGCGACCTGCGGCTGGCAGTAGGTACACGAGGGCATCGCGTCGTAGTCGACGTCGACCGGGTGCTCCCCGGCGATGCGCTCGACGCACACGTGGGCCTGGCGGGTCGCGGTGTGGGCCAGGGCTGGCCCCAGGGAGCACACGTCGCCGACCGCGTAGAACCCGCTGGCGGTGGTGCGATAGCTGGCGTCGACCTTCACGAAGCCCCGCTCGAGCTCGACCCCGACGTCCTCGAGGCCGATCCCCTCGGTGTTCGGGCGCACGCCGAGGGCCACGAGCACCGTGTGCGACCGCAGCTCGGTGCCGTCCTCGAGGCGGGTGACGACCTGCTCGCCGTCGCGCTCCACCTTCTCGACCCGCTTGCCGAGCTGGAACCCGATCCCGTGCTTGTTCATCGCCTTGCGGACGACCGCGGCGCACTCCGGGTCCTCGAGCGGGAGCACCTCGGGGAGCGCCTCGACCACGGTGACCTGGGCGCCCATCGCGTTCCAGAAGTAGGCGAACTCCATGCCGATCGCGCCCGCGCCGAGCACGGTGATCGACGGGGGCAGCTCCGTGGCCAGGATGGCCTCGCGGTAGGTGAGGATCCGCTCGCCGTCGGGCTCGATGCCGGGGAAGGTCTTCGCGCGACCGCCGGTGGCGACGATCACGTGCTTCGCCTGGACCGTGCCGCCGTCCTTGCCCTCGATCTGCACGGTGCCGGGACCGGCGATCGTCGCGGTGCCGCGCAGGTGGGTGACGCCGTACTTCTTGAACAGGCCGCGCACGCCGCGCACGAACTTGTCGGCGACCTTGCGGCTGCGCGCGATCACCTTGCCGTAGTCGATGGACAGCTCGCCGGTGGACAGGCCCCAGCCCTCGGCGTCGTCGCGCACCTGGTGCGCCAGCTCCGCGGTCTTCAGCAGCGCCTTGGAGGGGATGCACCCCCAGTTCAGGCACACGCCGCCGAGGTTCTCCTTCTCGACGCAGGCGGTCTTCAGGCCGAGTTGGGCGGCGCGGATCGCGGCGGGGTAGCCCCCCGGCCCGGCACCGATCACCAGGACGTCGTGGCGCTCGTCGGACATCGTCGCTCCGGGGTCAGACGACCAGCAGGAAGGGGTTCTCGACGTACTTTCGTAGCACCTTCAGGAACTTCGCGCCGACCATCCCGTCGATCACCCGGTGGTCGCAGGTCATGGTGGCCTTCATCCGCCAGCCCACCGCGAGCGCGCCGTCCTGCGCGACCGGCACCTGCTGGAGCGCGCCGACCGCGAGGATGCCCGTCTCGGGCGGGTTGATGATCGCGGTGAACTCCTCGATCTGCATCATCCCGAGGTTGCTCACGGTGAAGGTGCTGCCCTGGTACTCGTCCTCGGACAGCTTGCCAGCCCGCGCGCGCTCGGCGAGGTCGCGGGCCTCGCCGGCGATCTGGGCCAGCGACTTCTGGTCGGCGTGGCGGATCACCGGGGTGATCAGGCCCTGGTCCATGGCGACGGCCATCCCGACGTCGACGTTGCCGTGGCGCACGATGGTCTTGCCCTTCCAGCTCGCGTTGGCCTCGGGGAACTCGCGCAGGGCGCGGCCCACGCACGCGATGAGCAGGTCGTTGTAGGAGATCCCGGCCTCGGGGAGCGCTTCCTTCAGCCCCTAGCGGAGCTGCACCATCCGGGTCATGTCGAACACGACCGTCAGGTAGAAGCTCGGGATCTCGGTGTGCGACTGCAGCAGGCGCTTGGCGATGGTCTTGCGCATGGGGCCGACGCGCACGACCTCGTCCTCGGGGGTCGCGAAGGTGGTGGGGCCCCGCAGCGCGCCGCCACCCGTGGGCGCGGCCTCGACGTCGGCCTTGACGATGCGCCCGCCGGGCCCGGTGCCGCGCACGCGGTGCAGGTCGACGCCCTTGTCGACGGCGATGGCGCGGGCGAGCGGCGAGGCGGCGACGCGGCTCTTGCCGGGCTGGGCAGCGCGGAGGTCGCCGGGCGGGTCGAGGAAGGCGGGGGAGAGCTCCTTGCCGTGCCAGGAGCGCGTGATCTCGTCGACCTCGGGGGCGGCAGGCGGCTCGGCAGGCCGCGTGGGCTCGGGTTCGGCTTGGTCTTCGGGCTCGGCCTCGTCTTCGGGCTCGGGCTCGGTCTCGTCTTCGGCCTCGGCCTCGGCCTCGCGCTGCTTCTTGCGCTCCTCGAACTGCTCGAGGAGGTCGCCGATGTCCTCGCCCTTCTCGGTGCCGATGATCGCGATGGGGAAGCCGGGGGGGACCTCGTCGCCCTCCTCGATCAGCGTCTTGAGGAGCACGCCCTCGTCGAACACCTCGGCCTCCATGTTGGCCTTGTCGGTGCCGACCTCGGCGATCACCGTCTGGGGCGTGAAGGAGTCCCCCTCCTTCAGCTTCCACTCGATGAGGGTGCCCACCTCCATGGTGGGCGAGATCGACGGCATCTCGTAGAAGTTGGCCAAGATGCCCTCCTAGCGGCTGCACACGGACCGAGCCGCCTCGATGATCCGCTCCTGGGAGGGCATCACCAGCTGCTCGAGGTTCGTGGCGTAGGGTTGCGGGACGTCGCGGTTGCACACGCGCAGGATCGGCGCGTCGAGAGCGTCGAAACACGCCTCCTGCACCCGCGCGGCGATCTCGGCGGCCAGCCCGGCGAAGGGGAAGCCCTCCTGGACCACCACCATGCGGTGGGTCTTGCCGATCGCCTCGTACAAGGCCTCCTCGTCGAGGGGGCGCAGGCTGCGCAGGTCGAGGACCTGAGCGTCGATCCCGTGCTCGCTGTGCAGGGTCTCGGCGGCCTGCAGGCAGTTCATCACCTGCTTGTTCCAGGTCACCAGCGTCACGTCGGCGCCGTCGCGCTTGAGGTCGGCCTTTCCTAGCGGGATCGTGTACTCCTCGTCGGGGACCTCGCCCTTGAACCCGTAGGCGAGCTCCGACTCCATGAACATCACCGGGTCGTCGTCGCGGATCGCGGTCTTGAGCAGGCCGTAGGCGTCCTTCGGGGTGGCGGTGGAGACCACCTTCAGGCCCGGGAAGTGCGCGTAGATCGACTCGAGGGCCTGGCTGTGCTGGCTCGCGAGGTTCTCGGCGGCGCCGACCGGGCCACGGAGCACCATGGGGACGTGGTAGTTGCCGCCGGTCATCTGCATGATCTTGGCGGCGTTGTTGATGATCTGGTCGAAGGCGACGAGGCTGAAGTTCCAGGTCATCACCTCGACGATGGGTCGCAGGCCGGCCATCGCGGCGCCGATCCCCACGCCGATGAACCCGTTCTCGGCGATGGGCGTGTCGATCACCCGCGTGTCGCCGAACTCCTCGAGCATCCCCTTGGAGACCTTGTAGGCGCCGTCGTAGTAGGCGACCTCCTCGCCCATGAGGAACACGTCCTCGTCGCGCCGCATCTCTTCGGTCATGGCCCGCCGGAGGGCCTCGCGTAGCTGAAGCTCGGCCATGTCTACTCCGCGTACACGTAGTCGTAGAGGATCGCGGGGTCGGCCGGCTCGGCCTGCTCCGCGAAGTCGTAGGCTTCCTGGGCGATCTGCTTGATCTCGTCGCGGATCGCCTCGATCTCCTCGTCGGTGACGCCGTGCTCCTCCTTCAGGTGGTGCTCGGCGAGCTTGAGGCAGTCCTTCTGCTCCTTGGTCTGCTCGACCTCCTCGGCGCTGCGGTACTTGGCCGGGTCGCTCATGGAGTGGCCGCGGTAGCGGTAGGTGACCGCCTCGACGATCACCGGCCCCTTGCCCGAGCGGGCGTGGGCGGCCGCCTTCTTCACGTTGTCGTAGACCTCGGTGACGTCGAAGCCCTGGAACTGCCAGTTCTCCATGCCCACGCCGTCGCCGCGGCGGTTCAGCTCCTGGACGAAGGAGGACCGGTCGAGGCTCGTGCCCATGGCGTAGTAGTTGTTCTCGCACAGGAACACGACGGGGAGCTGCCAGAGCTGCGCGAGGTGGAGCGCCTCGAAGAACGCCCCCTGCTGCGCGGCTCCATCGCCAAAGAACACGAGCGCGATGCGATCCTCGCCGCGGTACTTCGCGGCGAAGGCGGCCCCGGCGGCGAGCGGCACGTGGCCGCCCACGATCCCGTACCCGCCGAAGAAGTTCAGCTCCTTGCTCGCGAGGTGCATCGAGCCGCCGAGCCCGTGGGAGAGCCCGGGCTTCTTGCCGAAGAGCTCGGCCATGACCGCCTTGGGGTCCGCCCCCCGGGCGAGGATCTGCCCGTGATCGCGGTAGGCGGTGACCACGTAGTCCTCGGGCTGCAGCGCGGAGATGGCGCCGACGGCGACCGCCTCCTGCCCGATGTACAGGTGGCAGAAGCCGCGGATCTTTCGCAGCGTGTACGCCTTGGCCGCGAGCTCCTCGACCCGTCGGATCAAGTACATCTCGCGGTAGAACCCCAGAAGCTGGTCTTTGCCGACCCCTGGATCGTCCTGGGCCATGGGTGCGCTCCTCGAGTTGGATCGGGACGGCGCGGCGGGGAGTGCCCGACCGGGCCGAGGTTGTTGGCCATACCACAGGGCTCGGCGGCCCACCAACGGCACCCCCTATGCTCCGAGGACGCGCGGCATCCCCGCCGGTCGTGCACCGGGTTACGCGCGGCGGCACATGGAGCGTGCATGGATCTGCTGGAGCTGCTGTCCGCGAGCGATGTCGACGGGTTCAACACCCAGCGCGGCGAGAGCCGTCGCCTGGACTTCTTCGCGGCCGACCTCCCGGGCCGGAAGCTGGCGGGGGTCGACCTGTCGGGGGCCAACCTCGACAAGGCCGACCTGTCGGAGACCGACCTGTCGGACGCATCGCTGTACAAGACGAGCATGACCGGGATCGACGGCACCAGGCTGTCCCTCGCCCGCGCGCTCGCCGCGCGCCTGCGCCTGAAGGAGGCCTGGCTCGAGGAGGCCGACCTCACCGAGGCGGAGCTGTCGCACGCGGACTGCAAGGAGGCGGTGCTCGTCAAGACGAAGGGCGAGAGCGTGCGACTCGTGGGTGTCCGGCTCACCGAGGTCGAGGCGCGCGAGGCGCACTGGCCCCAGGCCGATCTCGTCGACGCACAGCTGTACAAGGCCGACTTTACCGGCGCCGACCTGCGCCGCGCCGACCTGACCGACGCCCGCGCCGACGAGGCGGTGTTCACCAACGCCCGACTCGACGCGTGCATCGCGAGTCGCCTGCGCGCGGCCGGCGGCGTGTTCGCCGGGGCGTCGCTCATGGGCGCCCGGCTCGACGGCGCGAACCTCCAGGGTGCCGACCTCACCGGCGTGGACCTGTCCGCGGCGGACCTGACCGGCGCCAACCTGACCGACGCGATCCTCACCGGGGCGAAGCTCCGGGGCGCGATCTTCGCCGACGCGGTGCTCGACGGCGTCGACATGGCGGAGCTCGATCTGGAGGACGTCGACCTGCGCGGCGTCGACCCCAACGCGGTCGGCCTGTCCGATCACCAGATCGAGGGCCTCGCCGGCGTGGGGGCCCACTACGACCCCGACGCGCCGCTCGTCGTCGACGACCCGGCGCTCGCGCGCTCGGGCGACGCGGTGGCGGTGCTGTGGCTCAACGCCGACAACGAGCTGCTCACCTCGGTGCGCTGGGCGCTGCTCCGGCAGGGGCAGGCGCCGAAGCTGGGCGTGCTCCCGAACTCGGCGGAGGGCGTGGCCGCCAAGCTCGCCTGCCCCGCCGCCGACGGCTTCGAGCTGCTCCTGCTCCAAGAGCGTCCGGGCGGCGTGTCGGTGGTGCGCTACCCGCTGTCGGCCGAGGGCGAGGTGGGGGCGTCGAGCTCCCAGGCGCTCGGCTACGGCCCGGCGATCCTCCCGGTGCTCCGCTCCGACGAGACCGGCTCGTGGCTGTGGGGGATGGCCCGGCGCGGGCCGACGCTGGTGGTGCACCGGCTGCAGGGCGACGAGGCCGTGCCCGTGCACTCCGAGACGGTGGCGACGGCCCGCGGGTTCCTCGGCCAGCACGCGCCCATCCTGGTGTGCAAGGGCGGCGTGGTGATGGCGGTCGGTCCCAAGGGCGCCGGCGCGCCGCTCCGCGCTCCCGACGGCTTCCCGCCGCGCATCGCGGGCGCCGCGGCCCACGAGGACCGCGTGCTCGGCGTGTGGCTCGAGGAGGCCATCGACGAGGACGAGCCGGGCGGGCTGCGCACCGCGTGGATGGCACGCCGCGGCTCGCCCACCACGGAGGCCCTCACCTGGAGCGACGCCGTGGTCGCCCTCGACGTCCTGGCGACGCCTCAGGGCGTGTGGGTGGGATGGATCGAGCTCTCCAAGCGCGGTCCAGAGGTTCGGACGACTCGCCTTCCCGGCGAGGAGGGCATCATGACCGTCCCGCTGGACGAGGGCTTCGAGCCCGCCGGGCTCCGCTTCGCGCCGGGCCGCCTCGACGACCCGGAGAACGCGCCCGTCGCGTGCATCTGGGACGCGGAGGGCCACCTGGTGGTGACCGACGTCGACGGACGCCCCATCGGCACCGTGTCCGGCTGAGGACGGGTTTTCCAAGCAGTTGACACGGGCGTCGGGTACTATGCCGCACCCTCGAGCCGTTCTCGTCGCTGTGGAGCCCGTCGTGACACCGTCCGACCCGACCGCGCGTCCCGAGTGGGACACCCCGGATCGCTTGCCCGAGCAGATCCTCGACGACCCTCTGATCCGCACGGGCGCGCCGCGTGGCGTGCAGCCGTGGCAGATCACCCCGGGTGAGCCTCCGGTTCGTGGCGCCGCGGCGCCGCGAGGCCGTACCCTGCTCCGCGACGCGACGATCCGCCGCCGGTTGCTCAGGAAGGCGAGCGCCACGCCCGTGCCGGCCACCCCGCGCAGTCGTGGGGGAGCGCGCGGCCACGAGCACACGACCGCGGCCAAGCCGGCCCACCACGAGGGCGAGTTCTTCAAGCCCGCCCAGCCGCTGCTCACCAACATCGTCGTGGATCGACCGCCGGCGGTGCAGAAGAGCGACAACGCCACCTGGGACGACCTCGCGCCCGTGCGCACCGAGGTCCCTTCGGCCGCTCCACGACACGGCGAGGTGCCGGGACTCGTGCACGCGCGCACCACGCCGCTCCCCGCACCGCGGGTGGACGATCTCGAAGACGTCTGGTTCCTCGATGCCGACGGCACCTTGGAGCCCCCCGAGGAGCGTGGCGCCTACCCCACCCGGCGCATCGCCGGGTGGATCGTGGGCGGAGCCGCGCTGACCGCGCTCGTCGTGCTCGGTGTCGCGGTGCTGCAGGGGCCCACGGTGCAGGCCACGCCCCCGAGCGCCGCACCCGCGCGCCTCGTCGCGCCGCCGCTCCCGCCGGTCGAGCACACCGCCGCGGCGCCCACCGCCGGGGCATCCGATGCGCCCGACGCGACCGCGACGACCGCGGTCCCTGAGCCCACCAAGGCGCCCGAGCCCGCAGCCTCCGAGCCCGCCGCCCCCTCGAAGCCGGCGCCCGTGATGAAGGCGCCCGTCCCTCCCCGGGACGGTACCGCCGCGCAGGGGTCGGCGACCGCGGGGCTCGACCGCTTGCGTGCGGCGATGGCGGACAATCCCCTCCTCGCACCCGAAGAGCCCCAGAAGCCCTCCGGTCCGGTCGAGAAGAAGCTCTGGTCCCACATCGAGAAGGACGACACCACGCCCGCACAGCCGCTGTGGTCCGACCTGTCACAGGGCGCCGACAAGTAGGCCGCCCTCGGCGGCGAGCGTCCGTTGGTCGTCCGAGATGCGCGCCAGACCGGCGTGGTTCCAGAGGTTCATCCGCCGGGTGCGCGCGATCACCGCGCGGGCGGTGGGCGTCCGGCGGCCTGGAGGCCTCCATGGACCCGTCCGATCTGTTTCGGGTGATCACCTCCCGCCGGACCGTGCGGTCCTTCGATGCCGAGCGCGAGGTGCCCGAGGCCGCCCGCGAGCGCGTGCTTCGGGCGGGCACCTGGGCGCCGCTGTCGGTGTACGCCCGAGGGGTGGCACTTCGTCGCGTGCCAGGGTGCGGTGGGTCAGGCCGGGTACGAAGGCGTCCTCTCCATTGGCTCCCGAGTCCGTCGGCTCGAGCGCCGGGAAGTCAAGGCGCCGCGGATGGACCTCCCGCGGTGGCCAGGACTGCGCGCGCCGCAGCGTCCAGGACGCGATCGGTCACCGTCAGGCTCACGGTGATTCCCGTGCCGCCGCCGACGCGCTTCCAGGTCGCGCCGGGTGCGGGCACGGTCGTCTCGGAGCTCGGGCCCGGCTCCGCCGCCGCGACCACGAGCCGTCGCTCGCCCGTCCAGCCCATCCAGGTCTTCCCGCTGGGCATGGGCGCGGGCAGGGCGGTCGGGTCCTCGCCGGCGAAGGGGCCGGGGGGACGCTTCGCGATCATCACGAGCCGTGTACCGGCGTCGGCGAGGCCCTGGGTGCCTTCCAGGGTCGCGCCCTTCCCGGCGAGGCGCTCCGCGATCGCCCGGGCCCGGTCGTCGTTCGGGATCCCGGACACCCACGCCCGGAACCGCAGCGCGGGCGGGCCGTCCAGGGTCCACCGCACGCGCTCGGCGGTGACCTCGACGACCTCCTTGCCCGGTACCGGCGTCGGCGTCTGTGTGATTCCCGGGCCGAGGGCGGCGGCCCCGAGCAGCTCCGGGCGGATCTCGAAGGGGCCGCACACGGCGCAGCCCGGGTCGATCCACCGGGTCTCGTCGCCGAGGGTCAGCCGCACGAGGGCCTCCGGGTAGGCGGCGGGGCATACGGGCGCCGGGCCCCGCTCCCAGGCGGGCCGGACCATGGCCCAGCTCGCCTGGAAGCCCGACTGCTGTGCGTACAGACGGAGGATCAGCGCGGCCTCCAGCGGGGTCACCGCGCCCGAGCGGCGGGCGGCGGCGAGGCCGCGCGGCCACCCGGCGGGCTGGTCGACGGGCCCGACCCGCGCCCGGTCCCACAGGGTCGGCCTCAGCTCGGTGGCGAGCTCCCAGGACGCCTTCGCGAACTTCATCCGCGTGGGCAGTGCCGGCTCGGGCATGGACCGCGCGTCGAAGCGGTGTTCGAGGCCCGCGACGAGCCGGTCGCGATCGGGGATCACCGGGGTGTCACCCCAGCTCGCGAGGTGCCAGGCGCCGGCCCCGTCGTCCACGACCGTGCCGCTGGTGGCCAGGACCTCGTCGGCGCGCCGCCCGGGGCGGTCGGGGGTCAGACCACACGCGGGCGCGTCGGGCTGGGTCCACTCGAAGAGCAGGCCCAGGCGCTGGGCGTTCGGGCCGACGACGATGGCGGCACTCCCGTCTCGCATCCGCAGGGTCCACAGCGGGGCGGGGACGTTGGGAGGCTGGGTGCGGGCGCCGACCTTCTGCACGCGGGCGGGCAGATCGAGCACCCAGGGCCGCGCCCGCCCGTCGACGGGAAAGACGACCGCGTCGCGCACGGCCATCGTGCTGGCGCCGCCCGGGTAGAGCGCGGTCATCGGAGCCGCACCGTCCGGCAGGTCGAGGCGGCGGACGACCTGCTCGAAGACCGTGGGCTCGGCGCGGGTGGCGGCGGCGAAGGGGTCGTGGGAGGGCTCGGGGTGCGCGGGCGCCGGGATGTCGAGCACCCCCTGGGCGGTCCACACCTTCCCCCCGCGTGCCGGCTGGTCGGGGTGGCGGAGGATCTGCGGCCCGTCCTTGCCGAGGCACACCGCCACCTCGCCCTCCTCGGCGTCGGCGTGGCCCGGATGGTTGCGCGCCGGGAGCCACTCGCCGAGGACCACGTGGTCGGGACCGCCCGCGCTGCGCATCACCAGGGTGCGCGCGAAGCCCCGGTCGTCCACCGCGGCCCGGCGCATCGCGGTGTCGCCGGTCACCGGTGCCGGGCCGTCCACCCCGCGCGGCAGGAGCAGGAGCGTCTGCAGGTCGGCCAGGGCCTCCATCGCCGACTGCTCGGGTGGCGTCTGCACCGTGGAGGCCAGGGGCACGGGGATCGCGGGGGTCGTCGGGTCCCCCGCGTGGACCCGGATCTCGTCGAGGGGCGCGGGGTGCAGCGCCCAGAAGTGGCGGCCGTCGGACTTCCACGGGCCGTAGGGGATCGCTTGCAGGTCGCGCGCCTCGATCTCCGCGTAGCGCGCGCCCTCGGCGCCGGGGCGCCAGCAGAGGGGCGCGTCGCCCTGGCGGAGCACGGTGACGTCCAGGGTGGCCTCGGCGCCCTCGCCCAGCTCCGGGAGGTGGACCCGCCAGGTGGTCCACCCGTCGAGCCGCGCCGGGAGACGCTCCCAGTGGGCCTCGTCGAGCTTGCGCCGCCCTGCGGCGATCCGCGCCTTGCCGCCGTGCGCCTGGAGGTGGGCGCCTGGGGGCAGGTCGAGATCGACCCCCGGACAGGGCGCACCCTGGGCGTGGACCGTGTAGGTGGTCTGTTCGAGCCAGCCGTCGTCCTGCCGCGCGACCGTCGTGTGCACCGAGGCCAGCAGGCACGCGGCTCCGAGCGCGGTGAGCCCGTCGATCACCGGCGGGCCCTCCGCGCCGCGCGGTCGACCTCGGCCTTCAGGATCTTCGGGAGCCCGCCGTGGACCGTGTCCGCCCAGGCGACCACCGCCTCCGGGTCGGCGCCGGACCACTCGCGGAGCACCCGGCGGAGCGCCTTGCGGACTAGCGGCGACTCGTCCCGGAGGAAGGCGTCGAGCCACCCGGCGATCACGTCGCTGTGGGCCTCGGCGACGTGCTGCACCCGGCGCTCCCCGACCCGCTCGCGCAGGGCGGCCGCGGCGGGGCCCTGGATCGGGACGGGGAGGAAGGCGAGCGCCGCGATCGCGCCTGCCCGCCGCACCTCGGCGCGCCCGTGGCGCATCGTCTCGGCGAGCAGCTCGTCCAGCGCGCCCGTGACCAGGGCCGCCGGCCCGAGCACGAGGGTGCCCAGGGCGTCGGAGGTGGCCGTCTCGTCGACCCGGTCGAGCCAGTCCAGTCCCTCTTCCAGCGCCTCGCGCGGGGTGTCGGGGACCGTCGCCGCGAGGAGCCCGATCGCGACCAGGCCGTCCTCGAAGGCGGTGCCGTAGAGCTGGCGCAGGTCGCCGGCATCGACGGGGAGGTGCGGCGGGTCCTCGTACCAGGCGGCGGCGAGCACCCGGGCCACCTCGCCGTCGGGGACCCCGCGGATCCCGCGCAGGGTGTGCACGTGCTTGCCGCGGGCGCGCTGGGCGCCGCGGCTCGACAGGGCTTCGAGCGTCTCGGAGAGCATCTCCGGGTCCATCAGGGCTCCTCGAGGAAGGCGGCGATCCGCGCCGCGAGGGCGGCGGGCTGGTCGTGGTGGAGCAGGTGGCCCGCGTCCTCGATCTCTACGCGCCGCAGGTTGGGCACCGCCGCCTCGCGCTCGGCGAGATCGGGCACCCGAAACCACGAGTCGGCGCCGACCACGTGCAGCACCGGCATCGGCAGGTGGGCGAGGAAGGCGCGGAACATGGAGGCGCGGAAGGGGTAGGGGGCGCGGGCGCGGTGCAGGGCGTCCCAGGTCCAGATCACCGTGCCCTCCTCCCAGTCGCCCTCGAAGGGATCGTCGGGTCGGGCCGGGCGGGTGATCCGCGTAGCGAGGCGCAGGGAGTCCGCCTCGGTGAGCGCCTCGTTCCACCGGCGCAGGCGGTTGGCGGCCTCCTGCACGCTCCCCATCAGGGGGTGGCGGGGCGGGTCCAGGATCGCGTCGGCGAACCGGTCGGCGCGGTCGGCGTCCGTGCCCTCGGCGTCGGGGGGGCCCAGCCCCTCGACGCTGATCAGGCGCCGCACCTCGTCGGGGCGCAGGCCCGCGACGAGGACGCTGATCGTGCCGACCATGGAGTGTCCTAGCAGGTCGACCCGTCCGCCGAGACGGTCGATGAGCGCGAGCACGTCGGGCACGTAGTCCCAGAAGTGGTAGAAGCCGCCCGCGCCGACGTGGCCGGACAGGCCGTGCCCGCGCAGATCCGGCGCGACGACCCGGCCCGGCAGGCGTTCGGCGACCGCGTCCCAGGCGGCCCCCTGCTCGAGGAACCCGTGCAGCACGAGGAGCGGCAGGCGCCCGGGCGCCGGCTCCCCCCAGTCGCACACGCGCAGGCGCACGCCGCGCGGGGTCCCGGGGAAGTCCCACTCCCTCATGGCTCGTCGTCCCAGGCGAGCCGCAGCCCGGCCTTCAGGCGGCCCGAGAGCTTGTGGGACAGGCGGAGGCTCGCGCGGCTGGTCGTGTGCGGGTGGGTGTAGCAGCCGCCCATCACCACCCGGCCCCGCTCGGGGCGGTCGCGCCAGGCCGAGGCGGTGTACTCGAACACGCCGCCGATCGCCGCGAAGAGCCCCGCATCGCCGTGGGCCCCGAAGGCGCGGACGGGCAGGGGACGGCGCAGGCCCGTCTCGGCCGAGACCGCACAGCCGGGCTTCCAGTAGTCGCCCCAGGGCCAGCGGCGGCCGTCGATGCCCCGGACCGCCTTCTCCCACTCGTCGGCCGTCGGCAGCCGCGCGCCCTTCCAGGCCGCGTAGGCGTCGGCGTCCTCGGGCCAGATCCCGTAGACCGGCTCGTCGGTGCGCAGGTGCGGCAGGATCCGGTCGGGGCCCCAGTGGGGCAGGTAGTTCACGTCGACCCGGTCGGCCTCGGGGACCGCGGCGAGGTAGGCGGCCCAGGCGGCGTTGGTCACCGGCTCGCGGGCGATCCAGAAGGGCCGGTCGAGGTGCTCGATGCGCAGGGGCCGCTCGTCGGGGCTCTCGTCGCCGCCCGCCACGAAGTTGCCGCGGGGGATCCGGACCTGGCCGTTGTGGTACTCGACGGGCATCCGGGGCACGCGGCCCACCAGGAACACGCGCATCGCCTCGCTGATCCGCAGCCCGGTGAGCTCGTCGGGCCCCTGCCCCTGGTTGGCGTGCAGCCGGGGCGCCAGGTGGGCGGCGCAGAAGTACTCGTACAGGGAGCGGTGGCCGAAGCGCAGGCGGCCGTCGAGGTCGCGGACGAACAGGGCGCGCAGGGCGTTGGGCAGCCGCAGCGCGGCGACCTGGTCGGGGAGGAAGGACGCGCTCTCGGCGGTGTACCCGGACTGACGGAAGGCCTCCCACGCGAGCTCCTGCAGGGCGTGCAGGAACTCCTCGTGGTCGGGCCCGGAGTGCAGGCCGTAGCGCACCCAGGCGTCGAACACGCCCCAGGGCTCGATGGGGCGCCCGCTGTCGATGTACGGGACCGCGGCCTGGACCACGTGCAGGAGCAGGGGCGAGCGGCTGAGCTGCTCGAGCCCCTCGACGCTCTCGAGCAGGCGTGCGCCCCCGCGGAGCCCGGCGATCTCCTGGCGGACGGTCTGAAGTGGCAGGTCGTCGATGCGGAGCAGGGTGATGCCCGGCCTTTCGAGCACGTCCACCTGGTGGGGCTCGGGCTCCGAGGCGTCGGTGCGGAAGTGTCCCGGGCGGCTGGTGAGCACCCACCGGGGCCCGGCGAGCGCGGTCAGCTGTGCGAAGAGGTCTGGAAAGTCGCGGACCTCGGTGTGGGCCACCTCGTCGAGCCCGTCGAGCAGCAGGGTGCGCCGGCCCTCGCGGGCCTCGGCGAGGCGCACGTCGCCCACCACCCGGCGCAGGCCCTCTTCGACCGAGGCGTGGCGCGCCACCACCCGCAGGGGCACCGCGGTGCACGGCGGCAGCGACGGGTCCTCGGCCGAGGCGGCGGCCTCGCACAGGGTGGTCTTGCCCGAGCCGAAGCGCCCGAGGATCACCAGCCCCGCGGGCCCCTCGCCGCGCAGGTGCCGCTTGAGCGCCGCGTACACCGGGCCCACCGGTTCGGCGTGGACCTCCGGGTCGTCGAGGCGCAGGTGCGAGGCGCTCAGCTCCAGCATGACCGCCCCGGTAACGCGGAATCGCCTACGTGCCGTCCACACCGCGGGGTGCTCGACTGGCGTCTGGCGCACCCGAGCCCCTGGCCCGAGGTCGATGCGGCATGGCTCGAATGCCTGACCTCGGGCGGTCCGCTCGCGCGCTGGCTCGAGTCGGGGGCGGCCCCGACCGCGTGGCAGGGTTCGCTTCCCCTCCGATCGCTCCTCGCCTCCCACCTAGTCCGGAGCCTTCCCCGATGGTCGACCCCGAGGAGGTGAGGCGGATCCTGTACGACGCGGCGCTCGTCGCCGCGTGAGGATCAGGGCTCGAAGCGGTAGCCCGTCCCGTGGACCGTGAGGATGTGCCGGGGCTGGCTCGGGGTCTCCTCGATCTTCTTGCGCAGCTTGAGGATCTGGTTGTCGACGGTGCGCGTGGTGAGCGCCGCCGTGTAGCCCCACACGTTCTCGAGCAGCTCATCGCGGCTCACGTCGCGCCCGCGGTGGGTGATGAGGTAGGCGAGCGTGCCCGCCTCGTGGGTGGTCAGGTGCTGCTCCTTGCCGCCCTTCCACAGCACGCGGCGGCGCAGGTCGACCTTGACGCTCCCGAAGCTGAAGCTGTCCGGGGTGCGCGGCTCGGCGGCGCGCTCCCGGAGGCGATCCTTGACCCGGGCGATCACCTCGCGCACCGAGAACGGCTTGGTGACGTAGTCGTCGGCGCCCATCTCGAGGCCCATGACCCGGTCGATCTCGTCGCCCTTGGCGGTGAGCATGATCACCGGCAGGTTCTCGTAGTCCTGCTTGACCTTGCGCATGAGCTGAAGCCCGTCCATGCCGGGGAGCATGATGTCGCAGATCAGCAGGTCGGGGACGGTGGTGCGGATCGCCTCCTGCGCGTCCTCGGCGGTCTCCACGTGTCGGACATCGAAGCGCTCGTGCTCGAGCGCGGCCAGCAGGCCCTCGCCGATCGTCTGGTCGTCTTCGACGATGAGGATGTTCCCCTGGGTCTCGCTCACGGTGTCCTCCGTGCTGCCGGTCGGATCGGAAGGTATCGCAATCCGACGGACTGCGTGGTGGGCGATCGCGTCCCGGTGTAGTCTCCGCCCATGTCCGACAGCGATTTCCGCCGCTTCCAGAAGCGCTTCTTCCAGGCGCTGCGCGAGCGTCCCCTCGACGTGAGCGACCCGAAGGACGCGGCGCTGTACGAGCCGCTCCACGACCACGCGCACGATCCCGTCCGGCGCCTGCACGACACCATCGACTTCTCCGTGGGCGCGAGCGTGCAGCTCGTGGCCGGCTTCCGCGGCACCGGCAAGACCACCGAGTTCTCGCGCCTCGAGCAGCAGCTCTGGGCCGCGGACTACCTGGTGGTTCGGGTCGACCTCGACGAGTACCTCGACCTGTACTCGCCGGTCGAGGTGACCGACTTCCTCCTCGTGCTCTCCGGGGCGATCAGCGATCGGCTGCGCGACAAGCGGCTCCTGGGCAAGAAGGAGGCGCTCGAGCTCGGCTTCTGGGACCGCGCGAAGGAGCTGCTCTCGGGGGACTTCTCCGTCGACCACGCCCGGCTCGCCGCCGGTCCGGTGGCCCTGCAGCTCGGGCTGAAGGCGGATCCGACCGTGCGCCAGCAGGTGCGCGAGGCCCTGCGGGGGCAGATCTCGCGGCTGGTGCACGAGGTGCGGACCCACCACGAGGCGGTCCTGCACAAGCTCCGGCAGAAGTGGGGCAAGGGCGCGCGGCTCGTGGTGATCGTGGATAGCCTCGAGCACATCCGCGGCACCTCGACCGATGCCGCCGCAGTCCACACCTCGATCCAGGACCTGTTCTTCAGCCACGCGCGGCACCTGCAGCTCCCGGCGACGCACATGGTGCTCTCGGTGCCCGCGTTCCTCGCGCTGCAGGCGGACAACCTGGCCGCGCAGTTCGTGAACGGGGCGGTGCAGGTGTGGTCGAGCTGCCGGGTGCGCGGCTGGGACGGCACGCCGGACGAGGGGACGATCGCGCGCCTGGGGCGGCTGGTGGAGCGTCGCGGCGACTGGCGGAAGGTCCTGCCCGACGAGCGGGCGCTGCACGCGCTGATCCTCGGCTCGGGCGGCTACCTGCGCGACCTGCTGAACATGCTGATCGAGGCCCTGCACCTCGCCGGCGACGGGGTGCAGCCGGACGCGGCGCAGCGGGTGCTCGAGGTGATCCGCCGCAGCTACCAGCCCCTGTACGCCGACGAGGTCGCGATCCTGCGGAAGATCGCCGAGAAGCGCGACCTCGGGGCCGTTCGCCTGGACGAGCGCGACTACCTGCTGCGGTTCCTCGACAGTCACCTGGTGCTCGCCTACCTCAACGGCTCCTTCTGGTACGACGTGCACCCGCTGGTGCGCGACCTCGTCACGCGGGCGTGAGCGTGTCCGGAGCCGACGACGCGCGGGCCCGGCTGCGGTTCCACCTGGAGCTGCAGGACGGCTTCTGGTTCGCAGCGGTGGCCGCCGACGACGCACGGGCGCGGGAGGCGTTGCGGGCCGAGGCGGCGGCGTGGGCGGAGGGCGAGGGCGTGCCCTTCCGGGTGCATGCACCGGCCGAAGGTCTGGCCGCGACGCTGGTCCGCGACGCTGAGCCCGGCCTGCACTGGGTCGTGATGGATCCGGAGGCCGAGGAGGCCGCCGGACGGCTGCTGATGGCGTTGAACGAGCGCCGCGAGGCTCTGCGCAAGCGCCTGCCGGGGGGGCTGATCGTCGAGGGGGGCGCGCGGCTCAAGGTGCTGCTGCGCAACCTCGCGCCCGATCTGTTCTCGATCCGTGCGTGCGTCCTGGAGCCGGCGGGGGCGGCGGGCGGGGTGCGGTCCGAGACGCCGTGGTGGGTGGGGGAGCTGGGCTTCGACCATGCGGAGGTACGGCGGTGGGGCCAGCCGGCCGTCCCGTGGGTGGACGGCGACGCCGCGCGGCGCGCGCTGGACGAGGCGCGGCGGCTGGAGGGACACGCCGGGGCCGGGGCGCGTCGCTCGGAGCTCGACGCCGTGGCGCGGGCGGTGGAGGCGCTCCTGGCCCAGGGGTGGATCGGCGAGGCGGCGCCGGTGGCCGAGCGGATGCTCGCGCTGGCCGAGGATCTCGTCGGCGCGGACGGCCCGCCTCCCGACGGGTTTCCGGCGGTGACCGCGCCGGACGCCTGGGCACGGGGGATGCTCGCGGAGGCGTGCGAGGCGAGCGCGGTGGTCGCCCACGCTCAGGGCGACCTGCCGGGGGCGCGGGACCTTTGGCGGCGGGGGCTCGGGCTGCGGCAGGGGCTGGCGGGCGAGGGACCCATCGACGCGGCGCGGGCCCCACGGGTGGCGGAGGTCGCCGAGGCGTGGAGTCACCTCGGGGAGCTGGCCTGGCAGGCGGGGGACGAGGACGAGGCGGAGCGGTCGCTGGACGAGGCGCTCGCGTTGCGAAAGAGCTTGGTCGAGGCGGCGCCGAGCCCCGAGCGGATCGGAGAGCTGGCGATCTCCTGGTCACTGCTCGGCGATCTGCGCCTGGATCGCGGCGAGGTCGATGCGGCGCTCGCGGCCTACGACGAGGCGCTGCGGCTGCGGCGGGATCTCGTGGCGGAGGCGTCCGGGGACCGGCGGAAGCAGGCGCTCCTCGCGGTGGTGCTCGGGCGGCGCGCCGCGGCGCTCGGCGCGGCGGAGGAGCGGCGCGCGGCGCGGGAGGCGGCGGAGGAGTCCCTGCGACTCATCGAGGCGGTCGCCGAGGCCGACCCGGCGACGGTGCACTGGCAGGTGTGGCGGGCGACCGGGTGGAGCCGCCTCGGGGACACGCTGCTCGGACTCGGGGATGTCGACGGGGCCGAGGAGGCGTGGGAGACCGCGGTGGAGCTTCGCCGCGACCTGTGCCGCGAGGACCCGGAGAACGCGCGGTGGGCGCAGGACCTCGCGGGCGATCTCGGCCGCCTCGCGGAGGTCGCGCTGCTGGCGGGCGAGATCGAGGAGGCCGAGATGCACGCCGGCGAGGCGCTGGAGATCGCCGAGCCGCTGGGCTGGGAGGACCCGAGCAACGCCCGGTGGTGGATCGGGCTCGCCTGGGCTCGGGTCGTGGCGTCCGAGGTGGCCGCTGCGCGGGACGAGGACGAGGAGTCCGAGCGACTGCTGGAGGCCGCCCGGGAGGCACACGCGCGGGCGGTGGCGCTCGGCGTGCGCGGGCGCCGCGCCGAGGTGCTCGCCGAGCGGCTGCGCGAAGCCCCACCGGTCTGACCTGGCCCGCGCCGGATCCACGTCGTATGGCGCGAGTTTGCCCATATCGGGCCGACATCGGTAGCATGTGGCGACCAGTCCGGAGCCGACGTGGGCCGCCAGCGCCTCCCAGACGTACGATCACGGGCATGCGGGGCGCGGCCTCCGCTGAAGGCCGGATGGTGCATGCCCCGGGCCCGGCCTGCTCCGCCGGTCGACCTGCCCGACCCCCCGCTCCCGGCCCGCACCGCTCCCTTCTCGTTCGCGAACGTCTCCGTCGATGCGCCAGCGACCGCCGAAGGGCCATCCTCTACCGAGGGCCCCGTGTTGGCTTGCGTGTCGTCGCGCATTGCGCGCGGTCTCGGGATGGACCCGTCCGGAATCCGGATCCACGACGACTCCCGCACCGCTGCGGCCGCGCGCTCCCTCGGGGCCCGGGCGTTCACCGTGGGGAACGACATCGGGCTGGCAGGGTCCGCGCCCAAGCCGGACACGGACGATGGAATGCGCCTGCTTGCCCATGAGGCAGCCCATGTCCTGCAGTTCAGGAAGGCTCCCGGCGCCCGTCCGCGGTCCCTCGTCAGCCGGCCTGGCGATGCCTCCGAACGCCACGCGGACCGCGCCCTGGAGGGAACCCCGGGTTCGCACACCTGGGGCCAGAGCGTCCCGGCGCCATCCGCGGTCGTGCTCCGCCAGGTGGACCAGAGCGCCGTAGACGCCATGAGTCCAGCCGAGGTGCGGGCCCACGACCACTACATCGACAACGACATCGTCCGAGTCGAGTTCTTCTCGGCCGAGCAGGCGCGGATCCACTACGGAGACGGGTCCAGCTTGCTCATCGGTCTGGTCCCCCGGTGGATCGAGCCGCCTCTCCAGCACGTCGACTACCGCAGTTCCTCGCAGGATCTGATCGAGGTCGCAGAGCCCGGGCAGCCCATGCGCTTCCTCGAAGACGTGCGTTACCTGCCGACCAGGGGGATGACCTACGACGAGGTCCTACGCACCTTCGCGCAACCCGTGACCTTCACGGTCGACGCGCGGTCGGGTCGGATCGTTCCCTCGGACATCAACGAGTTGACCGCACCCAATCTCGTCCACCTGTTGCGGGCCGCAGAGGCCGAGTACGTGCGGCGGACCGACGAGATGGCCGAGGGCATGGTGCGGGTGCTGCGCGTCGCCGAGGTCATCGTCGAGCTGGAGCTGTTGCGAGTCACCCTGGGCGGCGCCCGTTCCGGCGTGGGCGCGGGAGTGCGCGGCGCCGTCGCCACGGCGAAGTCCGCGGGCACGGTCACGGTCGAGATGGCGATCGAACAAGGTCTCGTCCGATCCGGCGGCCGTCTCGCGCAGGTGTTGGAGGCCATCCAGACGCGTTTTCTCGCGTCCGCGCCCGGTTCGGTGTCCGACGGTCTGGCACTCATCGGTCGGGCGACGCGGTCGGTCGGTCTCGAGCCCGGCGTCGTCACGGGCGGCAGCGTCGAAGCTGGCTTCATCGAGCTGACGAACGCAGGAGGTGTCATGACCCGGATCCTGTCCACCGGGGAGATCATCATCACACGAGGCGCGGACACGCTGCTGCGCCTGATTCCATGACCTCCTTCTGGACCGTCGACCGCTCCCAGCATCCTGCCTTCGGGGCGCTCGCCGGAGCCTGGGTGTGGATGTCCCCCGGCGTCCCGGACTCCCTCGTCGCGGCGCTCGTGGTCCGCCACAGCGACCTCGCGGACGACACCCCGGCCGAGCTGGCTGCCACGCAGCACGCGGCGGTGTTGGAGCGCCTCGGGGCGGGCCTGCGGCGCCTTCCGTCGGCCCTCGACCAGCGCCGCCTCGAGGGCAGACGGAAGGCG
>Ga0114931_10002501_pt1 | contig 23376 bp, 17 predicted proteins | sample 2SBtaG_FD_89579 | JGI IMG/M metagenome (GOLD analysis project Ga0114931, IMG submission 89579) | Deep subsurface microbial communities from Kolumbo volcano to uncover new lineages of life (NeLLi) - 2SBTROV14_V59a metaG | ecosystem: Environmental > Aquatic > Marine > Volcanic | place: Kolumbo... | reverse complement strand
GGGCGGGACGGTCCACGAATGAGTGGGCGCGCCATGGGCGGTATCAAGGGTGTGCTATTCGACAAGGATGGCACCCTGCTCGACTACCGGGCGACCTGGATGCCCCTCAATCGCATGGCGGCGCTGGCGGTCGCGGACGGGGACGAGGCGCTCTCGGGGCGCCTTCTGGCCGCCGGCGGGTACGAGGCGGCTTATGACCGGGTTGGTGCCGAGGCGCCGCTCGCTGCGGGCAACACGCGGGAGATCGCGGCGGCTTGGCGGCCGCTCGTGCCGGCGCGCCCGTTGGACGACCTGGTGGCCCTGATCGACGGCGTGTTCCAGGCGGAGGGGCCGGACCGGGCGGTGCCGGTGCCCGGGCTGCACGGCGCCCTGACCGGCCTCAAGGCGCGCGGTTTGTGTCTGGGCGTGGCGTCGAGCGACAGCCACCAGGGCATCGCGGGCTCCCTCGGCCGCCTGGGCGTGGTCGAGCTGTTCGACTATCTGGCCGGCTACGACAGCGGCCACGGGGTCAAGCCGGGCCCGGGCATGGTCATGGGCTTCCGCGCCGCCGGCGGACTGGCGCCGGGGGAGGTTGCCGTGGTCGGCGATACCCCCCACGACATGGAGATGGGCCGCCGGGCCGGGGCGGCCTTGTGCGTGGGCGTGCTGACCGGCACCGGCACCCGCGACGATCTGGCGCGCGCGGCCGATTTCGTGCTGGATGGGATCGCCGATTTGGCGGCCCTACTCGATCGGTTGTAATCAGATACCCGGTGTCGGGTCCTCGTCTCGACGCCGCCGTCCGCGCCGGCGGCTGGTTTTGGCGCTGCTCGGCGCATCGTCAGGCGGCCCGGCGGGTGCCTGGGCACCGCCCGAGACCTGCCCGAAGTGAGCGATCACGGCGGCCAAATCGGGCGGCGGGCCGGGCGTGTGGGTTTGCAGGGCCTGGTGCATGGCCCGGATGTGCGCCGGGGTGGTGCCGCAGCAGCCGCCGATGATGCGCGCGCCCGCATCGACCGCGGCGCGGGCGTAGTCGGCCATCAGCGCGGGCGAGCCCTGATAGCGAATGGCGCCCTCCACATACTCGGGAATACCGCAGTTGCTCTTGGCCACCAGGATATCCTCCGGCCCGGCGGCGGCGCGCAGGCGCAGCAGGACCGCCAGAAGCTCCGCCGGCCCGATGCCGCAGTTGCCCCCGTAGGCCGCCGGCCGGGGCGTGAGCTCGCCGGCCATGGCGGCGACCCGCTCGGGGGTGATCCCCATCATGGTGCGCCCGTTGGTATCGAAGCTGAGGGAACAGATGACCGGCAGCCCGGTGGGCCGCGCGCCGGTCACCGCCGCCGTCAGTTCCTCGACCGAGGAGATGGTCTCGATCCACAGAACGTCCACGCCGCCCTCCGCCAGCGCGCGCGCCTGCTCGGCGAAGGCGGCCGTGCCCTCGGCCATGGTGAGCGGCCCGAGCGGCATGAACAAATCGCCGGTCGGGCCCATGGAGCCGCCCACCACCACCGGACGCCCGGCCGCGTCCGCCGACTCGCGGGCCAGGCGCGCGGCGGCGCGGTTGATTTCGGCGACCCGATCTTGTGCCTTGTGCAGGCGCAGCCGGTTGCGCGTACCGCCGAAGGTGTTGGTCAGCACGATGTCCGACCCGGCCTCGATGAAGGCGCGGGTCAGATCGCGCACCCGGTCCGGGTGGTCCAGGTTCCAAAGCTCCGGCGCATCGCCGCTTTGCAGGCCGACGGCGAAGAAGTTGGTCCCCGTCGCGCCGTCGGCCAGCAGCCACGGGCGCTCGGCGAGAAGATCGCGCAGCAGGTTCGCCATGATGCGCGCTTACGCCCGCAGCGCCGCGTTGTCCGGGTCGTAGGGCGATTCGGCGATTATCGTGGCCGGCTTGCGGTTCCCCAGAATCTCGATCTCCACCTCCGTGCCGGGGGCCGCGAGATCGGGCCGCACGAAGCCGAGCGCGAGGCTCTTGCCCACGCGCCAGCCAAACCCACCGGCGGTGGCGCGGCCGATTATCTCGCCTCCCTTGTAGAGCGGCTCGTTGCCAAGCGCGTCGGCGTCCGTGATGTCGCCGACCTCCAGGGTGACGAAGGCGTTGTCGAAGCCCCGCTCACGCCAGGCAACGAGCGCGTCGCGGCCGATGAAATCCCCTTTATTGGGGTGCACGAAGCGGTCGAGCCCGGATTCGTAGGCCGCGTATTCGATCGACAACTCGGTGCCGACCATGCGGTACGACTTTTCGATGCGCAAGCTATCCATGGCGCGAATGCCGAAGGGCTTGAGGCCCAACTCCTGGCCCGCCGCCATAAGGGTATCGAAGATGTGGTTCTGCATCTCCAGCGGGTGATGAATCTCCCAGCCCAGCTCGCCCACGTAGTTGACCCGCATGAGTCGGCACGGCGCCAGGCCCACGTCCACGAACTGTCCGGTCAACCAGCGGAACGCCTCGTTGGAGAGGTCCGCGTCCGTGACCCTCTGCAACAGGTCGCGCGCCCGTGGGCCGGCGACCACCAGGACGCCAACTTGCGTGGTCAGGCGGTCCAGGCGCACGCTGCCGTCCGCCGGCAGTTGCTTGGCCAGGTAATCCAGGTCGAAGCGCTCCAAGGCCCCCGCCGACACCAGGTAGAAGCGGTTCGGCGCGTCGCGCATGATGGTGAATTCGGAGCGCACGCCGCCGGTCTGGTTGAGGGCGTGGCAGAGACCGATGCGCCCTACGGCCTTGGGCAGGCGGTTGGCGACCAGGCGATCCAGGAACGCCTCCGCCCCCGGGCCCGAAATTTGGCACTTGGCGAAGGCGGTCATATCCAAAACGCCAACGTTTTCATACACGTTTCGACATTCGTTGCCCACGTGCTCGAAGTAGTTGGCGCGCCGGAAGCTCCAGTCGTCCTTGGGCTCGACGCCTTCGGGCGCGAACCAGTTGGGCCGCTCCCAGCCGAACTTCTGGCCGAAGACGGCACCCAGGGTCTTCATGCGTTCGTAGCATGGCGCGGTCCGATAGGGGCGGCAGGCCGGGCGCTCCTCGTCGTGATAGTGGATAACGAAGACGTGCTCGTAGGCCTCCTCGTTCTTGGCCTTGAGGTAGGCCTTGGAGGCGTAGTCGCCGAAGCGGCGCGGGTCCACGCCCAGCATGTCGATCGTGGGCCGCCCCTCGACGATCCATTCGGCGAGCTGCCAGCCGGCCCCGCCGGCCGCGGTCACGCCGAAGCTGTGGCCCTCGTTGATCCAGAAGTTGGGCAGGCCCCAGGCCGGCCCGACCAGGGGGCTGCCGTCCGGCGTATAGGGGATCGGCCCATTGACCACCTCCTTGACCCCGACCTCGCCGAACAGGGGCACGCGGGCGATGGCCGCCTCGATGTGCGGCTCCAGGCGGTCCAGGTCGCCTGGAAAGAGGTCCTTCTCGAAGGTCGACGGCACGCCGTCCACGAAGCAGGCCGGGGCACCCTTCTCGTACGGGCCGAGGAGCAGCCCCTGGCGCTCCTCGCGCATGTAGTAGGAGGCGTCGGATTCCCGAAACACCGGCATTTCCCGCTCGCCGTTCTTGCGGCGCTCGATCAGCAGCGGGTGCGGCTCGGTGACGATGAACTGGTGCTCGACTGGGATCGAGGGGATATGGAGCCCGACCATGCGCCCGGTTTGGCGGGCGTAATTGCCGGTCGCGCTGACCACGTGCTCGCAGGCGATGTCGCCCTTGGCGGTCTTGACCAGCCATTCACCGCTCGCCGTGCGCTCGATCGCGGTGACCGGCGTGTGCTGATGGATGGTCGCGCCCATGTTGCGCGCGCCGCGCGCCAGCGCCATGGTCAGATCGGCGGGCTGAATATAGCCGTCGTCCGGGTGCAGGATGCCGCCGATCAGGCCCTCGGCGTTGCAGAACGGCACCATCTCCTTGATCTCGGCCTGGGTCATGAACTCCACGTTGACGCCGATGGTGCGCGCGGTGCCGGCGTAGTGGTGGTATTCGTCCATGCGCTCGCGGGTGTTGGCCAGGCGCAGGTTACCCACCTTGGCGAAACCGACAGGCTGGCCGGTCTCTTCTTCCAGGGTCTGGTACATGGCGACCGAGTATTTATGGATCTGGCCGACGCTGTAGCTCATGTTGAACAGCGGCAAAAGCCCGGCGGCGTGCCAAGTCGAGCCCGCGGTCAGCTCGGTGCGTTCGAGCAAGACCGCGTCGCCCCAGCCTTTCTTGGCCAGATGATAGAGGGTGGAAACCCCGACGACACCGCCGCCGATCACCACCACGCGCGCGTGTGATTTCATGGCCCGCCTCCCCAGCACGGCAAAAAACCGAAATTGGCGGATAGCGTACCCCCCTTCAGGACAAATTGCGACATGGCCCCGCGCAATTCCGACAACCCCGGGCCGGGCCGCGCGCTCGACGCCGCTTTTCCGCAGGTCCCCGTCGCGGGCGCGAAAGAGGCGGGAGCGGCCCCGGCCGGATACTTTGTCCTTATCCAGCGCGGTCGCGCGGTAGGAGCAGGACACATGAGCGAGACGGAGGGACGCGAGGGCGCCCGCGCCCGGCGGCGGGAACGGGGTGGCGGCGCCGAGGCCCGGCGCGCGGCGCGACGTGGCGGCGGCGCGACCCAGCGCAAATTCATCACCCGCCGGATTCCCCTTTACGAGGTCCTGAGCGAGGAGGGCCTGGCGCTGATCGAGGCCAATGCGGAGACCATCCTCCAGGAGATCGGCATCGAATTCCGCGACGACGCCGAGGCCCTGGCCCTGTGGAAGCAGGCCGGGGCCGACGTGGACGTCGTGCGCGTGCGCTTTCCCAAGGGGCTCTGCCGCAAGCTGATCGAGAGCGCGCCCCGCAGCTTCACTCAGCACGCGCGCAATCCGGCGCGCGGCGTCGAGATCGGCGGGCCGCACACGGTCTTCGCGCCGGTCTACGGGCCGCCGTTCGTAACCGATCTGGACCAGGGGCGGCGCAACGCCACGATCGAGGATTTCCGCAATTTCGTGAAGCTGGCCTACGCCTTGCCGGCGCTCCATCACTCGGGCGGGACCGTGTGCGAACCGGTGGATATTCCGGTCAACAAGCGCCACCTGGATATGGTTTACAGCCACATCCGCTATTCCGATAAGCCCTTCATGGGCTCCGTGACCGCCGCCGAGCGGGCCGAGGACACGGTGGCCATGGCCAAGCTGGTCTTCGGCGAGAAGTTCGTCGACGACAACACGGTGCTCATCAGCCTGATCAACGCAAATTCGCCCATGACCTTCGACGGCACCATGCTGGGGGCGCTCAAGGTCTACGCGCGGGCCAATCAGGCCACGATCGTCACCCCGTTCATCCTGGCCGGCGCCATGTCGCCGGTCACGCCCGCCGGCACGCTCGCTCAAACGCTCGCCGAGGCCATGGCGGGTATGGCGTTCGCTCAACTGGTGCGCCCGGGCGCGCCGGTGGTCTTCGGCAGCTTCGCAAGCTCCATATCCATGCAGTCGGGCGCGCCCACCTTCGGCACCCCGGAACCGGCCCTGGTGCTGTACGGCGCGGCGGCCTTGGCGCGGCGCCTGGGAGTCCCGTTCCGCTCCGGCGGCAGCTTGTGCGGCTCCAAGGTGCCCGATGCCCAGGCCGCCTACGAGAGCGCGCAAACCCTGCTGCCGACCGTGCTCGGCGGGGTCAACTTCGTGCTGCACGCGGCTGGCTGGCTGGAAGGCGGGCTTGCCTCCAGCTACGAGAAGCTGATCATGGACGCGGATCAGCTCGGCATGATGCAGGTCATGTGCGAGGGGGTTGATCTCAGCGAGAACGGCCAGGCGCTTGACGCGATCCGCGAGGTTGGCCCGGGCAGCCACTTTCTCGGCTGCGCCCACACCCAGGCCAATTTCGAGACCGCCTTCTACCGCTCCGCCATCGCGGACAACAACAGCTTCGAGCAATGGCAGGCCGAGGGTGGGCTGGACGCCTATCGGCGCGCCAACGGGCTGTGGAAGAAAATCCTGGCGGACTACGAGGCGCCGGCTCTCGACCCGGCGATCGACGAGGCCCTGCGGGACTTCATGCAACGCCGCAAGGACTCCATGCCCGACGCCTTCGCGTGATGCCCGGGCCGGACTATGCGCCGGTCGTTCGCCGCGGCGGCCCTGACCCCCGCTACGGAGCGCAGGACGGAAAAGTTCAGCGCAACGCGAAGGCGATGGCCGCGATGAGTAACAGAAGGATCGTGATCCATACGGCCCAATTGACGTGTCTGTGCTGCATGGTTGGCCTCAGAGATAGCTGAACTTCTCGGAGACGATCTGGCCGGCCGGCACGCCAATCTCCGTCAGCGCGTCCTCGACGCTGTTGATCATCGCGGTAGGCCCGCAAATCACGTAGAGCCAATCGCTCTGTTCGCCGCGCCGGCAGTGGCGCTGAATGAGCGCCGAGTCGATCTGGCCGACCTCTCCGGTCCATCCGCTGGGCGGTTCCGACAACACGTGCACCGACTCCAGGTCCAAGACGCCGCTCATCACCCTTAGCTCATCGGCGTAGATCATCTGCTCCCGGATGCGGTTACCATAGAAAAGCTTCATGGGTCGCGGGTCGTTGGTCACAAATAGTTGCCGAAGTATCGAGAGGATCGGAGCGACACCGACGCCGCCGGCGATGAATACGAAACCCCTGCTATCTCGACCGGTCAGAACCAGGCCGCCGTGCGGGCCGTCGAGATAGGCTGGTGCGCCAATCGCGACCTCGCCGATCCGGTTCGTAAAATCGCCGGCCTGCTTGATGACGAAAACCAGACGGTCGGTGTCACATGGCGCGGAGCAGATCGAGAAGGGATGCTCGCGGATCGAAAACGGCGAGCGGTCGAGGGTCAGCCACGCGAACTGACCGGCGTCGAAGTCGAGCGCCCGGCCACGCGCTGGCTCCAGCACAAGCTCCCGGGTCTTGAGGGCTATCGGGCGGTTGGACGTGACACGATAGGGATGGCGAAGCTGGAGCAGCGGGCGCCCGACATAAACCATGGCGAGCGTCGAGAGCGCGAGCCCGACCATCGCGAGCCAAAACCCAATGAACATCGGATGATCGCTATAACGCCCGGACTCCATCGCATGGTGGGCACCGAAAAGGGCGATCAAGGCGGCGCCAATGCCGTGCGATACGCGCCACGCCTCGTATCGATAAGGCAACTGATCGCGGAACATGGCCGCGCCCACGACGACCGCTAGCAAAACCCAGGCGGCCAGCCCACTCACGAGCGACCATCCTTCCACATCAAGGGTAAGTTGGCGCGTGGCATCCCACGGCAAGGACGGCTTGAAGGGCATGGTGTAGAGGAACGGATGGACCAGCAGCAGCAGGGTCAATGGCCGCGCCGCCAGTTGGTGGAAGCGCATCGTCGCGTCGATGCCCAGTCGCCCGCTGATCACTCGAAAGCGGCCGGACAACACGAACTCCACCAGCAAAATCGCGAAGCCCGTCAAGGCGATCGCCGAGGATAGTTCGTCCCAGAACGGTCGCGGCGGATAACCCAAATACCAAGTCATGCCGAGCGGGACGAGAGCGAGCGCTAGATAACATGGAAAGAGCAGATAGGGAGACATCGCTGGCTCTCGAACACCATCCAACGCCGCAAGGAGTCCATGCCCGACGCCTTCGCGCGATGCCCGACCTCGCGGCTACATCCGGTTGCCCTTGAGCAGGGTGGAGGGCGAACGGTAGCCATCGCCGGGGACGACCCAGATGATGCTGTCCGGGCCGGACGAGAAAATATCGTAGCAGTCCCAGCCGCTACCTTGCCACCACGAACAGTATTGATCCTTGGACGGGTCGACCTTCCACTTGCCAACGGAGGGCGCGCCGCCCTTGGCCGCGTAGGTCGTGGCGCCATCGGCGGCGAAGAATTGCTTGAAGGGGGTGCCTTTCCAATTCCCGTCCACCGTGTTGCCCGTCAGCGCCGCCTCGATCTCGGCGGCCGCCAGTTTGCGCTCGTCCGCGCGCGCGGCGCCCGCGAGTTCCGCGCAGATCGTGGCTGCGAATGTCAGCGCGAGCAAGCCCCGAGTCATCCGCCGCGTCGGACTTGAATATTCCATGTACTCTCTCCCTTCGGTTTCATCGTCGAGTATTGGAGCAGGAGTTTATCAGTGCCCGCGCGCGTCGTCTCGGGGTCCGGTCGGCGCTTGCGGTGATGTGACGCGAGGTGGTTGTAGCGCGCCTTGTTGGCCGCGCCACCGCGCCCAACCGCGGGCTTGGCGTCCAGGCGGCTTTGTTCAGTTGTTACCACATCGCCACGGAAAGTGCCGAATCTCCCGCGTAGCATGCCGCGTTCGGGAAAGGGGTCAAGGGGCTTGATGAGTGGCTCAGGCGGCGGCGCTGGCCTCGGAGGTGGAGGTTTCGTAGAGCACCTTGCCGGTCTCCGCGTCCACCCCCGCCAGGCTGACCCGGTAGCCCCATAGCCGGCGGACGTGGGCCAGCACCCTGTCGCGGCTTTTTTCGGCCAGGGGCACGCCGTCGCGGACCGCGTGGTGCAAGTGCAATTGCCGGTCGCCGCGCAAATCCACGTCCACGATCTGGATGTTGGGCTCGACCGTGCCCAGATCGTAGTTGCGCGCGAGCGCGCCGCGCACGGCCTCGTAGCCGCGCTCGTCGTGAATGGCGCCCACCGTGTAATGATTGTCCGTTTCGTTGTCGGTGAGGACGAACAGGCGCATCTTGCGGATCAGGTGGGGGCTCAAGAATTGCCGGATAAAGGATTCGTCCCGGTGGTTGGCCCAAGCCTCGCGCAGGGTGGCGCGCCAGTCGCCGCATCCGGCGATGACGGGGAACCAAGCTTTATCCTCGGCGCTCGGCTCGGTGCAGATGCGCTTGATGTCCTCCATCATGGCGAGGCCAAGGGCGTAGGGGTTGAGGCCGTTGTAGCGCGGGTCGTCGAACGCCGGCTGGAACACCACGCTTGAGTGGTTGTGCAGGATTTCCAGCATGGCGCCTTCCGTGATCCGCCCACGGTCGTAGAGCGCGTTCAAGATGGTGTAGTGGACGAAGGTCGCGCAGCCCTCGTTCATCACCTTGGTTTGTTTCTGGGGATAGAAGTACTGGGCGATGTGTCGCACGATGCGCAGGATCTCGCGCTGCCAGGGCTCCAGGATGGGGCTGTTCTTCTCCAGGAAATAGAGCAGGTTCTCCTCGGGCAGCTTGAGGCGCTTCTTGCGCCCGGCCAGGTCCCGTTCCGCGTCCGAGGGCGCGGCGCCGCCCGCCGTCGGCGGCAGGGTGCGCCAAATGTCGTTGAAGGTGCGCTCCTCGTAGCTCTCCCGCTCGCGCAGGCGGGCCCGCTCCTTTTCCGGGGTCTCGCGCGGCGGCCGGCGATACCGGAACACGCCGTGATCCATCAGGGCATGCGCCGCGTCGAGCACCTCTTCCACGGCGGCCGGGCCGTGGCGTTCCTCGCACTTGGCCACATAGCCCTTGGCGAATTCCAGGTAGTCGAGAATCGCGCCCGCGTCGGTCCACTGCCGGAACAGGTAATCGTTCTTGAAAAAGTGGTTGTGGCCGAAGGCCGCGTGCGCCGTCACCAGGGCCTGCATGGCCATGGTGTTCTCTTCCATGTGGTAGCTGATGCACGGGTCGGAGTTGATGACCAGCTCGTAGGCCAGGCCCCGCGCGCCCTTGCGATAGAGCTGTTCGTCGCGCACGTAGTGCTTGCCGAACGACCAGTGCCGGTACATGAGCGGCATGCCGATCGAGGAATAGGCGTCCAGCATCTGTTCGGCCGAGATGATCTCGATCTGGTTGGGGTAGACATTGAGGCCCAGGTCGTCGCACGCGACCTCCTCGATCGCCTCGTAGGTGCGCGCCATGGTCTCGAAGGTCCACTCGGAGCCTTCGAACAGCAGCTTGGGGTTGCGTGGCTTGGCCATGGCGCGTGCCTCGGCTCAGACGCCCGCGCCGGCGGGGGCGTGGCTGGCCTTGGGCCGCTTGGCAAATAGCTCGCGAAACACCGGGTAGATATCTCCCGGCCGGGCGATGCGCTTCATCTGGAAGTTGCTCCAGTCGTGCCCAACCTCCTGGTAGGCGCGCCACAGGGCCGTGCCGTTCTCCGAGCCCTTGAAAATGTCGGCTTCGCGCTCGTCGAGAATTTCCACGTAGGCGTAGTACTGGCACAGCGGCATGATCTGGGTGGACAGATAGTCCACGCACTTGCCCGAATCGCCGGAGAAATTATCCCCGTCCGAGGCCTGAGCCGCATAGATGTTCCACTCCCGCGTGGGATATCGGGCGCGCACCACGCGCAGCATCTCATCCAGGGCCGTGCTGACCACCGTGCCGCCGGTTTCTCGGCTATAGAAGAAGGTCTCCTCGTCGACCTCGTCCGCTTCGTGGGTGTGGCGAATGAAGACGATCTCGATGCGCTCGTAGCGGCGTTTCAAGAAGAGATGCAGAAGGATGAAAAAGCGCTTCGCCAGCTCCTTCTCGCGCTCGCCCATGGAGCCGGAGACGTCCATTAGGCAAAACATCACCGCCTTGGAATTGGGCAGGGGCTCGGGCTCGAACCGGTTGTAGCGGATATCCACCGGGTCCAGGTAGGGGATGACCTTGCGCCGGCGCAATATCCGGTCCAGGTCTTCCTTCAACTGGGCCAGTTGCCGGCACGCCGCCCGGTCGGGATCCGGGGCGCCGGTCAGCTCGGCGATGCGGCGCTCCACCTCGTCGACCTCGCCTTCCTTGGGCCGACGCAGGGCGATGCGCCGCCCAAAGCTGTTGCGCATGGTGCGAAGGACGTTGATGTTGGACGGAGTGCCCGTGGCCGCGAATCCGGCGCGGCGCGGCTTGAAGGAGATGGCCTCCTTCAGGCTGGTCTTGACCAGATCGGGCAACTCCAGATCGTCGAAGAAGAGGTCCAGGAATTCCTCGCGCGAGAGCGTGAACTGGAACGCGTCCTCGCCCTCGCCACTGTCGGAAGCCTCCTTGCCGCCCGCGCCCGTGCCGCCCCCCGGCGGCTTCTTGATGCGGTCGCCGGTGGTAAACTCCTTGTTGCCGGTAAACGCGCGCTCGTGGCGCCCGCCCGTCGCGGAATGACGAAAGCTCGGCTCGCCGATGCCCTTGGTGGGCACGGAGACCACGTGCTCGCCGTCCATGTCCGCGATGCCCCGGTCCTTGATCGACTTGTTGATGACCTGCTTGAGCTGCGCGCGCGCGCGGCGCAAAAAGCGCTGCCGATTGCCGAGGCTCTTGTCTTTCGGATTGAGGCGCCGGTCGATGAAGTTGGGCATGTCCCTTCCACTAGAGTGGCGGCGATTACCCCGCCTTGTTGACCCGCATGTACCATTCCACCAGGCGGCGGACCTGCCGCTCGGTGTAGCCGCGCTCGGTCATGCGATGGACGAACTCCGTGTGCTGCTTGTCGGTTACGCTGTCCTTCTTGGTGCCGAAGCTGATTACGGGAAGCAGGTCCTCGACCTGGCTGAACATGCGCTTTTCGATGACCTCGCGCAGCTTCTCATAGCTGGTCCACGCCGGGTTCCGCCCGTGGTTCCTGGCGCGCGCGCGGAGCGAGAACTTCACCACCTCGTTGCGGAAATCCTTGGGATTGGCGATCCCGGCGGGCTTCTCGATCTTGGACAGTTCGGAATCCAGGATTCCGCGGTCGAAGACCTGGCCCGTATCCGGGTCCTTGTAATCCTGATCCTCGATCCAGGCGTCCGCGTAGGCGATGTAGCGGTCGAACAGGTTTTGGCCGTATTCCGTATAGGATTCCAGATAGGCCTTCTGGATTTCGTGCCCGATGAACTCGGCGTAGCGGGGCGAGAGCTCGGACTTGATGAACTCCAGATAGGTCGATTCGGTTTCGGCGGCGAACTGCTCGCGCTTAATCGACTGCCCCAGCACATACATGAGATGCACCGCGTCGGCGGCCACCTCTTCGGTGTCGTAGTTGAAGGTCTCGGACAACACCTTGAAGGCGAAGCGCGTGCTGACGCCGTTCATGCCTTCGTCCACGCCGGCGGTATCGCGGTACTCCTGCACCGATTTCGCCTTCGTATCCACGTCCTTCAGGTTGTCGCCGTCATAGATCCGCATTTTGGAAAAGAGCGGTGAATTTTCGTGAGGATGCAGGCGCGTGGACACGCAGAACCGGCTCAGGATTTGCAGAACCTCCGGCGCGCAGGGCGCATGGTCCAGCTCGCTTTCCCGCAGCAGCTTCTCGTAAATCTTCTTTTCCTCCGAGACGCGCAGGCAATAGGGCACCTTGACCACGGAGATTCGGTCGAGAAACGCCTCGTTGTTCTTGTTGGTCTTGAACTTCTGCCATTCCGCCTCGTTCGAGTGCGCCAGCACGATCCCCTGGAACGGGAAGGCGCCCAGGTTTTCCGTGCCCAGGTAGTTGCCCTCCTGGGTCGCGGTCAAAAGCGGATGCAGCACCTTGATCGGCGCCTTGAACATCTCGACGAATTCGAGCAGCCCCTGGGTCGTGCGGTTGAGCCCGCCGCTGTAGGAGTAAGCGTCCGGATCGTTCTGGCTGTAGTGCTCCAGCTTGCGGATATCCACCTTGCCGACCAAGGTGGAGATATCCTGGTTGTTCTCGTCGCCCGGCTCGGTTTTGGCGACGGCGATCTGGCGCAGCTTGGACGGCATCATCTTGACCACGCGGAACTTCGCGATGTCGCCGTCGAACTCGTCCAGGCGCTTGGCCACCCATGGCGAGATGAGCCCGTTCAGGCGTCGCCGCGCGATCCCGTACTTGTCTTCCAGAAGGTCGCCCATGCGCTGGGGATGGAACAGGCCGAGCGGCGATTCGAGCAGTGGGCTGATCTGATCGCCGGCCTTCAGCACGTAGATGGGCTTCTCTTCCATGAGGTGCTTGAGGCGCTCGGCGAGGGACGACTTGCCACCACCCACGGGGCCGAGCAGATACAGGATCTGCTTGCGCTCCTCCAGCCCCTGGGCGGCGTAACGGAAGTACCCGACGATGCGCTCGATCGTGTCTTCCATGCCGTAGAAATCGGAGAACGCGGGGTAGACCTTGATGGTCCGGTTGAGGAAGATCCGGCCCAGGCGCTCGTCCTTGCTGGTGTCGATCATGCGCGGCTCGCCGATCGCGGCGATCAGCCGCTCGGCGGCGGTCGCGTACATGGATGGGTCTTCCCGACACCCGAGGAGATACTCCCGCAGGCTGATTTCCTCATATTTCTCGCGGCTGTAAATCTCGGAGAAGAGATCAAAAACGTCGGGACTGTGTACGTTCATGGCGGACCCTCGTCATGGGCTGCGACGATGCGACTTCCACAGGTACAGGTTGCGGCGATGTGGTTAACATCTCCTTGCCGCTCAGCTTAATTTTTTCGCGAGGCCGCTTTCGTAGATTCCTCGCGGCGGGCGGCGGCATGGCCCGCGGTGGCCAACAACCCTGTGTAAGCAGGCGTTTCCGTGGCTCATGTTAATAAACATATTGGTTCCGAGTTTGGCAGAAGTGTGACGAACATCACCCATCAAGGAGACTTGATCGACCGTGCACCCGCGCCCCGGTGGGCTGCAAGCGTGTATTGTTCGTGATACGTGGCAAAGCGCGGAAAGGTTCCCGCTCTCAGGATGCTGGTCCTGCCGCGCGGCGCCCGTGGCGGGGAATCTGGGTGGGCGCGCGGTGCCGCGCTGTCAAACCGCGGCGATGGCGACCCCGTATTCGCGCCCGGCGTCCACCAGCCATCGCCAGGCGTATTCCGCGCAACTGCGCGGAACGTAGACGTCGAACACAGGGGCATTGTCGTCCTTGCCGCCGGTGGATTCGTCGACCGCGAGGTAGATGGTCGCGCTCACCTTGGCCAGGTGGCTCTGGGCGCACATGCCGGCGGTGAAGACGCTGGCGTGAAAGTCCAGGGGGCAGCCCTTTTGCAGCACCGCCCGCGCCTTCGGCCCGCGTATCTGGATGCAGGCGCGGCTTTCGCTCACGTCGGTGACCGCGGCGTGGTGCCCGGCGAGCGCCGCGCGCAACTTGGCCGCGGCGCGCGGGCCCGCCTCCGGATCCCGTTCGGCGGTGACCATCCACCACTCGTCCGGGCCGAGCCAAAACGCGCGCGCGGAGTCGCCGGTTTCGACGGTGTTCGCCTCGAGCGGAAGGCCAACGCCCAGGGCCGCGCGCACGGCGTCTTGCGCCGCCTTGTCGCCGCCGTTGGCGCGCAGGTTGACAATGCCCTCGAAGGCATGCTCGCCGAGCGTTACCCCCGCCGCGCCGTCCAGGGGGGCCGGGTGCCCCACGAGGCCGAGATGGGCAAGCGCGCTTTGCCGCAGGTAGGGATCAACCATGGAGTCGCTCCCCTTGGGGGTCGAAGAACACCGGCTCGCAGACGGTGCACGAGACCGTCTTGCCGGTGTCCAGCGGGGCATGAACCGTCTGCCCCAGGCGCGCGCGGCCGCCCTTGATCATCGCCAGCGCGATGGAGCGCTCCAGGTTCGGGCTGTAGTAGCTAGAGGTCACATGCCCGATCGCGGGCATGGGCGGCTTGGCCAGTACCCGCTCGACGATATGCGCGCCCTCGGGCAGCACGTCCTTGGGATTGGTGGTGGTCAGGCCGACCAGTTGCTTGCGATCGGTTTTCAGCATGTCGGGCCGCGTGAGCGAACGGCGGCCGATGAAGTCCTTTTTCTTGGAGACGATCCAATCCATGCCCAGGTCGCTGGGCATAACCGACCCATCGGTTTCCTGGCCGACGATGATGAAGCCCTTTTCCGCGCGCAGGATGTGCATGGCCTCGGTGCCGAAGGGGGTAATGTCGTACTTGGCGCCGGCGGTCATGACCGTTTGCCACAAGGCCATGCCGGTGCTCGCCGGCACGTTGATCTCGTAGCTGGATTCGCCGGTGAAGGAGACCCGGAACACCCGCGCCGGCAGGCCGGCGACCGTGCCCTCGCTCCAGGCCATGTGGGGCAACGCCGCGGACGAGAGGTCCATATCGTCGGTCAACTCGCCCAGCAGTTGGCGCGCGTTCGGCCCGGCCAGGCCCACGGTTGCGTACTGCTCGGTCACCGAGGTCGGATAGACCTTCAAATCCGGCCATTCGGTTTGCAGATATTCCTCGAGATGGGCCAGAACCGGGCCCGCGTTGCCGGTGGTGGTGGTCATCAGGTAGTGGTGCTCGCCCAGGCGCGCGGTCACCCCGTCGTCGATCACCATGCTGGCTTCGTTCAGCATCAGGCCGTAGCGGCACCGCCCGACCGCCAGCTTGGACCAGGCGTTGGTGTAGACCCGGTTCAGGAACGTGGCTGCGTCCTCGCCCTGGATGTCGATCTTACCCAGGGTGGTGGCGTCCATGACGCCGAGCGAGGCGCGCACCGCCTTGACCTCCCGCTGCACCGCCTGGTGCATGGTTTCGCCCGGGCGCGGGTAGTACCAGGCGCGGCGCCATTGGCCCACGTCCTCGAAGGCGGCCCCGTTGCGCGCGTGCCAGGCATCGAGCGGGGTCTTGCGAACCGGGTCGAGCAGGTCGTCCACGTCGCGCCCGGCGAAAGGGCCGAACGTAACCGCGGTATAGGGCGGGCGGAAGGTGGTGACGCCGATCTCGGGAATCGCCTGTCCCAGGGTCTCCGCCAGGATGCCGATGGCGTTGACGTTGCCGATCTTGCCTTGGTCCGTGCCCATGCCGGTGGTGGTATAGCGCTTGATGTGCTCGACCGAGAGATAGCCCTCCCTGAGCGCCAGGCGCAGGTCCGGCGCGGTCACGTCGGTCTGCAAGTCCACGAACGCCTTGCCCGCCTTGTCGTGCGCCTTGTCCGTGGGCACGGACCACACCCAGCGCGCCGGCAGGAACCCGCTGTCGTCGGCCGTCGGCGCTTTCCGGGCTTTCTTGCGGGTCTTGATCCCGGCCGCCTTGGCGGCGGCGAGGCCGGTCGCCAGCCCCTCCGCCAGGCAGCTGGTCAAGCCGAAGGTGCCGTTGCAAGCGCCGATGGCGTGGGTCGCCTGCCGTGGCGCGCCGGGCACGAAGCAGCCAAAGGCGTCGTCGAAGCGAATCCCGCCGCGCGACTGACTGAACAGGTGGACCACCGGGCTCCACCCGCCGGACACCGCCAGCAGGTCGCAGTCGATTGTTTCGCTGGCCTGAAGAACCTCGGCGCCATCGTTGCTCAGGCGCGCCACCCGCGCCTGGCGCACCCGCTTCGTGCCCTCGGTTCCGACCACCGCGTGACCGGCCAGCACCGGCAGGCCGGCGGCCTCGGCGCGCTCGGTCGCCGGGCCCTCCGGGTTGGCGCGCAGATCGACGATGGAGGCGACGTCGATCCCCGCCGCCGCCATGTCCAGGGCGGCGCGGTAGGCGCCGTCGTTGTTGGCGAAGACCACCGCGCGGGTGCCCGGCTTGACCGCGTAGCGGTTGACGTAGGTGCGGCAGGAATCGGCCAGCATGACACCCGGGCGGTCGTTGCCGGCGAAGACCAGGGGCCGCTCGATCGCGCCCGTGGCGAGCACCGCCTGCTTGGCGCGCACTTTCCACAGGCGCTGGCGCGGCAGATGCGCCGGGCGCTCCGCCTCGGGCAGATGGTCGGTCAGGCGCTCCACCAGGCCGATGTAGTTGTGGTCGAAGTAGCCGTAGGCGACGGTCCGGCGCAGGATGAAGACGTTTTCCATGCCGGCCAGCTCGGCGCCCGTGGCGGCCAGCCAGTTCGCCGCCGGCGCGTCGCCGATGGTAAGCGCCGCCGCGCCCAGCAACGCGCCGCCCAGGACCGCGTCCTGCTCCACCAGAATAACCCGCGCCCCGGCGCGGCCGGCCGCCAGCGCCGCGCATAGCCCGGCCGGCCCGGCGCCGGCCACCAGCACGTCGCAATGGGCGAAGGTCTTGTCGTAGTGGTCCGGGTCCGCGCCCTCGGGCGCGCGGCCCAGGCCCGCGGCATGGCGGATGACGTATTCGTACGCCTTCCACAGCCCGGCCGGCCACATGAAGGTCTTGTAATAGAAGCCGGCGGGCATGAGGCGCGAGAAGGCGTCGTTGATCACGCCCACGTCGAACGCGAGGTTGGGCCAGCGGTTTTGCGAGCGCGCGCTCAGGCCCTCGTAAAGCTCGATCTGCGTGGCGCGCATGTTGGGCTCGGTGCGCGCGCCCTCGCCAAGCTGAACGAGCGCGTTGGGCTCCTCCGCGCCGGCCGAGAAGATGCCGCGCGGGCGATGGTACTTGAAGCTCCGCCCGACCAGGTGAACCCCGTTGGCCAGCAACGCCGAGGCCAGGGTATCGCCCGCGTAGCCGCCCAGCGGCGCGCCGTCGAAACGAAAGCGGACCGGCCGCGCCCGGTCGATCAACCCGCCTTCGGGCAAACGAAAGTTGCCGTTCATGGTGCCCTAAATCTCGCTCGTTCGCGCAATGGCGGGCGGCTCGGCGGTGGCCTCGTAGACCGCGAGAATCTCGTAGCTCACCGTATTGCGCGCCACGTTGAACCAGCGCCGGCAGCCATGGGTATGCACCCAGCGCTCCAGGAACACCCCCTTGGTGTTGTCGCGCCAAAAGACGTAGCCCGCCCAGGCGTCGTCCGAGATGGCGTCGGGCTCGGGCGGCCGCGCGATATGGGCCTGGTCGCCATAGGAGAACTCGGACTCGCTGCGCGGACCGCAGTAAGGGCAGGGAATGAGCAGCATGACCGGACCCGTATCCTTGCTCAGTGCGCCACGGCCGCCGCGCCGTGCTCGTCGATCAAATAGCCGGTGCGGAAGCGATCGAGGGAGAAGGGCGCGTTGAGCGCATGCGGCGCGTCGCGCGCGATGGTGTGAGCGAAGACCCAGCCCGAGCCGGGCGTGGCCTTGAACCCGCCGGTGCCCCAGCCGGCGTTGATGTACAGGCCCTCGACCGGCGTCTTGGAGATGATCGGGCTGGCGTCCGGGCACACGTCCACGATGCCGCCCCATTGGCGCATCATGCGCATGCGCCGAAGCGACGGAAAAAGCTCGCAGATCGCCGCCAGGGTTTCCTCGGTCGTGCCCTGGCTGCCCCGTTGGCCGTAGCCGATATAGCGGTCGATGCCCGCGCCGATCACCAGTTCGCCCCGGTCCGACTGACTGACGTAGGCGTGCACGGCGTTGGACATGACCACGGTGTCGATCACCGGCTTGACCGGCTCGGAGACGAGCGCCTGCAACGGGTGGCTGGCGATGGGCAGGCGGAAGCCCGCCAGGCTCGCCATGACGCTGGAATGGCCGGCGACCGCGATGCCGACCTTGCCCGCCTGGATATAGCCCTTGGCGGTTTCCACCCCCTGGATTCGCCCGTCCGCGATGCGCAGGCCCGTGACCGGGCATTGCTGAATGATGTCCACGCCCATGGCGTCCGCGCCGCGGGCGTAGCCCCAGGCGACCGCGTCGTGGCGCGCCGTGCCGCCGCGCCGCTGCAAGGAGGCGCCGAGCACCGGATAGCGCCCGTTGCCGCGCAGATCGATGATCGGCACCATGTCCTTGATCTGGCGTGGGGTGAGGAACTCGGAATCGACGCCGTTCAGGCGGTTGGCGTTGATCCGCCGCGAGAGCTCGCGCAGGTCGTGCTGGTTGTGCGCCAGGTTGAGCACGCCGCGCTGGCTGAGCATGACGTTGTAGTTCAATTCCCGCGAGAGCCCCTCCCACAGCTTGAGGGCGTGCTCGTAGAGGGCGGCGCTTTCGTCCCACAGATAATTCGAGCGCACGATGGTGGTGTTGCGCCCGGTGTTGCCGCCACCCAGCCAGCCGCGCTCGATCACGGCCACGTTGCGCAGCCCATGCTCCTTGGCCAGATAGTAGGCGGTGGCCAGGCCGTGCCCGCCGGCGCCGATGATGACCACGTCGTAGGACGGCCGGGGCTCCGGGCTGCGCCAGACCCGCGGCCAATTCTCGTGATGGCCGAGGGCGTTGCGAACCAAGCTGAAGATAGAATAACCGCGGGCCATTTTACGGCTGACCTCCCCACGGGCGAGCCTATCGCCAATCGCCGATTGTGCAACCCGGAATGCGCGCCCGGCGAGGCCGACGCAAGCGCCGAGCCCCGGCCCAAAAGACGGGAGGGGCACGCCGTGGGCTTGCGAGTCCACGGCATGAATTTTCCTGTTCGCGACATGGTTGATTTGTGCCACACTTTCTCCACGACGGACTGAGTCCGCCGCGCTGGAGCGAACGAAGACCCGAGAACAAAGCCCGAGAACAAGGCTTTCCCATCATGTTCGGCGCGCCCCCACGCGAGTTGCCCCAGCGGATCGGCCTGGTTCCGATCCCCAATTTTTCGATGATCGCGTTTACCGGCGCGACCGAGGCGCTGCGCTTGGCCAACCGGAGCAGCGGGCGCAAGCTCTACGAATGGCATCTATATACAGTCGACGGCGCGCCGGTGCGGGCCTCCAACGGGATCGAGATGAACCCGGAAGGCAACCTGGAACAGGCGCGGCGCCTGGATGTGGTCATGGTGTGCGGCGGCGTGCGCGTGCGCGAGTTCGACAGCCGCGCCATGCGCCCTTGGCTGCGCCGCATGGCGCGCAACGGGCTGGAAATCGGCGCCTTGTGCACGGCGACCCACGTGCTGGCGCGCGCCGGGCTGCTCGACGGCCATCGCTGCACTATTCACTGGGAGAACCTGGCCGGCTTCGTCGAGGAGTTTCCCGATATCGATGTGAGCAACGAGTTGTTCGAGATCGACCGCAACCGGTTTACCTGCTCGGGCGGGACGGCGGCGATCGACCTCATGCTCAATGTCATCGCCCGCCAGCACGGGCATGAGTTGGCCGCGAGGGTCGCGGATCAGTTTTTGCACGATCGCATCCGCGACCAGAACGACCACCAGCGCATGTCCCTCGCCGCGCGCTTGGGCATGCGCCACCCCAAGCTGCTCGGCGTGATCGAAACCATGAGGGCCAATCTGGAGGAGCCGCGCGACCGAGCGGAGCTGGCGCGCGGGGCGGGCTTGTCCACTCGTCAGCTCGAACGGCTCTTTCGCAAATATCTTGGCCGCTCGCCGGCGCGCTTCTATTTGCAGCTTCGCCTCGACCGCGCGCGCCTGCTTCTGCTGCAAACCGATATGTCGGTGATCGACGTGGCCCTGGCCTGCGGGTTCGTCTCCGCCTCGCACTTTTCCAAGTGCTATCGCGATTATTTCGGCCGCACGCCACGCCGCGAGCGGGGCCTCACCGCCGAGCTCGGCGCGCTTGAACGGCCCCTGCTGGACTCGGTGGCGGAGTAGGTTACCCCAGGTGCATGGCGAAGAAGGCGAGGGTACGCTCGCCTGCCAGGGCCGCGGCCTCGGCGTGATATTGAGCGCGTGGGTCGCAATTGAATCCGTGGTCCGCGCCTTCGTAAACATGAATCGCGATCCGGGGGTAGGCGTCGCGGATCAGCGCCACGTCCGCCATGGGGATCATGGCGTCCAGCGTGCCAAAATGGAGCATGAGTGGGATGACCGGCGCTTCGTTCAGGTAAGACTTTATATTTCCACCGTAATAACCTGAACCGCAGGTAAGTTTGTCTCCTAATCGGCAGGCCGCCACGTAAACAACCAGGCCGCCCCAGCAATAGCCGGCGATGCCGACCTTGCCGGCCTCGGCCACGTTGTCGGCGGCCGTGGCCACGTCGCGCATCACGTCGGCCATGTCGATTTGGCCGCGCACCTCGCGCCCACGGGCGGTGTCGTCCGGGGTGTAATTAAGCTCCACGCCGGGCTCGACCCGGTCGAACAGCGCCGGGGCAATGGCTACGTAGCCGCCCTCGGCAAAGCGGTCGCATACCGCGCGGATGTGCCCGTTGACCCCGAAGATCTCCTGGATTACCACGACGCCCCCTTTGGGCGCGTTGGCGGGGCGCGCCCGGTAGGCGCCGAGCGCGTGTCCGTCATCGGAGGTCAAGCGGATGGTTTCGCCCATGGTCCAAGTCTCCAGCAATGGCCGCGCCGGTGGCGCGCGGTCAATCGAATGCGCGCGGCGCGCGCGCGAACAGGCGGTGCACCATGGGCTCGAAGGCTTCGAGCGGCATGGTATCGTAGTCCGGATCGAACGAGGTTTGATCCCAGCGCTCGCAAAAATCCACGCACGCCTGAAAATGCTCGTGGTCCCGATAGCGCTCCCGCGCGTACCGGTCGCCATCCAGGTGATGCCAGAAATAATACCCCTGGAAGATGCCGTGATGCAGGATGATCCAGTGGTTCCTGTCGCTCACGTAGGGGTGCAAGACCGCCGCGGCGATCGCGCTGTGATTATCCGGCGCGATGGTATCGCCAATGTCGTGCAGTAGCGCGCACACCACCGATTCCTCGTCGGCGCCGTCGCGCAGGGCGCGGGTCGCGGTTTGCAGGGAGTGCTCGTAGCGATCCACCTTGTAGCCCAGCATGGGGCCGCGCATGGCCTTGAGCAGACCGAGCACGTTATCGCTCAGGTGCGCCTGCTTGTGCGCGGTCCACAGGCGATCGAGAAAGGCATAGTCCTCGCGCGTGCCATCGGCCATGCTCGTGAAGGCAATGGTATCCATGGGCGCGGCTCCCCGGCTCGGGCGGTGCGAACGATGAACAGTTACTGTGATGGGCCGGACCCTGGCTGTCCAGGTCGGTTCAGTCGCGGGGGCGCCGGCGCCGGCGCCGGCCACCGGCGGCGGCGGTTTCGTCGGCCGGCGCGGGCACGGCGGGCAGGTCGAGGACCGCCGCTAGGTGCGGGGTCGGGGCGGTCTTGTGGGGGATCGCCATGGCGTCGACGAAATGCTCCTGAAAGCGCGGCTCCACGGCGGTCTCGATCTTCTCGACCCGGGCGACCACTTGCGCGATGTCGTCCCGCGCCCGTTGGTTGAGGAGGGCGATACGCGCGCCCGTGCCCGCCGCGTTGCCCGCCGAGGCGACCTTGGCCAGGTCGCAGTCGGGGATCATGCCGAGGGCCATGGCGTAGGTGACGTCGATATGGCTGCCGAAGGCCCCGGCCAGCACGATGCGATCGACCGCGTCGATGCCCAGGCGGTCCATGAGCAGGCGCGCGCCCGCGTAGAGCGCCGCCTTGGCGAGCTGGATGGCGCGCACGTCGGTTTGCAGGATGCGGATCTCCGGCGCGCCCTCGTGGAGCAGGTAGGAGAACGTGCGCCCATCCGAGGCCACGCGCGGACCGCGCGCGGCGGCCCCGCCGTCGATGGTACCGTCCGCCAGCAGGATGCCCGCCAGGTACATCTCGGCCAGGGCCTCGATAATGCCCGACCCGCAGATGCCGGTGATGCCGAGGCCCGCGCTCGCCTCGGCGAAGCCCGCCTCGTCGGACCACAGGTCGCAGCCGATGATCTTGAACCGGGGCTCCAGGGTTTCGCGGTCGATGCGCACCCGCTCGATGGCACCCGGGGCCGCGCGCTGCCCGCACGAGATTTGCGCGCCCTCGAACGCCGGGCCCGTGGGCGAGGAGCAGGCGAGCAGGCGCTCCTTGTTGCCGAGCACGATCTCGGCGTTGGTGCCGACATCGACGATCAGCATGATCTCGTCGGAGAGGTGCGGGGACTCCGAAAGAATCACCCCGGCCGTATCCGCCCCCACGTGCCCGGCGATGCAAGGCAGCACGTAGACCCGCGCGTTGCGGTTGAGCGCCGTCAGGTCGATCTCGCTGGCCCAGAACGTGAGCCCGGTGTTGGCCGCGAGCGCGAACGGCGCGCCGCCCAGCTCGGTCGGGTCGATGCCGAGCAGCAGGTGATGCATGATCGGATTGCCGACGAAGGCGGCGTTGAGGATATCGTCGTGCTCGATGCCCGCCTCGCGCGCGACCTCGGCGAACAGGGCGTCGATCGCCTCGCGCACCACGGCGGTCAGCTCCCGCTCGCCGCCCGGGTTCATCATCACGTAGGAGACCCGGCTCATCAGGTCCTCGCCGAAGCGGATTTGCGGGTTCATGACGCCGGCGGAGGCGACCACCTCGCCGTTGGCCAGGTCGCACAGGTGCGCGGCGATGGTGGTCGATCCCACGTCCACGGCCACCCCGTAGGCGGTATCGTGAAAGCCCGGCCAAACGGTGGTCAACACCTGGCCGCGGTGGACCGCGACCGTGATCTTCCAGTGGCCCGCGCGCAGGATCTTTTGCAGGCCCTGCAACACGCGCAGGTCGCACTCCAGGTGGTCCAGGCCCCATTGTTCCCGCAACGCGGCCATGACCCGCTCCAGGTCGCCGCTGGGGTTGTGCATGTCCGGCTCGCGCACCTCGATGTAGTGCAGGCGGATCGCTGGATCGAGCTCGATATCGCGGACCTCGGCGCGCTTGCGCACGAGCTGCTTGTGAACCTGGCTTTCGCGCGGCACGTCGATCACCGCGTCGCCCAGGATCGCGGCCTGGCAGGACAGGCGTTGGCCGGGCCTGATACCGCGCTTGGCGTCGTATCGCGCCTCGACCTCGCCTGGCGCGGACAGGTGATCGGCGCGGCTGACGATGCCGTGCTTGGCGAATTCGCCGATGCTGGGGCGAATCTGGCAGCGCCCGCACAGGCCGCGCCCGCCGCACACCGAATCGATGTCCACGCCCAGGCCGCGCGCGGC
>Ga0114931_10002500_pt1 | contig 23376 bp, 24 predicted proteins | sample 2SBtaG_FD_89579 | JGI IMG/M metagenome (GOLD analysis project Ga0114931, IMG submission 89579) | Deep subsurface microbial communities from Kolumbo volcano to uncover new lineages of life (NeLLi) - 2SBTROV14_V59a metaG | ecosystem: Environmental > Aquatic > Marine > Volcanic | place: Kolumbo... | reverse complement strand
CTGGGCTGGGCCAGACCAGTGCAGATCGGACGCGGACATTAGGGTGAGTATTCAGGAGCGTCAATCTGCGAGGAGTGCCTCAGAGGGGCTTCGCGGCCAGGCCGCGCAGCGTCTCCACCAGGGCGCGCACCCCAAAACCCGTGGCCCCGCGTGGCTGGAGGGCGTTCGGCTGGTCGGTGTTTGCCGTCGACGCGATATCGAGATGTGCCCAGGGGGTTTCCTCCACGAAGTGGGAGAGGAAGGCCGCGGCCGTGGTGGTGCCCGCATGGCGGCCCCCGGTCTGCTTCACGTCGGCGATGTGGCTGCGCATGTGGTCGCGGTGCACGTCCCACAGGGGCAGGGGCCAGAAGCGCTCGCCCGTGGTTTCCCCGGCGTGCACGATGCGTTCCGAGAGCCGGTCGTGGTTGGAGACCACCGCCGCGGCCCAGGGCCCAAGGGCCACGGCGCAGGCGCCGGTGAGGGTGGCCACGTCCACGATGGCCTCCGGCGCAAAGTGGCGACGGGCGTAGTGGAGGGCATCCGCGAGCACGAGCCGGCCTTCGGCGTCCGTGTTCAGTACCTCGATGGTTTTGCCCGAGCCACTCGTCAGGATGTCATCCGGTCGGTAGGCCGTGCCGCTCGGCATGTTCTCCACCGCACCGATGACGGCCGCGACGCGCAGGGGGAGTTTCAGCAGCGCGATCGCGCGCAGCGCGCCCAGCACGGCGGCGGCCCCGGACATGTCGTGCTTCATCGTCACCATGCTTGTGGAGGGCTTCAACGACAAGCCGCCGGAGTCGAAGGTGACCCCCTTGCCCACCAGGCAGATGCGACGGCTCTTGGCGGCCGCCCCGCGACCGCGTGCCGCGCTCTTGGGCGCGTGTTCTACCACGATCAGCCGCGGTCGGTTGTGGCTGCCGCTGGCCACGGCGAGCAGGGCGCCGAGCCTCTCTTTCTTGAGCTCCGCATCGCCCAGCACGCGCACCCGCAGGCCTACCTCCTGCGCCATGCGTCGGGCCTCGCGGGCCAGGGCGGCCGGCGGGAGCACGTTCGGCGGCTCGTTGGACAGGTCCCGAGCCAGGTTCTGGGACTCGGCCAGGTGGCGACCTGTGGCGACGGCGCCGCGCAGGCCCCGCACCTCGCCCGCCCTGCCGGTGAGCAGGGTCACTCGCGAGAGCCCCGGGGGCTTCGGCACGCCCTTCTCCGGTGGCGTGGTGTGGTACCGGTCGAAGCGGTAGCTGGCGAGGACAACCCCCTCTGTCGCCGCCTGGGCCGCCTCGTGAGCCTTCACCCTGCGGGTCGTGGGAAGCACCAGCGCCAGGCTGCGGCAGCCCCGCCGGGAGGCCGCCTGGGCCGCAACCCCCGCCGCCAGTCGCACGCCATCCCCCGTGAGCTTCTTCTCGTCCCCCAGCCCCACCAGCAGCACGCGCTCCGCGGCGAGGCTCCCCTCCCCGTAGAGGAGCAGCGTCTCGCCGCGCTGGCCGCGAAAGTCTCCCGTGGCCAGGGCGCCGGAAAGACGGCCTCCCAGCGCCTTGTCCAGGGCTGCAGAAGGGCCGGAGAGCCGGCTTTCGGGCTCCCTGGCGCACAGGGGCAGCGCCAGCACCTCTGCAGCCCGCAGGGCCGGTGCGCGAGTATCGACAGTGATCTGCATCGGGTGGTCCTTCCTTCGGGGGGTCGCTTCTTCGTTGATCGCTTCCGGGGGCTCTTCTAGACTCCGCCGGCGTTGGGCCCGGGAGACACTCGCGCCCCGCAGCAGACGGCTTTGAAAGCACTATAACGCTCATCATCGCTGGGACGGTCTTGGGGGGACGTCTCGCGAGCCTGGACCTGCTCGACCTCGTGTGGCAGGCCTCCTGGCTCGTTCAGTTCGTCATCCTGCTCCTCGTCATGGCCTCGGTCATGTCGTGGGCGGCCATCGTCTACAAGTGGCGAGAGCTCACCGGCGCACAGCAGGATAGCGAGGCGTTCCTGGACGTGTATCACGAGGGCTCCCTGGACGGAGCCTACGAGGCCGCTCGCGAGAACGACCGCAGCCCGCTGTCGGCAATCTTCCTGGCCACCTATGCGGAGCTACGGCGCATCGCGCGTTACAGCGGCCGTCCCGTGGAGGAGGCCTGCGACGCCCGCCAGGTCCACGAGCTCTCCCAGCGCATCGCCTGGGTGGGGGTGCACGAGGTCCATCGCCTGGAGGCGCGCCTCTCCTTCCTGGCGACCGTGGGCAGCGCCTCTCCCTTTGTCGGCCTCTTCGGCACGGTGGTGGGGATCATCAACGCCTTCACCGGGATCGGGGTCGCGGGCAGCGCGAGCCTCGCCGTCGTCGCGCCGGGCATTGCCGAGGGGTTGATCGCTACGGCAGTCGGTCTGCTCGCCGCGATTCCCGCCACGATCTTCTACAACATCCTGGCGGCACGGCTGCGTGAGGTGACTTCGGCCATCGATGTCTTCGCGAGCGAGCTCGAAGGAGCTCTCGCTCGTCCGGGGCCCGCGGCGCCATCGGCCTCGCGGGCGGCGGGGCGCTGAGGCATGGCGGCCCCGAGGCTGGGGCGGGAGCACCAGCCGTTGTCGGAGATCAACGTCACCCCCTTTGTGGACGTGATGCTGGTGCTGCTGATCATCTTCATGGTCACCGCGCCGATGCTCCAGCAGGGCCTCGAGGTGGCCCTGCCGGCGACCACCACGCAGCCCCTGCGCCTCTCGGAGGAGCCTCTGATCCTGACAGTCACGAAGGAGGGGAAGACTCACCTCGCGGGCGTCGAGGTCCCCTTCGAGGATCTGGAGGCCAAGCTGACGGCCATCTTCGAGGGGCGCCCGGACAAGGAGATTTATCTGCGCGCCGACCGGGATGCGCCCTACGGGCTCGTGGTCCGCGCAATGGCGGCCGCACGCGCGGCGGGCGCGCACCGCCTCGGGATCGTGACGGAGCCCGAGACCGAGTGAGCCCGCCCGAGGGCCCCTCGGGCGGGTGGAACGACGGGACAACGCGGAATGCAGAGCTACCTCGCGAGCGTGGAGCAGGACCGGCGTCGGCAGTTTCGCCGCATCCTGGCGCTCTCGGCGCTGGCCCACGGGCTCCTGGTGCTGTTCTACGCCGTCGGGCCACGCCCACACCGGCAGCTCCTGCTGCCCGCCGTTGTGCAGGTGGACCTGGTCGCGGCTCCGGCCACGCGGGCCCATCGCCGGCCGGTGACGCCCAAGCCGGTGCGCGTGAAGCCGGTCCCTCCGAAGCCCAAGCCGGCGCTCCCGAAGCCGGTCCCTCCGAAGCCCAAGCCGGCGCTCGTGAAGCCGGCAAAGGTCGTGCTCCCCGAAAAGCCTACGGCTGTTCCGAAGGCCACTGCCAAGCCCGCGCCGGAGCCGGCGCATGCGGCCGACGAGTCGGAGAGCTACGAGGAGATGCTGGCCAAGCTCCGCAAGGAGGAGGGCGAGCCGGCCCATGAGGCGGCCCCGAACGCAGAGGCGAAGACTTCCGCGGCGCCTGCCGGGATCCCCACGCCGATCCCTGCGCAGACGCGCGTATGGATGGCGCGGGCCAAGATGTACGTCACTCGGGCCTGGATCCTGCAACCGGGCTTTCGCACCTTGCCGCTGGAGGCGGAGGTTCAGGTGCGCCTCGGCCCATCGGGCAAGGTCCTCGGAATCGAGGTGACGCGTGGCTCCGGCAACCCCTGGTTCGACGAGAGTGTCGAGCGCGCCATCCGCAAGGCCAGTCCGCTGCCCGCGCCGCCGGAGGCCGATGTCTGGACCTTCGTGTTCCGGCCCGGAGACCTGCTGTGAAGGCGGGGCGTGCGGGGTGCCCCACGCTGCTGCTGGCCATGCTGCTGTCCGCGGTGGGCTCGAGCGCTGCAGACAAGCCCGCGATCCTGATCGACCAGCCGAGTGACAAGGCCTTCCGCATCGCCTTGCAGCGCTTTGCCAGCGACCCGTCCGCCGAGCGCGCCGCGGGGGAGATCCACCAGAGCCTCGTGGCTGGTCTCGACTTCTCGGGGCTCTTTCAGCGCGTCCCGGAGGCCGCCTTCCTGGGACCTGTGCAGAGTCCCAGCCTGGATGCGGCCCCTGGCTTCAACTGCGCCCGCTGGAGCCAGATCGGGAGCGATGCCCTGCTGCAGGGCGAGGTGCATGTGGAAGCCCAGGAGGTTCGCGTGAAGTTTCGCGTCCTGGACGTCGCACGGGGGTGTCGCTTCCTGGTGGGCAAGCGCTACCGGGGCAAGCCCGACGATCTGCGGCGCATGGGCAAGGCCATGGCGGACGATATCGTGGGCGCGTTCACGGGTCAGCGAGGGGTTGCGGACACGGAGATCGCCTTTGTGTCCGATCGCAGCGGCAGTCGCGAGATCTTCGTCATGGACGCCGATGGCGAGAATCTGCGCGCCGCGACCCACAACCACTCGATCAACGCCTTTCCGGATTGGGCTCCGGACGGCGAGGCCATCGTCTACACCAGCTATCGGTACCGCAATCGCCCATGGCTCTTCCTGCTGACGCGGGGGACCCGATCCCCGGGTCGTATCCTGCGTAGGCTGGACGGCAAGGGGCCCATCTACCGGGGGGTCCTCGATCCCTCCGGCCACCGGATCGCCCTGGTGCGCAGTGTAAGCGGTCAGGCAGAGATCTTCACCGCTCGCAGGGACGGCAGCCATTCAAAGCGCCTCACCCGGAACTGGTCCATCGACGTCTCGCCGACCTGGTCCCCGGATGGCCGGAGGATCGCCTTTGTCTCCGATCGGACCGGGTCGCCTCAGGTCTACGTGATGCACGCCGACGGCAGCGCGGTCCGGCGCTTGACCTTTGATGGGAGCTACAATACGGGTCCGGCCTGGTCCCCAGATGGGCGCTGGATCGCCTATGAGACCCGGGTGAACGCGCAGTTCGATCTGTGGCTGGTGGATCCAGAGGGGCGTACGAATGTGCCGTTGGTTACGCACCGGCGCAGCGACGAGCAGCCGAGCTGGGCTCCGGATAGTCGCATGCTGGCGTTCAGCTCCTCGCGCCGGGGGAGCAAGGACATCTATGTGATCGGACTGGGCGACCGGAAGGTGAGGCGTCTCACCCACGAGGGAGACAATACCGCGCCGACCTGGGGGCCCTACCGTCGCTGAGGACGAGGATTACGAGGACGAGAGGGGGAGGAATGCGAGAGAGCCGAGGCATCTTTCTGGGGGTCGCGGGGGCGCTCTGTCTGATCGTGCTGCCCCTGCTCGCAGGCTGCGTGAGTATCGCGGAGTTCCGCAAGCTCGAGTATGAGGTGAACAAGCTCAAGGCCGGCCGGACGGGCGCTGCCTCGGGAGGGCCGGGTGTCGCCGATCTGCGCACCGAGATGGAGTCCCTGCGGGAGGATGTGGGTCGCCTCAAGGGCCGCGTGGAGGAGGCCGACCACCATGCCAGTCAGGCCCTGGAAGAGGCCCGTGCCGCCCGCCAGGCGGCGGCTCGCCGGGCGGCGAATGCCCCCGGGGCGGAGAGACCGGCACCCCCGGATGAGGCCCCACCGAAGGTCACGGCCAGCTCCTCCAAGGAGCTGCGGGCTTACCGGAATGCCTACGACGCCTGGCGCCAGGATCAGGGCCAAGTGTGCATTGACCGCTTTCGGGAGTTCCTGCAAACTTACCCGGCTTCAGATCATGCTGACGACGCCGCCTATTGGATGGCGGACTGTTACTACAAATTGGGCAACTACAAAATCGCAGTGCTTCGCTTTGACGACGTGGTGCGCCGCTATCCAACCAGTGACAAGGCGCCCGAGGCGCTCTATCGGCAGGGCGAGGGGCTGCTTCGACTGGGCGCCACAGAGGCGGCGGAGACTGCGTTCCAACGCGTCATCAATGAGTATCCGGATTCCCGAAGGGCTCGGGAGGCCGACCGCCAGCTGGAGGCACTCCGTGCGGGCGCGGCACCGGCGCCGGGCTGAACCGGGACACGCGAAACAGGATTACGGGGTGAGAGAGTGAGAAAGCGGGAGCTCGAGAAGTTCCGAAAGCTTCTTCTGGCGCAGCGCGACCAACTGCAGGGCAATGCCAAGCGCGCCGTGTCGGGGGACATCCATCTCGATCCGGATGACTTTCCGGACGAGATTGATACAGCCTCTTCGGAGATGAACCTCGCCTTTGTGGGTCGCCTGCGCGAGCGGGAGAGCGGGCTGCTGTCCAAGATCGAGGGCGCACTGGCCAAGATCGCGGATGGCGTCTACGGCGAGTGCGAGAACTGCGGGGAGGAGATCGGCCTGAAGCGCCTGGAGGCGCGGCCGGTGGCGGAGCTCTGCATCGATTGCAAGGCCGACCAGGAGAAGCTCGAGCGCAATCTCGGGTGAGTCCAGGCGTGGGCGCAGTCCTCGGGGTCGAGAGTTCCTGCGACGAGATGGCGGCTGCGGTCGTGCGCGACGCCCGGGTCCTATCGAGTGTGGTGCAGGGGCAGCTCGAAGTGCATCGCCCCTATGGTGGCGTGGTGCCCGAACTCGCCTCGCGCGATCACATCCGCACCGTCTCCCAGGTTGCCGCTGCAGCTCTCGAACGCGCGGGCCTCACCCCGTCGGCCCTCGCCGGCGTTGCCGTCACGGCGGGCCCCGGCCTGCTGGGCTCCCTGCTTGTCGGCCTCTCCTTCGGCAAGGCGCTGGCGTGGCGCCATGGCATCCCGGTCGTGGGGGTGCATCACCTGGCCGGGCACCTGGCGGCCGCGGAGCTGGCAGAGCCCCTGCTGCGCATGCCCTACGTGGGGCTCGTCGTGTCCGGCGGGCACACGGCGCTCTACGTCCTGGAGGCCGGCGCGCCTGCGCGGCTGCTGGGCGAGACGCGGGACGATGCCGTGGGGGAGGCCTTCGACAAGGTGGCCAAGCTGCTGGGCCTTGGGTATCCCGGCGGTCCGGCAGTCTCCTTGCTGGCGGAAGCCGGCCGGCCGGATGCCCTGGCATTCCCGCAGCCGATGCGGGACGACCCCAGCCTGGCCTTCTCCTACAGCGGATTGAAGACCGCGGTCGCGCTGGCAGTGCAGGCGCGTCGTCCCCTGGATGCGGCTGCCCGCGCGGACATCGCCGCCTCCTTCCAGGCGGCGGCGACGGACGTGCTGGTCCACAAAGCGCGGCGTGCGCTGCGTCAGGAGGGTCTCTCGCGTCTTGCCGTCGTGGGCGGGGTCGCAGCCAATGCCCGGCTGCGCGCGGCCATGCAGGGCGCCGCCCAGGAGGACGGCTTCCGCGCGTTCTTTCCGCCCCTCGCTCTGTGTACGGACAATGCCGCCATGATTGCCGCCGCCGGAGCGCGAGCGTTGGAGCGCGGCGAGGCACACGGCCTGGATCTCACCGCCTTCTCCCGGGTGCCTCTAGCCGCCAACCCCTGGTCAGTCTCCGCGTGAGCAGCGCCGCGTGCGAGCGGCCCGTGTGGCTGCCGTGAGCGTCGCTGCGGCACGCGCCTTCCTCCAGCGCAACGGGCTCGCGCCCCACCGCGACCGCGGGCAGAACTTCCTGCATGACGACGCCCTGGCGGAGAAGCTGGTGCGGGTGGCCGGGGTGGGGGAGGGCGACAGTGTCGTCGAAGTGGGGACGGGACTCGGGATCCTCACCCGTGCATTGGCCGCCCGCGCCGAGCAGGTGGTGAGTGTGGAGATCGACGCCGGCCTGGTGCGGGCGTTGCGCGCCGAGCAGGTGCTTCCGGAGCGCGTCCGGTTGATCCACGCGGATGCGCTGCAGATCGACTGGGAGCCGCTGCTGCGAGAGCTCCCGGCCCCGGTTCGCATCGTGGCCAACCTGCCGTACTCGGCGGCCACACCCCTGCTGCGGAAATTCCTCGACCTGGCCCCCCATCTGCGAGGCTGGGCCGTGATGGTCCAGAAAGAGCTGGCGGTGCGGCTTCGCGCTGCGCCCGGCAGCCGCGGATTTGGCTCGTTCTCGGTCCTGCACCGCCTGGTGGCCGACGTGCAGGAATCCCTGGAGGTTCACCCCCGCTGTTTCTACCCTGTTCCCCGCGTGACCTCGACCTTTCTCCGATTGGCTCCGCTCTCCGCAAAGCCGCTGGCACCGGGCGAGCTCGCAGCGGTGGAGCCGCTGGCACCGGGCGAGCTCGCAGCGGTGGAGCCGCTGGCACCGGGCGAGCTCGCTGGCGTGGAGCGGGTGGTGCGGGCGGCGTTCGCCCACCGGCGCAAGACCCTCGCAAACTCGCTCGGGCGGGAAGGTGTGCTGGCGCCTGCCCGCGTGCAGCAGGCGCTGCGGGAGGAGGGCCTGGATGCGCGGAGCCGCGCCGAGAACCTCACCCCCGGGGCCTGGCTCAAGCTGACCCGGAAGCTACCGATCCCACAGAAATCGTAGAGGAGTCCCCCATGGTGCCGGAGCCCAGACGACAGTTTGCGGTGCCCATCCCCGTCGAGATTCTTCACGCCGATGGACACACGGAAGTGGAGTATGCGGTGAACCTCTCCCCCGGTGGTCTCTGCCTGCATGCGAAGGTTCGCCTCCCTGTCGGGGAGCGGGTGCGGGTCTCCTTCTCCGTACCGCCGGAAGGCTGCTTGGTGGAGTCCGAGGCTCAAGTGGTCTGGTCGATGCCCCAGGGGACGGGGGAGCTCTTCGAGACCGGGATCCACATGGAGCACCGGGACGTCGCGGTCTACGGTGAGCTCCACGACTGGGCCAGCCAGCCCACCGACCGGCGCCGCTAGGGCGCCCTCGTCGTCGGCTGCCCATGGAGCCGCAGGCTGTCCTCGATGCGTTGCTCGTCCTGGCGGAGGAGGCGGGGTGGCGCGTGAAGCGGGTTCCGGCCGACGCCGGAGAGCCGGAGCTCTCCGTGCGCAGCGGTCTGTGCCACCTGCGCGGCCAGACTTGGCTGCTGATCGCAGCCGGGGACAGCTTGGAGGAGCGCATCCGCGCGGTGGCCGTGGCTCTCTGCCAGGAGGTCCCCGAGCTGTTGGAAGCGCGTTTTCTCCCTCCGGCGGTGCGTGCGCGCCTCATTCCCTGATGCCCCCGGAGGTCCCCGGAGCAGCCCCGGGGGGCCAACCCCAAGGTTGACACGCTTCGAGGGCGCCCCATATGATTCGATCGAGCCGAGGGGAAGCGCAGGTTGCGATCCTCATCGAAGCTCGGAACCACTCCCGGGTTACGCCCACCCGGAAACAGGAACGACGCCAGCACTGCCCAGAACAACGCTCGTATCCGTCGCAGGCGGAGCGAGACGGGGGTGGCCAAGGCGATCGCGGGACGGATGGATCCCTGTCCTTCGGGACTCCCAGGAACCCTCCTCCCGAGACAGCCGCGCCTCCGGAGTCGATCCGGCGGGCGCGTTCTTGTTCTCGGGGGGCCAGAAGGTGGGGGATGCCGTCCATGTCTACCGTGACCGCTGCTTCCAGGCGCGAGCACCGCGTCACCGTGCGCTCGCTCGCCGCGCGCAAACGCCGCGGAGAGCCGTTTGCAATGCTCACCGCCTACGACCACGCCTTTGCCCGGATCTTCGATGAGGCGGGCATCGATGTGCTGCTGGTCGGCGACTCCGTGGGCAATACCGTGCAGGGCCTCGAGACAACCCTTCCGGTGACCCTCGACGAGATCATCTACCACAGCCGCATGGTCAGCCGCGCCTGCCGCCGCGCTCTCGTGGTGGGCGACATGCCCTTCGGCTCCTATCAGGTGAGCCCCGAGGATGCGGTGCGCAGCGCGATCCGTCTGGTGAAGGAGGGTGGTGTAGCGGCCGTAAAGCTGGAAGGGGGACGCCGCGTGCAGGCCGGCATCGAGCGCATCGTCAACGCGGAGATCCCGGTGATGGGCCATGTCGGCCTCACGCCCCAGGCCATCCACCGCATGGGGGGCTATCGGGTGCAGGGCCGAGGGGAGGCCGGGAGGGAGCGGGTGATCGCCGACGCCCTGGCCGTTGAAGCGGCGGGAGCCTTTGCCGTGGTGCTCGAAGGCGTGCCCGAGGACGTGGCCAAGGAGATTTCCGAGCGTCTGCACATCCCCACCATTGGCATCGGCGCCGGGGTTCACTGCGATGCCCAGGTGCTCGTGCTGCACGATCTGCTCGGGCTCTGCGATTGGACTCCAAGCTTTGCCAAGCAGTACGCGAATCTGGGTGCCCTGGCTTCCCAGGCCGCTCGGGCCTACGCCGAGGACGTGGTGAGCCGCAAGTTCCCCGGTGAGGAGCACACCTTCAAGTAGGCCATGGACCTCCTCCACAACCCCCGAGAGCTACAGGCGCACGCCGATCGGCTGCGCGCGGCCGGCCACCGGATTGCGTTGGTGCCGACCATGGGCGCTCTGCACCCGGGCCACCTGGCACTCATCGCCGCAGCCCGACGCCACGCGGAGTGCGTCGTGGTCTCGATCTTCGTGAACCCCACGCAGTTCAACGCGGCGGCGGATCTTGCGGCCTACCCGCGCTGCCTCGAGGCAGATCTGGCCGTGTGCCGCGAGGCGGGCGTGGACGTCGTGTTCGCGCCCCAGGAGAACGACCTATACGGGCCTGGTAGCCAGACGATTGTCGAGGTCACCGAGCTCCAGAAGCCACTCTGTGGAGCCACGCGCCCAGGCCACTTTCGGGGGGTCGCCAGCGTGGTTACCAGGCTGCTCATCGCCGCGAAGCCCCACGTGGCGGTGTTCGGTGAGAAGGATTTCCAGCAGCTTGCCCTGGTCCGCCGGCTGGTACGCGACCTGGGCTTCGATGTCGAGGTGGTGGGTGTGCCCACGGTACGCGAGCCCGACGGCCTGGCGCTCTCCAGCCGCAACGTGCACCTCACCCCGCGGAGACGACAGCAGGCCCGGGTACTGGTGGAGTCCCTGCGCGCGGCCGAGGCCGCGGTGTGCGCCGGGGAGTGTCGACGCGATGCCCTGCTCGCCCTGGCGGAGCGGGAAGTTGACAAGGCCCCGGATGCTCGCATCGATTACGTGGAGCTGCGAGACCCAGAAAGCCTTGCACCCGCGCCGGCGCAGCTGGTGGGGCCCACGCTGCTCGCTCTCGCCGTGCACTTTCCGCGCCGCGGGGATGCAGGGGAAACGGTTCGACTCATCGACAACCGCGTGCTGCCAGTGGGGCAGATGCAGGAGGAAGCCCCGTGAAGCGCACGATGCTCAAGTCCAAGATCCACCGTGCCACGGTGACCGAGGCCAATGTGGAGTACGAAGGCTCGATCAGCATCGATGCAGAGCTGATGGCGCTGGCGGACCTCCTGCCCTACGAACGAGTGGAGGTCTGGGACTGCACGAACGGCAGTCGGCTCGCCACCTATGTCATTCCGGGCGAGCCCGGAAGTGGCGAGATCTGCATCAATGGCGCTGCAGCCCACCTGGTGAAGCCCATGGACCAGGTGATCATCGCCAGCTGGACGGAGGTGGAGGGAGATGCGTGCGGCGGCTTCGAGGCCACCCGGGTGTTCGTGGACGAGTTGAACCGCCCCCGCGCCTAGCCCAACCGCGCACAGCCGGCCGGGGCTCGGTAAGATGCGTCCGTGGCTTCCAAGGGTGGCAAGCAGCCGGGCGGCGCGCCGGCGAGGATCGCGACGAACCGGCGGGCTCGTCACGACTACGAGGTGCTGGACACCCTGGAGGCCGGCATTGCGCTGCAAGGCCCCGAGGTGAAGAGCCTCCGCGAGGGCCGGGCCAACCTGGCCGACGCCTATGCCGTGGTGCGCGGGGGCGAGGTCTACCTCAGGGATCTGCACATCAGCCCCTACGCCCAAGCCAGGGACCAGCCCGACCCGCGCCGCGAACGCAAGCTGCTGCTGCACCAGCGCGAGATCCACCGACTTCAGGGGCGGGTCGTCGAGAAGGGCCTCACGTTGATTCCGCTCTCCCTGTATTGGAAGGGCGGGCGGGCCAAGGTCGAGCTGGCGGTGGCCCGCGGCAAAAGAAGCTACGACAAGCGCGAGACCCTGCGCCGCCGGGAGCAGGAGCGCGAGATGGACCGGGCCGTGCGCGGGCGCAGGCGGTGAGCCCGCGCTGCGCCTGGGCGTTGGTGCTGCTCCTGGTCGCCGGCTGCACGCCGTTGCCGCCGCCGGCCGCCTACCGGCCCAACCGCAGCGACTACCGGAGCTTCCAGCGAGCTCACCCCGAGCTCCTGGAGCCGAACTATCTACCGTTCATGGTGTACCGCGTGGCGGTGCCGCTCTCGCGAGGGGCTCGCCTGTGGCGCGCCCTGCGCCACGCCGGGCCTCGGCCCGTGCGCCTGATCTTCTGTCACTGGGCGCCGGGCGACATGCCCCTGCGCGTCTACATCGAGCCCCCGGTGTTCGGGCCCAAGTGGGAGGACTCGCTCCGACCCGTGAAGCCGGAGCCCTACGTGGCTGCGGTAGCGCACGCGTTGGCCATCTGGCAGCGCGATCTCGACGAGGTGATTCGCTTTCGCCGCGTCCCAAGCCAACGCCTTGCGGACATCACGATCCAGCTGCTTGCAGAGGAGGCTCCCTTTCCCGAGCCCGACGTCGAGGTGCTCGGATCCACCCACATCCGGGATGCCTGCCGGGTGCTGGCCAGCGGCGGGCAGCAGGGCCGCCTGCGCGTGCGCTACGGGGTGCGGGACCTCACGCTCTTCGTGGTGGATTCCCACGGTGCGTTGTTGCCCGACCAGGTGGAGAAGGTGGCGCTTCATGAGATCGGCCACGCGTTGGGCATGCCCGGGCACAGCCCGATCCCGGCGGATCTGATGTTTCCCGAGGTGCGAGACCGCATCACGCGAGACGGCCTGGGCATCGAGGATGTCAATAGCTTTCTCTCACTCTACGCGCTTCCCAACGGAACGTTGTATCGGGACCTCTCGCTCCCGCCCGCGCGCGAACCGGCCCGGCCCGACCTTCCGGCCGGCAAGCCACGGCTCTCCCTCGCGCCCTACGTGGATTCCCGCCTGGGCTTCGAGGTGCAGACTCCGCACGGCTGGGTGCGCATCCCTACCCGCTACGGGCTCGCCGTGGTGAACGGAGTGACCTGGGACTACGAGGCCTCACTGCAGGTCAATGTGTATCGCTACAGAACCGTGGATGCGTACCTGAAGCGATACGGGCCGGCCTATCTTCAGGGGGGTATCGTCGTGGAGCAGCGCGATGTCGCGAAGGCGGGGCGGCGCGGGCTGCAGATCCTGCGGCATACCCGCAGGCAGACCTCCGAGCTCCTCACCTTTCTGGAGAGCGGGGACGGGAGGGTCCTGGTGGCCATCGAGGAGTGCCCGCTGGACCTCGAGCGCGACTACGCCGCGTGGTTCGACGCCGTACTCGATTCGCTCGAAATCGTTCCGGAGCCCACGCCGAGAAGGAAGCAACGCCCGCGCGACCGCGACTACTCGCCCGGCCCGGGCTGACCCCGCCCCGTTTTCTGGGGATCAGGCCGGATTCAGCTTGTAGCGGATCGGCAGGTGCTTCACGCCGCCCACGAGGTTGGACATGAGTCGCTGCGGCGGCCCGGCCAGCTCGACCTCCGCCAGGCGGGGCAGCAGGTACTTGTAGGCCATCTCCAGCTCGAGCCGCGCGACATGGGCACCGGCGCAGAAGTGCTCACCGATCCCGAAGGCCAGATGCCGGTTCGGATTTCGATCTACGCGGAAGCTGAAGGGGTCCTCGAACACCTCTTCATCGCGGTTGGCTGAAGGGTAGAAGAGGCCTACGGCATCGCCCTTGCGGATGCGCTTGCCGCGCAGCTCCACGTCTTCCGTGGCGGTGCGGGCAAAGTGGATGATGGGGGAGACCCAGCGGCAGATCTCCTCGATGCCGGAACGCAGCAGGCCCGGATCCTGCTGGATCTTGCGCAGCTCGCTCTGGTGCTCGATCAGGCTCAGCATGCCACCCGTCGTCGCATTGCGCGTGGTCTCGTTGCCGGCGATCACGATGATGAAGCAGTAGGAGATCACATCCATCGGCGGCAGCGGCTGGCCATCCACCTCGGCGTGGGCAAAGAGGCTGACGAGGTCGTCGCCGGGTGCCTTCTTCTTCTCCTCCACCAGCTTCGTGAAGTACTGGAAGAGCTCTACCATCGCCTGCTGGGCCGTGGCATTGGTGTCTTCGCCGTCCTTCTGGTACTCGGGGTCCTGGGCACCGATGGTGCGATTGGTCCAGTCGAAGAGCAGTTTCCAATCGCTCTTGGGCACGCCCAGCAGCCAGGCGATCACCGCGATGGGCAGCGGCGCCGCCACCTTCTCGACGAAGTCGCAGGTGCCCTCGGGACCTTCCTTCAACAGATCCTCCACGATCTCCCGGGCAATGTCGTCGATGTCCTGGTGGATGCGCTTGAGCGCGCGCGGCGTAAAGCGCTTCATGATGATCTTGCGGTAGGCCGTGTGCTGGGGATTGTCCATCTGGATCAGCGTGGGCGGTGGCTGGAAGGCTCCCTCCACCTCCGGCTCGGTGCGCAGCACCAGTCGCGGCCCGCTGATGAAGCGCTTCGGATCCTTGCCAATGGCCATGATGTCCGCGTGCTTGGTGATGGCCCAGAAGTCTTCCCCGCCCGGGGTGCGGTCCCACCAGAAGACCGGCTCCTCGGCCCGTAGGCGCGTCCAGGCGGCGTGGGGATAGCCCCGGTCCGCGTAGGTCCGCGGAAGAATGATGTCGAAGTCGTCGTCGGACAGGGCAGGGGCGGCCATGAAACCTCCTGGGCGAAGCGGGCGCTGAGGCAGGATAGCCCTTCCCGCTCCAGATCGGACACCCCATCCGAATGCTTGAGCCAGGCGGCCGACCGCCCGCTAAGCTGCCGGCGCCATGACCAATTCCCAGAAGCGCTGCGTCTGGCCATGACCAATTCCCAGAAGCGCTGCGTCTGGCCATGACCAAGCCTCAGAAGCTCTGCCTCTGGATCGGTGTCGCGGCGTTGTGCTGCGCGCTCGGGGCCCTCGGGCTGGGCGGGCTGCCGGGCGCGCTGCTCGGCTGGACTGCGCTCTCCTGTGGACTGGCCTCCCTGGCCTACGCCCGCAACCGACCCGATCTCTATGGAAAACGGGCGGGCCGCCTGGCGGTCCCGCGGGTGCTGCTCTTGCTCCCCTTTCTCGTGGCCTTCTGGACGGGCTGCTGGCTGATTCGTCAAGTGCGCCACGTCCCCGACCTCGATCACGTGGCGCCCGGACTTTACGTGGGGGGTCGCATCCGTCCCTCCCGGCTTCCCCCGGATGTGCGTCTCATCGTGGACCTGACCAGCGAGTACAACGAACCTCGGGCTCTGCGCAGCCACCCCGGCTACCGCTGCCTGCCCCTGTTGGATGGCCACGTTCCGCCCGACGAAGCGGCCTGTCTGGCCCTGTTGGAGGAGATGGCCGCGAATCCCGGAGCCGTGTTCGTGCACTGCGAGTCGGGGGTGGGACGGGCGCCCACCCTGGCGGCGCTTCTGCTGATCCGCCGCGGCGTGGTGCCGGATGCCGCCAGCGCCGTGGAGCGCCTGGCCAAGCAGCGACCCGGGATCCATCCGACGCGTTCGGACTTCGCCTTCCTGGAGCGGCTCACCCCGCGCCTGCAAGGGCTTGCCTGAGGGCCGCATGGCGGCGGTCTCCTACGGAAGCCGAATGACGCAGCTGGCCACTGAGGATTCGCTGGCGCCGGCGCTCTTCTGCGAGGAGCGTGCCTGGACCCGTGGTGAGCTGGAAGGGGGCGCCAACCGCCTGGCGCGCTGCTATGCCGAGCGCGGCGTTGCGGCGGGAGACCGGGTCACGTTGCTGCTGCCCAACGGTTTTGCCTGGCTGCGAGCCTGTCTCGCCGCCTGGAAGCTCGGGGCAGTGCCGAACCCCCTCTCTCCGCGCCTTCCGACCCCGGAGCGCGAGGCGCTCATCCAGCGGGCGGAACCCGCGTTGGTGGTGGGAGACGGTGCCAACGAGCTCGCCGGCGGCCCGACCCTCGAAGCGGACTTCGAGCCGCCTGCCAGCGTGTCCGATGCACCGTTGCCCGATTGCCTCGCGCCTCACGAACGGGCCCTCGCCTCCGGAGGCAGCAGCGGGCGACCCAAGCTGATCCTCCCGGCCAACCCCGCGCGCTACGACCCCGACGCTCCCTCGCCGCTCTTCTGCGCTCGGCGCGCCAGCCTGGTCCCCGGGCCCCTCACCCATGCGGTGCCCTTCTCTGCGGCCTGGCAGGCAATCTTCGCCGGCGCCGCCGCAGTGCTGATGCGCCGCTTCGATGCAAGGGCGTGCTTGGCAGCCATCGACCGCCACCGCACCGACCGCGCCTTCTTTGTCCCGACCATGCTGCTGCGCATCTGGCGGCTGCCGGCCAAGGTGCGCGAGGGCTTCGACCTCTCGAGTCTGGACTTCGTTCTCTCGGGAGGGGCGCCCCTCGCGCCCTGGCTGATGCGCGCCTGGATCGAGTGGCTCGGGCCCGAGGTGATGCACGAAGCCTTCGGGCCGAGTGAGCGGATCGGGGGGACCTTCATCAGTGGACGCGAGTGGCTTTCGCATCCCGGCTCGGTGGGGCGTCCCTCGGTGGGCTCGCGCATCCGCATCCTCGATCCGGAGAGTCACGCGCAACGGCCCCCCGGCGAGCTGGGCGAGATCTTCATGCTCCCAGCGAGCGGCCCGGGCTCTACCTACCAATACCTTGGTGCAACAGCCTCGCGCACCGCAGACGGCTGGGAGTCCGTCGGCGACATGGGCTGGCTAGATGCGGAGGGCTACCTCTACCTGGGTGACCGGCGCAACGACATGATTCTGTGTGGCGGGCGCAATGTGTACCCGGCCGAGGTCGAGGCGGCGCTGGACGCGCATCCAGCCGTGGGTTCCAGCTGCGTGATCGGCCTGCCGGACGAGGACCTCGGCAGCCGCGTACATGCCCTCGTCGAGGTTCCAGAGGACTTTGCGCTGGAGATCCTCGATCGCCACGTCCGGGAGCGACTGGCGGCCTGGAAGGCTCCCCGCAGCTACGAGCGCGTGGCCGGGCCGCTGCGCGACGATGCCGGCAAGGTGCGGCGTGCCGCCCTTCGGGCGGAGCGCCTGCCCGGGGTAGGCCGGGCCCAGGGGCGCAAGATCCCCCAGGCCTGAGTGCCCTCAACGCCCGGCCTGGGCGCGTCCCTTCCACACGGCGCCTCGCCCGCACCAGTGACGGCGCGCGGAGTCGAGAGTCATGGCTGCGTAGAGGGCGCCCGCGACCGGGAGGGCGAAGGCCCAGGGTGTGCGGCGCCCGTAGAGGGAGAGGGTCGGAAGGAAGGTGGCTGCCATGGCGATCCAGGCGGTGCCTCCGAGCAGCGCCCCCAACAGGTCCCCGTGCAGGGGCGCCAGGAGCAACAGCAGGGGAGGGGCCGCGTAGACCAGCAGGAGGCCGATCAACGTGCCCGCCAGCAGCCACGGGGAGTGGTCCAGCTGCGTATAGGCGCTGCGCGCCACCATCTCCCAGATTTCCCGCAGCCCCGTGTAGGGGCGCAGGCTGCGCTCCTCTCCGGCGAATCCCAGCCAGATGGGCCCGCCAGCCTTCAGCCGCCGGGCCAGAGCGCAATCATCGATCACCTCGCCCCGGACCGTCTCGATGCCCCCGGTGCGGGCCAGGGCGTCCGCGCGCACCAGCATGCAGCCGCCCGCAGCGCCGGCCACCGGAGACGCGGGGTCGTTCACCTTGGGAAAGGGATAGAGCTTCTGGAAGAAGTAGACGAAGGCCGGGACCAGCAGCCGCTCCCAGCCTGCCTCGCAATGGAGGCGCACCATCACGGAGACGAGGTCGAGGCGGTGCCGCTCTCCCTGGGCCACCAGGCGCCGCAAGGTGCCGGGCGCGGGCGCCACGTCTGCGTCACTGAGCCAAAGCCAGCGGGGTGGCTCGTCGCACTCCAGGGACCGCGCCACACCCGTGTGGACGGCCCACATCTTGCCCACCCATCCCGCCGGACGCGGGGGGGTCTCCACCACCTGCACTCCGACGGCATGTTCGCCCCGTGCAGCGGTGAGGGCCCGCTTGCCCGTTCCGTCGTCGCTCTCGTCGTCCACCACGAGCACCTGGAAGGGGCCAGGGTAGTCCTGGGCGAGCAGTGCCTCGGTGCAGGCGCGAATCACCTCGGCTTCGTTTCGGGCGGGCACCACGGCGGTCACGGCAGGCCACTGCTGCGGCGCTTCGTCTGCCGGGGGCAGGCGCTGGTCGCACAGCCAGAAGCGTCCGCGCGCGAAGACCAACACCAGCCACGCGCAAAGCGATGCCACACCCACCCACACAAGCACGCCAGGAGGATCGACCGCGACGCTCGCGATGGCAAGCCCCAACCCGCACGCGCAGACCTCCGCTGTCCGAAAGCGCCGTTTGGTCTGTGAATGGCATTGCGGTGGGTGCGGGTGCCCAGGAAGCTGCGCGCTGACGCCACAACGGGGACAACGGCCAGGGGGGGACGCGTGGGACGCCCGGACGAACCGTTCGATCGAGACCTGGACAGTCTTCTAGCGGGCATCGAGGCTCCCGAGCAGCTGCGCGCCTTGCCGCGCGAGGCCCTCGCCGGTGTGGCCCGAGAGCTGCGTGAGGAGCTGATCGAGCTGGGGGCCGAGATCGGCGGGCACTTCGCGGGCAGCCTTGGAACGGTGGAGCTCAGCGTGGCGCTGCACTACGTCTTTGACACGCCTCGCGACCGCATCGTGTGGGACGTGGGGCACCAGGCCTACGGCCACAAGGCGCTCACGGGGCGTCGCCGGCAGCTGCGTCGCATCAAGCACAGTGATGGCCCATCCGGCTTTCTGCGCCGGAGCGAGAGCGTCTATGACGTTTTTGGCGCGGGCCATGCCGGAACCTCCGTGTCGGCCTGTGTCGGTATCGCCGAGGGGATTCGCCGCCGCGGCGGCGACGAGCGGGTGGTGGCCGTCATCGGCGATGGCGCTGCCACGGCCGGGATGTCCTTCGAGGCCTTCAATCACGCCGGCGAGCTCGGCGGTGACGCGCGGGTGGTCTTCAACGACAACGGGATGTCCATCGCACCCAATGTCGGCGGTCTCTCGCGCACGGGCCGGGCGCGGAGCTACTTCGAGGCCCTGGGCCTGCACTACTGCGGGCCCGTGGATGGCCACGATCTGCATGCCCTGCTGCCCGCCCTGGAGCGGCTCCGGGGCGCCAAGGGACCCACCGTGCTGCACGTGCGCACACGCAAGGGCAAGGGCTTTGCCCCAGCGGAGCAGGACCCCTTTCGCTGGCACGCCACCACGCCCTTCGACCGGGCCTCCGGCGTGCGCCGGGCCAAGCCGGCGCCGCCGGCAGCCGGACGCGTGGCGGAGGCGGCACCGCCTCCGCCGCCTCCGCCGCCTCCGCCGAGTTGGACCGCCGCCTTCGCGGACGCCCTCGGCCGGATCGCCGACCGCGATGACCGGGTGGTGGCCATCACCGCCGCGATGCCTGATGGCACGGGGCTCGACAAGTTCGGCCAGCGCCACCCCGGCCGCGTCTACGACGTGGGCATCGCCGAGCAGCACGCCGTCACCTTTGCAGCGGGGCTGGCCACCGAGGGCCAGCGCCCGGTCTGTGCCATCTACTCCAGCTTTCTGCAGCGCGGCTTCGATCAGATCGTGCACGACGTCGCCCTCCAGGAGCTGCCGGTGGTCTTCGCCCTGGACCGCGCCGGGGTGGTGGGCGCCGACGGCCCGACGCACCACGGGGCCCTCGATCTGGCCTACCTGCGCATGATTCCCAATCTGGTGGTGGCGGCGCCGCGCGATGAAAACGAGCTGCAGCACCTGCTCGCCACCGGGATCGAGAGCGGTCGCCCCTTTGCCCTGCGCTTTCCGCGCGGGGCCGCTTGCGGCGTGGCCTGTGACCCCGATCCCAAGGCGCTGCCCATCGGGCGTGGCGAGTGGCTGCGCGAGGGCTCGGACGCAACCCTGGTGGGCCTTGGCAAGACCGTCCCCGCGTTGCTGGAGGCCGCCCTGCGCCTGGCCGAGCACGGCATCTCCGTCGGCGTGGTCGATGCGCGCTTCGTGAAGCCCCTGGATGCGGATCTGCTGCTAGCGGCTGCCCATCGCAGTGGCCTGGTCCTGACCGTGGAGGACCACGTGCGCGCCGGGGGCTTTGGAAGCGCCGTCCTCGAGCTGCTGGCGGATCGCGCCCCGCAAGCGCGGGTGAGGGTTCTGGGCCTGCCCGACGCCTTCCTGGAGCATGGCAGCGCAGAAGAACAGTGGCGGCGTGCCGGCATCGACGTAGCGGGCATCGTCGCCGAGACGCTGGCGGCCCTCGGGCTGGAGGAGGGAGAGCGTCGTGCATCGTGAGCGCGGCGAGGCGAGCGAGCTCACACAGGCCTATGCGCACTGTGAGCAGGTGGTGCAGCGCAGCCATTCGAGCTTCGCCGCCGCCTTCTGGATGCTGCCCCGGCCCAAGCGCCGCGCGCTCCACGCCATCTATGCCTTCTGTCGCCTCGCCGACGACATCGCCGACGACCCCGCCGTGCGCGGCGACCGGCGCCGGCTGCTGGAGCGCTGGCGCGGCGAACTCGGCGCTGCCTACCGCGGCAAGGCGGAGCACCCCGTGGGCCTGGCGCTGGGTGACGCCGTGCACCGCTTCCGGCTTCCCGAGGATGTCTTCCTCGACCTCTTGGAAGGCGTGGAGTCCGACTTGTTGGGGCGGCCCATCGAGCGCTTCGAAGACCTGCGCCGCTACTGCTACCAGGTCGCCTCCACCGTGGGCCTCTTGCTGGTGCGCGTGCTCGAATATCGCAACCCGCGTGCCCTCGACTACGCCGAGGCCATGGGCATTGGCGTGCAGCTTACCAACGTGCTGCGGGACGTGGGCGAGGACGCCGCCTCCGGTCGCATCTACCTGGCGCGGGAAGATCTGGAATGCCTCGGAGTGGATCCGGCCAGCCTGCAGGCGGCGCGGCTCAGCGACGCGCTGCGCGAGCTGCTGGGCCTGTATGCCGAGCGCGCGCGCATCTACTACGACCGGGCCGCGGCCCTGCTCCCGCCTGAGGACGCCCGCACCCTACGGCCTGCCGAGGCGATGGGGCGTATCTACCGGACGCTGCTGGACGAGCTGCAACGCAAGGGCTTCCCGTGCATGGAGGGCACCCTGCGCCTGTCGCGGCGACGGCGCCTGGCCATTGCGGCGGGTACCTGGCTCGGTGTCGGAGGGCGGGCGTGACGAAGATCTCCAAACGAAAGGTCTCGCACCTGGATCTGTGTACCCGAGAAGATGTCGAAGCCCGCGGGGGTACGCTGCTGGAAGAGGTGCAGCTCTTCCATGATGCGTTGCCCGAGCTCTCCTTCCACGAGGTGGATCCCTCGCTGGAGCTTTTTGGTCGGCGTCTGCAGCTGCCTCTCATCGTCACGGGGATGACCGGCGGGGCGCCGCAGGCTGCGGCGCTGAATCGTGCCATCGCGGAGGCCGCCCAGAAGGCGGGCTTCGGGTTTGGCGTGGGCTCCCAGCGGGCGATGCTGGAGGACCCTGCGTGTGCCGACACCTACCAGGTGCGCGACGTGGCCCCGGACGTGCTGCTGCTCGCCAATCTTGGGGCTGTGCAGGCGCGAGAGGCAGGCGTGGCCCGCGCCGAGGAGCTGGTGGAGGCGATCGGTGCCGATGCGTTGTGCGTGCATCTGAATCCCGCCCAGGAGCTTGTCCAGGATGACGGCGACCGCGATTTCCGGGGCTGCCTTGGCGCCATTGGCGAGCTCGTGGCCAGCCTGCGGGTGCCCGTCGTCGTGAAGGAGACCGGCTGCGGTCTGGCGCCCACCACCCTGCGCCGGCTGCGCCAGGTCGGCGTGCAGTGGGTGGACGTGTCCGGCGCGGGGGGCACCACGTGGACCGGAGTGGAGGCCCTGCGCGGCTCTGGCCGCCAACAGGCCCTGGGCCGAGAGCTGCGCGAGTGGGGAATCCCCACTGCAGCGGCCGTGAGCTTTGCCGTGGCGGAGGGGTTCTCCACGATCGCCTCCGGCGGGATCCGTGGGGCGGCCGACGTGGTTCGTGCCCTGGCGCTTGGGGCCCGCGTGGCGGGAATGGCCCTGCCCTTCCTGCGGGCCCACGCGGCGGGAGGCCCTCGCGCCGTCCTCGAGTACGCGGAGCGTCTGGCCGAGGGGATCCGGGCCCTGCTGGTGTTGACGGGTGCGCGCGACCTGGCGGCGCTGCACGAGGTACCACGGGTGCTCGGCCCGTCCCTGCAGCGCTGGGCCGGGAGGTCGCTGGGGACTGGGTCTTGGCCGTCTCGCTGACCGAAACCGGCGATCAGTCAGTGCCCCCCGTTGCGCGGGGCGCCGGCGGCCGGGAAACTGCCGACAATGCGCAAATCCAAGGGTGGGGAGGTTTCTTCCGATGCGACCCCGCTCGGGGGGGGCGAGGCTACGGGACCTGTTCCCGGGGCACGCCCGAGGGCGGGCCGGAGCGAAGACGGCCGCAAGGCCGAGACCCAGGCGCAGATCCTCGATGCGGCCGTCGATCTCTTCTCACGCAAGGGCTACGACCGGACCACGGTTGCGGCGATTGCGAGCCGGGCCGAGGTAAGCCGCGCGGCGGTCTTCTGGCACTTCGGCGACAAGGCCACGCTTTTTCAGGAGGCGCTGCGCCGGCTGTTGGTGCCCTTCGTGATGGAGATGGCGCGCGAGGCGGAGAATCTCGAGCCGCACGAGCGCGTCGTGGAGCTGTTCAAGGCCTACGAGGCCTTCACCTCGCGGAATCAGCCGCTGATCGAACGCTTCGTGGGCTGGGCCCTCGAGTCGCCCGGCTTGCGCACGGCCCTGGGGCCCGCGCTGATCACGCTGCACGAGACCTTCAATCACGAGCTGGCCGAGGCCGTCGAGGCGTTGATCGGCGACCGCGAGAAGGCGCTCTCGCTCGCCTCGGGCTTTCTCTCCCTGATGGACGGCAACCTCCTGCTCGACTTCGTGCAGCCAGATCCGCGAGCGCGGGCCCGGCGCTGGGAAGGGCTGCGCATGCTGGCGCGGCAGGCGCTAAGGGGCAAGAGCGGCTCGTAGCGGAGCCGGGGCGATGAGCGCCAGCCAGCCCCGAGGACGCCACGTCCTCCGCGAGGGGGCACTGGACGGCGTGGCCGCCGACGCGATCCTGGCGCGGGCGTCCGGCGAGAATTTCCCGGTGGAGCAGCGCCTCCTTCCCCGCCGGGTGCGCGGCCACTTGATGGCGATCTACGGCTTCGCACGGCTGGCCGACCATCTGGGAGACGAGGTTTCGGACGGGGGAAGTACCGCCTTCGCCGGCGACCGGCTGGCGCTGCTGGATGTCCTGGAGGCGGACCTGGACGCGGTCTTCGAGGGAACGCCCCGCCACTCGCTGTTGCGCGACCTCGTTTCGACCGTGCGCGCGTGCGGGCTACCGCGCGAGCCATTCCAGCGGCTCATCGAAGCCAACCGCCAGGACCAGCGGGTGCATCGGTATGCCAGCTGGGAGGAGCTGCGCGGCTATTGTGCACTGTCTGCAGACCCGGTAGGCCACTTGGTGCTCGGGGTGTTCGGGGTGGCCACTCCGGAGCGTCTCGAAGCCTCCGATGCCATCTGCACCGCACTCCAGCTGGTGGAACACGCTCAAGATGTCGCAGAGGATCGGCGTGCGGGGCGAGTGTACCTGCCGGCCTGTGCGCTCGAGGCCGAGGGCTGT
>Ga0114931_10002499_pt1 | contig 23385 bp, 17 predicted proteins | sample 2SBtaG_FD_89579 | JGI IMG/M metagenome (GOLD analysis project Ga0114931, IMG submission 89579) | Deep subsurface microbial communities from Kolumbo volcano to uncover new lineages of life (NeLLi) - 2SBTROV14_V59a metaG | ecosystem: Environmental > Aquatic > Marine > Volcanic | place: Kolumbo... | reverse complement strand
GTAGTCCAGCATGGTGACAGGTTACACAATCCCACCCCAAAAGTCAGGTGTTGCGCAGGCTGTTCGGAATTGGGGTGATTGCTAAGGTGGGATTCTCCGGGTTTTGTTCCGTTTAGGAATTTTCTTCGTTGGGCGGTGAGGGTGGTTTCCAGATTTTTTTCGCACCATTGCCAGAGGTCGGTTTCGCGAATCGTTTCCAACGCGGTGCAGATGCCTTCCTGCGTGAGGATCACGACCGAGGCAGCCATCCCCAAAATCATGCGTGTGAATCCGCCGCGGCTGTGTGATCCGTGCATCCGTTTGCCTTTCCCGATCAGCGATTCCAAAACTTCGTTGCTGCCGGGAATGCGTTCGTTTTTCTTCAAACCCTGCGACTGCGTCTTCACGAACGCCGTCAACGACAATGAGCTTCACAACAATCATATCGTCAGGCACAGTTTGAACCACCAAGTTCTTCGGCCATTTCTCCGGCGTGGTAGCTCGATCGCACAAAGGGGCCGCTGGCGACCATGCCGAACCCCATGCGGCGAACCAGGTCACCAATTTCGTCGAACTCTTCAGGGGGAACATACCGCACCACTGGAAGATGCGACGGTGTTGGTTGCAGATATTGCCCCAGGGTAATCATTTCGCAGCCGACATTCCTCAAATCGGCACAGACATCGAGAATTTCTTCGGTGGTTTCACCCAGGCCGAGCATCAACCCGCTTTTTGTCAGCATCTTCGGTGCGATCTCTTTCACCCGTTTTAGCAAATCCAGTGTTCGCTGGTATTCTGCGTTTCGTCTGACGCGGTGATAAAGTCTGGGTACGGTTTCGGTGTTATGATTGAAGACATCGGGCTGCGATGCGATCACGCGGTCGATGGCGGCGATGTTTCCCAGAAAATCGGGTGTGAGGACTTCCACTTTTGCCCCTGTTCTTTCTCGAACGGCAATCACGCAGCGATAGAAGTGATCTGCCCCACCATCGGGAAGATCGTCTCTGGTCACCGATGTGATCACGACGTGTTTGAGTCCAAGGCGTTGGGCCGCCTCGGCAACGCGCTCGGGTTCGTCCAATTCAAGTTCTTCGGTTTTTCCCTTGGGAACGGAACAGAAGCCACACGGTCGCGTACAGACATTTCCCAGAATCATCAGCGTAGCGGTCTTCTGGCTCCAGCATTCTGTTCGGTTAGGGCATTTCGCCGATTCGCAAACCGTTTGCAGGTTCAAGTCGGAGATGATGGAATCTGTGAATTGCATTTCCGGTCGGGGCATCGGCCTTTTCAGCCATTTCGGCAGACGGCGACGCGGTGCCAGAGGTGCATTCGGAAGTATTTCAAGCGTGGTTGTAGACAACGCGTTTTGTCCTTTTCAATAATCGATGGCCGGTGTGTGCATGATACTCTTTGTAACCGAGATTCTGAGAGAGATGCCTCATCAGAGATTCACGGACACTGCCTGGTCTTAGGTTTCTAAGACACAACGCCGCCAGTGACGTTGAAGAGGTTGATCGACCGGGAAAGAGAATTTCACGGTGAAGAGTGAGATCGGGTGAAACGTTCAGAAAGATCCCGTGCTGTGTGACGCCTCGGTTGAGCGCAACTCCCACGGTGGCAAGTTGACCCAAATTTGTAAAGACCCCCGCGTGGTTTTCGTCGGAGTATGTGCGCAGGTGATGTTCCCTGGCGACGTCACATACCGTTCTTTCCAGCCGTGTGACGAATTCCGAGAGTCCGAAATCGGAACGAGACAACGGAAAAATCGGGTAAATCGCAAATTGCCCGGGCGTGTGAAAGACCGTTCCGCCCCCGCGCGAAATGTAACGAACTTCCAACGTATGCGAAAGTAGTCTTTCGCGATGCCAGGTGATCTCATCCGCGTGACCTTCGCGACCCACTGTGATTAATGGTGGATGTTCGCAGATCAGAACATCGCAACCCTGTCCACTTCGTTCCCCCATTTCGTAGGCCAGCCATTTCTGCAACGTTAGCGCAGCGTCGAAATCCACAAGCCCCAGAAGGTGCATGTGCATCGAAGAATGTTGGATTGGGAAATACGCTTCGGTCATCGTCATGCGGTCTTTCGTTTTCTTTCAGGACATCCATTTTAGGAGTCGATCTCTTGACGAACAATGCAAAAAAGTTGGCAATCGTTCATTTCTAAAATCGAGGCAGTTTTTTATTAATGGTAATCCCAAAGGAAGTCTCTTTCGAGTATGCTGGAGAGTCATTGCTTATAGAACTTGCGAAGGTGATTCGCACACATTTTACCGTCAAATTGAAGGCGCGACGCATGAACCTGATTCCTTTTTGTTTGCTTGTCTGCTCTCTTTTGCCCGGCCATGGCGAATTCATCAAAACTCATGATGCTGTCATCAGTCGTTTTGCAGAGTCCGATCGAAAAGCGAAATTTTCTTGGAGTACCGACCAAGCCGACGGGTTAAAAGTTCTACATTTCGGTAAGCGTCCCGTTCTGAAATATATGTCGAACTTCGACACATCCAGCAAGAAGCGTCGGCACGAGACTTATAAAGTGTTTCATCATGTCTACAGTCCGGTCAGCGGGACCATCATTACCAAGGGGCCTTATGGAAAATACACGCACCACCGAGGATTATTCATTGGCTGGAACAAGACCAGTTCGCAAAAGGGAAAGTACGATTTCTGGCATTGCACAAAGGGTGTCACACAAAGACACATTCGCATTTTGAAAGAAGAAGCGGACGAAAAACACGGCAGCATGACCACCGAAATTCACTGGATGAATAAAGAAGGGAAACCGGTCATTGTCGAAGAGCGAACCATCGAAGTCACTTTGGCCAAAACGACACAAGGGCATCCTGCATGGCAAATCGATTGGTCCACCGTTTTGGAAAGCCGTGAAGGGACGATCAAACTCGACGGTGACCGCCAGCACGCAGGGTTTCAGTTTCGTGCTGCTCAGGAAGTTGCCGAAAAAAACAGTGCCAGATACCTTCGCCCCGATAAGTTTCCCCAGCAGAAAAAGGCGTATGAGGTGAATGACCGCACCGACCCCAACAAGCACGTGAATTTGGGTTGGCTGGCGATGAGAATCTCAGTGCAGGAAAAGCAAATTGCTGTGGAGTATCACGAAGATCCCTCGGTTCCCAAACCATCGCGATATTCCGAGCGTCCTTACGGTCGTTTCGGTGCGTTCTTCAAGACCGAACTGAAAGAAGGCAAACCGCTTGAGATGCACTATCGGCTCTTCGTCAGCGAAGGAGAACCACCTTCACGAAAGCTGATTGAAAAACACCATGCAGAGTTCTTGAAAGACCTCAAGGGCGACTGAATGCATCCGCTCACAGAGTTGGTTGTCAGTATGAAAGTCAGGTTACGGGTGACGCGCCCTGACGTAAGGAAGGGCGTGATAGATGATCTACCACGCCCTTCGAAGACTCAGAGCGTGCCACCCAAAACGTTACGATGATCGCTCCGTTGATCGCTTCATTTTCGAAATTATGGCGATCCTACCCGTCTGCCAACCCCTCTTGCCTCGCTTTGGGTAATCTGAGAACATCCCCGCTTCGCGGGATGCTGTCCCGTTTACCTAAAAACGTTCTTAGTCGCTGGTATTTCAGACAATGAAACACCTATTCCTGTTTTTTCTGGTTTATCTGGCAGCCGTGATGCAGTCGGTTTTACATGACCGATCGGGTTTTGTCGGAGTTCCTCTTTTGTTACTGCCGCTGACATTTTTGTTTGTTTCTCGTACTCTGGATGGCTGGTCAATTCTTTTCTGGGCCTCAATCTTTGGACTGTTCGACGATGCGCTTTCAGGAGCGATTCTTGGCCCGGCAATGGCGGTTTTTATCGTATGGGGATACTACCTTTCTCGAAGGGAATCGCCATCTCAAAACAGGAGTGTCCTGCGATTTCTGCTGACAACGTTTTTGATGTTGTTTCTCTGGTCGGTTACTGTGAATTCACTTCGTCTTGTGTCGATGCAGGAAGCGTTGCCGATTCATCGGTTCGTGTCAGCGTCGTTGTTTGCCTCCGGCTGGACAACGGGGTTGGGAATGGTGTTGATGGGGTTCGTCCAAATTGTGACCCGATTCCTGCCTCAGCTCCGAACTCAGCCTTCAACACACTCGAACAACGCCTGGAAAATGCTCTCTGAACTTTGAAACTCGAAATCCCCGGAATCTTAAAGATTCCGGGGATGTGGAACAAACAAAGTTTCGCAATGCAAAACCGTCTGACGAACATCTTCCATCGACAGCAACAATCGTCTTCCGGAAATTTCTGGCAGGTTGACGAGAATCCGAATTTTCGTCTGTTCTGGTTGTTTGTGTCGATTGCGTTTCCACTTTTCGTCGTGGCGATGCGACTGGCCTACATTCAATTCGTCGTCGCCGAAACATTCGATCTCGATTACAGCGTCGAGCATGTCAGCTACGAACGGGTTCCCAGTCGGGACGGTCGCATTCTCTCTGCCGATGGAAGCGTCTTTGCCGAAGATCTTTCGCAATACGACGTTTTCGCCCACTACCGCTGGCTTGAAAAAGACCCTCAGAAATTTTGGCTGAAGCGGCAGGCTTACACTCAGCTCAGCCTGCGCGAACGCAAAGATCAAAAGCTCGTCAAAAAACAACAAAAACGAATACTCGAAACACGATCCCGCATGTGGAAATCGCTCGCACAATTCACGGGATACACCCAGGAAGATGTCAATGCCGCTCGGTGGAAAGTACAACAGCGCGTCGAAAAATTGAAACATCTCGTCGAGCAGCGTCGCAAGGATCGAGACAATCGACACGACGAAACGAAAGATTCCGACGATCTCAGTCCGCTGGAAAATCTCTGGGACACGTTGATTGACGAACTCACCCACCCACCTCAAAGACTTTCTCAGGAACCGGTCGTGATTAAGGAAGAGCTTGCCTATCACAAACTGCTGGAAAACATTCCCGTCGAGGCGGCGATGCGAATCGAAGCACAACAGGAACGGTTCCCCGGGTTAAAAATCGTCATCTCGACCCGTCGACGTTATCCGCAACGAACGACTGCATCGCATCTTATCGGTGCACGCCAGCCAATAAGCAATTCTCGCCTGGAAAAACGAAAAACGCAGTTCGCAGGTCATGACCCGCTGAATTACCGAGAGGGCGATCGCATTGGGATCTCCGGTATCGAAAAATATTACGACGGGAAAATCCGAGGAGTCCCCGGTCTTAAGAAAATTGTTCGCAATCGTTTTGGTGAAATCGTGCGAACCGAAATCGTCCGCTCGCCAAAGCCCGGCAGCGAAATCGTTCTGAGTATCGATAACAGTTTGCAACAGGACTTCGAAGCGATACTCGATGAAGTGGTGCCACCTCAACTCTCTGGAGAGTCTGAATCGACAGGGTCAGTGAGAAATGGAGGAGGTGCCATGGTCGCGATGGATGTCCATACCGGTGCGATTCTCGCGGCGGCCTCCGCGCCACGATTCGACTTGCAGCTCTTCACTGACTTCGATCAAAAAAAATGGCAGAGATTATTAGACGACCCGCGGCAGCCGTTTTTTTCGCGTGTCAACCAAATGTCGCTTCCCCCCGGATCGGTTTTCAAAACGTTGGTTTCTGTCGCACTTCTGGAAAGCGGGAAGATCGATCCTGCGGCGGATTTTTTCTGTCAGGGATATTTGAATTCCCCCAAAAGTCATCGCTGCATGATCTACCGAAACTACGGTTACGGTCACGGAGCCACCGATTTCACGACCGCATTATGCAGGTCGTGTAACGTCTACTTCTTTCATTCGTCGCTGCAACTGGCAAAGACTCCGCGAGAATCGGCATGGGTGATTCTCGACTGGGCGAAGCGGTTCGCTTTCGGCGCACGCACCGGCATCGATCTTCCTCACGAAGAAACCGGAAACCTGCCCACACCCAACAAACGTAGAGACATCGACGGCACGATTCGAACCGTTTCGCACAACACCGGCGAATCGAATTCCTGGAGCAAAGGAGACACGCTGGGGCTGGCAATCGGTCAAATGCGATTAACCGTCACACCACTGCAAATTGTGCGTTTAATGGCAGCCATCTCCAACGACGGTTATCTGGTGACACCTCATCTCGTCCGCCGACTGGAAACTCCCGAAGGGGAAAAATTCAGAAGGGAAATTCCAACAGTCGATCGGTTCCGCATTTCCGGTCTGAAGCAATCGACGCGAGATCTGATTCAACAGGGGTTAATTAAGGTGGTGAACAACTCGCAGGGCACTGGGTACAAGTGGGTGAGGATGGACGACGTGACGATTGCGGGGAAATCGGGTTCCGCGGAAGTGGGTGGGGGGAAAAAAGACCACGCCTGGTTTGCAGGATACGTTCCCGCCGAGAAGCCGAAGATTGCTTTTACAGTCATTCTGGAACACGCAGGTTCGGGTGGAAAAAATGCAGGCCCACTCGCCAAAAAACTCGTGCAGGCTTTGAAAAAGCACGGCTACATTCGGTGAGCAGGCTCTCATGCACAAGAAATAACGATCGCTAGAGAACGGCTTGCGGATTCTCCGAACCACTCGAACGATGACGGCCTTCATAAGAGCGGTTGAAAAAACGGTCTCTCATCGGCTAGTCTCTCCTATGCTCTTTGTAGACTGCGGTCGGTTGCAATTTGCAGTTCTTGGGAGGGCGAGGCTCCTGCCGAGCCGGAATCTGGTTTGTTGCTTGCGGCTTAGCGGGAACTTCGCTCTCCTGGAGCGAAAACATCAGTTTTCAGCCAGGACGAGGATATTCCTTTATCTTCTTCTCTATACGTACTTTCCGCAATTTTCGAATTCTAAAGTTCAGAACTTTCTCCAGTGTTGACAATTGTTTCATGGAACTTCAATGTATAAAATGGCTGTCGCTCATTCGGCGACTATGAAGCTTACTTTTTTATCGAGTGGAGAAAAAACTATGGTCGATTACGATGAAAACCGTCCGGTTCTAACCGAGCGGCAACAGGGTATTTACAATTTTCTGAAAGATAAAATTTTGAATCGGGGATACGGGCCGACGGTCCGTGAAATCGGTGCCCAATTCGGCATTCGATCACCCAACGGGGTGATGTGTCATTTGAAGGCACTGGAGAAAAAAGGTTTGATTACCAGAGAACCGCACATGTCACGGGCGATTCAACTGAGAGAGCCTCCCAGTGAAAGAACGAGTCTTCCTCTGGCCGGACAAATCAATGCCGGGAAACCCGTTCTTGCGGATGAATTGAAGGAAAAGGTTCATTTCGCAACACTGTTCAATCCCGAGACCCATTTCTGCATGAAAGTAAGCGGAAAGTCTTTAGCGGACGAACAGATAGATGATGGAGATTATGCGATCTTCAGCGAACAGGACAAAGCCCGCAACGGCGATCTCGTTCTGACAAGGGTGGACGACAAAAACGTCACCCTCAATCGGTACTTCAAACAAAAAAATCGCGTTCGATTGGAACCGACGAATAAACGGATGAAACCGTCGTCGCCAGCAAACTTTGAAGTTCTGGGAGTTCTCAGTGGCGTCGTTCGTGACTACAACTAATTGCGTTTCCTGTCGCCGAATGCAATTTCCTGTCGCGAATGCAATAGTGTGGGAAAAGAAAGAGACTTTCACTCCCAACCAATCTTAAGAAACCAACACAGCCGCTATTAAGAAACCGAGCAACGCAAAACACAAAAGTGTCCGTTGCCCGGTTTTTTTTCAAACGTTCGAACCGGAAGGTTCCGGGGAATCTGGGGTAATCTCCGAGATCGAGGGTGGTGTGGGAAGGGAAGGCGGTGGTGTGGGAAGGGCAGGTGCCGGATTGGGTGAACGTAGGGGTTCGACCGTCGATGGAATGTGAGGATGTTGTGCAGTTCGTTCGTCGGCAGCGGTCAACAAGGCTCGGCGCGCTTCCTGAATGCGGTCCTGTTCGTCGCGGAGTTCCTGCAGGGCTTCGGGTCGTATCCGCACTTGAGAGGCCTGATGGGAAACGAATCCTGTACCGGCTGGCACGAGGTGTCCTAAAATAACGTTCTCCTTTAGACCCACAAGATTATCGACTTTCCCTGAAATCGCCGCAGCGGTGAGCACTTTGGTCGTTTCCTGGAAACTGGCAGCCGAAATGAAACTTTCACTTTGAACCGCCGCTTTCGTGATTCCCAATAGCTGGATGCTACCTGTTGTGGGACGAGGTTTGGTGAACGTTGCGGGTTTCAAACCGTCTTCTTCTATCTGCCGGTTGACTTCTTCGACGGTTGCCAGAGGAACAACGTCGCCATCGAGGAATTCAGTATCTCCAGATCGTCTTGGGCCTTCGTCTTCGGCGGTACGGTCGCTGGTGATTTTCACACAGTCTTTCAAAGATTCGTTGACGGCACGGAACTCGTGTTTGTCGATGACGATTCCAGGAAGAAGTGTGGTGTCACCGACATCTTCCACGCAAATTTTTCGCAGCATTTGAGTGACAACGATTTCGATATGTTTATCGTCGATTTCCACACGTTGAGAGCGATAGACATTTTGAATTTCGTGAAGCAAATACTGCTGGACAGCTTCCACACCGCTAACCCTCAGAATATCGTGCGGGGCAATCGGTCCCCGAACCATCGCTTGTCCGGCTTCGATTCGGTCACCGGTACGGACAAGAAGTTGGGTTCCTACGGGAATCGAATGTTCGACTTCGGTTCCATCGTCACCACGTACCAGAATCACCCGGCGACGTTTTTTCTGACCCGGCGTGAGTTCGACCTCACCACTGATTTCTGCAATCACGGCAGGATCTTTGGGACGACGTGCTTCGAAGAGTTCGGTGACGCGGGGTAAACCACCGGTAATATCCTGCGTTCCTGCCGATTCTCGCGGGTTTTTCGCCAGAATCGTTCCTGCCGAGACCTGTTTTCCTTCTTCGACATCGATACTGGCTTGTTCGGGAAGGTAATAGAAGTCGAGAATTTTTCCTGTACCGTCTTCGAGAATGATCTGTGGATGAAGATCGCCTTTGTGCTCCATAATTGTGCGGCGGATGTTTCCGCTGGCTTCTTTTTCGATTCGAAGAGATTGTCCATCGACGCAATCTTCGAAACGAACCTTACCGCCGACTTCAGCGAGAATGGGAACCGAGTGTGGATCCCATTGACAGAGAACAGTTCCAGCGACGATTTCGTCTTTTTCTTTCACCATCAGCATCGCCCCGTTTGGGACACTGTACTTTTCAAGTTCTCGATCTTTCGGATCGACGATCACAATTTCACCGTTGCGAGTCAGAACGATATTATTTCCTTCCGTGGTTTCCACACTCTTTATTCGAACAAAGCGAACACGACCGGCGATCCTCGATTTTTGTTCGTTATCTTCGACATCCCGAGACGCAGTACCGCCAATGTGGAATGTACGCATGGTCAACTGTGTGCCCGGCTCGCCAATGCTTTGCGCAGCGATGATACCGACAGCCAAACCTTCTTCAACCAGTGTACCGCGAGAGAGATCCATTCCGTAGCAAAGCTGGCACATTCCCTGTTCCGCCTCGCAGGTCATGGGACTGCGTACCTGAATTCGCGTAATATCCATTTCTTCGATTCGTCGGGCAATCTCGACTGTGATGAGTTGATTCTCTTTGACGATCACCTCATCGGTAATGGGATTCACGATGTTGGTTCTGCTGACGCGACCTCGAATCGAATCGGCGAGACTCACTTCGACTTTTTCGCCCCGATAAACAACACCACGAGTGATTCCCCGTGTGGTACCGCAGTCGTGTACCGTGATGACCATGTTCTGACAAATATCTGCCAGCTTTCTTGTCAAATAACCGCTGTCTGCGGTTTTCAGAGCGGTATCGGCCAAACCTTTTCGCGCTCCGTGAGTCGAGCTGAAGTATTCCAGCACAGTCAGACCTTCCCGGAAATTGGCTTTAATAGGTGTTTCGATGATCTCGCCACTCGGCTTGGCCATCAAGCCGCGCATTCCTGCCAACTGACGCATTTGTTCTTTTCCACCACGGGCACCTGAGTTCGCCATCAGAAACACAGGGTTCACATAAGCACCGTCGTCACGGTAATCGTGCTCGAGATCCTGCATCATCGAGTCGGTGATAATTTCACGAGCGTGAGTCCAAGTATCGAGAACCTGGTTGTAGCGTTCCTGATTGGTGATGATCCCTCGTTCGAACAACTTTTGTTGTTTCAAAACAACGGTTTCGGCATCTGCGATGACCTTTTCTTTATTCAGAGGCGTTTTCAGGTCGCTGGTGGCGAAGGAAATTCCACTGGCGGTTGCTTCGTGGAAACCGAGGTCTTTCATGGCATCCAAAAGATCGATGGTTGCTTTTCTGCCGAGTTCGAGATAACAATCCGAAATGACATTGGCGAGATCGCGACTTTTCATCGTGAGGTTATAAAATGCCATTCGCGAATCCAGAATATCGTTAAAGATCACCCGTCCGGGAGTCGTAGCAATTAAACCGCGACCCTTCTGGAATATTTCCGCATCATCGCCTTTGACTTTTTTGTCTTTAGCCAGGCGAACGCTGATTTTAGAGTGTTTCGTTATTTTGCCTTGCGAAAGGGCACGGTACACTTCTTCGGTCGATGCGAACGTCATGCCCTCACCGGGTCGATCGGGGAGGGTGAGTGTGAGATAATAACACCCCATCACAATATCCTGCGACGCGGAGATAATCGGTTGCCCGTTCGCAGGACTGAAGATGTTATTGGTCGAAAGCAACAACGTTGTGGCTTCGACCTGAGCTTCGATAGATAAAGGAAGGTGGACGGCCATTTGATCCCCGTCGAAATCGGCGTTGAAGCCTTTACAAACCAACGGATGAACTTTAATCGCATTTCCTTCGACCAGGACAGGCTCGAACGCCTGAATTCCCATGCGGTGAAGTGTCGGCGCCCGGTTCAGCATGACCGGATGGTTGGTAATCACTTCGTCGAGAATATCCCAGACATCTTCGTCTCTGCGTTCGAGCATTCTCTTGGCACTTTTAATCGTGTCGGCGTGACCGAGATCTTTCAGACGACGAATCACGAATGGCTGGAATAATTCCAAGGCGATTTTTTTCGGAAGACCGCATTGATTCAGCTTCAATGAGGGGCCGACAACGATCACGCTTCGAGCGGAATAATCGACACGTTTCCCCAGCAGATTCTCGCGAAAACGTCCCTGTTTCCCTTTGATCATATCGGTGAGCGATTTCAACGGTCGGTTCGAAGAACGCAACACCGGTCGCTTGCATCGGTTGTTGTCGAACAGGGAATCGACCGATTGTTGCAACATTCTTTTTTCGTTGCGGACGATCACCTCCGGGGCATTCAGATCGACAAGTTTTTTCAAACGATTGTTGCGGTTAATAATCCGACGATACAAATCGTTTAAGTCGCTGGTGGCAAAATTTCCCGAATCCAGCAGTACCAGCGGACGTAAATCCGGGGGAATCACGGGGATCACATCGAGCACCATCCACTCGGGCTTGTTATCGCTGTCACGAAGCGACTCGATGATCTTGAGTCTTTTGATGAGATCTTTTTGCTTTTGCTGGCTACCTGTTTCCTGAAGATCCACGCGCAGTTTTTCGGAAAGCTGACTTAAATTGAGTCGCCCCAACAGTTTTTTAATCGCTTCGGCTCCCATTTCGATTTCGAAGGTCTCTTCACCGTACTTGGAACGAGCCTGGCGCGCTTCCTCTTCGGTTAAAAGTTGACAGGGGCGCAACGGAGTATCTCCAGGATCGATCACCACGAAATCCTGAAAATAAATCACCTTCTCTAATGAAGTGGTTTTCATATTCAGCAGGGCGCCCAACCGGCTGGGCATCGATTTGAAAAACCAGATATGCACCACCGGGGCTGCCAGTTCGATGTGTCCCATTCTCTTGCGACGGACACGACTGTGCGTCACCTTCACGCCGCAGCGATCACAGATCATCCCTTTGTACTTCATGCCACGATACTTGCCGCAAGCGCACTCCCAGTCTTTTTCCGGGCCGAAAATCCGTTCGCAGAACAATCCGTCGCGTTCCGGACGATAGGTACGATAATTGATCGTTTCGGGTTTCTTGACCTCACCGAAAGACCAACCGCGAATATCGTGCGGACTGGCAAGGCCGATTTTGATCGATCCAAAATCGTTGACGCGAACGAAACTCGATTCGACTGTACTCACGCTTTGTACTCCTGATGAAACACGGTATGAGATAAGAGAAATACATATCCGGATGTCGTCGATGTTTTATCAGACGACAGCCCAAACCGATTATCCCGAGGCCTTTTCTAATTGTAGATTCAGGCAAAGGCCGCGAATCTCGTTATTTAAAACATCGAAACTGGCTGGGGTTCCCGCTTCGAGAGTATTCTGCCCTTTGACCATCGACTCGTAAATTTTCGTTCGTCCTTCGACATCGTCACTTTTGACTGTCAGAAGTTCCTGAAGAATATAGGCTGCTCCGTAGGCTTCCAGCGCCCAGACTTCCATCTCTCCAAACCGTTGACCGCCGAACCGGGCTTTACCGCCCAAAGGTTGCTGAGTAATCAGCGAATACGGTCCAGTGGCTCGCGCGTGAACTTTGTCGTCGACGAGATGGTGAAGCTTCAACATGTAAATTTCGCCGACTGTCACGCGCTGTTCCAGTGCCTCTCCTGTTCTGCCGTCGAAGAGAATAGCTTTCCCATCTTCGGATAACCCCGCATCGACCAATGCTTTTCGAATCTCCTCTTCTGGAGCGCTGTCGAAAACGGGGCAGATAGCACGAAATCCCAACTTCGAGGCTGCCCAACCCAGGTGAGTCTCCAGAATTTGCCCCACATTCATTCGACTGGGAACTCCAAGAGGGTTCAGAATAATATCGATCGGAGTTCCGTCTTCGAGGAAAGGCATGTCCTGTTCGGGAAGAATTTTTGAGATGACTCCCTTGTTGCCATGTCGTCCCGCCATTTTATCGCCAACAGAGATTTGTCGTTTTGATGCCACATACACCTTCACCATCTGCAAAACTCCACTGGGAAGTTCGTCGCCGCGCTTCATACTATTGAGCGTGTGTTCCACATCGTCGACGACATCTTCGACCGCGTGCCAGTTCGTTTTTACAAATTTCGTCGCATCGTTTTGTTTCTCCGCAGATCGAAACTCCAAATTTTCGAAATGCGTTTTGAATTCCCTGGCGTAAGCGGCCACTGGTTTGTCGTCTTCGATCGAACGGACTTCCAGTCCGTCGGAATCGACCATGCGTCGTCCAAGAACTTTTTCGAATTCCGCAAGAAATTCGCGGAAAGAGTTGGCAATCGAAGTATCGCCGGTTTTCTCGGCTTTTTTCAATTCCTGTTCGAATTTTTTTCGTTCCAAATCCGACAGACTCATACGGCGTGAAAATTTTTCGGTTTGAATGACAATCCCCTCGACTCCACTGGGGACTTCGAGAGATTCGTTCTTCACATCTTCCCCAGCACGACCGAAAATGGCGTGTAATAATTTCTCTTCGGGTGTCAGTTCCGATTTCGCTTTGGGTGAAACTTTTCCGACTAGAATTTCTCCTGGTTTCACCTGAGTCCCAATCTGAACGATCCCTTCGTCATTGAGATTTCTCAGTGCTTTTTCGCTGACGTTGGGAATATCGCGTGTGAACTCTTCGCGTCCGAGTTTCGTTTCGCGAATTTCGACATCGAACTCGTCGATATGAAGCGATGTGTAAACGTCTTCTTTCACGAGCCTTTCCGAAAGGATGATGGCGTCTTCGAAATTGAATCCTTCCCAGGACATAAACGCCACCAAAACGTTTCTGCCGAGAGAAAGTTCTCCATTTTTCGTGGCTGCACTGTCGCAAAGAGCCTGTCCTCGCTTCACGCGGTCTCCGACATTGACGAGAGGTTTTTGATTCAAACAGGTTCGCTCGTTAAGACCCGTGAACTTCCGCAGTGGATAACGTCTGCCATCCACTTCCACGACGGTGGAATCGACGAAGGTCACTTTTCCTGCGCGTTCGGCATGAATCAGCATCCCGGAATTTTCCGCGACAGGTTTTTCCATTCCCGTGCCGACAATTGGGGGTTCGGTTACCAGCAAAGGAACGGCCTGACGTTGCATGTTCGAACCCATCAAAGCTCGGTTGGCATCGTCATGTTCCAGAAACGGAATCAGACAGGCCGACACTCCGACCATCTGGCTTGGAGAGATATCGATGAATTCGACATCTTTGGGATCGATCCAATAGACATCGTTCATAAACCTGGCGATCACGCGCGTATCGGCCAGTTTTCCCTTTTCGATGGGCGAATCGGCTGGTGCAACATAGACGTTGGACTCCTCATCTGCTCTTAACCATTCCACTTCTTCGGTAAGCTTTCCATTTTTCACCTTTCGATAGGGCGTGATTAAGAAGCCATAATCGTCCACCTTCGAGTAAATACTCAAGCTGGAAATTAGCCCGATATTGGTCCCTTCAGGGGTTTCGATCGGGCAGATGCGACCGTAGTGGGAGATATGGACATCGCGGACTTCGAAACCGGCACGCTTTCGGTTCAATCCGCCCGGCCCCAAGGCGCTCAGACGACGTTCGTGTGTCAACATCGAAAGCGGGTTTGTCTGGTCCACAACCTGAGAAAGTTCGCTGCGACCGAAGAAATAGTCGATCGCGGCGGAAACGCTTTTGGGATTGATTAATGTTCGAGGAGACATTTCCTCGACATCCTTCAGACTCATTCGCTCTTGAACGGTACGCCTGAGTTTGAGGAATCCTTTTCGGATTTCGTCGGATGCTAACTCGTCGATTGTGCGTAATCGTCGATTTCCGAGGTTGTCGATATCGTCCACCTGTGCGTTTCCTTTTCCGATTCTTAGCTCGATGAGATAACGGATCGCATTGACGAAATCTTCGGAACGCAAAGTCATTTCCTTGTCCGGAATGTCCTGATCGAATTTTCGATTGATTCGGAATCGTCCCACTCTTCCCAGACGATAACGATTGACATCGAAGAATTTTTCGTGAAACAGCGTAATCGCTTTTTCGAGTTGGGGCGGATTTCCCGGGCGTAATCTCTGATAGATTCTCAGCAAAGCTTCTTCGTGGCTGGAAGTCGTATCTTCGTGCATACTGTTGATTGCCAGGTAATCCTGAAGGTCTTCGACAACGTTGACACTTTTCATGCCACAATCCTGAACCTCGGGAAGTAATTCCTCTGTGATGGGATGACCGCATTCCACAATGATTTCTCCGCAACGATCATGTCCCGGTTGATAGATCACATCTTCGGTGACATACATTCCCACAAGCTTCTTCGCAGAATCCGTTTTGGTAATACGCATCGACTTGATGTCGTAAAACAGCTCCATAATCGCCGAGTCGGTCGAAAAACGCGAATCCATCGCACGTAACAGGGTCATCGCGGAAAATTTTCCACTCTGGTCAATGCGAACCGAAAGAGTTTCCTTTTTTCCGACAAGAAGTTCGATCCAGCTTCCTCGTTCAGGAATGATTCGGCAGGAGTAGTTTTTCTTCGTTTCGCCGGGTTCGGAACTGAGAACAAAATCCACGCCGGGGGAGCGATGCAATTGATTGACGACGACTCGTTCCGCACCGTTGACTATGAATTCGCCACCACCGATCATAATGGGCAGATCGCCAAGAAAAACTTCTTCTTCGATGGGTTGTTCTTTTTCCAAACGCAACCAAATGCGAAATGGGCGGCCATAAGTAAGCCTTAGCTGCCGACATTCGGCGGGTGTGTAGCGAGGTTTACCGAGTTCGTATTTCAAAAAAGACAAACGATACTGTCCGTCATAGCTGGCAATGGGAAATATTTCCTGCAGGATCGCTTCTAACCCCTGGTTTTTTCGGTCCTTGGGGTTTGTGCCGTACTGCAAAAAATACCCGTAAGAATCGGTTTGGATATTCGTCAAACCAGACAATTCAAATTCATTTTCGATATTGCCAAAATTCTTGACGTAATCGTATTGCAAAATTTTCGTCGCAGGGATGGGCATGAAAGGCCTCGCATGGATGAGTCGGTGACGATGATTTCGAACCCCGATTCCCAGATCGAAACAGGAATCGGAGATTTTGCGTGATAAACGTGTGGAAAGGCGAGAAGAGACTCGATCACGGTTTCATCTCCTCGAAGCGGCATGCGCATACAGAGGGCGCGAATCGAGTGATCGATTTTTCGCGCTGACTCTTGTCTGTACTTCACAGGGTAGGAACGCCTTCGACGCTTGAGTAAAACTCAATTTGTTCCGCGGAGTTCACGCAACGCGGATGAATTCCTTTTCTAACTTCTTTTAGAATCCGGACAGTTTATTTAATCTCGCAGGAACCGCCGGCTTCTTCGATTTCCGCTTTCAGTTTGTCGGCGTCTTCTTTCGAGACCCCCTCCTTGAGCGGCTTCGGTGCACCTTCCACCAAGTCCTTTGCTTCTTTCAAGCCTAAACCGGTTGAAGACCGCACGACTTTAATCACGGGAATTTTACTATCGCCAAATCCTGTCAGGATGACGTCGAATTCGGTCTGTTCTTCGGCTTCGGCTTCGCCGCCACCACCACCGGCCGCCATCACCACGGCACCGCCGCTGGCGGGTTCGATTCCATGAACGTCTTTAATGTAATCCGAAAGGCTCTTAGCCTCCAACAAAGAGAGACCGACAATTTCGTCCCCCATCTTTGTGATTTTGCCATCATATTCTGGCGTTGCCTCAACGGTTGACATTTTACTTCCCTTTAGTTCTGGGTGAAAAACAAATAGACAATGTAACGATTTCCTCTCGCAAATACAATTCTCAAAAGGATTTCGGATGATTTTGAGAGGATTGGTAACAACTGTTCAAAAAAGATCTGTATGAAATTGCTGGGCGGCAGCGAAACCGATCAGGCGGCTTCATCTCCTTGACTGATTTTTTCAATCTGGCTAGCCAATAGACTACCAGGACCTAACAACGCGCCTGAAATGTTGGCACCCGGACTGAGGGCGAGGCCGACAATCTGTGCTAACAATTCTTCGCGACTTGGGCTTTTGCTTAACTCGTCAACATCATCGGCGGATAGCGATTTCCCTTCCAGTGCACCGCCTTTAATTTCCAGCGGTACGATTTCTTTTGCCCATTTGGCGATTTCTTTCGACAAATTGACGATATCTTCACTTCCCCAAACCAATGTCGAAGGACCGGTGAGATGCTCATCCAAACCCGTAGCCCCAATTTCGTCGAACACTTTCTTTGCGAGAGTGTTTCGAACCGTGAGTGCATGAATCCCCTTTTCTTGCAGTGCAAGACGGAAACGATTGCACGTGATCACATCGATCCGGGACGAATCGACCACCAGCATGTCGCGCACATCGCCGAGGCGCTGCGTGAGATCGTCCATCAACATTTGTTTTACCTGTTTGCTCATAATTCCATTCATCCCGCTTAACGCGAGTCGATTGAAGTGACCGATCCACCGTTCGATGATTCGTATCCGTGACATCCTTTAGGATGAAGTTAAACTGCCACCGATATCGATGGAGTCATCGTCGCGCCGATAGCAATATTTTTAATGTAGGTTCCCTTGGAAGTGGTGGGCTTGAGAGAACGAATCAACTGAAGTAACGCTTCGGAATTTTCGTATAACTGATTGTTTTCAAACGAGAGTTTTCCGACGATGCTATGCACATTCCCGGCAGCGTCGACTCGAAACTCGACCTTTCCCGCCTTGTATTCTTTCACCGCATTGGCAACATCCTGCGTGACGGTTCCCGCACGCGGAGAAGGCATCAGTCCTCGAGGACCGAGAACTCGCCCTAACGGTCCCACCACGCCCATCATGTCCGGCGTGGCAATTGCCACATCGAATTCGAACCAGCCATCTTTGATCTTATCCGCCAGTTCTTTTCCACCGACGTGGTCGGCACCGGCCTCTTCGGCAATCTCGATGTTTTTTCCCTGAGCAAAAACCAACACTCTTTGAGATTTCCCGATACCGTGCGGTAAGACAATTGAACCTCGAATGACCTGATCGGCCTGTTTGGGATCGACCCCCAAACGCACGGCAACTTCAACCGTCTGGTCGAACTTGCAGGATTCGATGTGCTTGGGAAGCGAACCCTCGAAAGATTTCAGTTCTGCGACAGCCTGCTCCAGGCCGACAGTCCCAAGTTCCGAGACTTTATTTTGTAAAAAAACGATGCGTTTAGATTTGCCAGACATGATACTGTACTCGTTATTCCTCGGTCTTCCATTCTTGCAAAGTGGCGATCACCGCAAGCGATTGAAATGTTAACTGAGAACCTCAATTCCCATACTGCGTGCAGTGCCTGCAATAATCTTTGCAGCCTGGTCCAGATTGGGAGCATTCAAATCTTCGAATTTGACTTTCGCAATTTCGACCAACTGATCTTGAGTTACCGAACCGACTTTTTCTTCTTTAGGGTTTCCGGCACCTTTGGCAATTTGTGCAGCCTGTTTCAGTAATACTGCTGCAGGAGGGCTTTTGACGATGAAATCGAAGGAACGGTCGTTGTAGACACTGATGACAACAGGGACGATCGTTCCCGCCATCTCTTTGGTGCGGTCGTTGAACTGCTGGACGAACTGACCGATATTGACCCCGTGAGGGCCTAGAGCCGTACCAACCGGAGGGGCCGGAGTAGCCTGACCACCTGGAATTTGAACCTTGATTTCGGTAACAACTTTTTTTGCCATTCGTCGTTTTTCTCGTCCGAATTTCTGGAAAAAATGGAATCTTGCAGGGTAACGATTTCCCCGATCTCACTCAAGTAACAGGGGGAGAAAGTTTTCCACGATTCCAGAAAATGTCACTCGTTGTATTCCAAGAACGAAATCCCTCGAATTAAACCCGTTCTAACTGCCAATGCTCCAATTCGACCGGTGTGGATCGTCCGAATATCTCCACAAGCACGGTAATTTTTCCACTGGTATCGTCGATCGAATCGATCGTTCCTTCGAAACTTTCGAATCCGCCTTCCTTGATTTTAACGGTCTCGCCTATGTTCAGGTCAATTTTGATTTTGGCGGGTTGCTCAGTCGCCACTGCCTCCCGATCACCCAACATGCGACGGATTTCGTTTTCCTGCATAGGGATTGGTTTGTTTTGTGCTCCCGTAAAATCGCCGACTCCGTTGGTATCTCGAACCAGATACCACGATTCGTCGTTGAGAATCATTTGAATCATGATGTACCCGGGATACAACTTTCGTTCCGTAACCTTTTTTTTACCCCCTTTGGTTTCAACGACTTTTTCTGTGGGTATCAAGATATCCTTGAAGAATTCCTCTGCACCCGCACGGCGAATCTGTTTCCAGATTGCTTCGCGGATCGATTTCTCGCGATTGCTCTGTACCTTCAGAACGTACCACTGCATCTCTTGTAGTTGTTCGGGGTCATCGACGCTCATTGGCATACAGGAAATAATTTCCCTTCCTTTCTTTTACCCGGAACCGATCTGCAGAAATCCCGTGAACTGGAAAAACCACTGCCAGAACATATCGTAAAAAAACAAGACTGCTCCGAAGAAAAACATTGTCGAAATCACCACAACGGTTGAACGAACGATTTCGTCTTTTCCAATCCAGGTCACCTTGGCCATTTCCACTTCCACCGCAATGAGAAAATCAGCAAAACGAGGGAAGTTGACAACCCGAAAGGCAATCCAGCCTCCTAACGCAGCCAGGAAAGTTGGAAACGCAATGCGGAACCATTCTTGACCCGATTCACCTGTGCCACCATGAGGTAGGTGTTGCGAAAGCGTCCAGCATCCCAAAAACACGAGTGTCGTAATCCCAACCGCGGTGAGTTGCCGTGTTAAACGCCCTTGGTTTCGCTTGTAGAAACCAAAGCGGAACAGGGTCGATTTCCAATCTGTTTTTACTTTCGCTTTCGCCATTCTGACGCTATTTCTGTCAAAAAAACTTCACGATCGATGAAAGATCGTCGGTGTTCAAAATCTCATTATTCGAAAGGCACGGGCGGAGGGACTTGAACCCCCAACCGCCGGATTTGGAATCCGGTGCTCTGCCAATTGAGCTACACCCGTAAAAGGGAGACTCGCCTCCTTTGCACCGAATTCACTTGTCGACACCTCGTCAAATTCTTCTCGAAGCGATCAACTTTCGTTCGAATACCTATTTTTTTCGCGACTCTTTATGAATCGTATGCCGCCTGAGTTTGGGACAGTACTTCTTCAGTTCGAGTCGTTCGGTGCCGCGAGTTTCCTTGCTGACGCGATAATTCCGCAATCCGGTTTCGGTACACTCCAGCCAGACATATTCACGAGCCATTCGCCCGCCCCCTCTCGTCGAGAAGAAAAACGTGGTTGAAGCGGTGAAACGCATCAGATCCACGAACAGATCAGATCATGAAAAAGAAAGAGTTACCCGAATTTCGGACTACTCAACAATTTTGGTGACGACTCCAGAACCGACCGTCCGACCGCCTTCGCGAATTGCGAAACGACTTCCTGCGGTCAATGCCACCGGTTTCCCCAGTTCGATCTCCAAAGTCACGTTGTCGCCGGGCATACACATTTCTGCACCGCCTAGCAAGTTCGCAGCGCCTGTCACATCAGTGGTTCGAAAATAAAACTGAGGCCGATAGCCATTAAAAAACGGTGTATGGCGACCACCCTCGTCTTTACTCAAAACATAGACTTCACCTTCGAACTTGGTGTGGGGCGTAATCGATTTCGGCTTGGCGAGAACCTGCCCTCGCTGAACCTCATCCTTTTTCGTTCCACGCAAGAGAATTCCGACGTTATCTCCCGCGAGACCCTGCTCGAGAATTTTATTGAACATTTCCACCCCGGTGCAGGTTGTTTCGGCGGTATCCTGAAGACCGATAATCTCAACCTTTTCTCCAACGTGTATTGTCCCGGTTTCGATTCGTCCGGTGACAACCGTTCCACGACCTTCAATCGAGAACACGTCTTCGATTGCCATCAGGAAGTCTCGGTCGGCCATTCGGGCTGGCTCGGGAATGGAAGCATCCAAGGCTTCCAGTAATTCGCCGATACACTTGTTGTACGATTCGTCTCCGGGATTTTCGAGTGCACCTTTGGCATTACCGCGAATAAACGGAATATCGTCTCCGGGGAAGTCATATTTATTGAGAAGGTCGCGAACTTCCATCTCAACCAGTTCCAACAACTCCTCGTCGTCGACAAGGTCGCACTTATTCAAAAAGACAACCAATGCCGGAACATCCACCTGGCGAGCCAGCAGAATATGCTCTCGGGTTTGAGGCATCGGACCATCTGCCGCAGAGACCACCAGAATCGCACCGTCCATTTGGGCGGCCCCGGTAATCATATTCTTGATATAATCGGCATGGCCGGGGCAGTCGATGTGTGCATAGTGACGTTTTTCCGATTCGTACTCAACATGACTGACGGCAATGGTGACCGTTTTGGTATCGTCACGAACCGTTCCTCCTTTGGCAATGTCGGCATAACTTTTGAATTTTGCGAGACCTTTCGTTTCCTGCACTGCCAGGATCGATGCCGTTAAAGTCGTTTTTCCGTGGTCGATGTGCCCGATCGTTCCGACGTTCACGTGGGGCTTGGTTCTTTCAAATACTTCCTTCGCCATTTCTTTCTTTCTCCCGTTTCGATGAGATCAACAAAATAAAGGGGTTTGGGATTTGTTTGCCGATCTCAGATCGGAACAAAAAACGGATCGTAAATACAATCGCTGAACAAGAACGTCTGACACCAAAGCTGCTGATGGGACTCGGACCCATGACCTCGTCCTTACCAAGGACGCGCTCTACCAACTGAGCTACAGCAGCACTGAATGTTCAAAATTTGTCTTAAATTCCTTTTTGGAGACATCCGTTTTCTTCAAAAGAACCAATCTCCAAGAGCGGGTGAAGGGAATCGAACCCTCACCACCAGCTTGGAAGGCTGGAGCTCTACCATTGAGCTACACCCGCAGGCTCTTTGTGCTGTCGCAACCAATTTGGGAGAAACAGTAAACCCGTTATCTTAAAACTTTCGCGCAAGACGTCAAGCAACTCGAAGCCCAAAGTCGGGCGATCGCTTCACTTTTTCGATAGAATCTTACATCGGAATCGATGCCGGCAAAGGAAGGCATCTCGTTTCTTTTCTCCTTATTCCTAGGTTGGAACCGATCCCCTGTAGGGAATCGGGTCGAGAGACTGAGAATCGAAAGTCGAAAATCCTGGAGTGGGGGAAGCAGGATTCGAACCTGCGAAGGCTGAGCCACCAGATTTACAGTCTGGCCCCTTTGACCGCTCGGGTATTCCCCCTTAAAGTCTTTTCCGAATGAGACTCTGTGTTCGAAAAGATAAAAAGAAGTCTCCCGCATCTTGGAACTTGGGGTTTTCGGACGATTCGTCAGTCATTGTAAGCTAGCGGTGGGACTCGAACCCACAACCACCGGTTTACAAAACCGGAACTCTGCCAATTGAGCTACGCTAGCGGGTTGGCTGCAACAGGACAAGTCGCTCAATATAACAGTTCATCAATCTCATGCAAGAGAGATGATCTCACTTGAAGAATTTTCCACATCCTTTTACCAGAGAAACGGTTCCGTTCACCTGCTGGAGATTATCTCTGCAAGAATTGAGCAAACTTGCCTCTTCGATGAAGTCTGCACTGGGAGACATCCCCCACAACGATTCGGTTCGCCAGAATCGCAACCCAAGCTGGATATCGCGGAGTTTTTTGTGCGCCAGCGACTTTCAATTCAAGCCCCAAGTCCGTTGAAATCTTCTTTACCTGCTTCGCCGCTTCCGGTTGGGACAAACTCTGAAACTCTCGCAGAAACTCAATCGCTTGCTCCCGCTCACCCGTTCTCACCAGCCCGTAAAGCTGCATCTCCAACTTGGAATCGACGCCGGGAGCGACAGGATCCATCCATTCCACATGAATTTTCCCAAAGGGAATGCCGCAAGTCAGAATTCTTCTCTGGTCGTCGGGATAGTGTTGCCGCTTATACTCAATGAGCTCTTCGATTATGACTTCAACGTCGTTCGAACTGAACTCGCTCCGCATTTCAGGATTCTCGGCTTCAATCGTTTCCCAGGCCGAGCGATAACCCTCTATAGCTTGGCCGAGTCCAACCGTTTTGTTCCATGCGATGTTAGCGAGCATCAATGCAACATGAGCAGCTTCCGAGGAATGGATGGCGTCGGGATTCCGCAGCAGGCATTCTGACATCTCCTTCATGATTTCGGACATTTTCCTGGATCGCTGCTTCACAGAACATCGCTCCCTTTTCCGTTGTTAAAATTACGCTTGTGTCCGGACTTTACACACTTGACTGCTGTGTGTTGCATGATTGGTCTGTTTCATTTTCCAGTATACGCTGCTGTGGTGTCATTCTCCCACACCTTTGTAAATCACAGAGTTCGTAAAATGCAAGGAACGACAAAGGATTTCGGAAACTGGTACATCCAGCATGTAAGTTTTTGAAGTTGTCTAACAACCAAGCGAACCTGCCCGGTGCTGC